>Ga0334722_10001726_pt1 | contig 26334 bp, 17 predicted proteins | sample C3_bottom_MG_FD_207210 | JGI IMG/M metagenome (GOLD analysis project Ga0334722, IMG submission 207210) | Sediment microbial communities from Yellowstone Lake, YNP, Wyoming, USA - C3_bottom | ecosystem: Environmental > Aquatic > Freshwater > Lake > Sediment | place: USA: Wyoming | collected... | reverse complement strand
CGGATTGACGTACTCGATGACACCGGCGGGGCTGGTGACCATCACGGCGTCGGCCGTCTGCTCCACGACGTTGGAGAGCCGCCTCAGTTCGGCTTCCTGGCGCATCTGCTCCGTGATGTCGCTGCAGAGGGCCAGGTGGTGATGCGCCACGCCGTCATGCAGCAGCGGCACGACGGTCATGTCCACCCAGAAGTGGCGGCCGTCGCTCGCCTTGTTGCGCACGTGCCTCCGCCAGACGCCGCCGTCCGCCACGGTGCGCCGCAGGTCGTCGAAGAACTCCGGCGGGTGCAACCCGGAATCGAGGACGCTGTACTGCTCGCCGAGCAACTGTTCCCGGGTGTACCCGCTGGTGTCGCAGAACTTGTCGTTGACGTCGACAATCGTGCCGGACCGGTTGGTGACCGCCACGAGGGAGGCCTGGTCCACGGCATACCGGAGATCTTCGAGTTGCCTGGCCGACGCCTTCAGCCGTTCATCGCGCGCGTGCATGACCAGCATCAACGCAATGCCGCCGAGCAGTTCCCAGAACAGGAAGACCGCGGCACCCAGGGCGAGAGGCTGGACCGTCAGCCGCGACGAGACGAACGCTTCGGTCGGCCACCCGATCAGCCGCCAGTTCTGGCCACCGAGGGCCAGCGACTGTGTCAGCCGCCAGTCCCGGTACGGGGCGGTCCCGCGACTGCGATCGGAGGACTCCATGACGACCGGCGCGCCCCTCACGTCGGTGTCGGACAGTTCGAAGAACATGGCCGGCGGCGCTGCTCCGGGCGGGGTCTCCAGCATCTGGACGAAGGCCTCGCGCACCTGCACCGCCAGCAGCACGAAGCCGGCCGGCCGCGGCGTGGCCGATTTCGGCAGCCGCCCGCGGCTACCCACCGGCATCACGACCAGGAACCCCTCCCTGTGATCCGACAACTGCACGAGCTTCACGGGGTCGGTCACCGCGGGCGCGAACGCCGCCTCGGCGCGCCGGAGCGCAGCCAGCCGTGACCATTCCGAAGTGAGATCCAGGCCCAGCGCCGACCGGTTCGGTTCGAGCGGCTCGGCGAAGAACACCGGGTAGTACTCCGGCTTGATTGGGGACGGGACGGTGCTCCCGTCAGCGCCGACGCTCCGGATCAGGTAGTCGGTCAGCCCCTCCGCGCGGGCGTCGCGTTCGTGCGCATCGCGGTCGTTCTGTTCGATGCGGGGAGCCCACTCGAGCGCGACGATGGACGGATGCCGGGCGGCGATCTCCCTGGCGAAGGAGCCGAACTGATCGCGGCTGGGGTGTTCGGCGGCGGCGAAGAGCGCCCGGAGATGCCGCACCTCGTCGGCGGCATCTTCCATCTCGTGCATGAAGGCGGCCGAGCGCGAGGCGAAGACCTCGGTGCACAGCGTATAGGCGCGTTGTTCTTCGATGTTGAAGGCCAGACGGCTGGCAAACAGCCCGAGGATCGGGCCCCCGCACGCGAACACCAGGGCCGCGACCCACCAGAGATTACGCCGGAGAGAACCGCCCACGTGGACGCCTTTCGAAGGGGCAACCAGACCGCGCTGCCATTCGCAGATTGCCCGCAACTTCTCCAGTATGACCCATATACTACAAAAAAGGTCGGAATTACTTCAGGACCGGCATTTCGTGCGGGCTCACGAGCCGGCTGACAGTCCAGCCGCCGCGTCGTCTTCCCGCTGCGGCTACCGCTTTCGCACGTTATTCAGCAACTGGTCGCAGCGTCCGGCGAGTTGAACGCCGCCATTCGTATCGATCAGCCAACTCAGTCCGGCGATGGCGTCGTAGATCGCCTGCCCGAGGCCCCAGTCATCGCCCTTCCGTTGGGGCTCCCGCCGCGCGAATTCCACGTGCACGAGACGGACCTCCCCCGTGCCTCCGTCGCGGGTGCGTTCGCCAGACTGGTTCGTTGCCGACTTGCGCTTTGTCGGGTTCTTGATCGCGACGAGGTCGCGCAACAGGCGATTCGCCTCCGGGCCGAAGGCGACAGGGTAGGACGGGAGAACGGGCCAGAGGGATGGATCGCGCGGCCGCTCGTTCAGGCCGAGAAACACGATGCCGAGCTTCGCTGAATCGCGCGCACATTGCTCGAGCAGGGCCTCTGGCATTGCAGCATAGGCCAGCAGCACGAGATGTCCCGGCGCGATGTCGGCCCTTCCGGGGTTCCACCGATCCATCGGGATGGCTGCGAGGCGCCCGATGAGTCCGGGCAAGGGGGCCGTGGATCGCGGCGGCGCCACCGGCGGCGGGGCAGGTGAGGCGCCCCTCGCGTCTGCGCCGGCTCCGCGCGCCGATGGCGGCCGGGCTGCGTTGGGGGCGCCGGTGATGCAATCCGCGAGTCCCTTTCCGGCGATGCTTCGCTCGATGAACTCGCTCATCCGGCACACGTTGTCGGACGTCCACTTGGTGCGGGTTTCCCAGAGGTAGCGGAATCGGGTCCAGTCCGCCGGATGGTCGGGATTGCCGGTGGATCGCGCCGCACGGGACAGCGGCTGTGCCCACTGGTTGTAGCGCATCTCGATGCCCGACGTCGAGGTGACAACGGCCTGGTTCAACCAGCTGTCCATCAACTGCTGCACCTGCGGGTCGTTCCACGGGTCCGGCCGGGACAATGGCGATACAAGTGGCTGGGGCGGCCGCGGCGGCGGAGGCTGCGGCGGAGCCCCGCCGGGATTCGCCCACGACGGGATTCCGGGTTTCGGTGGACTCCCCGCCGGCATCTGCGCAAGGCCGACGACTTGATCGCCGGCAACCAGGTTGCGCACCTGTGTGCAGGGTCCCGGCGGCGTGCTAGAGGCCGACACCGGGCACAGAGCTGGGCCCTCTACGTGGACCCTGCCCTCGAACACCTTGATCACGGTGCGGCCGCCGTGCGCCTCAATCCTGAAGCGCGTGCCGTCGTCGGTGGACGTGGTCTCCCCGGTCCGGTACTGGATGCGATCCTCGCCCGATCTGGTGTCGCGCACATCGTCGAACGATGGCCGGCCCTCCGGCTTGGGCCCGAACGCGCTAATCGGTTCCGGCTTGATATCGACGTCGACATCGCCCTCCGCGATCTCGACGATGGGCGCCTTCTTGGGCGGCGGGGGCGCGGCGATGGTGACCGTCGCGTTCTCGCCCACTCGTGCGGTGTGACCGCCACGGAGGTTGAGCGTCGCGTTGCCGCCTGCCGAGGTGCGGAGGGTCGAGCCGACTGTGACGGTGTCGCCGCTCGCCACCGGACGAGGGATACCGCCGGATGACTTGATCGTGCCGGGTCCGGACGCGCTCGAGATGGTGACCGGCGCGGCGCCCGTGGCGGGCGCGACGCCGCCGACCGAGGAGCCTGAGGCGCGTCCAGCGCTGGATCCGCCGCTGCGGGGCGGCGTACCTCCGGTTCCAGGGCCGGCGGCCGCCGAGCGGTTCCAGGCCGGCGCTGCGCTTGGGCCGTCCTTGTCGCACATCACGACGGAGTCCGGTCCTTGCATGCCGAAGTACGTGGTCGATTGCTGGCCGACGCTGCGCAGCGCGGCGCAGAGGCCGGCGGTGTCGGTGTACGGTCCCGCGTACTGGCCCGTCACGTGGTACACGCCGCCGTAACCATCGCCGAGCAGGTACGCACCCTGGTCGTCCTTCCGCGGCAGCCCCTTGAATAACGTGGTGTTGAACTCCTTCTCTTCGCGGACGATGTGGAACAGATAGGCCGGGTAGAGGAGCGGCTGATTCGGCTGGGGCTTCGCAGGTGGCTTGGCCGGCGGTGCCACACCGGTGCCGCGGTTGGTGCCTGCGCGCGCGTCCGGGATCTTCGCCGCGCACCGCGCGCGGGCCCGTTCGAACTCACGTCCCAGCTTGAACAGGGCAAGCTGCGCCAGCGTGCGGGCGGTGTCGAGCCGATCGACGACGTCGTCCCCAGCGGCCCCGACGCGGGTCTGGCAGCTGGCGAGATCGTTCAGCAACCGCTCGACGTCAACCGTCAGCCGCGACTCGATCCGGAGATTCACGGTCGCGAGTTCGGTGTTGACCCGATCGACCGCCGCCAGATCGGTTTCATCAAGCACCTTCAGTGAGGCCACGTCGGCCTCCATCTTCTGGATCCGGCCAGCGGTGACGGGCAGGGCACGCACCTCGGGTGTGAACTGCGCCTTAAACAGATAGAGCTCGGTCTTCAGCCCTTCGATCTGGTCTGTCAATTCCTCGTTCAGGAGCTTGAACCTGGCCTGCAGGCGCAGGAACTCGGACACCATCCGAAGGCCGTTCTGGCGCCCGTCGCGCAGCTTCATTCTCACGTTGAGCGCTTGAGCCAGCTGAACGCGCTTGTCACGAATGGCTGCTGTGGACGCGCCCGCCGTCTGCCCACCGGGCGCTCGCGCTCCGGCGAGGCGATCGACTTCAGCCGCCGCTTCGCGCGCGCCCTGGTATGCCTGGTCCGCCCGGGTGAGTGCCGCGGCGTTCGGGCAGGCGGTCGCGAGTTCGATCGCGGAGTTGAGGAGCGACTCAACTCTCTCCTCCGCGGCTTCGGCGCGAGTCACGTCGGCTGGTGCCGGTCCGTTGCCCGCGGCCTTGTCGCAGGCGGGCTGCATGGTCCTCCGCAGGTCGTCCAGGAGCGGCGCCAGTAGCGGCAGCGACGTGTTCATCTCTGACAGCAAGGCGCGTTCCTGTTCGCCCAGAGTCCGAAGCGCGGCGAGGATATCGGCGCGGCTCGTGCGGACGTCCTGCACCGCCTGGCCGATGGCGCCCTCCTCGGCCCCAAGCCTGGCCTGCAGTTCCTTCGTGTGCGCTTCCTGCCTGCGGCGGAGTTCCTCCTGCGTGAGCACGGCCTCCCGTTCCGCGCGGTCCGCGTTGCGCTCGAACTCCTTGGTCTCGAGGTAGTCCCAGTAGTACCCCATGAACTGAACCGCGACCAGCACGACCGTGGTTCCCACCATGACGTACTCGGCCAGCCGGATGCCGGTCTCCGACAGGATCGTCACGAGGACTCTCGACACGCCTTTTCCGGCCATGTATCCCGCGGCGGCCTCACCGCTGCACACGAGGAGCCGCCCGGCCTGGGGCATCGTCTGGTACCGGCGCGTCATGCACTCGATAAAGAGCCCGGCGTTGAGGACGACGTTCATTCTGTCCAGCCTGGACAGGCCCTCGAGGACACGGCGTGGCGCCTGGAGTTTGCGAATACGGTCGTTGGCCTCCTTGATGAACTGCCAGGATTCCTTGCCGCCGGAAATCGACTTCATCAGTCCAGGATTCTTGCCGGAGAGCACGTCGAACTGCCCCTGCATCACGCCCAGGTCATCGAGCATTTCCTTGAGCCTGGGAGCGAGCCGGGTCATCGCGGCCTTGTCGCCGGTGAGCGCCGCCTGCTCCAATTGGGAGTGCAGCCCGTTGAATTCCCGCTCGAACACCCGTTCTCCCTCGCGATACGCGGCGCCCAGTTTCTGCTTCAATTGGCCCTGGAACGCCTCGTAGCCTTTGCCCTTGGGCATGATGCCGACTTCCTTGGGATAGACACCTTCCGTCCGCAAGGCGGCGAGTTGGGCGCACGGATTTCCCGGTTGGTCGCACACGCCGGCGGCCTGCATCGCACGAAGGACGTCCTTGCTCGCCTCGATCAGATCAGCCTGGGCCGCCCAGGTTTCGTGCGGCAGATCGTGGGCGAGCTTGTCGCAGCCCTTCCCGCAGTTCTCGAGGACGGCCCTCAGGCGCTTCGCCTGCGGGACCGGTCCGGCTCCCGCCTGCATCGAAGGCGCCCAGTCGGTGTTGCGCGCTCCTGCTTCCCCGGCCCTGATGGCGTCCTCGGGTCGCAGCAGGCGCGGTGTCTTGGGCTTGAACACCGTGACGTTCAGCTCCTCGAACTTCGTGCCGATCATGTCCTGTGCAACGAAGTTGCCGGCTCCTGGAGGGGCGTTGACCGGCCGCGGTTTCGCGCCGGTGGCCTCCCTCATCGACTTCACAAAGTCGTCGTAGGCGCCCTGCGTCCTGGCGTAATAGTCGATGTCGCCCTGGACGCCGCCGCCGCCGCGTGTCTTGTTCGGGCCCGGCGGGGCCGTGGGCGGCGTGCCGCTGTGATCGATCTGCCCGCCTGTTCGCCTCGCGACGTCGTGCCTGATTCCCTCGACCAGATTGCTCCGCAGCCTGGGCTCGAGCTCCCGGGCCAGCCTGCTGCGCTCCGGACCGTCGATCGCACCGCTTTCGTGGAGCTCAACGAGGAGTTTGTTGGCCTCTTCGAGCGAGGTCACCTTGTCGAAGCCGAACGTCTGGACGAGCGTGGCGGTCGGGCGCGGTCCCTGCGCTCCGGCCGGCGGTGGCGCCTGCGCGGCTGCTGGGACGCCCAGCGCGAGCATGATCAGGCCGATGACGCGAAGCGCGCGAATCGACGGGGCCCGTTCTGCCACCATGACCTCCAGGCGATGTCTGGCCGCCTACCGGATCTGATCGAGCAGCTTGAGGAAGGCCTTATCCTGCTGGATGAGTGCGAGGTTCTTGTCGGATGCCAGCGCGTCGCGGTCCTTGAATCCGGCCTCGACCGCCTTGCGCACCCAGTCGAGCGCCTGGCCCTTCCGGCCGTAGTCGCCCCAGCACCGGGCCAGGTCCACCATGAACGACGGCTCCGCGGGCCTGGCCTTCCGGGCGGCCTCCGCCTGGGCGAAGGCCTCGTCGGATCGCTTCAGGTGCAGCAGCAGGCCCACGAGATTGCGGCTGGCGAGCACATGTGCCGGATCGACGCCGAGCGCCTTCCGGTAGAACGCCTCGGCCTTGTCCAGTTGATCACGCAGGTGGTACTCGTGGCCGATGTTGTTGAGCGCGGACGTGTTCTTCGGATCGCGCTTCAGCGCCAGCTGGTAGGCGGCCAGGGCTTCGGCATGATCGCCCAGCGCATGGCTCACCACGTAGCCGTACCGGATGTGCATCCGGATCCTGAGCGGCGTGTCGTACGTGGCAGCCGCCGCGCTGTCGGCCCACGCACTCAAGAGCCGATAGTGCGGCACCGCGCCCGCGTAGTCGTTCTGCGCGAAGAGCACCCCCGCCAGCGCCATGTGCGCGTCGATGGATTCCGGATCGACGAGCAGGGCCTTGTCGGCGTCGTTGCGCGCTTCATTTACGCGCTCGGCTTTGAGGTGTTCCTCGGACCGGCGCGCGTAGATGACCGCGAGCGCTCGCGGGCTCAGGAACCCGATGGCCACGGCCGGCGCCCGCGGGGCGCTCGACGCGAAGACGGCCGCCTGGAGGCTGGGGTAATAGAGGTCTTCGCGCCCGCCATCCGGCCGGTCGCGCTGGATGACGCGCGTGCCGTAGTCGCCCCCGGCGAGGCTGTCGGCCGGCACAGGCGTCTTCATGTACACGTCGACGCGCGCCACGACCTTTGTATCGGCGAAGTACTCGACGACGAAACGGGCCACGCCCTCCGCGGCGGCGCCGGGCGTCGGCGCGTACTCGAACACGTCCGGACCGGCCGACACGCGTCTGACCGGATCGCCGAGCGTCAGCTCGACCTCGGCCCGGGTGCTGGTTCCGGGGCGGATGGTCAACTCGACATCCGCGCGGCCGGGCTTGTGGCTGACGAATGCCGGCGCAGCGGCCGGGCCAGCCGGGGTCTGTCGCGGTTCGGCGGCAACGACCGATGCGGAGAGGACGGCGGCGACCAGGAAGAGGGGCATGGTCGGAACTCCCCGGGCGAAGTTGTGGGCGGAAGATGCCCTGAGCGTCTCACGGTGGCCACGCAGGCGTCAAGGCGGAGAGCGTGTCGCGGCGCCCGGCGGGCGTCTCACCCGCAGGTAACGGCCCGGTCATTTCTTGGTCGCGGTTGGCTTTCCTCTTGCACGGGGGGGGGCTCAGTCTTGTAGAGTGGCGCAATTTCGCCCCCACGAGTCCTGACCCTGCCGCCCAAGGTGCTGGGTGGCTGGCACACTTGCCGCTCATGGGGTCCAATCCCGACGATCCTGAATCGTACCGGGAATCTCGGAGGGCGAATTGCGTGAGTCAGGCCATGGCAGCCCAATCAGGGTAACGCGCCCGGCCGTGCGCCGGCGGCACCCAGCCGATCGGTTCGAGTAGCCCGCGCGTGCTGAGCTATTCCACCCAGTCCGTCGCCGCGAATCTCAGCGACTCCAGTCCCGACTACGGCCCGTGGCGTTGATGACACCCTTCGCGCATGACCGGCGCCTCACCTCGGCTTCGCCGCCCTCGGGATGCTGTGTCTCTGGTCGACGTTGTCTGCCGACGATTTCGCCCATAGTCGAAAGTGTCTGCCATGCCGGCGACGCTCCCGCCGCTTCCGTCTTTGACTCTCCCGCCCGGCCCGGCGCACAATCCGTCTGATCATCAACCGCTGCCGGAGGGACTCATGCGCAAGTGGCTCTGCACCATTGCTGTCGTGGCCGCGTTCGGGGGGCTCGCCCTCGCGCAAACGCCCGTCGCCTGGATGGACATCGCGAAGACGCCGCCGATGGGCTGGAACAGCTGGAACAAGTTCGGCTGCAATGTCTCCGAACAGCTGATCCGCGAAACGGCCGACGCCATGGTCGCCACCGGCATGAAGGACGCCGGCTACCGCTACGTCGTCATCGACGACTGCTGGCAGGTGTCGCGCGACGCGCAGGGCCGCATCGTGCCCGATTCGAAACGCTTCCCGTCGGGCATGAAGGCGCTCGCCGACTACGTGCATGCGAAGGGCTTGAAATTCGGCCTCTACTCGGATGCCGGCGCCCGGACGTGCGAAGGCCGGCCGGGCAGCGGCGGGTACGAAGCCATCGACGCGCGGCAGTACGCCGAGTGGGGCGTGGACTACCTGAAGTACGACTGGTGCTCGAACGAGGGCTTCGATCCGAAGATCGCGTACGTGACGATGCGCGATGCCCTGCGGGCGACGGGCCGGCCGATCGTGTTCAGCCTCTGCGAGTGGGGCAGCAACAAGCCGTGGGAGTGGGCGCGCGGCGTCGGCCACCTGTGGCGCACGACGGGCGACATCAGCGACCGCTGGCAGAGCTTTACGCGCCTGCTCGATCAGCAGGTCGAGCTCGCGAAGTACGCGGGCCCTGGCGGCTGGAACGATCCGGACATGCTCGAAGTCGGGAACGGCGGCATGACGTTCAACGAGTACCGCGCGCACTTCACGATGTGGTGCATGCTCGCGGCGCCCCTCGTCGCCGGCAACGACCTCCGGTCGATGACGCCCGAGATTCGCGGTCTGCTGACCAACGCCGACGTCATCGCCATCGACCAGGATCCGCTCGGGCGGCAGGCCCGCAAGATCCGCGATGACGGCGACGGCGAGGTGTGGGCCCGGCGGCTGCAGAACGGCGACTGGGCGGTCGCGCTGCTCAATCGAGGCCCGAAGCCGCTGGAAGTGGCGGTCGGCTGGTTCGAACTGGGGATGGCGGCGACCGCGGCACCGGCCGTGAAGGACGTCTGGACGGGGACGGATCTCGGTGCAACAAAGGGTCTGTACGCCCCCACCGTGCCGTCGCACGACGTGGTGCTGATTCGTGTGACGGTTCCGCAGTAAGCAACCGGCCCCCGGTGTCGTAGACTCTAGATAGGCTGATTCGATCTGACCACCATGCCGACACAGATTTCCCGGCTCCTTCCTGCCCTCGTGTGTACGTTGATGGCCGCGTCATGTGCCGCGCCTCCGGGCAACGCCCCGGATGCCGCCGCCGGCAACGGGCGTGCCGGCCGGGGAGGCGGCGCGCGCGGGGGCGGAGGTGCCGTCCCGGTCGTGACGGCCCGGGCGGAACGCCGGGCGATGCCGATCACCATCCCGGCCGTGGGGGCGGTCGAAGCGATCGCGATGGCCCAGATCCGCGCCCAGGTGACCGGGCAGCTGATGGCCGTCCACTTCGCGGAGGGGCGTGACGTGGCGAAGGGGCAGCCGCTGTTCAGCCTCGACCCCCGGACGTTCAAGGCGGCGCTCGCGCAGGCCGAGTCGGTCCTGGCGCGCGACCAGGCGAACCTGCAGAACACGCAGGCGCAGCAGGCGCGGACCGACCAGCTGTTCCAGCGCGGGATCATCTCGCGCGACCAGTACGACTCCGGGCGCGCGAGCAGCGCGGCGCTGGCCGCCACGGTCGAAGCCGACAAAGCGGCCGTCGAAACGGCGCGCCTCAACGTCCAGTACGCGGAGATCACGGCGCCGATGGCCGGACGCACCGGCGCGCTCGGGGCGCATGTCGGCGACATGGTCCGGGCGAACGACACGGCCCCGCTCGTCATCATCAACCAGCTGGCGCCGATCTACGTCACGTTCTCGGTGCCCGGCCGGTTCCTGCCGGACATCCGCCGGTACCAGGCGCAGCGGCCGCTCACCGTGATGGCGACGGCGCCGCCGGCCATCGACATCGGCGCGGTCGGGGCGGCGGCCGCCGGCGGGCCTCCGGAGCGGGGCGCGGTGACGTTTATCGACAACGCCATCGACGCAACAACCGGCACCATTCGCATGCGCGCGACGTTCGCGAATGCGGGCGGCAGGCTGTGGCCGGGCGCGTTCGTCCAGGTCGTGCTCCAGCTGGCGACGCAGGCCGACGCCATCGTCGTGCCGGCCACGGCGGTGCAGGCGTCGCAGGACGGCCAGTACGTCTACGTGATCGCGGCGGACCGCACGGCGGAGATGAGGCCGGTGCACGTGGCGCGGCAGCAGGGCGACTGGATGGTCGTCGCCGATGGCCTGGCGGCGGGCGAGGAAGTGGTGACCGACGGACAGCTGCGGCTGGTGCCGAAGGCGAAGGTGAGCGTGGCGCAGCGGGGAGCGCAGAAGTGAACGTCGCCGAGACCTTTATCCGGCGGCCGGTCGCGACGACGCTGATCGTCCTGTCGATCCTGATTTTCGGCGTGATGGGCTACCTGCTGCTGCCGGTCAGCGACCTGCCGATGGTGGACTTCCCGACGATCCAGGTGAACGCCGGACTGCCCGGTGCGAGCCCGGAGACGATGGCGGCCTCGGTGGCGACGCCGCTCGAGAAGCAGTTCGCGACGATTGCCGGCGTGACGTCGATGGGGTCGTCGAACACGCTGGGCAGCACGAGCATCACGCTGCAGTTCGACCTGAGCCGGTCGATCGACGCGGCGGCGCAGGACGTGCAGTCGATGATTGCGCGGGCGCAGCGGTCGCTGCCGCCGGGCATGCCGACGCCGCCGTCGTACCAGAAGGTGAACCCGGCCGACTCGCCGGTGATGTTCCTGGCGCTCAGCACGGCGACGCTGCCGCTGTCGTCGCTGGACCGGTACGCGCAGAATATCGTGGCGCAGCGCCTGTCGATGGTGACGGGCGTGGCGCAGGTGAACGTGTTCGGGTCGCAGAAGTTCGCGGTGCGGGTGGACGCGGATCCGCAGCAGCTCGCCTCGCGGCAGATCGGCATCGATCAGCTGGCCCAGGCGATCGCGGGCGCGAACGTGAACCGGCCGACGGGCACGCTGTACGGCCCGGATCGCAACTTCGTCATCCAGGCGTCCGGCCAGCTGTACGACGCCGCCGCGTACGAGTCGATCGTCGTGGCGTACCGGAACGGCAGCCCGGTGCGCCTCAACGAGGTGGCGCACGTCTACAACGGCGTGGAGAACGAGCGGAGCGCCGGCTGGTACAAGGGCTCCCGCACGATCTACCTGGCCATCCAGCGTCAGCCAGGCACCAACACGGTCGAAGTGGTCGATCGCATCAAGGACCTGCTGCCGGGCCTGCAGGCGCAGCTGCCCGCGTCCGTGCTGCTCCGGGTGCGCAGCGACCGGTCGGTGCCGATCCGGGACTCGGTGGAGGACGTCAAGTTCACGCTCGGCCTCACCGTCGTCCTCGTCGTGCTGGTCATCTTCCTGTTCCTGCGCAACATTTCGGCGACGATCATCCCCAGTCTGGCGCTGCCGTTCTCGATCGTCGGCACGTTCGCGGTGATGTACGCGTTCGGCTACAGCCTCGACAACCTGTCGATGATGGCGCTGACGCTGTCGGTCGGCTTCGTCGTCGACGACGCCATCGTCATGCTGGAGAACATCGTCCGGCACATGGAGATGGGGAAGACCCGCCTGCAGGCCGCGCTGGATGGCTCGAAGGAGATCGCTTTCACCATCATGTCGATGACGATCTCGCTGGCGGCGGTCTTCATCCCCGTGTTCTTCATGGGCGGCGTGGTCGGCCGGCTGATGCACGAGTTTGCCGTCACCATCGGCGCGGCCATCCTGGTGTCGGGCCTGGTGTCGTTGACGCTGACGCCGATGCTCGGCAGCCGGTTCCTCAAGGCGCCGCACTCGATCCGCCACGGCTGGTTCTACAACGTCACCGAGCGCGGGTTCGACGCGTGGCTCGCCGGCTACTCGTGGACGCTGCGGCAGGCCATCCGCTTCAAGGGCACCGTGCTGCTCGTGTCGTTCGTGCTGCTGGCCGGCACGGTCTACCTGTTCCGCATCATCCCCATGGGGTTCATCCCGACGGTGGACACCGGGCAGTTGAACGGCCAGATCGAAACCGCCCAGGGCATCGGCTTCGACGCGCTGGTCGAGAAGATCAAGGCCGTGATGCGGATCCTGGAGGACGACAAGAACGTCGACGGCTACACGGCCAACGCCCAGGGATCGAGCGGCCGCGTCAACGTCGATCTCAAGCCGCGCGACCAGCGGGCGCTGACGGCCGATCAGATCATCGACGAGCTGCGGCCGAAGCTGGACCGCATCCCGGGCATCCGGGTGTTCCTCGTGAATCCGCCGGCGATCCGGATTGGCGGCATGCAGTCCCGCAGCCAGTACCAGTTCACGCTGCAGGATCCCGACACCGACGAGCTGTATCGCGTGGCGCCCAGGTTCGAGACGGCGCTCAAGGGCATCGACGGCATCCTGGACGTGACGTCGGACCTGCAGATCCGCAATCCGCAGGTGACCGTCGACCTGAACCGCGACCAGATCGCCGCGCTCGGCCTCAACGTCGACCAGGTGGAACTGGCGCTGACCTCGGCGTACGGCTCGCGGCAGGTCTCCCAGATCTTCGCGGCGGACGATCAGTACCAGGTGATCCTGCAGGTGGACCCGAAGTACCAGCGTGACCCGGCCGCGTTGTCGATGCTCTACATCCAGGCGCCCGGCAACAAGCTCATTCCGCTCTCGAACGTCGTGACGACGCGCCAGACCGTCGGGCCGCTGTCCGTGAACCACACGGGACAGTCGCCGTCGGTGACGCTGTCGTTCAACCTCAAGACCGGCACGGCGCTGGGCGATGCGGTGACCCGCGTGCAGGACGCCGCGCGCGGCATCCTGCCCGACACGGTGACGGGCAGCTTCCAGGGCACGGCGCAGGCGTTCCAGGATTCGATGGTCGGCCTCGGCTGGGTCCTGGCTCTCGCGATCTTCGTCATCTACGTCGTGCTCGGGATCCTGTACGAGAGCTTCATCCATCCGATCACGATCCTGTCAGGGCTGCCCTCGGCCGGATTCGGCGCGCTGGTGACGCTGCTCCTGTTCAAGCTCGACCTCAACATCTACGCGTTCGTCGGCATCATCATGCTGGTCGGCCTCGTCAAGAAGAACGGCATCATGATGATCGACTTCGCCATCGAGACGCGGCGCCGCGGCGAGACGACGGCGGCCGAGGCCATTTACGAGGCGTGCCGCGTCCGGTTCCGGCCCATCATGATGACCACGATGGCGGCCCTGACGGGCACGCTGCCGATCGCGCTCGGCGTGGGAGCCGGATCCGAGGCGCGCCGGCCGCTCGGCCTGGCGGTCGTCGGCGGCCTGCTCGTGTCCCAGACGCTGACGCTCTACGTGACGCCGATCTTCTACGTGTACATGGAACACATGCAGGACTGGTTCCGGCGCGGGAAGGCCGCTCCGGCCAGCTGACGTCCGGCCACGGCGAAGGACTATGAGCGACCCATCGATCATCGACGCGCTGCGCGAAAGCGAGGAGCGCTACCGGCTGCTCGTCGACTCGTCGCCGGCGCCCATCCTGGTGCACCGGGCCGGGGTGATCCTGTTCGCCAACCCGGCCGCGGTCTCGTTCTTCGGCGCCCCGTCGCTCGAGGCGCTGCAGGCGGTCCGGGTGACGGATCTCGTCCACCCGGATTTCCGCGAAACGGTCCGGCAGCGGCAGGCGGAAATCGCGCGGACGGGGGCGCCCGCGCCGCGGATTGAAGAACGCCTGATGGGCGTGGACGGGCGGGAGATCGTCGCCGAAGTGGCGGCGACGCAGGTGCGGTTCGGCGGCGAGCCCGCGCTCCAGTTGGCGCTCCAGGACGTGACGCGCCGGCACGCGGCCGAGGCCGCGCTGCGGCAGAGCGAGGCGAAGTACCGGCACCTGGCGTCCGTCGTCTCGGACGTCATCTGGGTCCTGGACGTCGGGACGGGGCTGTTCCAGTACGTCAGCCCGTCGGTTGAGCGGGTCCTGGGATTCCGCGTGGACGACGTCATCGGCGCCGGTGTCGATCGCGTGCTCGCGCCGGCGGACGCCGCCAGGGTGGGCGGCCTGATTGCCGACCGCGTCTCGGAATTCGCCGCCGCCGAGCGGGACGGCGTCGTGCTGCCGCCCGTGACGCTCGAGGTGGATCAGCTGCGCCGGGAGGGCCCCCCGGTGCCGACCGAGGTGGTCGCGACGAGCGTGGTCAACCCCACGACCGGGCGGATCGAGATCCACGGCATCACGCGCGACATCACGGAGCGCCGCCGCCAGGCCGAAGACCTGGCGCGCAGCCGGCGCAACCTCAACGAGGCGCAGCGCCTTGCCGGCCTCGGCAGCTTCGAGTACGACGTGCGCCGCCACACGCTCTACTGGTCCGACGGACTGCTGCGGATCTTCGGCATCACGCGCGGCGAGTTCGGCGGCACCATGGCGACGTATTACTCCCGCGTCCACCCCGACGACCTGGCCCGAATCCAGGCTGAGATTGCCCACGCCTTCGAAACCGGCTTCGAAGGCGACATGGAGCACCGCCTGATCCGGGCGGACGGCGAAGTCCGCCACGTCGTCAACACGGTGGCCGTGGAGCGGGAGCACGGCGTGCCCGTACGGGCGTACGGGTCGGTGAAGGACGTGACGGAGGAGCGGCGGTCGGCGGCAGAGCAGGTGCGGCTCGAGGCGCAGCTGCTTCAGGCGCAGAAGATGGAGTCGGTCGGCCGCCTGGCGGGCGGTGTCGCCCACGACTTCAACAACATGCTGGGCGTCATCCTCGGCCATCTTGAGCTGGCCCTCGAACAGGTTCCCTCCGGCGCGCCGATCCGCGGGGACCTGGAGGCCATCCGCAAGGCGGCCGAGCACTCGGCGGACCTGACCCGCCAGCTGCTCGCCTTTGCCCGCAAGCAGACCGTGACGCCGAAGGTGCTCGACCTCAACGAGACGGTCGGCGGGACGCTGAAGATGATCGCGACGCTCATCGGCGAGAACATCCGCCTCGAGTGGCGGCCAGGCTCGCCGCTATGGCCCGTCCGGATCGATCCGTCGCAGGTGGAGCAGATCGTCACCAATCTCTGCGTCAACGCGCGGGACGCCATCGGTCTCGCCGGGGCCGTCACGGTCGCGACGGAGAACCTGTCGCTGGGGGAGGACGCGGCGCGCCGGGCGAACGCGTCCGCCGGCGACTACGCCACCCTCACGGTGATCGACAACGGGTCGGGAATGGACGCCGAGACCGCGGCGCACGTCTTCGAGCCGTTCTTCACCACCAAAGGGAGCGGCGGCGGCACCGGGCTCGGCCTGGCGACCGTCTACGGGGCCGTCACGCAGAACGGCGGGTTTGTCGAGGTGCGGAGCGAACCGGGTGCCGGCACGACCTTCACGGTGGCGTTGCCGCGGCACCTCGGTACCGCTGATGCGGAGCATGCGCTCCCGGCGGTTCCGCCGGCGGCACCCGGGCGCGAGACGATCCTGCTGGTCGAAGACGAACCCGCCCTCCTGACACTCGCCGAACGGCTGCTCGCGGCGCAGGGGCATACGGTGCTGGCCGCCGGATCGCCAGCCGAGGCGCTGCGCCTGGCGCGCGAGCACCGGGGCGACATCCACCTGCTGCTGACCGACGTGGTGATGCCGGAGATGAACGGGCGCGACCTCGCGCGCAACCTGCTGGCGATGTTCCCGCGCATGCGGCGGCTCTTCATGTCGGGGTACACCGCCGACGTGATCGCGCACCACAGCATTGTCGAGCCCGGCGTGCACTTCATCCAGAAGCCGTTCCGGCGGGACGGCCTGCTGGCGGCGGTGCGCACCGCCCTCGACGCGGATTAGGCCGGAACCCGTTGCCGTCCGGCCCCGGCCAGTTGACGGTCCGGCAGGCAGGTGTCGCTGCGGGCGGGGCTACTGCTTCACGACGTTGAACTGGCCGTGGTTGAGGCTCGTCCAGAAGTCGCAGCTGAATCCCCTCGCGCCCACTTCCGCCACGGAGATGGTGGCGGGGGGCGAGAGGTAGACCGAGACACTACCGTCCGGATTGCAGGATCCGCTCGATGACATCGTGGCGTCCTTGACCTGCGCGACCCACGGATCGTTGCTGTGGCACGTCGTGATCGTGACGCCGCCGCCGGAGCTGGACGGGCAGTCCTGGACGAGGTAGGCCGTCATGCTCACCGACCCGCTCCTGTTGTTCGATGGGTCGGCGAACGTCAGCGTCCACGAGCCGGTGACGGGCACGCCCGCCTGCGTGAGCTTCGAGTGCTTCGAGAGCACCATCGTCAGCGTAGCCGACAGGCTCGTCGTTCCCCGGAAGATGGAGCCGGCGCCGGTCCACGTGCCGTCGAGGGTCGTCGAGGCTGACGGCCCGAACGACGACTTGCACCCGCTCGAGCCGGTGGCGGCGACGAGCGCTGCTGCCGCGAGAAGACTGGCGACGCTGCGCGCGCGTGGTGATCGATGCATCCTGACGCTCCTGATCTGCCAAACCGATCGGTGTGGGGGCGGGGTGTTCCGCAGAGCATACACGGGATTCGGCCGAGCCCGACCTCGATAGTTGCCTCGGGCGGCCGAACGTGAGATTATCGCCGCGCCCCTCCGGCTGACCGCCCCGCCTCCCGGACATCAGCCCGTCGCCCCCGTGCTTCGTTGCGCGCTCCAGCCCCCGTGACGTTCATTCCGCGAGGAGGCCTCATGGCGAAAGCGACAGGCAAGGCGGCCGATCTGGCCGGCCCGGGCATCGGCGACTACACCGAGCTCGAGAAGATTCTCCCGTCCGATTACCATTCCCTGCTCGACGTCCGCGATACGCAGTACGCGATCTACGAGGTGAAGCGCTACATCGAGGAGGGCCTCTGCCGCGAACTGAACCTGATGATGGTGCAGGTCCCGCTCATCGTCGACGTGGAGAGCGGCGTCAACGACATGCTGGACCGCGACGGGTCGCGGACGCCGATCGGGTTCCACATCTCGAACGACTACAACAAGAACCCGGTGGACGCGCAGGTGGTGCAGGCGGCGACCAAGTGGAAGAGGGTGGCGCTCAAGCAGTTCGAGTGCAAGGTGGGCCAGGGCATCTGCACGGACATGCGTGCGGTGCGGAAGGACTACTTCCTGGATCACGACCACAGCTGTTACGTCGATCAGTGGGACTGGGAGCGGCGGATCACGGCCGACCAGCGCAACCTGGGCTTCCTGCGCGACACGGTGCTGCGTATCTGGAAGGTGCTGAAGGGCGCGGAGGAACACGCGCAGCAGCTCTTCCCGAAGCTGAAGGACAAGAAGTACCCGGACCTGCCGGACGACATCACGTTCCTGCACGCCGAGGAGATCCTCGACATGTTCCCGGACCTGCCGCGCAAGCAGCGCGAGACGCAGGTCCTGCAGAAGTACCCCGCGGTGTTCATCATCGGGATCGGCTGGCCGCTGGCTGACGGCTACCCGCACGAGAACCGGGCGGCCGATTACGACGACTGGGTGACCGAGACGGTGTCGGAGTCGGGCAAGAAGATGCACGGCATCAACGGCGACATCCTCGTGTGGAACCACGTGACGAAGCGGCGGCACGAGCTGACGTCGATGGGCATCCGCGTCAACGCCCAGACGCTGCGGACGCAGCTCGAGATGTCGAACCTGCTCGACAACCTCAAGTTCCCGTACCACCAGGCCATCATCAACAACGAGGTGCCACTGAGCATCGGCGGCGGGATCGGCCAGTCGCGGACGCAGATGGCAATCCTCAAGAAGGCCCACCTGGGCGAGGTGAGCGTCACGGTGTGGCCGAAGATCCTCAAACAGATGTGCCACAAGAAGCGCATTCACGTGCTCGATTAGCACGTCCTTCCGCCGCGGGCTGGGGCCTGGGTTCGGCAGGCTCCAGCCCGGCTCCGAAAACAGACCTGCTACCTTTTCCATTTGGCGAAAAGAGACCTGCTACCTTTTCGGGAGATCACCGGGAAAAGGTAGCAGGTCTGTTTTCGCATCCCGAAAAAGGTAGCAGGTCTGTTTTCCCGGGGGCCGTGGCACAGGGCTTCAGCCCTGTGTGCCTCCCGGCGAGATCACCTTGAGATCCGCTGCCCGCGCGGCCGCGGCGAGCCGCGCGTCGTAGACGACGAAGGCCGCCGGATCATCACCGAGCGACAGGGCCGAGGCCAGGTGAATCGCATCGAGCGACCCGAGCCCGGCTGAACCGATCGTCTCCGCCAGGCGCAGCACCGTCTCGTCGATGGCCAGCAGGGTGCAGCACGCGAGCGCGTGTTCGACGCGCGCCGCCAGTCCCTGGTGTCCGCCGGCGCGGCGCACCGCCCGTCGGCATTCGACCGCCGTCAGGCGGCTCGTCACCCAGTCCGGCCAGCGGGCGAGCTCAGACCGCAAGGCCCCCGTCTCGCGTTCCGGCAGCGCCAGCTTCAGCAACGCCGACGAATCGATGTAGACGGGCAGGAAGCTCACAGGCGTTCGTCGCGCGACTCCTGCAAGGCGCGCTGGAGCCTGGCGCCGAGGCCGGCCGGCAGCCTGCCCTTGAGCGGCGGGAGCTCCGCGATCTGCTTTGTCGCCCTCGTGGCGCGGCCTCCGGCGACGAGGCGCTCGACGACCGTGGCCGCGGGCGGAAGCGGCACGAACAGCGCAACCGGCACGCCGCGGTCGGTTACCTCGAGGCGTTCGCCGGCGACGACGCGTGCCAGGTAGACGCTGAGGTTCTGGCGCAGCTCGCGGACACCGACGCGGTCGGTCATCCTGAGACGCGGTCGCACGGGCACCGGGTGATGACTCATGTAGCACATAGTAGCACAGGAATCACCTGGCCCGGTGCGCGCGGCGTGCGGTATGCTGGCGCTTCCCGCCCGACGCGAGCGGGAACCCGAACATGACACCGAATCTCAACGGCCGCTCGTCGCTCACCCGGTTTGCCTGGCTGTCGATTGCCGCGGCCATCGCCACCATTTCCCTGAAGTCCGTCGCCTACCTCATGACCGGGTCGGTGGGGCTCCTCTCGGACGCGATGGAGTCGGGCGTCAACCTCGTGGGCGCGATTATGGCGCTCGCCATGCTGACGGTGGCGGCGCGGCCGGCCGACGACGACCACGCGTACGGGCATTCGAAGGCGGAGTACTTTTCGAGCGGCGTCGAGGGCACGCTGATCCTGCTGGCGGCGCTGGGCATCGCGGCGGCGGCCATCGATCGCCTGCTGCACCCGAAGGCGCTCGAGCAGCTGGGCGCCGGCCTTGCGGTCTCGGCGGGCGCATCGCTCGTCAACCTGGCCGTGGCGCTGGTGCTGCTGAAGAAGTCGCGCGCCGCACATTCCATCACGCTCGAGGCGAACGCCCACCATCTGCTGACAGACGTCTGGACGTCGGCCGGCGTCATCGCGGGCGTGGGCGCGGTGGCACTGACGGGCTGGGGGCAACTGGACCCCATCGTCGCGATTGGCGTGGCCGCCAACATCGTGTGGACCGGCGGGCGCATCGTCCGCAAGTCGATCCTCGGCCTGATGGACACCTCGCTGCCGGATGAGGAGCGCGCGGCGGTCCAGCGCGTGCTGGCCGTGCACGAGGCGGCAGGACTGCAATTCCACGCGCTGCGGACCCGGCAGTCCGCCGCGCGGCGGTTCATCTCGATGCACGTGCTGGTGCCGGGCACCTGGACGGTGCACGACGGCCACCGGTTCCTGGACCGGCTCGAGGCCGAAATCCGTGCCGTGGTGCCCGACTGCTCGGTGGACACCCACCTCGAGTCGCTCGACGATCCCGCGTCCTGGGACGACCAGTCGCTCGACCGGCGCGGGTAGCGGAGGCCGGATCCCTCCCGGTCAGTCTGGCACGCGGGTCGCCGCTGCGGCGGCGGCTCCGACGCCTATTTGGCGCCGAGCACCAGCTTCCCGCCGACAAACGTCGGATGGACGTTCGGCGGCAGGACGTATTCGGCCTTGCCGGTTGCCGCGTCCTTGCACACCTTGAGCTTGGCGCGTGGGAACCACACCTCCACCGGCGCGCCGTTCTCCTCGCGCTTCTCGACGTTCATCGGCAGGCCGGTCACCATGTGCAGTTGTTCCGGCGTCATGCCGGCCACGACGCAGCGCGACTTGATGCCCGCGCGGACGTCGGCGGGCCAGTCCGGGTGCTCATTCTGGAGGGGGACGTCCGAGAACACCCGGTTGAACGCTGCCTTGAAGTCGTCGAGCGTCTTGATGCCGACAAGGCGCAGGCGGAACTTGGAGTTGCCATCGAGATCGAAGGCGCCGCCGGACTGCCGCACGTCGCTGATGAAGACCTTGTCGTTGGGCTGCAGCGACCAGTACGTGACGTCGGTCTCGTCGGCCGTCCAGGGATCCGGGATGCGCACGCCGTCGGGCGAAGCCTCGACAGCGAACTCCGGATGCTGCAACGCCCATCGGTACGGCGCGTCGATGCGAAGGTAGAGCGGCTTCTCCAGCAACGCCGTTGCGTAGTCCTCGATGGGCTGCGACTTGGGCAACAGCGGCACCAGCTTGTCCTTCGGGACGACCTCGCCAATTGTCGTCAGCTTCCCGTCAACGAACTCCAGGGACTTCGGAAAATCCGTCGGCTCGATCCGCTTGACGTTCTTGCTGTTGCTGACGGCCTGGCGCGGGTACCAGGTTTCGACATTCCCCTTCTTTTCGGTGCTGACCGGCTGGCCGACTACGCAGAAAGCCTGTTCGGGCGTCATGCCCGCCACAACGCGCCGCGCACCGATGGCCACCTTGATGTCGGCCGGCCAGTCGGCGTGTTCCTCCTGCAGCGGGACCGCCGAGAAGGCCCGATCGAACGCCGCCTGGAAGTCCTGGAACGTCCTGATGCGGACGAAGCGCAGGACCACCTCGCGGTTGTTGGGCGGGAGCCCTTCTACACCGACCTCGACGATGCCGCCCTGCACGCCGAGCTTGCCATTGCGCATCGGATCGTTCGGACGCGCGTACCAGACGACGTCCTCGGCCAGGTACTCGGGCCTGGCCGAGTGCGGTCTGACCTCGGTCGGCGAGACCTCGACGAGGGGCACCACCTGATTGGCCCAGGCGAGGCTGTTGGCGTATTGGCCTCTGTAGTAGCGGCAGGGCGCATCGATGCGGAGATAGTTCGTGCGCTTCACCATGGCGGTGGCCTTGTCGATGTCGGCCTTGCTGAGCTGGGCCCACGAGGATCCCGCAGATGTCATGGCGAGGACGAACACCACCGCGAAGACCGACCGACCGGCAAATGACCTGAACATGCGCGCCTCCGACTTGCGAGGTTGATGAGTGGGGAACGCCCCGCCGGCTTCGGGTTGCCCCGCCAACCGTCAAGACCCGCCGATGGTAGCACGGCAGCGGCGCGGGAACATGCTATCCTCCCGCGCATCGAGGTGAGCCTCGCGGGCCACCCCGTCCACTGGAGGAAGCGGCATGAGAAACCGTCTGTGTGCAGCGTTGTTGATTGCGGCTCTGATTATCCCCACGAGTACGCTTGCGCAGTCCGCCTCGCCCCAGCCCGCGGCTGCCGCGCCCGCCGGCGCGATCCGCGACGCCATGGCCCGCGCGGTGACGCAGGCGGCAGCGGGGCCAAAGGACGCGAAAGCAGAGTGGCAGGCACGTTACGACCGGGCGAAGAGCTTGAAGCAGACGGGCATTGTCGTGTTCGCGCTCGGCGCCGCCGCCCTGGTCGGTGGGGTCATCTGGGAGTTCGCCGTGGAGTTTTCGTCGACAGCCAATCCCGACGCCGCCGCCCCCAAGGTGACGCTCATCGCCGGGGTGGCGGGGATCGCGGCGGGGCTTCCCATGTGGCTCGTGGGCCGTCACAACATGTACGACGCCGAGCAGGGACTGGCAACGGCGGGTGGCACCCAGACCGCCACGCTGCTTCAGCTGGACGACCACCACGCGGTCACCGTCAGCGCTCGCAATGGCACGGTGGTGGGCTACCGGCTCAGCTGGTAAGCCTCGTGCCGGGTGATGTGCACGCGGGGCTGAGCCGCCACCCTAGCGGAGCCGGGGCCAGAGGAGAAGCGGCGGTTTCACGATCTGACAGTGTTACGCTTGGAAGCATGAAGTACGCATTGTGGTTGGTTCTGCTTGCGGCGGCCGTTGCGAGCAGTTGCGTGTCGGTGCAGCCCATCACCGCCGACCTGACCGCACCGAAGCCGGACGAATCGATCTTCGTCATCGGTGTAACGCCGTCCAACTACCGGTTGTTCGTCATGCAGGGCAGCGTCGAGGACGGGCGCTTCCGCGCCAACGGCGTCCCGGCCATCGTCGGCGGCGCGCCGCGCGACGGTTACATCGTCGGCAAGGCGGCGGCGGGGCGTGTGCTGGCCATCACCGAGGTGCGCCGCGTCAACGAGGGCTCCGGCGGCATCGCGGCAGACCTGCGGGTGTGCGGCGGCGCGACGACGATGGTGTTTGCGGTGCCGAAGGGGAAGATCGTCTACATCGGCAGCGCGGCGTTCCAGCAGACCGGCCGGTCGATCGATGTGACCTACAGCCGCGACCTGGAGGCCGCGCGGCAGTTCGTGCGGCGGAACTTCCCGAAACTCGACGGCGCGGTCGAGGCGCACCCGTACGGCCTGATGCCGACGTGGCAGCCGTGCGGCGCCGCCCAGCCGTTTATTCGCTAGCCGGAGAAGGGCGCGTCCCAGGGATCGCCGCGGTCAGCACGCCTGCGGGCACGATTGCCACTGCGAGGAACTTCGCCAGTTCCTTCAACGAGTCGCTGACGGCGTTGTCGCCGCCCATCATCAGGCGCGTCAGCATGGTGAGCGCGACCGCCGCGAGCAGGCTCCAGGCGAACGACAGCAGAACCGCGCCTGCCGCACCGCGCCCCGAGGCCTTCAGACGGCCGACCGCCACGCCGACGACAAACGGCAGGCAGAACGCCGCGGCCACGAACACCTTCTCGAACGGGCCCAGGCTATCCCACAGGCTGTAGCTGATTGTCAGGGCCGTGCCTGGATCCGAGCGGGCGGTCAGAAACCAGTTCGTGAACACGTCTCCCGGGTTGAGGAACACCCCCACTCCCGCGATCGCGTAGCCGAGGAGCGCGGTCACGAACGCCAGCGCGAAGCTCACCATCGGATGCTTCATCACTCATCTCCCTGCAGCAGGAAACCAGGTGGGGCTGCCCCCGGCATGATGTGCGCGCCAAGGATACTCCAACTGCGTGTGCAATCCGGCTTGCGGGCCGCGCGCGAGCTGTGATTCGGCCGGAAATAACCTGTGCAACCGCGCTTGACACGCCGCAAACCCGCGGAATCATGGAGTGGGTCATGCCGGGCCTCCGGTTGGGGCGCGGCGCACGTCGGTCAATACAACACGATTGCGGAGCACCCAGGATGGGCGCTGCGGAAGTCTCCCCGGCGGGCGACCGCGGGGAGCGCAATGCCAGCGCGGCGGATGCCGCAGAGTGGCAGGAAGCCGGCGCGGCGATTATCGCCGGCGCGCCGTGGGGCGTGCTGGCGGTCGGCGCGGACGGCGTCGTGCGCGCGGCCAACGCCGCCGCCGAGCGCATGCTGGGCGCCAGCCGCGGCCTGCTGGCGGGCTGTTCGATTCTCGATCCGCGCTGGCGCACCGTCTGCGAGGATGGCGCGACGTGCGGAACGGCCCATCATCCCGTCACCGCAGCCGCCGCCTCGGGTCAGACCGTCCGGCGCACCGTCGGCCTCTTCAACGACGCCGAGAACGCGTATCGCTGGGTGGACATGTCGGCGGTGCCCGACACGCGCGAACCCGGGGCCGCTCGTCCCCTCCCCGTCTTCGTCCTGCTCCTCGACGTCTCCGATCGCATCACCCAGATGGCCACGCTCAGGGCCGGCACCGAGCAGCTCCGCATCTCGGAGCGCATGGACGCGCTCGGGCGCCTGACCGGCGGCATCGCGCACGACTTCAACAACCTGCTGTCCGTCATCAACGGCTATGCCGAGCTGCTCGACGAAGACATGGGCGCGGCGGACCCGCGCAAGGCGGACATCCTGCAGATCCGGGACGCCGGACAGCGGGGCTCCGAACTGGTGAAGCAGCTCCTGATGTTCAGCCGCCAGCAGCCCGTGCAACCCCGGCTGCTGGACCTGCACGCGCTGGCGTCGAGCCTGACCGGCCTGCTGCGCCGCGTCATCGGCGAGCACATCACGCTCGACATCGTCCCGGGCGACGGGCCGGGGATGGTGCTCGCCGACTCGTCGCAGATGCAGCAGGTGATCGTCAACCTCGCGACCAACGCGCGCGACGCCATGCGCGCGGGCGGGATGTTGACGATCGAGACGGCGGCGATTGACGTGGAGGACGTGTTCCCGGACCACGAGGCCGCGCTCCCGCCCGGGGCGTACGTGCGGCTGATGGTGACCGACACCGGCCACGGGATAGACGAGGCCGCGCGGTCGCGGATCTTCGATCCGTTCTTCACCACCAAACCCCCGGGGGAGGGGACCGGGCTCGGCCTGGCGACCGTGCACCGCAACGTGACGCAGGCCGGCGGGCACATCTCGGTGACCAGCGAGGTCGGGCGCGGGACGCGGTTCCGGGTCTACCTGCCGCGCGCCGAGACGCCGCCTGACGTGATGACGCGCGTCGAACTGCCGCCCCTGCCTGGCCACGCGACCGAGACGGTCCTGGTGGTGGAAGACGACGGGAGCGTGCGCGAACTGACGCAGCGGATGCTGGAGCACGCCGGATACACGGTGATGACGGCCGCCGACGGCCCGGAAGCCGAAGCCTGTCTCGCGACCGCCGACGGCCGCGTGCACCTGGTGCTCACCGACGTCGTGCTGCCGCATGCGAACGGCCGTGATCTGGTCGCGCGGCTGATGGCGCGGGCGCCCGACTTGCGGGTGCTCTACATGTCCGGGTACACCGACGAGTCGATTGCCCACCACGGCGTGCTCGACGAGGGCGTGTCGTTTATCGGCAAGCCGTTCAGCGTCGAGGCCCTGTGCCGGAAGGTGCGGGAAGTGCTGGACCGGTAGGCGCGCGCGGCTCGCCGGCCGAGGCGCCGTCCCAGGCGCTTGCCGCGCCCCGGCCCGCGGGGTAGTATGTCCCGCCAACAGGGCCCCCGCCCGGAGGCGACGCAAGATGAGACGGCGAATGCTCGTGGTGTGTGTGTGCGTGGGTGTGTTCGCGGCGACGGGATGCGCCACGCAGGCGCCGTTCGTCCGCGTCGGGAGGCCCGCCGATTTCATGACGGCGGATCGCACGGCCATCCCGGTCTACACGGTGCCCAACATCTCCGTCAACGTCAACACCGTCAAGGAGAACTCGTGGGTCACGTGGCTCCCGGGCGGCTCCAACATGGCGACCACCGCGGCATACCTGGCGAACAACGAGATCCTGCAGAGGTTCCTCACCGCGGGTCTCGGTGAGCACGCCCAGCAAGGCGTGGCGCGCCTCTTCTCCGAAGCGCTGGCCGACATCAACCGGCTTCGCGCCGCCAGCATGGTCGTCTTCCGGGGCAGTATCTCGGAGACCGCGTTCCAGAAATCACAGGTGGACGCGTCGCGCGAAATGCTCAGCGTCGAGACGTTCATTGGATTCACGGCCGCAAGAGGGGGCATCGTCCCGATGGTGGACCTGACGGTGGCGTACCTGTCGTCGGGGACGCCGCGCCGCACGATCTGGGCGGACAAGTTCACGTGCGAGCTCGCCCCGATCAAACCGAACGACAACCTCGTCGCGGACCAGTCGGCGCGGGCGAAGCAGCTGGTGACGCAGGCGCTCGAACGGCTGCGGCCGTTCGTGGAGCGTGAATTGCGCGGCGAGGCGTACGATACGTTCCCGCGCGTGCAGGTCAACTACGGCGGGTCACGCACGGAGGAAGGCTGGCTGATCGAGAACGGCGAACAGGGCATGGCGATTCGCCTCGTCGGCGGCCGGACGCGCGTCATCCCGAAGTCGTTCGTGCAGACGATGACCGTGGTCAAGCCGGGGGCGCCGCCCAGAAGCGAGTAGGCGTCAGTCCTCCTGCTTCGAACGCTCTTGCCCCTCGACGTACAGCTCGCGCACGAAGCGCTCGGCCCAGTACTGGCCTCTCGCCGTATCATT
>Ga0334722_10001723_pt1 | contig 26364 bp, 43 predicted proteins | sample C3_bottom_MG_FD_207210 | JGI IMG/M metagenome (GOLD analysis project Ga0334722, IMG submission 207210) | Sediment microbial communities from Yellowstone Lake, YNP, Wyoming, USA - C3_bottom | ecosystem: Environmental > Aquatic > Freshwater > Lake > Sediment | place: USA: Wyoming | collected... | reverse complement strand
TAGTGACGGAGCCCTGGGAACGATGGATGCGTGGATTCAAGGTCGTATACGAAGAGACAGATGAGCTCAACGAAAAAACGACGGATTGGATAGGCAATCTAGCAAACGAGATAAAAAGGGCACATAGGGACTGGGGCTTCGTCGGGATGTTCATTTTTGGGAGACAAGGTGCCGGGAAAACCACGCTTGCCTTGACCATTGCGAGCAGGGTTTACGATAACAATTGGTGGACTGCACTTAAATACTTGTATTTTGACCCCGCGGACATAGAGCGTGCTGTGAAGTCTGCTATCAAGGTGGTCGAGGAGAGCCAGGAAAGCGAGTCTCGATTAAAAACATTGATATGGGACGATGCGGGCGTCTGGGCTAGCAAGTATTATGTACGCATGTCAGGGGGAGTCAGGTACGCCATGGCCGTGCAGAACCTGGTCGAGCTTGCGAGGCGTATAACTGCGAGCATAATTGTGACCGCTACGGCCCCAGACCGCACCTTGACGCCGTTTAGGACACAGGAGTGGTACTATATACGCGTCTCGGGCCCATACAGGGAGAAGGGCGAGAAGACTGCTAGGGCTACTGTTTACCGTCTCTCAGTGACTCCCCTCGGCAAGCTCTACGTGAAACGCGTAGGACGCAACCTAAGCTTCAAGCTACACATCCCACAAGACGTTTATAGGAGATACCGCGAACTAATGATACAGTACATGCGCAACGCACCGCTCGACTTCACTAGTATACTTGAAATGTCTGGGAAAAAACATAAAAGAAGAAACAAAGGGAGGCGTATAGATGATAATAACTGAAAAAGCCATGAGTGTAACCGTAAAAATACTAAAGAGGCTGAATAAGAAGAGGCGCGGCAACATACAGCTCATCCAAAGCGCGATCGCCATAATGGTAATGATCGGCATCGGCGCCGTGGTCTTCGCATTGGTCATGGGAATCGGCTCACAGATAACACAGAACACCCCCACGCCAACCACAAACTCCCTCTTCTACAACTTAACCAAGGTCTTTAACTCTGCAGTGAACCAAGGAGTAAACCTCTTGCCCTCGGTGTTCATTGTTGGTTTCGCCATCCTTGTGCTCGGAGCCGTGCTGTATATCTGGGCCTGGTTCGGTGGGGGCAGAGGCTTCGGCAGGTAAAGAGTCATAGACGCGTGCGCCTCTGGGCAGATATATCCGGAAAAAACAAGTATTTTTTTCTATTGTTTTTTGCCGGGTGATGGGATATGGGAGTAGAAAGTGTTGTTTGGGTAGAAACGGGAGGGGTGGTGAGGCTTGGCGCCGTTTAGGTTCTTGCTACTGATCGTGTTCACTGTCGTGATCACGGTGCTCGTGTATACATTTATACAGGTAGCATTCACATTCAACAATTCTGTCTGGCAGTCCTTGTATGGGAGAAACTTTACGTGGAACGATTTGCCTTCTCCATATGGCTCCGTCATGCACCAGCTCTGGGACATAATCGTGCCCAACTTCTTCCTGATCGCCTTCATCCTGGGACTCATAGCCGAGTTCATACTGATGTTTGGAGCTACGACTCAGGAGGGTTACCAGTACCCCTACTAGGAGGTGATGGGAAAATGGGTGTGCTGGGAAAACTGAAGCAAAAAATAGAGGAGCACAAGAAGAGGCGTGAAGAAGAACGGAAAGCCATGGAGCTTACCCCGGAGAAGACAGAGAAGCTTAGACAATTGTTGCCGGAACTGGGCTACTTCGAGAAGCCCACCCACAGCGACGTGGCAGACGCTCTCACACTTAGATTAGCGAAGAAGGGGATATACCTGAGCGATAGGGAAGCTCGGAGGCTTGCCTTGGAGGTCTCCAAAGATCCAAACACATATTACAGGATACTCCAGCAAGCAGAGGCAGAAAAAGTGAGGCAGAGGGCTCAACGTGTGCGTGAGAAGGCGCAGAGGATAAGGGAAAAAGAGCAAGAAAAACGCCTGCGCGAGCGTGAACGACGCCTGGCGATGGCCAATGCGTTTATTGCTGGCATGACTAGTTTTGACCCGTTCTCGCCTTCTAGGAATCCGAGGCGCAGGAGGAGCTCTAGGCATTCGAGGAGGCGGAGGAGGTGAGATAGATGAGCCAGCCACAGCTAAACAGCCAGCAACAAAGAGTGACGGTTGCCGAGCCTTGGACAGGCACCCCCATAGTGAGGCAGACGGCTGGGGGCCAGCTTACCTTTGTTGGCTGGGCAGACCCTGGACGCCACTACGAGGTGTGGCAGGATGCAAGTGGCAGGCAATACGTGAGAAACATTGGTGGTTCTTGGTACCGCGGCGAGGACGTGGCCCGGGCACAGGCTGAATCGCAGAAAACACTGCAACAAGTAAACGTCGTGGAGACACAGTATAATCCACAGCTTGGCTCTACAACGCAGAGGTATTTCAGGGAGGGAGACAAGTGGTACACCCTGGAATACAATCCGCAGACAAATCAATACGTCAAGGCAGAGGTTCCAGCCGAGAAAATACAGCAAGACGTATTCAGTAAGCTTCTTGGAGCCCCCTCCGTGAACATTTCTGGCTACAATATACCGGACATTGGCAGGATTGCCGAGCGCGAGCCACATGTATTTACGTGGCAGGGGCCGGTAGACGCAGTGAGGTACGCCAAGCTCAGGGAGACTTTTCCAGAGCTACAGAAAGAGAAGTGGATAGGCGAGGCAGACGTCCAAAATGTTGTCTCGGCTAGACTAGAGAAGTACGGCTGGAGACCTAACACACTAGAAAAATACGACACCCTCAAGGCTCTTTCGGAATACGTATTACGCAACCCGGAAGCCTGGAAGGATGTACAGGCAGACCTAGACAGACAAGTCAAGGAGTTCCAATTGAGGATAGAGAGGCTCCAGGCCGCACACGAGAGGCTCGGCCTGCTTGAGGCCGATGTCCTCAAGGAGAATGCGGGACGCGAAGAGGAGAAAAAAGCAGAGGAATATATGAACCGGCTCTATGGTGGGACACAGCACCCCTTCCAAGTATTCACAGAGCAAACCGGCTCAAGCTTTCTACAGCAAATGACTTTTGGTCTTCTTGGTGCTCCGTCACAGTTCCAGCAGAAGCTATACGGTGCGATGGGCGTCCTTGGAAGCAAGGCAGGAATAGATGAATACTTGTTTAGGGTTAGCACGCAGATTGCGCGCACCATATTCCCGGCAAGCTTCTTCGGTACAGACCTGCTTGGCCTCGACTTGTCCAGCTCTTTCAAGGCTTCTCTTGGACTAAAAAATCTTGCTACTGGTAAAGCTTCTCTATCAACTGGCGAAGCGGCTTACATCAAGGCTGTGAGCCAGGACTTTACTCCACCGAACCTGGCCGCGTACATGGCTGGCTCCGCTCTTGGCACGGGCATAGCGATGTATCTGCAGGGAAAAGTTATAGAGTCCGTGCCCGAGGCCATACGTTTTACGAAGTGGGAGTTCACAAGCAAAGAAGCGCTGGTGGGGAAGGCACTAGACAAAGCAGGAATAGAGCTGAAGACGCCAGAATTCATATCCAACATTTCCGAGACACTAAAGACAAAAGCCCTCAACATCGGTGAGAAGATTGGCCTCGTGGAGAAGGTGGACTATGTCCCAACGAGGGCAGAAGTAGACGTGGCAATGATTAAGGAGGGAGGCGAGGAACGAGCAATATTCAAGACAAGCCTAGGAGACTTCAAGCCGGCCCAAGAAGTCCTAGGAGTAAAACAAGTTCCGCTAGAATACAGGGTAAGCGGGAGCGATATATCTCTCTTTAAGCTCAAACCAAGCGAGAACCCAGTGTTCAAGCCTGTCTTCGGCGAGCAAACAGCTCAAGGAGCTCGAGGCTTCCGCACTGGGCTGGACGCCTTCCTGAAACTCAGCGGAGAAGAGCCACGCCCCCCACCGGACTATTCGCTGGGCCTCGGGGGCGCCGGGAAATGGAAATTTTTCAAGGAAATAAGATATGTAGGCGAGGAGTCCGTACTCGGCGGGCCGGCCACGTATAGGAGCTTCGACACCGGGCTGAATGCTTTCCTAAAGATAACAAGGGGAGAGACAAGGCTACCGCCAGACTACTTGCTGGACTTTGATAAGTGGGTGGCGGAGGGCAAGGCGCCATTCGCGAATGAGCCTTTCTATTACCGCGTCCCATACGAGAAGTACGTGTTTAGTTCTCCCGCGGAGAAGGCAGAATTCATGAGGTATAGGGGCGCCTTTGCCTATGGAGCGTCATCGGGGGAAAAGAGCATAATAGCGGTGGGCAAGCCCCTGGAGACAATAGAGCCCGGCTTCACAGCGAGGACGGGGCGGTACGGTGGCGAGATAGACTACAGCGAGTTGATAGAGAGGCTTGGCGGGTACAAGCCGCAGGTACCAAAGACCATTGACTTCGGCAATATAGTTTCGAAGGCGAGGAGGGGCGTCTACGAGTTCAACTACTTCTGGAAGATCACTTTTCCAGAAAAAGTCATGGATGTTTTCGGGGACATCGGAGACAGACTGAAAAATATATTTAAGCTCGGGAAAGAGACAAAAGAAGTGCCAGAGTGGACTCCAATAAAGATCGATTCTGAGACCCCTACACAGTTTGCTCTGCCCCAGGGGTTCAGGTCGGTGGCGGGGAAGACTGGCCTGGTGGAGATTGTTGAGGAGAGTGAGCCGGCTGGACAGGTAAAGCCCGTTGTAGAGCCGGAACTGAAAATACCCGTCATAACAAGGACTGAATTATCACCTGCGACGAGGACGGCGGTAGAATTTACCCGCCTTGTCGGGCCGAGGCTTCCCTCACTGTACAGCCTAACACACCGTTTTCCTGCTGGCGAGTTAAAAATCGCACCCATATATGAGTCCACGTCGAGACCCAGCCAAGAATTGAGGCCTCCCTCTCTAGACACATTTATACAGCCACGCATCAGGACAGACATATTTACTGGACAGGTACAGGCGCCGAGGCTGGACGTGAGGCTGGAGCCATGGCTGGACACGAGGATAGAGCCAAGGATAGAACAGTGGGTAGAGCCCAAGATAGTGCCGAAGCTCATAGAGCCCACGGTCACCATACAGGAACACCCGCCTCCTCCACCACCGCCCCCGCCGCCTCCGCCACCGGAGACGCGTACTCTTCCAAGGCTTCCACCGCTCCCGCCAATAGGCTCGGGCACCAGGGACGTCCCGATACCTGGGCCGAGGCTGTATGGACGGAGGGAGTGGATAGTGGAGTGGTTCGGGCCCGGAGCATATTTTCCCGCTAAGAGCAAGTCTAGAAAAAGCAGGAGGGGTGGCAGAAAGAAATGAACAAAAATACAATATTACTTGTAATAATGTTATTTGTATTTGTCTTCTCGATTAGGGCTTTTTCTGCGCCGGCGTTTTACTGGGCTAGCCCCCAGCCGTCGTGGTACAATGCATCTATGCCGATGAACGACATAAAAGAAAAAATGATATGGGAATATGGCAGTGCCAACTTTTCAAGCGTCACCTATTCCCCTAGCAGTGTTGTTTCCTCCGTTACATGGGCAACAAACACAACTGTTTATCTCAATGGTGGTAAATCGTTGTCTCTTGCTGTTTCTTTAAGTCTTTCCAGTAGTACATTTTATCTCAATCTTACTGCCGCAAACCCATTGCCCAGTGTTGCGGTTAGGGTCGATGGCTACTATTCTGGTTCCACCGTTTATGTAAATGGGTATCTCGCCTATGACTACACAGATGGGACAAGCCAGAGCTTTAGTTTCAGCTCTGTGGCTTTATCGTCCTCTGCAGGCTTAGTAAAACTGCTCGACTTTCAATACTCGGCCAAGCCAGTGTCAAAAATACGTTTTTCCATATGTTGTTATGCAAGCCAGATAAGGTTTTACATAGAATATCCGGGCTATGTGTATCGAGACACATCTTTATCCACAAGCAGTTTTACTGTCCCTACGAGGAATTATTTTAACAGCTCGCTTGTAGAGTGGTGGACACGCTTTGCCAAGCCAATCGTAAGTGTTTCTCCATCGACGGACGCGTTCATCGATGAACTCCATGGGACAGCCTCGAATACATACACCGCTGTCTTGGCGAGCTATACGTATGCCTATACGCTTGCACAGAAATATACAATCAGCCTCTTGGACGCGTCTGCAAGCCCGCTTGGGGGGAGTGTGGGCACTGGAAAAGTCACGGTTGCAAGCGACGTTAATGCTACTTATCTCAAGCTGAACACTACACTCCTATACAGCGCATCCTTCCTGAACAACACGACGCTTAACCCTCCGCAGACCGGGACAGCTGTCATCACTTTCTCTGTCCAGGATTACGGGGCCGGGTACCAAGTATTGGAGGTGGCTGATCTTCAGGGCCGGATTGTTGGGAGCGGAGCCATCGGGACAACTGGACAGGTGGCCATGAACCTTACGCCCTACGCGAGCTACGTGCTCCAAGTGTCGAAACCTGGGCTGAGCAAGACAGTTGGCCTCGTGACTATTTCGAGTAGCAATATACAGCTCGCCGTGATGCCGAGCCTGCCGACAGTAAAACCTGCTAGCTGGCTCTCTGCTAGCTATGACTATGCGGACAAGGAGCTCATAGTGAATGTTAGCTGTCAGTATCCCCCGTGTTTTGTCACGGTCAAGAAGATATATGCGAACGGGACACAGGCGCCGTACACCCTGCCAGCGTGTCAACAACCGCTGTGTAGCTACGTCGTGATTAATCCAGACCCCTATTTCCAGATAACCGCAAACGACACCAGCGGGAGGCAGGCACAGGCAAGCACAGGCCTAAGCGTGCCGCTGTGGAACAGCCCGCTCGGCTCGGTTGTATCTACCATCGGGCAAACAATAAACCTCGACGCGTGGGGCGTAAACATCAACGACTTCATAGTGTTCCTCATCGGACTAGCAATTATCTATGCGGCCTTCACGTATCGCAATTGGGAATTAGGGATACTTGTTTTCGGTGTCTGGCTCACGGTTGGGACGCTTTTGCTTGGGGGGAGCGGGAGTCTAATGGTTCCCGGGCTAAGTCTCGCGTTGGTTGGGGCCGCCTTGTCATACATGTTGAAGAGGGAGCAACAGCCATAAGCCCCGTTATGTTTTTATCCAGCTCCTGCAACAATATAGGTGAAAAAATATGAACAAAAGAGAAGTTCTGGAAAAGGCGAAACAGCTAGCCTCGACTGCACTGTTACTGTTTCTAGTCTTCACGGTTATTGTTCAGCAAGCAGAGATACAGAGCCTGAACCAGAAGATAAGCCAGGCATCCCCAGTTCAGGCAGTCCCCGCACTGCACACGGAACTGAACCTTTCAGAGTACCGCTACCACGGAAACCCATTCGTGACAAGCCTGTGGCCCGGCCAACTCCAAGCCGAAAACATAACCTTCTGGCACATGTACCAGTGGACGTCCAGTGGCTTGGTGAACAAGACAGACGTGTTGACTTATCCGGAGCAAACGGCTGACTACATCATATTTACTGACGGGGCATATTACTATGCGAAGAACGGCAAGACTGGGAAGATAGACTTCAGCGGGACAGACGCGGCAACAGTGATAAACCAGGCCATAAACAGCAACACGACAATAGTCATAAAGCAGGGCACTTATTACATAAAGACGCCTATCCAGATAACTAACAAATACCACATTTTTATCTTTTTCGAGGACGGGGCAGTCTTCGTAAACCAGCAAAACGACTACGCGATAAAGATAACGAGCACACAGAGGACGCACACATGGATAATTATTGTCAATCCCTGGATATACGGGGCAAGTGGCTACCAGAGCAAGGGAATATACATCAGCTACAGTTCAAGCATCAGAATATACAATCCACACATCGAGAACATCTACGAGGGGATCAGGCTAAAGGCAGTAAACACGATCGTTATCAGGGACGGCTACATATCTGGCCAGGGAAAAACGGTCTCAGGGAGCGCGGGGATAGTGCTAGAGAACAACCAGCCGGGCGATACCACAAACGAGGTGCTACTGCAGAAGCTACACATTCAATATTTCCAATATGGTATATATCAGCCATACCTGAACGGGGGATACAGCGAGGACATCACGATTGTAGACTGTTTTCTCTTCACGCTCAGCAAGGCCATATACATGACTACCCCTATAGCGCTAAGTGTCGAGCGGAACTATTTCGAGCAGGACGACTACGGCGTCTACATAGACAATAGCGGCTCGTACATACCGGGAACAGTCAGAATACTTGGAAACTTTTTCTCGCTTACACAGGGAGCATACAACGTATACATCTCGAACTATTGTAACGACTTAGAAATGGATAACACGGTTAAAATGGGTGCAGGCTCTGTATTTATAGGGTCAAACGTATTATTTACAAATGCTCTGTGGTTCGGCCAGTTGCAGGCTAAAAACGTTACGTTCTGGTATTTGTACCAGTGGTCTTCTAGTGGATTGATTAACAGGACAGATGTCCTGGCGTATCCACTGCAGGCATGCAAGTATATAGTTCAGCAACAACAAAACATGTATCTGGTAAAGAGCTGTGCAGACGGAAAAATAGTATATACAAGCAGTGACGCATCCACGGCTATACAATACGCATTCGACAACCTGACGCCACAACGCGCCGCCCCCGAGACGGTTGTTCTGCGGGGCTACTTTCCGCTGAAAAAAAGCGTGCGTTGCCTCAGCGGGAACGTGGTTGTGGACATGCGTGACGCGTTTATCCGCATCGACCCCAGCTTTACATTTACGCCGTCGCCGTGGAACCCAAGTATTGACGGCGCATTTCTGTTTTCTGGAAACAATATAATTATACTCGGCGGTTTTATTGATGGTAATGGCCGTAGCTATCCAGACAAGAGCAAGGAGATAGCGGGCATCTTGGTTTATTACTCAAACAATACGGTAATATCGTATACAACGATAAATGATACACTCTTCAGTGGAATAATTCTAGGATATACGAAGAACGCAAAAATAATAGGGACAAGCACATACTTCTCTGGAAGCGTCTCCACAGGCTCTTTTGCGCCACACGGGGTATATGCCGACACTTCTCAACTTGTAGCAATAATAGGACACTATAGCTACAAGGACGGCAGAAGCACTGATGGTAGCGGGATAAAGCTGGGAAACGTGAACGCCAGCCTTATTCTTGGCTGTACAGTCGAATCAAATCCATACATTGGAATAGAGCTCTATGCGACAGAAAACTACAACTATAGAGGCGAAAACGCATTAGTAGTTGGGAATATAATACAGGCAGGCACAAAGACAACGAGAGGAATTCTTGTACATAACTTTCACGGCGTAGTCATAGCAAACAACGTTATAAATGGTACAACAACAATCGGTATATCGATAGAGCTCCTAAACAGCGAGGTACTAGTCACAAACAATGTGGTCTACAGGCCCGGCTACATAGGTATATATTCAAACAGTAACAACACAAAAATAATAAACAATTTGATTGCAAGCGCCGGCGCGCAGACAACATATTTTATCTACATCAGCTCAAACGCGTATAGAAACACTGTCAGAGGAAATATTCTTGTCGGTACTTCAACATATAGTATCACAAGTGGTGTCTCGGACACTATTATCTTTCAGAACGAGGGCTACTTGGCGCCAGTAGCAACAAAAACAATAAGTGCAAGCGCCACGACGACAATCGGGCCATACGGCTACCCAGTCCAAGTGATATTATCGTCGCCTTCTAGCGCAACCGGCGTAAGCCTCACCAGAAACGGCGTAACAACGTCTCTACCGATTCAAAATACATATTATCTTTATCCGGGAGACACACTGAGCATAACAGAGGGCTCTACGGCGCAGACCGCGTACATAGTGCCGTCAGGGTGAAAGCCCGGTGCAGAAAAAACTCTTTGTTTTTTTTCTTGTCTTTTCTCTGTTAGTAATAGTTGCCAGGGCTGGTGCTTCTCCAGGCTTGACTGTTTACCCCGGCGTCATATTATATACGCTGAGCGGCCAGAGATACGTCTTCGCCCAGACCGTCGATCTACAACAAGTGTACTATGACCCCGCGTCTGACAAGTGGGTACTACTATACACAGCCACAAGCACAACAAGTGGCTCGCCCAGTTCTAGCAGTTCCAGCGCCAGCTCTACAAGCTCTACATCCAGCACAACCCCTAGCACGTCTAGCTCTACAAGCGGCTCCACGTCTAGCCCTGGCTCATCAACTAGTGATGTGTGGCTCCCGGGACAAGACTACATGAACGCCTCGAGCCTCATGAACTACCTTACCCACCCATTCTCCACAGCGATCAACTGGCTCTCGCCGATGGGAGGCATCACCTTCCTGTACGCCAGCTTCTCTCTCCTGACCATGGCGTACACATACCTCCACTTCAAGTCTGCATTGGCCGGTGGAGTAGTCGCGTTGACGCTTGCATCACTAGGAATAATGGTTCCAGAAGTGGCACAAGTGGCGTGGTTCCTCACAGCCCTAGGACTTATTAGCATCGTGTATAGAATCATTAAATGGGTGGTGGGATAGATGGGAATGGCGAAGGTCTACGCGTATGCGATGGCCGCGGTTTTTGCGATCGCGATGGCCGCAACTATGTGGGCGCCCTACCTACACAACACGGCCCTAGAACAATGGGCAAACAACTACGCATCACAGGCAAGCCTGAATGTAACAAACTACCAGTACCAGCCGGCGCCCGGCATTACAACCTTCATCGGGGACTTTATCTGGGGGCTGGCCAAATCGATACAATTGTTCAGCTCTACCCCCCAGATGGTGGCAGACCTGCTTGCGGCGTGGGGCGTCCCAGACCTCTGGGCCCGCGTCATAGTGTTCGCAGTATCGTTCGGCTTCATAGCCTTCATAATCTACATGGTTAGCGGCAGGATATTTACGACACAGTACTAGCAAAAAGTACGGGAAAAAACAATCTTTTTTTGTTTTATATTTATTTTTTAGACCTCGCTGTGCAGGTGCATCTCTTGGGCGTAGTTTTTCCGGTTCTCCTTGTCCGCTATGGCTTCCTCGATAGCCTTGTCTAGGAGCTCGCTTGTGATGTTGCTCATCCCCTTCAGGGTTCCATAGTATTTGAGGACGTATTGTACAAGCTTGTGGTAGACGTCCCTCGACACAACTATCCTGGCGTGGCTCTTGTCCCCCTGATAATTATCTTGATAATCGCGCCTCTGATAGCCCCCGCGGTAATTCTTTCTATAATACTGCTTCCTGGGATACTGTTTTTGCTGATACTGCCCCGGCTGGTACTGCCTCTGCGATGGTCCTGGTTGTGATTGTTGTGGCTGTTGGACCGGTCCGGCTTGCTGTGACTGTGCTGGTTGCGGGTTTTCTTTTTGCTCGTTTTTCTGGGACATCTGTTTTCACCGTGTTATAATACATAATATTGTATTATATATTCATGACGACATGGCATAATGGCAAGTTGACATATTGGAAAAACAGAAAATTCTCCGCGGGCTTTACGCCAAACAAGCCTCATGTTTTTTCTCTGTTTTTACGGGAAGCCTTGTTTGAAAATAAAATAACAGAGGAAAGTGCTCTCACACGTAACATTTATATACCCACGTAAACATATGTTTACATGGTGAAACAAAATGAACACAAACCAAATGGTCGAAAAAAAGACCATAACTAGAAAAGAATTCGAAGAAATACTGAACAACATGCACAGGGAAGACGGCGTTGAGATAACTGTTAAGCACTACGGAAAAGTTGCGGAATATCTGATAGTGAAAAGTGACGGCCACGTCGACGAAGACATATACGTAGTATTCGAGCGCATCCCACCGCGCAAGGAGAGGAGCCAGTACAAGTGGTATTTCAAGAGGGAGACGGAGAGCGGGTGGTGGGAGCTGTTCTGGAGCTTCACGCCGAAATATGCTAGGAATTTCATCGACTGGATGTTCCACGACGGCAATGAGCTGGAGCTGATAAGCCTGAGGAGGCAGGGGAGGTGGGTAGAATGAAAAACAATGTTTTTTCTTTTTCTGTTTTTGGGCTCCCAGACCCGCGGGACTCGTGCCCGTGGGGGGACGCCCAGCAGGCGTCCGGGGTGGATATACCCATGAATAAAGACACATATGTAAATAAAAGCGTAACCGGTGAGGGGCTAGTCCGCAACCCCGCTAGCCCCGAGAGCGCCACCGGGGTAGAATACGTCGAGATAAACCTCGAGCCGCTATACGAGTACAACATCAACACTACGAGCGAGAAGCTCCTTGAACTCATCTTGTTGCACTACGACGCGCTGGACTACAAGCTACTGTGTACAGCGAGCCCAGACATCGACGTAATCTACCACGACCAAAACTTCAAGGAATTCGTAGAGAACTGTCCCGACGACGACGCAAGCATAGAGCAGTGCGCGCTGAAGTACGCAGAGCTACAAGGATACGAGAAAGTAATAGAATTGTTCGACGGCTACGAGCAGGCCTACGCGATGGTCAAAGAGAAGAGGTGAATAAAATGGTCATAGATAAAAAAATGGAAGTGTTCAAGGAAATAGCAGAATACCTCAATAAAATAGCCGTTGGCGCTTTGCCCTCGATAGAGGAAAATGGAAATGACAAACTGGTGGCGAACTTTTACATATTCGGGTTCAACTCTGCCATGTTCTCAGTGATTAACGAAATAGCAAAGAAGTACAACATGAAAGTGAGCTTTGACGTGGAGCCATCCACAAATGTAACGGTCAGGCTGATTCTCGTTATAAACGAGGTGAGTAAGGAATGAGGGTCTTTGTCTACTTTTCTAAGGAAAACGTGTGGGTGGTAGACGAGGGACGCGTAAGGGTCGTCGCACAGCGACTATTCATCGACGGCGAGCAGGTAGAAGAACTCATAAGAGACATTGTGATCGGGTACGTGGCAGAAATAATCCCACGAAACATTAAAGACCAATACATACAGGGACACCAATTCGTATACGAATCAGAAGAAGTATACATCTACACTCTACCATACCTATTCCTCAAACACTTCAGAGACGAATTCGAAGAGCCAGAGGAGATGGCCATAAGAGTGAAAAGGGTGGTAGACGAATGAGTGATGAGAACATCATCGAGCAAAAGATCAGGCAGACAATCGAGAAGCTCACGAGGGAACCCATCGACACGGCCGAGTTCAAGAAGCGGTTCGAGAGGGAGACAGGCTGGGAATACGTCTTCGACAGCTTCCCAAAGCTGTTAAAGGAGGAGCCCAGGGGCAAGTGGCTCTACGAGACCAGGGAATGCATAGACACAGTATACATCGACGTCACCACCAGCGCCTCTATCCACGCGGTCGAGCTCTGGGTCGTGGACTACGGGAAAGGAGACATATACATCGACACCATAGAAATCAAAGAGATAAAGGTGAACAAGAAATGAGCAAATACGTCTCCAGCTTCAGGCAATACGTTGAGGCTTTGATAGACTACCTAGAGAAAAACGACCCAGACACAAAGAAAAAGATAGATGAGATACTAATGGAGGGTGGCAAAAAGGCAGACGCACTCATGGACAGGCTTGAATACTGCTACCACATCTACCTCTTCTTCTACTTCGACAAGTCGGTTGAATGCATAAAACACTACCTAAAGAGGAGACAGAAATGACCGAGCACCCAATTTTTCCAAGCGACAAGAACAAGAAAAAGTTTCCAGTCGTCAGGGTCAGCAAAGAACTCAAGGCCGAGCTCGACGAGATAAAAAACAACGTGTTCCCATTCCAGACAACATACAACAAGGTCTTATCGCTCTTGCCAAGGTGTCCCCACTGCGGCGCCCTAGTACTCAAACTCGAAAAAGACGACACACTCACGTGCTGGAAATGTGGCCGAAAATACGTCCTCACCGAGGTGAAAGGCTAATGACACCAGAAGAATATGTAGACATCGACGAAGAGGAAGAAGAGTGGGAAGACTTGCTATGGGATGAATACTGGGGCGAAAGAGAAGACGACGAAAAATACGCAGATGAAGACGACTGCTAAGAGGTGAGAGACAGGTGAAGACCGGGGACGTCATAGAACTAGTAGAAGACACAGTCAAAGAAATCGTCACAAAGTCAAAGACAAGATACATAATGCTCAAGACAAAACGCCTGGTACACGTAAACCCCAGGCTCAGGACAGCCACGGTGCCAAAGGTAGGCTGGGCGCTCAGCTACGTCCTGTGGAAGTACCAGCAACAAGGCCTCGTCAAGATATTATACGAAAAGAAAGGCCACACCGCAAAATTCTACATATACGTCACAGACACCTACTACGAACAGCTAGAAAAACAGCTCCAGCCCCAAACACAGGCACCAACACCAACAACAAGCTAGCAAAAAGGTGACGGAGAATGAGAATCGGCAAATGGATAATAATCAGCAAGGAAGACTGGGAAAAGATAGAACAAGGATTGGAGGAAATACTCGAGACCGCAGAAATTGGATTGGATAGTTACGATGAGTGGATAGAAGACCATAATCCACATGATGAGGAAGATGAGGGCTATTGGATAAGAGGGGAACTATCGGATAGTCTTGGCAGAATCGAGGACATAGCCCGCAAGTTATTGACAAAAGTGCAAAAATAGTCTTTTTCTCCCCTCGTTTTTGCAGGCGATATGAATATATATGGTTTTGTTGATTACAATAAGTGACAAAACATGCCCAGAACAAAAATATTGGAGGAAAAAATAGAGGTAGGCATAGTCCTAGACAAGCGCCAATACGAGACGCTGAAGAGCACCTCGCAGAAGTACGGCGTAAGCATGAGCTCGCTTGTACGCATGCTCATAGAACGATACATAAATAATCTCAATTCATAACCTCATCATCCATGATCAGAGGCGGGTGGTATCCCCATGAATAGTGTCTCCATTGGGAATATAAACATATCGCAAAAAGAGTTCACACGCTACCTCGAGGGCTACCTGTTTTCAGACCTGCCAATCTTCCCGGCAACGCCCGGAGAAGCCACGCCCCTGGTAGACTGGCGCAGATATATGGTCGGCCCGCCGCCCCCCTGGGAAGTAAACAAGTGGCTGAAAAAGTGGGGGGAGTTCAACATCGGCCTGGCACCCTCCAAGCGGAGCCGCACAGCCGTGGCCGCTTTTCCCTCGCTGAAAGAGTTGCAGGACTGGTTCTGGGGCCTGGACACAGAGCTACAGATATACGTGCCTAGGGGGCTCGTAGTCGTGACGGAGGCCGAGGGCAAGCCGGTAAACGTCTTCATCGTGTTCAGGGCGGAGACAGACAGTTTTGTCCCCAGGGGCATGGCGCAGGGGAGGCACGCCTACGTCCTCGGAGACGGCAACACTGTCTACCTGCCCCCGAGCAGGGTGCAGAAGGCGGAGTACAGGCTGTGGCAACCGCACAGCTACCTGGCTAGGAATATCTGGGTGAAGCCTCTACCAGACAAGGTGTTTGGACAATTGTTGAAGACCCTGTGAGGTGGCAAAAATGTCGATAAAACGGGTGTGTGGGAACTGTGCCTATTATGACCCCGAGAAAAAGTTCTGCAAATTGTTGTTCCAGCCGGCGAGCCCGGACGGGGACAGGGCAGAAAAATGCGTGTTCTATTCTCCGAGGCAGGGAGACCCCGTCTTCCAGGGCGAGCTGAAGACCCGCGTGGTGATCGACAAGCTACCCTCGCCCACAGATATCCCGGCCAAGACGCCGGCGAGCAACGGGGATCCCCAGCTCCTGCAGACCGTCGTCGAGTTTGTGAACATTGACTGGGAGGAGTGGAGGAAGACAGAGGACTTCGAGGTTCAGTACCAGATGATACTGGACGCGTACGAGAAGCTTGGCCGCGGCGTCCTGGAGGGCGAGTTCGAGACCTATGCGCGGGCAGAGGTGACGCGCTACCTCCCGCAGAACGGCTGGCGCGGGAACGGCGGGGAAGAAGACATAGACGTGTTGTGGAACAAGCTGAAGGCGAACGTGCGGGCAGAGATCATAGCCCGTTTCCTGCTGAAAAAGCGGCTTATAAGCGCGGTGGCGATAACCAAGAGCGAGAAAGAGTACTACGTCATGTACGGCTACAACAACCAGATCATCGACATGGAGACATGGGGAAAAGACCTCTTGACGTTGCTGTTTGGGAGATTCATCAGCAACAGCGCGATGAAGGACGTGGAGAGGACGCTGAAGGCCACGGCCAGGATCATACCCGAGGAGAGGCTGAACCCGAGGAACATGATAAGGCTGAAGAGCGCAGTCCTCGACCTGGAGACACTGAACCTGGTAAGGCTCGAAGAGGTGGGAGACTACTACTTCAACTACGCGATGCCCGTCTTCACAAACAAAAGCAACCTAGACCACTTGAAGCTCGCGATAAGGGAGATCGCCGAAGACCGCTACAACATCGAGACAAACAAGGTTTACCAGTACTTCAGGCCGAGGTTCGAGGACGAGGACTGGGAATACCTGACTACAGGCCTCGGCGTAATACTCAGCCCCTACAAGGCCAAGCTACTCATGATACTGATAGGCGAGCCCCACACCGGCAAGTCCACGTTCCTCTCGATAATAAGAAAGCCCATAGAGCCCCTCGTGTCAAGCGTATCACTTGCAGACCTCCAGAGATACGAGTTCGGCCTGGAGCCCCTCCTGGGAAAAAGCGTGTGGATAACCTCGGAGAAAAGCGAGATCTACATCTCCAGGGCCGAAAAGCTGAACCAGATATTCGGCGAGAGCGACGCGATGGACGTGGCCAGGAAGCACAAGAGCCACGCCCGGCTCTACAGCCTGAAGCTCGGCATAATGGCGATGAACGAGCCCCCCGTGATAGAGGAGAGGGCTACGGGGGCAGTCCAGGCGCTTCTCGAGAGGATCAGCATAATCACGATGATCAGGCCGCAGGACTCGCAGAACGTCAAGGGTCTCGTAGACATGGTTAGCCCCGAGGAAGCCTTCAACTTCTTGCTGTGGTGCAGGAGGCAACTTGAAAAGAACAACTGGACGCCGAAGAAGCTACCGGCCGAGGAGGTCTTGAACATACTTAGGGAGAACTCGAACACGGCCTACAAGTTCCTCGAAGAAGAGACAAGCCTCCTAGACTACGGCGAGGGGCTACGCATAAAGGCGAAAGAGCTCTACGACATGTATGTGAGGTGGTGCGAGCGGAAAGGCGTGAAGCCCATGTCTAGGAACCTCTTCTACTCGAAGATAAGGGCGAAGGGCTACGAGACATACGAGAGGGAGGGCGTGACATGGGTCAAGGGGATAGGCAAGAAGGGCTCGAAGGCAGACTCCACCCTGTATGAATTGTCAAAATATGAGGGCTAAGGCCCCTTTTTCTTTTTTGTGAGTCTCCGGCTTTTGTTAAAGATTCTAAAGATGTTTCCCAGTAGGATTCGATTATGCCTCAGAGGAAGCTTCCCAGTAGGATTTTACCCAGGAGGGGGGTCTAATTTCTACTCACTCACACAAACAAACAAACAAACAAACAAACAAAAAGTTGATACCCCCTACTGGGAGAAATCCTACTGAATGATGTTGTTTATTGTCTATTATTGGCGCCGGTTTTTCCCGTCGTTACCTCTTTTTTGCTTATTATAATCGCCGGCACGTCTTTTTTGTCTATGATAAGCGTCGAACGGTATCTCTTTTTTGCTTATCGTGGGCGTTATTGCGCCCGCGGTACGTTTATATTTGCGTGACGTGTAGGTCTTTGTGGGGTATGCGGGCTGAATACGTAAGGAGGGTTGTTGAGCGCCTGCCCTTTGACACGCTGGTTGATGTTTCTCATCCTTCTTTCCCGGTGTTGATGTATCTTTTCCGGCTCCGTGACAAAAACGGGGAGAAGAGTAGGGGCAGGAGGGTTAGGGGCTTCATAAAGAGGCGTAGCGGGAGGGGCTACATGCTCTATGCCGTGTTTGAGGATGGGTCTGAGGTGGACTGGAGCTGGCAGAAGGCGCTGGGTGTGAGGGACAGGCGTAGCGATGTCTTAAACGCGTTTCGCTACGAGGTTATGCAAAGTGTCTACACGGTTAGGGACGGCCACACGCTGGGTAGTCTCGTCGTGACGGATGGGGGCGTGGTTACAGAGAAGGGCGACGTCCACGTGCACCACGACGGGGAAGAGTTCTCGAGGATACTGGACGAGTTTCTCAGGATGAGGGGGCTCAGGCTGGAAGACGTAGAGCTAGAGGACATTGGCCGCGGCTACCGGTTGAGGGATAGGGTGTTGGCCGAGGAGTGGAGGCGCTTCCACGACTCGCGGACGAGACTCAGGGTTATCTCCAGAGAGGAACACGTGACCCTGCACCGTGGAGAAAAACAAGGGTAGAAAGAAAGATTTTTTGTTTTAAAATAGTGCCAGGTATGCTATTATTGCTCCGAGTGTGGAGGCGCAGTGGGGTAGGCCGTACTCGAAGCGTGGCCGTGGCTTGATCTCGGCGTGCATGACGTACATGTGTGTTTTGGTGTCGTATGTGTTTTTGATCCTGGCTGTGAAATATTCTGTTTCTAGCGTGTTTTCGAGCCGTAGACCCTTGTCTGACTTGATTGTTATGTGTATCGTGTCTCCCTTGACCGTGTAGCTTATGTCGTGTATGTCTTCTTCTGGTACGTCGTAGTCGAGTAGCGCCACTATCTGATTAACAATGTCTTCCGCGGCTTTTTCTATGGCAGTCATACGTGTTTTTTTGTTGTTTTTGGCCGTATATTCGTTGCGGGGCGTTGTTCACGATATGGCTATACGGTGAATTTTGGTCTCCTAGATCGACATGAATATAAGTTCACGTTTCAAGACTTAACATGAACAAGCATGTCCGAAAAAACGGATGAACTGGAAAAAATAGAGAAAGCTATAGATATAATAGATCTCTCGCGGAGGGCTTGGAAGTGTGGAAGATGTGGCAGGGAGTACTCGTTCGAGGAGTATGACAGGCTGCCGTTGGTAGACCTCGGGGCGGGCAGGCGCACAAGGGTCTGCCGGTGCGGCTACAGGTTCCACGTGGACAAGTGGACGAAAAAGACCGAGGTCAAGCTGGGCGACTTGACGGTGACTGTGAGCACGGTCTTCTTGGAGCTGAACCACGGCACGGACGAGAAGCCCCTGTGGTACGAGACGATGATTTTTCCCAATACGCGTAACGTGGAGTGTGAGCAGGTGTGGCGGTACGAGACGAGGGAAGAGGCAGAAAGGGGCCACGACAGAATAGTGGGTCTTCTGGAGTCTGGCAGATACAAGTTGAAGCCAACCACGTATCTCCTTGTTGTCGAGGAGGACGGTGAAAAGTAGTGACCGGGGAAAGGGCCATGACTGAAAAAACTGTCAAGCTCGAAGAAATAGAGATGGCACTAGGCATGTTGCTGTGGATAGAGAGAACATACGTAAAGGCCACGGTTGCGGTGGCGCTTGTCTCCGTCCCCCTTGCCGTTGCCTCGTACCTGTTACAAATGAAGGCCGCGGTTCTCTTCTTCGTATACTTCGGCACGGCGGTGACGTGGATATCCGGCCCCATAATACTAAACATGATTGTCGCGGAGCTGTGGCTCGTCGTGAAGAGGGCCCGGCTACGCGGCAAGTTTACACGCCTCGACGCCGCGGTCATCACCACGAGGATAATCTACGCCGTGGTACTGTCCTTGTTCTTTATTGCTCTCACTATGAAAATACTTAGCTTGACTCCCGGTTGGCATAGGGTGGAGTAGGAATGTCCAAGTGGGATAAAGGAGTCGATTACGAGACGATGTATCTCCGGATTGTGCGGCACATGCGTAGCCCGGTTGCACAGCGCAGGCCGCCGGGTCGTGGCAGGAAAAAGAAGCGGTTTGCTCTCGCGTGTTACGACGCTATACTTCTCATACAGTTGAAGAATGCATCACGTGTATCCGAGGCGGTCAGGGCTTTCCGTGAATACCTGGTTACGAAAAAAAGCGAGCTAGAGGTGCAGGTCTCCAAGAAGCGGAAAAAGGAGCTCCGCAAGATGATTATTCCGCAGGAGGTATTGGACATGGACTGTAGCATTTGCCTCGACATGCTGGATGTGCCCGAGCAGCGCATAATAGACAATGTGAAGCACTACTCGAAGAAGCAGTACGACGCGAACACTCACAGCTTTAGGTATTCGAGGATAACGCATCTCTTGAGGCAGGGCGTCGACTCCGCGGTCATAGCAAAGATAACGCACCACAGCAACGTGAACTTCATCAGGACGTATACACAGCAAAAATTGGCAGACGAGATACTAAGAAACATGGAATAGGTGGTGCGGGGTGAGTCTGAAAAAATTGGTAAAAATATTCAGCTTCATAGAGGAATTCCTTGCTTTCCTCATTGCACTAGCGTCGCTCGTCACAGTCATGGTCGTCGCTACCATGTGGATATGGCAGACAATAGTAGACCCTAATACTCCCTTCCCGGTCAAGCTCATTGTTTCTCTCTTGCTGGTCTTGGGGCTCGTATCATATTTCAAGATTTTCGTATATGCTGGGGAGAACGATAAAAACGAGGTGGATACAAAATGAACGAGAAAACAAATAGAATAATAATATTCTCCGTGCTCATTGTGGCCGCAATTATTATTGCCTACCTGGGAATATTGCTTGCCGTGTATAACTATGAGGATTCTATGGAAAACAAGGACTCCGCCCTGCGGGACTGGAAGCTACACATATGCTGTTACGGCACGTGCGAGTTTAGTGATGAGGAGCTAGAGATGCAATACATTATAATAACGGTCACGGTGTCTTTGGGTATAGCCCTGGGTGCCCTAGCCACGGCCATATTTCTCTACATCGCGGGGCACGACTATTATAGGTGTGGCCGTTTCGAGTGCCCAGAGGAAAACAGTACCGGGTGAGAAGAATGAGTGAAATGAATGCTAAAAAGAGAAAGAACAATAGTGATGCAAGGTTTGTAATATATCTATTTCTTCTCGTCGCCTGGGGATTCGTAGGCACCGTTTATCTTCCAAGTATTCTAACAAACACAAGCAGTTACATCGACGATCCACACTATCGAGCGGAACAAACAGTCTTATGGCTACTGGATGTGATTTACGACCTATTCGGAATCTTTCTTGTTAGCAAAATAATTGTTTTATCGAACGAAATACAGTTGTGGCGAGAAGAATGAGCCAAGAGGAAGAGGCCTGGGAGACATTTTTCAGGATAAGCGTCGTATTGCTAGTGCTCAGCATCGTGGTTCTTGGCGCTATATTGTACCAAGAGTTTGTCTTGCATATTCATGTGCCGCCCACCGGCATGATCAAATGCATGAATGCCACGCAGTGCGGCCAAATGGCTGAAATAGAGATGCAGACCGGGCAAACACTGCTTATAGACGTGTTAATTGTCTGGGCAATAGTGTTCGGTGCCTCGGTAGTGTATACGCTTGTCAAACAGCTGAGAAACAGAAACAAGTAAAAAATTACATTATTTTTTATTATTGTATTATTGGCTTGTCTCCTAAAAAATTCCGAATCGCTTCTTCTTATGTATGAACATGTGTAGCGTGCCCTCTGGTCGGACTTCGAAGATTGGTCTCTCCAAGACATAACCATGGCTTGCGAATTTTTTGGCAAGTTCTTCGACGTCCTTGTCCCGCAGTGATTTCTGCGTCGAGGCTGTTACCTTGTGCCCCCTCTTGACTTTTTTGACGGAGTTCACCTCGAGGCCGGAGACTTCTAGTTCTCTTAACGCGTCTTGGAGCTTGTCACTCTTTTTCCTAAGCCTCATATGTGTATCTTTCGCAGAACAAACCTATAAGCATTACGCTACAAACACAAAAAGACAGAAAAAAGACCAATTTTATTTCTTATTGTCTTCTAGGGGCTTCTCGACGTAGAGCGGCTGATAAAATATAGCCGCCAATACGAACAAGGCGAAGCTGGCCGAGAGGAGCAACACTGACAAGAGCGGGTAAAGTATCAGCGGCGTGAGCGTGGGGGCCGTGACGGGGAGGAGCGCAAAGTATGTGTCCATGATGCTTAGGGCTATCGCCGCTATCCAAAGCGTCATCGCGGCGCCGTAGAGTATGATCACCTTTTTCCTCGAGTCCATACAATAAAAAGACAAAAAAAGGCTAATTTATTCGTGACGCTCTTGCTAGTTTTTTCTCGTACCTGGTGGCAAGCCTGTGTGCCTTGGGGTACGGCAATTTCTTGCGGAGCATGAGGCTCAATTCGTAGCGCTCGTGCGCCAAGACGCGTCTAAGCTTTTCCTTGTCGTTAAGTAGCTTGTGGTTGAGCCAGACCTCGCCCTCTGGGATGCGGTAGTTCCGTCCCCTCCGCGAGGCGAGCCAGTGATCACCTGTATTCTTCATTCCTTTTTTGAACTTGACTGTCACGAGGTGCCCCGCGACCCGGATACGCATGGTCTTGACTGTCCTCATTCCGGGACACCGTACTTCTTCACGTATTTCTTTGTGAGCTTGTTCTCAAGCCTCGACGCGTACCTGTGCGCCTCGGCTGTAACCCTCCTTACGTGCCTGTCGTCCAGGCTCTTCAAGTGTTGTTGCTCGTATAAGTTTTCGAGCAATTCGTGGATAAGCGGCTTCACGGCTGGCACCAACCTCTTCATCCCCTTCGCGGATACATATCCCCTAGCGGCCAAGGCCTGCACAACTGCCTTCTTGATTTTTACCCGTTTTCCGTTTTGTTCGGCGTCTATGTAGTTTGAATAGCTGACCTCGTGCCTGCGCTTCTGCCAGGGCGCCTTGACTTTCCTGCTACGGGTATAGACGATTTTGGGCTTCGCCTTGAAGCGCATCCCGGCCTCCTTTTCGACGAAGCGGATAAGCCTAGACTCTATCCTCCCCCTGGCCACATGTAAAAAGACAGAAAAACTATTATTTATTCATTTGTCTGTTTATTTGTTTCTCAGCTTCTTCAAAGTGATTGCCAGGTTTATCTTCTGTTTTATATGTGTAGGAAGTTTGTCATAGAGCCTCGTGTTCCTGAGCTTTTTGAGGGCTGTCACCTTTATTTTTCCGTCACGCGTGAAGGGGTCTTCCTTTATAGCGGCAACTACCCTGCGCTTGTTTCTCTTGAGCCACGCTTTTAGAGACCCGGGCCTCTTTACTGCCTCCTGGATCCAGTACTTGTCCCTAGACCTCCCCCTGGCCATGGCCGTCAAATAATACAGCGCTTTACATGGATAAAAGTTTTTTGCAAAAAGCGTTATGAAAATATTTATGAAAATACATGTATATATCAATGGCGAAGACAGTAATACAGACAGCGTACCTGGAAAACGTCGAGAAGATTCTCTGGCACCTCGCACAGTACAAGACCAAGCGGGCCAGCTTTGTCTACAGGAGGAAGAGGCACCGCTGGCTCGACCCGGGAATAAGCGCGGCAATCGAGAAAAGGATGCTCATCGAGGCTCTCCGCTTGCTGGGTGTGCCCTTTGAAGAAGAGAAACACAGGAAGCGCACGGTCATAACTGTGCTTGACACAGACGTGTTGCGTGAACGCCTCAAAGACGAGAATTTTGCGAGGATACTGGAAAACGCGTATCATAATACAATGCATAACTTGTGGGGCAGGAGCTAGAACAAAAAACAAGTCTTTTTTTCCTTTTTGTACACGGGGGCAATAATATAATATATTGTATTGTTGGCTGTTTTTTACCCGTGGTTTTCAAGAGAAGAAACATAGGGAAGTTGCCCGCTTTTTTCCTTGCCAAAGGGTGCAAAAAACATGTGGTGGCTATATGGAGCACTGTGTATAGCCGCAGTAATATACGCTATATTATCACCTGTCCAGCGTAGACTGGCAATCGCGGCCGGCCTATTCTTGCTTACAATCCTCGTTCACGTTGTCTCGACAAGCTATCTCGGAATGCTCTATGCTAGTGCACAGAAAGACACAGCCGGAAACATCGTGTGGACAATCGACCTAAGCGATCGTGTACGGGACACGTTGAGCATAATGTACGTGAACATCGTGTTGCTCGTGTCCTCTATCTTCTTGATCTTGTGGAGTGCCTACAGCTATGCCACGCATAATGTGTCGAAGTGGGCTAGGTGGTAGCTTTGTCTGAGTCGTACAGGTACCGTCCCCCAAGCAAATACTTTGTAGACATAAACAGACCAGCGCTGGCCAAGGCCACGAACGGCTGGCTGGCATTGGCGCTGTACCTCTTCTCTCTTGAGGAAGACACAGCCATCAAGGAGGCCGCGCCCTCGCTTGCCAAGGCTGGAGAAAAACTTGCAGAGGTAACCAAGGCGCTGACAAAGACCCCCGGGGACAGCCTCTTGCAGAACCTTACCAGCTCCCCGTTTCCAGAACCAATAGCCTTCGGTGCGCCGAGCTTCTACCCACAGCCGGCACAGCAGAGGCACGAGCAAAAGAAGGGTATCATTGGGAGGATAAAGGAGGCATTATTCGGTGAGGAGTAACATGCCTGGGCCCGGATTTGTACTTGCGAAGCTCGCTGGGACGCTTTTCCCAGACCCAGACCTCCGCTTGGCTCTGGGCATGGCTGAGAAGCTCTCGAAGGCAAGGGAGGAGGCGAAGCCGCTTATCCTTTTCGTAGATCATTCGGGACAGGTAAGCATAATTATTCCTTTCCGTGTCTATGGAAACTTCTTGTTCTTCGAGTTCGGCGGCGAGAAATACGTGACATATTACGACGCACAGAAGACATATAGGCTAAAAGGTCAGCCAATTGTCCATGTCCTCGAAAACCAGCTTTACCCGGTGGAGCTCCGTGACGCCGCGGTGCTCAACTATCTCGACCCGCTTAGGACGATGCTGTACAGGATGCTCGAGGAGCAGGCAAAACAGCTAGAAAAAGAGCACCCGGAATACTTGAAGGAGATAGAGAACTACACTAAGATTCAGCAGAAGCGTGTACAGGGACAAGACCAGGAAGACCTAGACCCCGTCTCCCCGAACAATCCATTATTACAGATATATGCTATACAGCAGTTGCTCCGTAGCCCAGAGCCCCTCGAGGCCTTGAAGGGCGTGGAGTACGCGTTTGCGGCTCTCGGAGTGGAGCCCGCGTTCCCGATAGACATACGCGTAATAACAAAATATGTGCCAACCAAGGAGACACTTAAAGAGCTATTGACGTATTTTGAGCGGTGGGCGTATGCACACTTCGCCGCATTGAGCGGTCTCCAGCAGTTCTACGGGAAGAAGCTCGACATGAACAAGCTGTTACAGATGCTGATACTTGTTGGCTTGCTGTTGTTCGGCGCCTACTTCTTCGCTTCATACGTGTTGCCGGGCCTGATGCATGCCGCGCCGGCTCCACCCACAGGGGTGAAGGTGCCGTGATCGGGTATGCCTACTTTGCATTGTTGTTGTTCTTTTTCGTGCTTGGATTGATGCACGGCTTCGAGGAGACAGAGGTCGACGGAAAGAAGACTCGTGCCTCGCCGGTGTTCCCAGTGTTATTGATATTTGTCCCATTCGTGTTTCTGCTCGGCTTCCTTGTCCCAGGGCTGGGAGGCATAGCGGCCACGGCGCTCGAGCCCACAGCCACGACTATACGGATACAGCAAACACAGAATACGACAGCCGTGGTCTTGTCGAGCAAGCCTAACAGCGGGAGCGAGATACTTAGCCCGCTCATAGGCTGGCTCTACTGGGTATATGTCCTTGCGGCTGCTTTCTTTCCAATCGGGGGATACTATGCTGGATATAACCTTGCGTCGTGGCTCGACGAGAGGCAGACATTTCCACTGCTTATCCGTTATCCGCTTGTCCGTTTTGAGGGCGAGGGCAAGGACAGGAAGCTGGTCGTATACAAGAGCATAGAGATACCCATACCCGAGGAAAAAATAGTCGTGGTTGGCGAGCGGCCGAAGAAAAAGAAGGTAACGGATGACTACGTGGTGCTCGGAGCGGAGAGGTGGGGCTAAGTGTCCGAGAAACGTATAACAGTAAAAGTCCCAAAAATCTACGGTGGAGCCGGCACAAGCGTCATAGCCCAGACCCTGCTAAGCATCATAAACGCACAGAGCGAGAGCGAGGCCTTGTCGAAATTTATTAAAATGCTCTATGTCTTGCCGCCAGACCTGCGGGAAAGAGCATTCAGTGCGATGTCAAAGGTCGACGTGCCCCCAGAATTCGTGCGTGAGATACAGGAGGCAGTCAAGAACTACGATATTAGCGAATACGAGGCAGAAAACATTATACGAGAGGAGCGTGCAAGCATCAAGTTGCAAGCAGGCCTCGAGGCGATAAGCGAGTTCTTGTTCTATGTCTTGTTCATTTACGGAGGCGAAGAGATAGTAGAAAAACAGGTGAAGAAATAGTGACGGAGCCCTGGGAACGATGGATGCGTGGATTCAAGGTCGTATACGAAGAGACAGATGAGCTCAACGAAAAAACGACGGATTGGATAGGCAATCTAGCAAACGAGATAAAAAGGGCACATAGTGACTGGGGCTTCGTCGGGATGTTCATTTTTGGGAGACAAGGTGCCGGGAAAACCACGCTTGCCTTGACCATTGCGAGCAGGGTTTACGATAACAATTGGT
>Ga0334722_10001722_pt1 | contig 26379 bp, 23 predicted proteins | sample C3_bottom_MG_FD_207210 | JGI IMG/M metagenome (GOLD analysis project Ga0334722, IMG submission 207210) | Sediment microbial communities from Yellowstone Lake, YNP, Wyoming, USA - C3_bottom | ecosystem: Environmental > Aquatic > Freshwater > Lake > Sediment | place: USA: Wyoming | collected... | reverse complement strand
CCAAGACGTTGCTCATGGCGACGTAGGGAACACGGGTCCCCCCGCCGCTGTCAACGTCTCGGTCGGTTAGCTGTGGTGGCCGGTTTTCAGGTGTCCATCAGTGGCCGGATTTGGGTGTCCACCGAGGTTGAGTGATCCGCAGTGCCATACTAAGAACGCCAGCGCCGCCACTGCTCCGAGTATTTCTCGGCCGTCATGACGGCAGTGGGGGTAAACGCGATACTCATCATTTGTTCCTGATAACGAGCGATGTCTCCAGGTCGGCCCCATCGTTCAGGACACACGAGACACGTCTTCATGCCGCTCAGTTTCGCGACACTCTCCGCATTCAACGGAAGCGTGGTGTTTGTGTCAATCCAAACCCAGTTCACCAAGCTTCGGTATCGATCAACGAACTCGATTGGTTCGTCTTCGGAGTACCGAACGGCAATGGCTCTTTCACCCTTCCGGCTGGCTCGATAGAGGTACGGGAATTCTACGTCGAGCAGGAAGCACTCGGTGATGCCACGCCCGCGCACCTTTGATAGCACTTCGGTTTCAATTCCAGCTTCCTTCACATTGAGCACCAACAGCGCGTGAGAATAGGAGTCCAGCCAATCTTCTAGTGCCTCGCCCCCGAGAAAGGGCTCATGGTTCAATACGATTTTGCTGCCGGCCGTCCGAAGATCGATTTCAACTCCGTATTCCTCGGGAATCTGACTAAGCGCTGCTCGGGTGTTCACCCGGTGTATGACGATTGTCATCGGATACTCCTCCCGATTTGATGGAGCGTCTGAGTTCAAGAATGAATCTGAGCGTGCGTCGCGCTAATTTCCATTTTAGGGACAGGGTCCCACCACCTTTTGCTTCGCCGTATGGACGTCGCTTGTAGACAACTGGATACTCCCGGAGGACATAGTGCCTCTCCTTGGAGAGCCAAAGCAGATACAAATCAAGCGAGAAGTCCTTCGGCGCTCTTTGCATCGCCTGGAATAGGCTTCGATGGAAGAGTTTTGGCTGGGCGTTGACGTCCGAGTAGCGTCCCCCGAGAGCCAGCGACGCCACCCAAGACATGCCGGACGTGAACAGGCGGTCAACCACTTCGCGGCCGACGCGGCGTCCCTTGACAATCGCCGAGCCAGCCAACAACTCGCTCCGAAACATGTCGTAGCAACGGATAACATCCGCCGGATCAGTCTGCAAGTCTGAATGGGTCCATCCAAGAACTTCGCCCCGCGAGGACGCCAAGCCTGCCAAGATTCCGTGACCGTATCCTTGGTTGACCTCAACCCGGACCATTCGAGCGAAAGGGTACTTGATCAGCAGGCCGCGGCACACCTGGTCTGAATCGTCCGTAGATCCGTTGTTGACCAAGACGAGTTCCGTTGAGAATTCCGTCCGAATTTCACGCGCGACCATCTCGACGACTCGCGGCAGGCTGGCGGCTTCGTTGAAACACGGGATAACAATGCTCAGGTCAACCATGAATCGCACGCTCCCCTACCGCTGAACACCAAGCACATCCAGGACAGGAAACTCGTCACAGTTGACGCAGCAGTTGCAGACATTGCGACAGCCACGCCTGGTGTGTCATTCCTCACAGCAAGTCGTGGAGACTCGCCCGCGATTCAGCCTCGCTCGGCGGCCTCTAGCGCCTGAGGGGTACCCCAGCATGTGTAGTCGTCGACCTCGAGAATTCGGACGCGAAGGCCTTCAGCGACGGCCTGGTCCAGTACGGTGTCCAGATAGAATTCGCCATTCACCCTACGATTGAGAGACAGTGTGCGCTCGATGGTCCACACTAGGTCTACAGCCCGCCTGAATGAAAACGCTCCAACCACGGCGTGATCGCTGATGGGGTCGTTCGAAATCGGCACTTTGCAGGATACTCCCAAGACACTCCCGTTCCCGTCGATGCTTACCCAGCCATACATCGCGGGATTCTCTAGAACAGCCCTGTGTCCTCGAAACGTCCAAATGATGGCGTCAGCGCCTTCGCGCCACAATGTTTCGAGCCCATCACGCTTGAAGCTCATTCCGTTGTCGCACGCGCCAATCGTGATCTGGTCGTCAGGGCGAAGCTCCGAAACCGCAACCAGACAGGTCCTCGCCTGACCGTCTGTTAATTGTCTGACGGTCAGCACAGTCACCGGATCGAAACTGGCCCTCAACACCTCATCCAGTGCCGACTCCCGCACGTGTTGTTCTCGGCAAACGAAGATCCAGCGGTCGGCGTGTGGCAGCGCTCTTGCGGCCCGAACAGCCATGGGGATGCCGAGAACTGGAATCAGAGGCTTGGGCAGCAAGTAGCCTGCGTCTACAAAACGCTGGCCCGCGCCCGCCATCGGAACAAGGTTGACGCGTCTGGACACGGGCGCCTTTCTGGGCGAAATCACAACGCGAGCGGGAACCGGGCCAAGCGGTCATGTGCCTCGCCGCTGATTTGCCACCAGCTGACATGGTGGATCTGCATTTCAAGAAGGCACACGTCGCTCATGAATTCCGTGACGATTGGATCATCCTGGGCGACCGGAAGTGAAGCTACCGTAAAGTGGGGGATCCAGTGTGCGCCCACAAATGGGAAACCGTAGTCAGTCCAACTTGTCTCAAATGGCTCCTGGCGCAGAGCATCCGGCAGGCACTTCGTCTCTTGACATCGCGTATGGTGGAGAATGCTGCCGCAGACCGTCTGCTGGAGGGCACTCAGGGAATCCGTTAAAGCCAGGCGATACGCCAACGTCTGGCCTCCGGCAAGACCATCGTTGAAGAACACATACGGCCCGATGACGGGGAGGCGGAATCTCTTCAGCGCCGCGATACGTTCTGCAAGATCCCGGGGCGGAGATGATCCACTCTTGACCTTTCCACACCAGATTGTCCCGTGGGCCGGATGCTTAAGGTACGCCGCTTCAGGCCAGCGAACCGCGATACGGCTCTTCCATTCGAGGACAGCATCCAGAATGCCATCCTCGGGCTCGATGAACACGGCGTGTCGAATTTCATTGTCCATCACGTCCGCACCCAACATATGCGTCGACAAAGGTGGCCTTAAGGTCACTCCCCCAGTCCGCGTGCCATTGACCATCGATATGACACACGTCCAATGGTTCAAGATGCCCGATAGGAATCCGATGGGCGCGGGCCCTATCCAGGCCTAGCAGATCCGCCACAAGCGATCTGAGCACTACATTATGGGTAACCACAAGCCCCCGCCCCGTCGCCGTGGAGATTGACCGAAGATATGAACGCAGTCTCCGAGCGACATCTTCTGAACACTCTCCACCGGGAAACGAACGGTCCTCTCCCCGGTCCCAGGCCTCCCCGATCTCTGGAAACCGTTTCCGAAGTTGCTCGGCGGTCAGTCCCTCAGCGAGACCGTAGTCGATCTCCATCAGTCTGTCGTCCAAGCGAATCGGCCGGCCTTCTGTAACTGACTCCGCCGTTTCCCGCGCTCGCCTCAACGGGCTGGAATCCACGAAGTCCCACTCTTCCGGAAAAGGGCGTGTCGACTCTGTCACGCCAGGATCCCGGCGGCCCAGAAACGTCCCGTCTGTCAACGACGTCCTCCCGTGTCGCACGAATCGCACCTTCAGCGCCCGCTCGTATGAGCGGGTAATCATCAACCAGAATGCATCCAAGAACGCGCGCGTTCTCTCGAGGATCTCATCGTCGAAGTCGCCGCCGGTGATCTTCTGAACACGGACTCTGGAATAAAAGGGGATGAAGTCGGCCAGTTCCGGAAGCCACTCCTTCCACGCTTCTAGCAGATCTCCTTCCCCAGGGACGCAGTTATCTGCCGTGCGTAGTTTCAACCAATTGACAACCAGATTACGAATGATGTGATAAGCGTACTCGCCCCGAGACCTGCGGGTGAGGACAACACTCTCCGGGACTTCCACCATGCGTCCCGCGCTCTCCTCAAATCGGCGGCAGCGCACCACGCCCGACTCGAGATCCTCGAAGTATGCCAGTAGGCCGCGACGCGACTCGATAAAATCGCGGATCGAAAGGCGCCCCGCGGGATAGACGTCCTCAAGCCGCGCTCCGAACACGAGCTGGCTTCGCTCCCAATCCAAACACGTAAACGGACTCCTCAGCACGTGCTCTCGGTGAGAGGGGTTGTCGTACATCATGAGGTGAACGACCACCTGTTCAGTTGTGTTGTACTTCAGTGGTCCGAGCTTCGTGTTTACAAAGACCCGCCGATCATCGAATCCCAGATCGGAACCAGTCAACGCACCCACCTTCTCGGCGGCGTCTCGAAAGCGCTCCGGCGTCAGAGAATCAAACAGGATCACCGTATCGATGTCGCCGATTCCGGAGAGATCCTCCCGGTCGACGAGTGAACCTACAAAGGTTATCGAGCAGATGCCGGACACGCTCGCGAGTGCCTCGCGAATCTTCTGGCTAATCGCATCCTTGGCGGGCGAAATCGAACACGATCGATTAGACTTGCTCATAGCTGCTGGAAGTCTGCAATCGCATAATCTGACGCCTCGGATCGGAATGAGTCAGGACCGACGAACCCGATATCACGATTTCTACATTCAGGAGGCCAACGTTCTTCTCCGTCACACCGCCATCGACACAGATCTCTAGCTGGCCGCGCTCTTTCAACCTACCCAACGCGGAGATCCGCTCGAGTGCGCTCAGTTGGAATGACTGGCCAGAGAATCCAGGCTCGGCTATCGCCAATACCAGTACGCTTGCTACGTGCCGAAGATGGCCTTCAAGGGCAGATGTAGGCGTTCCCAGCGAAAGTGCGATGCCTGGTTCCTTCCCGGCGGCTCTGATCGCTGACACCATCTCGTCTACGTCGTCATCGGATTCTACATGTACGTAAACGCGATCAACGTGGACGCAGATCTCGCGCAGATATCTGGAGGGCCGCCGCGACATGACATGTGCGTGGATTGGTGTGCGCGGCCAATATGCTCTGACCACCTCCAGTCGATACGTCCGTACGTCATGGTCCTCCCGCCCAAAGCTGGAATCGACAAGATCTACGTGAATGATATCGGCACAGTCTCCGATCCGTTGGTGTATTCCCTTGATATCCTCGATCCCACTGGCGTAGACAGCGACGCCAACCTTCTTGTAGTCCGAGAAGGAGAACCGGCGATGGAGCAGGTAAGCGGCCAGGAACGCACAACCGCTTACCAAGAACCGCGCTTCCTCGTAATTCAGGCCCCAAGTCGCAATCTTCCGACGAAGCAGGAATTGGATGCTCCATGAGAGAAACGAGATCCCTGCGAAGTACGCGAGCGCGCGCCGGCGTTTCTTGATCGGCACCTTGAAGTTGAATCGAATGTTGCCCCAATACGCAAAGAACACGCCGCAGACAACACCAACCACCGCACAGTACGGGAACGCGAGGCCAACCCGCTCAAGCCCTCGGAAGACTACAATTTCGCAGCAGAGCGAGAAGAGACCAACCACCACGTAGATGGCCAGAAATCTGAACCGGTAGGCAAAGAAAGCGGCGCGGGCGAGAATTTCGCCGCTAAAGAAAGGCCTCATGGTCTTGTCCTCTGGCAGTTCACCTGGTCCGCCCGTCTTGCCACGAGTCGCCACGACGTGAACGGCCGCACGATTGTGCGCACAGAGTTGAATGATCTGTGCTGGAAGAATTCCTGACCCATGAGGCCTTCCTCCAAGTTCGGAATATGCGCCTTCGACCGTCTACGATCGGCCCGGGCGAACGAGTACGAGGATCTCTCCACCATTGGGCAGCATCTCCTCTCTCACGTAGCATGAAGCAAGAAGGCACTTCTGGTTCTTGCCTATGACGTAGCGCGAATAGCCGTCCCTTTCCAGAAGATAGTCACCCTGGTTTGGTGACCCGGATGGCGGTGCTTTCGCCCTCTCTGTATGGCCGGGACCAAATACTATTACGTCTGGGGTCCGATCCCACTGAGCGAAGGGTCCCCAAAACTCTGTAATCCTATAGCGTTCAGTATTTTGAGGAAGGAACAGATCCGGGTCAATGGACACCTCCAACCGTCTGTCTCGGTCCTTGGAATGGGTATCGAGGAACCTGAGGACCTTAACAAACGATGAGTGCTCGTCAGCGTAGTTCGCGCTGGCAGTGCGGTGCGCCAGGCTTTCATATCTCACTAGGCTATGTGGCAGCCACCACGCGAAGGTGACGGCTGTAACCACAAGGAGACCAACCCGAGCCAACGTCCCTTCGAACGGGATCTTCCCGTTTGTGCGCCCGTGCCAGTTGCTTCGGCCTTCTGGCAGCGCCTCGTCGAACAACGACAACACCCCAACGAGCAACAGTGTTGTGCCAGGGAATAAGTACATCCCCCACAGCCGATGGGCGTTCAAGAAGATACTGCAGTTCAGAGCGAGCCCGCCAATCAGAAGGAACAGTGACCCCGCAGCCACGGGCACACCATTCATCCTCGCCCTCACGGTTCCCCAGAACTCGCAACCAGCCAAGACCAGAACCACAGCCGCCAGTGCCGCGATCAATACGGTTGGGGCGTCCAGCCATTCAACGAAGAAGTAACCCACCCATGCCGTGAAGCCGACCGCGCTGCTGTCCGCTCCGTGGGCGGTGTTCAGGAAAGTACTGTGGGCCCAAGCTGCAATGGGAGTTCGAATACCCGATCTGACGCAGAGAACCTCGACGGCGAACGTCGCGGCAAGCAGTGCGCCACCGATCGCAATTGAGGATGGCCACTTCCGCACTGAGCTTTCTTGGTTCCACCACTTTGCAGCCAACGCAAACCCAGTGACCGCGGCTGCCACGTTGGGGATGAGGATGGGGACCGCAACGGCCAGGCCGATCAGACAATAGCCGACAGCCGCCGCTAGTTTGGCGACGTACTCGTCGGGACGTGCCAACGGACGCTCTCTCAACGTTGCCATCAGAAGACACAGGGCCAGGACAGGCAGAACCGAGATCTTCGTGCCGAAAGCAAACCCGAGGAGCAACCAGTAACTCCTCCCCAACGCGAGCGAGTGCTTCCTGAATAGATACAGGAAGCCCGCCAGGGCTAACATCTGAAGGGGTTCCGGCTTCGGCATGCTCATGTAGTAGTCCGTATAGGGCATGGCAAGGAGAGATGCCACCAACAAGAAACGCAGCGCCCATCGACGGACAAACGTCGTGCTCAGCAAAACAAAGGCAGTCACGAGAATCGCGAGTTGAGACATCCGCGCGGCGACGATCTGCGCAGACTCTCCGGCGAGTCGCTCCGGAACGAAAGACAGTGCCGCGATCGTGTTCCACAGGGAACGCCCATAACGGTGATCACCGCCATCAACGACTGCTTGGACTAGGTTAGTCAAACCGCCAGGGTGAAGGATCTTCTGAACACCATCAAAGGTGATTCGTTCATCCATGAACAACGCGAACCGTCCTGCGGTCAGGTCGGAGTTCGCCCGTGTTACGAATGCGCCATGGAGGCAGATCAGAACAGCCACAAGAAGGATCCAGGATTTGTTCGAAAGGAGGGCGTTGGAAGTGCTGGATCGCTTCATCGTGTCGACCACGCATTCTCCGCAAACGGATGGCGTCAGAGGTGTGGTATTGGGGAAGTCTACGATCGGACGTCGTGTTTCAGCAACCTGCTGGACGGGAAGCTTACGGCCGGAAGTCGTGACCGAGGGCCACTCGCTGATCTTCACGGGCGAACCGGGACGCGGAAAGAACCACCTGGCGGTGGCGATCGCCTATCGCGCGCCTCAGAGTGGCGTCGATGCGTACTCCCCGGCCGCGGCTGCCCGCATTGACGACCTCTCGGGAGCCTTCCGCGCCGCACGGCTGGCTGATGCCCACCCGGCCCAGCCGGCCGTCCTGGTCCTCGACTAACGCGTCACCGTTCCTTGTTCAGTTGTGGCGGACGCGTCCAAGGTGGCTTCGTCACACGGTCATTCCCTCTGAGCCTCGATAAAAAGAGAGTCCGGTTTGTAGACGGTACCATCCGGCTCGGTATCAAGGTGGAACGACGCAAAGTCCTCGATCCGGGATGCATCCGCCCGGCAGAGACGAACATCGAGGAAGCCGCAACTTCCAAGAAGTCTGCCCAGCGAATACCCGTCATACATCCACTGGTGCACCTCTCCCCCCAGCCTGAACGCGCCAACATCACCGGCCAGGGGCGTCCTGCTCGCCAGTATCCGCCCCTTGCAGTGCTTCCTGGCCCGCCAATATTCGGTCCCGACACGTTGAGCCACAAAAGCTTCCTCCGGCACTTCGGGTTGGCACCAGTACTTCAGCATTTCGCCGCCACTTTCGTGCCGGACCAACTGATCCAGGAGTTCGATGACCGCCCACTCGTACCGACTATCCGAGCCCGCTTCGCCCAGCCTTGCCGCAGCCAGACAATCCAGATAGGAGCGGGCGATCCTCTCCAGATCCGGAACCGCCAGTCGGATGATTCCCCCTCGCCTGAGCACGCGGCGGCATTCCTCGAGGAACCGTCGCACACCGGACCGGTCGAAATGCTCAACGGCGTGCGATGAGTACACGACATCGCACGCCCGGTCGGGAAACGGCAGTCCGGTCCTGAGATCCCAGCCAAACACGGTCACGCCATCCCCATCAAGATCCAGGTTGATCCACTCGGGATGGAGACGCGAACCGCAACCGAGATTGCACCGCACCTGGAGATTGCGTGTCCGCTTCTCCTGGATGACGGCGCCAATTCGCGCCCGAGTACGGGCGGGCGACGAGGTCGGTTCGAAGCGAGCACGAAGTGTTCTCCGCACAGACCGCGCGATCCGCCGGGCGACTGCGGCAAGTCGATTCGCGCCTGTCATGCGATCCCACCGCCACGGGCATTCGTTGAGAGAAGCTCCGCGTAGAGCGTCGCGTAACGCTTCGCCATCACGGGCAGGCTGTATTCGGCTTCGGCCTTGGCCCTCGCGGCGTGCCTCAACTGCTGCGGATCGGGATGAGTCGCCAGCCAGGTGATGCCAGCCGCAAGATCTGCGGCGTCGAACGCCGTCGCGAGCCAACCCGTCTTCCGGTGTTCGATCATGTCGGGTAGTCCATTGACGTCGAATGCTGCGCACGGGGTGCCACACGCAAGAGCTTCCGCGACCGTATTCGGCAGGTTGTCCTCGCGTGACGGGCAGACGAAAACGTCCGCTGCCGAGTACATCAGGGCGAGCGCGATGTCGTCGGTCAATCTGCCGAGTGCCCGCACGTTGACGAATCTCGACGACATCGTCGGCAGAGTCCCCTCTCCGAACGTGAGCAGCGTGCACGGAAAGTCAATCAGACCGATCGCATTGCGAAGAAGGTCGCCACCCTTCCGTGGGTCTGTGAGCCACTCCGCCCCGAACGCCAACACGGGATGATGAGCCGCCGCGCCGAAATAGGCTTTCGCGGCACCCCTCTCGATCGGCCGAAACACCGTCGTGTCCAGCCCGCTTGGAATGACCTCGATCCGGTGGCCGGAGAACAGGCTGCTTTGCCTTGCCGTATCGGCCAGCCAGCGGCTCGGACCTACCACCGTCAAGTTCAGGTTGGCATAGACTTTCTGTTTGCGCCGCCACAGGGCGTGTGACAGATCGTTGGCATTCGAACTTCCGAGCTGCGGACACGCGCCGCACTGCTTCTTGAAGCCGTCGCACTCTCCCGGATAGTGACAGCCGCCGGTGAACGCCCACGTATCGAGTAAGGTCCAAACGACGGGCACCCCCAGCCTGGCCAGTTCCTCGACTCTCAGCATGCCGGCGGCTACCCAGTTCAAATGGACGATCTTCGCGTCGAATCGCGAAAGAGGCACGCGCAACGGATTGGCCCAGACGCCGGGCGTAAATGTCGTGTTCTTCCGGTTCGGGTACCGGCGCAGCGGGATCCTGTCAAGGCGGGAGAGTTGCTGGACCAGCATCCCCGTTCGATGATGGTAACGGCCGGAAATGTCCGCCCTGCGGTCCTCCTTCAAGAGGGTCAGGTAATGCGCGGCCGGGTAATCTTGCTTGATGCCGAGAAAAGCCCGAAAGGCCGCACGAGCGGCACCGCCGCGCTTCTGATCTGTGTTGACAACGAGGATGTCGACGCTCTGAATGGGCCGGAAGACCTCTCTCCTGACGGCGCCCGCGATCGCGCGGGCGCGGCGCACGAAAGGCCGTAGAAGACCCTTTGCCTTGTTCAGAGCGCCACGGTTGGCGGTTTCCTCTTCGCCAGCACAGAACGCCTTAAAAAAGCTATCGGCGATCCCGGGGTCCACCGGGTCTGCGGGGGCGAAAGTCCTGGGAAGCCAGGTGTCATCCAGTCTCTCGTGTTGTCGCCGAGGATCGGGGCCGCAGTGCGCACCGCTTCTGTCGAGCCCGATGTTGTTCGCCAGGGACTTCACCGGGTAGATGCAATGCCCGTCGTCGGCGAAATGTGCGTAGCAGAACCGGATTGCCCAGGAATCGATGCGTCCCAGGTGCTGATGCTCCAACATCCCAGCCATGTCGGGGCCGCCACGGTTGAACCGCGTTTGCGCCGCCGCGTCGGCCCTGAAGCTGTCGAAATAGCGCATATCCCAATCGACCAACGCCCAACGGTCCTTCCAGGTCGCCCAACCCCACGAACAGCAGCGATAAGATGCGTACGTATCCCACGGGTAGCCACGAGGCAGGGGCATGGTCCTTTCTGGGAACTGGTACGCGCCAATCGAGAACGCCTTGGGATCATCCTGGTAGTGCTCCAGGGCGCGGTTCATGTACTCAAGGAAGTGACGAGACGTGAGCAGGTCATCCTCTAGGACAATGGCCGTTCCGAAATCTTCGATGACTGCTGTGACGCCAGCGATGACTGATCCGGCGAGCCCGAGGTTCGTCTCGCGGAGCACGACCCGGACCGACGCAAACCCGGTCACCCTGGAGATGATCTCCCTCACCTCGGTGACGGCCGCAGCACCCGACGCGTCTCTAGCAGCATCGGAGAAGATGATCAGATCTGAATCCGGCGCCAGGGTGTTGTTCGCCAGTGCCTCGATCGTGGCCCGAGTATGACCGGGTCGATTGTAGACAAACAGGACGATCGGTGCCCGCATCAGGCGGTCCTTTGGAATGTCATATTGCTGCCCTCGACGGCGACGCACGTCATTCCCGCGGCGATTAGCAGTTCGACGTGCTCCCTGATCCTCCGCGGGGCCTCGTCGTCGCGCGGGCTGTGAGTTTCATCGAACTCCACCAGGAGGAGTGGGGGTAGCAGACCCACCCTGACGATGTCGGAAATCACGGAATACTCCGCGCCCTCGATGTCAATCTTGAGCAGAGCTACGCGCGCGTCGTGTTGTTGCGCCATCAAGGTGCTCAATCGAAAACACTGGGCCGTGAAGTAGTCCGTGGTGTTCTGGAGGTTCACGGTCGAGCACGACACGTGCGCGGGGTTCCGGGGCAGGAAGAACTTCAGCGTGGCGTCCTGGCCGGCCAAGCCAACCGGGAGAAACGTGATCCGCGCGAGGTCTGACGCCGCGATCTCGTAAAACTCCGTTTCACTGTTGTTGACCGGGAACCGTCGTCCCTCGCTTACAGCCCGGCGGAGCCCGTCGAAATGCTCTACGGCTCGCGGCGTGGGATCGAGGATGCGTACCTTGCACCGAAAACGCGTTGCCAGCTCGCAGTCGAAACTGATGTCCTCTCCGGCCCCGGCAAGGTAGCACACGCTGTCCTCTGTGAGCGCGTGGTTGAACGGGATGATCCATCCTCCGTACTGCGTGCCCATGCGGACGAGTGTGTCGGGCGAGGAGAGGCCAGAAGCATCTACGAGCGCCGTCAGAGAAGACGCGTTCTTCAGCGCGGGTAGTGCGGTTCGATTGGCCCACCTTCCGAGTACGCGCTGGATGAGCGACTTCACCTTGTCTCCCCTCCAGCGCACTCCGTGATGAAGCTCACGAGGTGTTCCGCCAAAGCCCGTTCGCTGAAGTCCTCGGAATAGCGCATGAAACACCCCTCTGGAATGGAATTGCGGGCAAGCTGCTCCAACCCCACGAGCATCTGCATGGCGCTGTCTTCGGGCACGGCGAGTCCAATACCGTACCGGGTCACGGCGTCACCCATGAGGTACCGGTCGCTCACCAGGATCGGTTTTCTGAAACTGGCCGCCTTACCAGGCATGTTACTGCTGATCCTGAAGTCCCGGTAAACCGCGAAGATCACGTCGGCCGTGCGGATGACGTCGTTGAACGCCGCCTCATCAGGTAGATACTCCGCCTTGATGAACAGGTTTTCCGGCTGTGACGCCCGAACCCGTGCAAGTGCGGCGGTGTCTTCGGCAGTAAGTGTGCCCTGGTGCAGTTCACCGACTTGTACGAAGTACCATTCGTCCGGGTCCGCCATCCGCACCACTTCGAACCAGCGCGCCAGGTTCTTCTGCCCCCCGATGGAGCCGCCGAGAAAGACGATCTTTCGCCCACGAGCGAGCCGCTTGATCCCTCTCACCAGTTCGCTCGGCTCGTCTGGCAGCGTGGCGTCGGTCACATCGGGTAAGTGCTCGAAACGCTTCGCCGGCAGGCGCTCCCGATGAACGCGGCACGCGTTTTCGTCAAGGAAACACATGCCCCGGAGCGACGGCAAACCGTAGTAGCCCTCGAATGGAGTTTCCGGCGGAACAAACCGGATACCGCCCCATGGCAGGGCACACCACGCAGAGAAACGAGCCCAATTGATGTCGTCCGTCTTATACATGTCCATGTACATGTTCAAGACCAACGCGGGCGTCCATCTCGACCCGTTCAAGGCTCCACAGACGCGTAGACCGAATTCCCCTGGATCAAGATAGTTGGCCTCGGTCTCGATCCTAGCGTCGGCTTCGATCGTGAGTTCGCCCTTGACGCTGGTACCGGTAGCGGTGGTGATCGAGCGGCGATCAGGAGCACCCTGGCACTTGCGGTAGCCTGCATGCAGGAGGCGCGTGGCCAAGAACAGAGGAGGGACCGCAATCCGAAACAGCCGTGCCTTCCACCGACCGAGCCTTCGCGCGTCCCGGGCGAATTCGCCGCCCGCGCGTCGGTGACCGAACGTGGTGCCCAATTGGTTCCATCTGGACCAAGCCCGCCGAAGCCGTTCTCCAAAACCGTCCGCCGCATAGTCGGCTGGGCGGGCGTTCCAGTCCAACACCTGCAGCCGCGTTAAATCGTCAAGGTTCTTACGGGCCAACCTCGATGTCAACGCCGGTATGTCTGGTGTGAGGGCGAGAACGCGCCAGCCCTGATCCAGCAGGAGCGAGACGAACATGGCGTTCCAGGAGTCGAGATGCCCATGGCCGGAAATGGGGTTGTAGACCAGGATGCACGGCCGATCGGCCCTCATGCCGCCACGACCTTCCGGTACCACATCTCCAGCAGCACGAGCTTGTAGGCAAAGAACAGCCCAGGCCAGCCCTGCTTCGGCAACTTGTCCAGTACCTCATCAACCTTGCCGGCCGCCAGGATGCCATCGGCGACGAGCTGGCCGCCCCGCAAGACGCTGCCGTGGTTCTCAACAACGCCCGAGAGCCATTCCCAGACGGGCGGTTGAAAGCCGGCCTTCGGCCGAGCGAGCACCTCATCCGGGAGAACGCCCTTCAAGGCCGCGCGCAACCAAGCCTTATGACCAAGTTGGTGGTCCGGGTGCTTGGCGCGCCACGCCATCACGAACTCGATCAGCCGAAAGTCGAGGAACGGCAGACGACTTTCGACTCCCACCGCCAGACTCACACGGTCTCCCAGCGAGAGACAGTTGGAGACCAGCCACGTGTCGAAGAGCATTCGGATGACCGCTGCGGGGATCTTCTCGTACTCGCGAAGACCGATCGCGGTGGGTTTGAACGGGTTGTCCGCAGTCAGGCCGCGCATCCCCGGGCCATAGACGCTGGGTTTCAGGTCGAAGGCATCGACGAAGTCTGGCGCCCACATGTAGAAGCCCAATTGCCCGGCTGGGGTTCCCACTACACCCAACTCGCGCAGCGTCCCAGCCCAGCGTCGAATGACGCTGGGTACATGTGGATGATGTGCGATCGTGTTGAGGACACGCCGGCGATCCAATGACCGCGCCACCGCCGCGATCGCCTTCGAGGCAGGATATCTGCAGAGCGCCTGGTTGGTGATGGCGGTTTGGGTGACCCAGGGGTAGCCCCAGAAGATCTCGTCGCCGCCGATGCCTGACAACAGCACCTTGATGCCCTGTTCGGAGGCAGCTTTTGGCACCGAGTAATGACCGAAAGCGGCCGGATCGGCAATCGGCTCATCCATGATCCGAACAAGGTCAGGGAAGAACTTCACGAAGTCCTGCACAGGCAGTTCGACTTCGTGAACGATCATCCCGAGCGACTCCGCCAGCTCTCGTGCCTGATGACGTTCGTCGTAGGGTGGACGGCCCGGGTACCCGACGCAGAACGCGTGCATCGGTTCGGGATAGTTCTTCTGTGCCAACACCGCGATCGCGCCAGAGTCAATCCCGCCGGACAAGGCGATCGCGACCGGCACGTCAGAACGCAACGTCATCTTGACGGCGTCCTCGAGTCCGTCGCGAATGCTATCTGAACGTCCGCTGCCCTCGCCGAGGAATGACTCGCTCTCAACGATGTTCTCTACATTCCAGTAGCGTAGCGGCTCTGCGTCCCAATTGTCGGGCGACACGCTGAGAGTGTGAGCCGCCGGGAGCTTGCGGACGCCTTTCAGCAGCGTGTGAGGTTCCGGCACGTACTGATAGTGAAGGTACATGTCGACAACCGACGGATCCAACGCGGGCCGGTCATCGAGGAGCGGCAACAGGGCCTTGAGCTCCGACGCGAACGTCAGGCGCGTGCCATCCCGGTGGTAGACAAGCGGCCTCTCACCACATCGGTCGCGGGCCAGGAAGGCCGTCCTCCTCCCTTCATCCCAGAGCGCGAACGCGAACATCCCCCGAAAACGCGTGACGCATGCCTCGCCCCACACCTTGTAGGCGACCAGCAGCACTTCGGTATCGGACTGAGTGTAGAAGCGCTCGCCACGGTTCTGAAGTTCGGCGCGCAACTCAACGTAGTTGTAGATCTCACCATTGTAGGTGACGACGAATCGACCGTCCTTGCTCGCCATGGGCTGGCGAGCGGCGTCGGTCAGGTCGATGATGGAAAGCCGAGTATGACCGAACTGGACGTAAGCACTCGTGTAGACACCGGACCCATCCGGCCCACGATGGGCGAGGCGAGCCACGGCGCCCTCGGCAAGAGGTTGACGCGGCGCGGGCTCCCGGTAGATGTGCCCTATGATTCCGCACATTCGCGCGCCTTACGCCGCAGGATGATCGAGTTGAAGAGGCGCGAAAGCGGGACGAATTCTCTCTCCGCCAGGAAGACGACCGCAGGGGCTTCGTGCAGAGCGGTCATGGAAACATCCAGGGCCTCGATGACGATCGTGTCCGGGCAGAACCTGTCCCAGTCATTGGATCGCAGCACGGCCATCTCGTTCCCTTCGACATCAATGCTCAGGAGGTCGATCTTCTGGCCTGGCAGCAAATGCGCCTCGAGAATCTCGGCGAGGGACCGCGGTTCCAGGTCAACCGTACCCGTCAACGACCACCCCCCTTCCGCGTAGCTGCGGGCCAGCGCCTCGTCAGTTGTGTTCAGCGCGCTTTCCTTGAAGACGCTCAACGACAGAGTCTCCTTGTTGTCTGAAACGGCAACCTCCAAGTTGGTGTCCTCTGGCCTGAACCTCCTGAAGGACTCCATGCTGCCGGGCGTGGCGTCGATATTGATGCCCCGCCAGCCCCTTCTGTACAGCGCAAAAGTGTTCGAAAAACGCGTCGCGTGGTGAGCCCCGACATCAACAAAGAAGCCGCTACGCCTGTCTCCTAGCAGTTTCTCGAGCAGGATATCTTCGCCTTCCTGGCCGTAATGCACCACGCCACCGCAGGTCGCTTCAAACGCCGTGATCGCACTATCGGGTACTTTCGTGTTGCCGAACTGGCTGCAACTATGGCGAAAGAGTCGCTCCTTCTGTGCCTCAGTCAACTCTCCGCTCGACGTCGACTCGATGAACGCGTTGAACGACTCGGCCTGGTCCACCTTGAAAGCGGAGTCCACCAACCGGTCGATGAGGAGCTTGCGATGCTCTGCAAACGAATCGGCGGAATCCAGCCGAAAGGCAAGATCTACCAGCCGACCCACGAACAGCCTTCGCCTCTCCCCGGGAATAAGGCTCAGAAAGACCTTGTTCGCCACCAGAATAGTCTCGCTCGCGAACGAAGCTAGGAATGCCCGCAGTCTGGCTACCATTACTCACGAGTCCACGTGAAAGACAGAGTCAAGGTACGCGGTCGCCCTGGAACCGATATGCAGGAACCTGTCTCCAGGGTGCCGGACCATCACGGTTGCCATATCGTACTGAAAGAACAGGTGTACACCGACATCTTTCCGGATCACAGAGGGATCAAACTTGTACACGCCGGGACGCAGGTTGGGGTGGGTGACCTCCACATCCACGACATGGCTTCCCGGGGCCATCGAATAGAACCGGCCGTGGGATTCGTAGCTGTCGATGACGGCGACGGACTTGTTGATCTCCGCGTCAACCTGAACCCGAAAGATCAGATCCTGGAGTGGAGCCCTGACGTCGAGGTAGTGCCTGAGCGTGAAAGGCCTCCCGTAGCCGATTTCCGATGCAGGCTCACCGGCTTCGTCGAGCAGTTCAACCGACGTCACCACCACATCGCCCGTTCCACCGCGGGTTCCCCCATAGTCGCGCGGGAGCGCGTCTTCGGAACTCGCGATTCGCGTCACCATGTTCACGTGATCGTAGTCCTTGCACGCCTCCTCGACTCCGGTCATTCCGCGCGACAGACCGTGATGGAGAGTGAGTCCCTTGTCGCACACCGCCCAGATGGAACTGGGCGAATGTGAAACAAGGAGAACGGTCGTGCCCTGACGCTTCATCTCGTGGATGCGCTCGAAACACTTCTTCTGAAAGCTGAGGTCGCCGACCGCCAGCACCTCGTCCACCAGCAGGATCTCCGGCGTGCCGATGACCGCAATCGCGAAGCCCAGCCGCACGCTCATGCCGCTGGAGTAGTTCCGCACCGGCATATCGAGAAACTCGCCGAGTTCGGCGAACGCCACGATGTCGTCGAACTTCTTCCTGATCTCGGCCGGGCTCATGCCGACGATTGCGCCGTTGATGAAAATGTTCTCCCTGCCGCTGAGCATCGGCGAGAAGCCGGCCCCCGCAGCGATGAGAGCACCCACGCGGCCCCGCAGCGTGACCTTGCCAGTGTCGGGGCTGTACGTGCCGTTCAAGATCCGCAGGAGCGTCGTCTTTCCGGAGCCGTTGATGCCCATGATCCCGAGCGCATCCCCGGGATCCAGCGAGAAACCGACGTCGTGCAGCGCCCAGAACTCGCCCGGCCGAAGGTGGTGATCGCTGCCGCGGCCCATAAGCCGCCGTCCGCTATCGATCAGGCCGTACTTCAGCGCGCTCTTGAGCGAGAGACCGAACTTCTTGCTGAGCCCGTCGACCTGGACGCTCGGTGCCGGCATCAGAGGCGCTCCGCCACGAGGTCTTCCAGCAGGTAGAAGACTCTCAGGCCCATTGCGACCAGCACCACCGAGCCGCCCGCGACCCACATATACAGAGTGAGATGGTCGGCCCGGCCGAGGCAGATGAGCGAGCGCGGAATGTCGACCAGGTAGGTGATCGGATTCCACGCAATCAGCGTCTTGACCCACGGATTCTGGATCGTTGACTGAAGGTAGATGACCGGCGTGACGTACATCCCCAAGCCCAGCGCCTGGGTGGCAAGCGGAACAAGGTCGCGGGCGATAGGCCCGAGAACGGAGAGCACAAGTCCGGCTGCCGTGCCCAGCAGCACCATCGGCAGAACGAGGAGCGGGTAGGCCAGCAGCCACCATGTGGGCGTCGTTCCCATCACCAGGAAAAGGATCGCCATCGTCACAAGACTGACCAGAATTCCGTAGAACAGGCCTGCGAGTGAGGCCACAGCGAGGGCCAGTTTCGGAATCCGGGTGCGCATGATCAGGTCGCTCTGCGCCTGCAGGCCGCCGCTGACGGCACCCATGGCACCCGGAAGACACGCCCAGATGGTGCTCCCGACGAGCACGTAGAGCGTGTAGGGAATTTCGCCTTCGCCGGGCTTCAAAACGCCGATGAAGAACAGAAACAGGAAACTGATGATCCCCAGCAGGGGGGTCAGCAGGGCCCAAAAGTAGCCGAAGATCTTCTGCCGGAACTGCGCGATGAAGTCGCGCCAGAACAATCGCGCGATGACGTGGCGGGACGCGACGAGGTCTTCGGCCGCCTGCCGCACACCCCAGATCAGCCCGCCGCGTCTTTCATTTGGCAGGTAGACGGTGACCGGCGTGCCGTCCGTGTCCAGATAACGCATGAAATCCGGGACTCACTCTAGCGTGGCGTCATTATACCGTCGACCACTCGACTAAAGGGTTACCAGCCTGAACTTGGCCAGCCTGAACTTGCGGCGCGAGCAACTACCACAAGATGACTTGGCGTCACGCGCGGCGTTCAGCGCGCGATGCTCAGTATCGTCAGCCCGTCCGGGTTGACGTCAATCCCCCGCAGGCGTCCTTCCAGCACGACACGCGTCTCGGTTGTGCGCCCGCGGACCTTCACGAGCAGATTCGACGCCTTCCCACCGGCGTAGTTGAGCCTGACGGTGACCGGGTAGTCGAGCAACGGGCCCACCTGGTCGAGGCGGATGACGGCCGCATGCGTCGGGTCATCCGGATCGGGCCGCCACTCGGCCTTCACCACCGGCACCGCAGGTCCGTGAATCCAGCCCTCGAAGAAGTCCGCTAGATCCTCTCCGCTTTCTGCTTCAAAGGCCCGACGCACGTTGTCGGTGCCCGCCTTCTTGAAGCGCCACTCCCGATAGAAGCGCCGGACGCCGTTGAAGAACGCCTCGTCGCCGAGGCGGCGGCGGAGCATGTCCAGGACCACCGCTGCCTTGTTGTAGCAGAGCGCGCGAAAGATCCTGGAGTCCCCCTCGATGTGGCCCAGGCGGTAGCCCAGTGAAACAGGCCCGTGGTCGGACTCCTCCTTTCCCCACCTGGCCATGCGGCGAACCAGGTCCGAAAAGGTGGCGTCACCGCGCAGTTGCTTCGCGTAGAGCGCGGCGAAGTACTGCGAGAAGCCTTCGCTAATCCAGCGCTCGTGATAACTGCGCCAGCCCACCGCCTGGCCCCACCATTGGTGGGCCAGCTCGTGTGCGACAAAGAACTCCGGAAAATTCGCGAAGTACGCGGGGTCGTTGCCCCAGTTGAAGGGCGTCGATGGCAGGGGCTCGTTGAGAACGGAGAGGTATGCCGGGCTGTGGCCGCCCGGCGTCTCGTTTTCGACGAGGCCCACGGTCACCGCGGGATACGGTGCGTCACCAATCAACGTTCGATAGAAGCGCAAGATGCCTTCCGCGACGGGCAGGACGTCGCGGCCTCGTGCCTGCAATCGCGGATTGGTCTCCACGCCGAGCACGATCCCGCCCAGGTCACCGCCGCCCGCATAGGTTGTCTGAATGACCGCCGACGCCACGGGCTGGAACTTGCTGATGATGCACGACAGGTAGCGAAGCGGCCTCGGCGCGTCGAACTCGTACTCGACAGCAGGTGCCTTGCCGGCCACAGCCGGCGCGGGTCGCGGGAACCCGGAAGCGAGTTGCCCGCTGGCGAGGATCTGGAACTGGGCCGGCACGGTCAGCCGCATCCGCGTGGGCGCATACCCGGAGACCGCCGCTTGCGGATACCACACGCTGTTGGTCGAATACAGGATGTGAGGCTCACCCGAGACCTTGTAGTCATCCTGCGCGCCAAACGGATCCTGCCCACCCTGCGGGCTGACGCTCTCCCGGTCGGGCGGCGGCGGCACCAGCCTCCCCGAGTAGCTCACCAGCAGCGTGAACTCGGCCCCTCCCATCAGGAAGGATGGCAGCGTCACCACGGTGCTGTTCTGGTTCTTGACGCGGAGGGCGATCAGCCGCCCGAACTCGGGGCTGGCCACGGATCGAATCGTCAGCGCTTCGGACAGGCGCATCGTGAAACTGTTGATGACGCCGTTCCGCACGCGGATGCGAAGGCGCGCAATGCCGTCGATCCAGAAGCGGTCCGGATCGAACGTCACGCTCAGGTCGGTGCGCTGGATGACGTACGGCGCGCTGGCATCCTCGTCGAAGAACCGGCCCTGTGACTCGATGCGGGCCTTCGACGGATAGATGGCGATGTTGCGGCGGCGGGCGCGATCGAAGAGCGTGATGTCCTCGGGCTCGTTGGACACCTTGGCGTAGGTGAGGACGCCATACTTGCGGGTGTGCAGTTCCGCGAGAAAGTCGCCCGGGATCGGCACGAAGGTCCACGCATCACGGCTGAGGTCGGCCAGATCGAGATTGAACGACTTGCCGATGTCCTCGCGGAAGAGGGCCTCCGCCTTTCGAAGTTGCGCCGGGTCCACCGCTTCAGCGGTCAGCGCCTCCTGGGAGAACCGTTCAGAAAACTCCCGCGGATTGATCCGGATGAAGACGGCGCGGAACCGGTCCTGGAGGACGCTGGCCTTGCAGAAGAGCCGGAGTTGCCCGCGCTCGGTCTCGGGCGTCGGACTGAACGTGATGCGATCGCCGCTCGAAGGCAGCAGCACGGCCACGGTCGGCCCCTCCGACGTCTCCGCGACGAACATCGTGCCGCTCGCGACCGCAATCTCGATGTCGTCGGACTTGATCACCAGGTTTCTTGCGCGAAACTGCTTTGCCTGGTCGAGCAACGGCTTGACGAGACCATCGAGCGTTGACAACAGGACCTGGTCGACGATCCGCCAGTCGTCAGGATCGGGGCCGCCGCGATTGAGCCGGATGTCCATCTGCCAGGTGGTGATGGACGCGCGCGCGTCTCGCTCGGTGAAGACCTCGATCGCCAGCCGGTAGGCGTCGCCGGCGGGCGCCGGGGTGAGCGGCGCGCGATCGCGCTCGCGCACGGCGGCTCGCGTGATGCCCGAGCCGACCAGGGCGGACGCGGCATCCTGTGCGCGTTCCCGCACGGCGTCGATCGACGTGAGATCCAGGTAGAGATCGGGCCGGCCCGAGACGATCACGGTCTCGAGCCTGGCAAGCAGGCGCGCAATGCCGACGGACGGATCCGGCGGCTGTGATTGTGCCGCCACCGTTCCATCGGACATGCGCAACACTAGCGCGCCAGCCAACAGCGCCAGCGTAGCCGCGCGGCGTGCCCGCGCGCCGGCAAGGACCATCACGTCCGTCTCGCGAGGAGGACGGTCAGGTCGTCGGCAAAACGGACGTCATTGGCGTGGCGTTCGACGGTCTTGATCAGGGTCTTGCCGATCTGCGGCAGCGGATCGGACGGGTGCGCATTGATTACCGACGTGAGGCCTTCCTCGTCGAACGGTGTGCCCGCGGGATTCTCGGCCTCCGTGATGCCGTCGCTATAGAGCACCAGCAAATCACCCGGCGCCAGCGTCGCGTGCTGAGCCGTATAGCGAGACCCGTCAAACATCCCGAGCGCCACACCGCCATCCGTCAGGCGATCGAATTCGCCGGTCGAACGCCTGACCAGGCCAGGCAGGTGGCCGGCGTTGACAGACACCACGTCGCCGGTGGCCGGGTTGATCGTCACCATCAGTAACGTGATGAACCGCGAGGACGGTGCGTGCCGGCCGATCTGGACGTTGAGACGCTCCATCAACGCGACGGACTCGAGACCTTCGTCGATGAGCGTCCGCATCATCGCCAGCAGGATGGCCATCAGCAGCGCGGCCGGACTTCCCTTGCCCGCCACGTCGCCAAGCGCGACGACCACGCGGCCGTCGGGCAGCGGCAGCACGTCGTAAAAGTCGCCGCCGACGGTGTTGGCCGGGCGCGTGGTGCCAATCGCTTCTAGTCCGCCCGCCGAGTAGAGGCCATTCGGCAGCATGGCCTGCTGGATGTCGCGCGCGATCTCAAGGTCGCTCTTGAGAGACAGCCGCTCGAATACTTCGAGTAGCACGAGCAGTGCCAGCGCGCCGACGGACAGGATCAACCAGCCCACGCCAGCCGGCCACTCCGGCATGAACAGCGGGAACTTCACGACGATGGGATCGATGGGAATCCAGACGGTCTTGAATCCCTGCAGCGCGGCCAGCATCCCGATCGCGGCGCCGACCAGGGCGACGCCGAACAGCACGCGCCTGGCCGGCGTCATCTTGAGCGCGAATGCCAGCAGGAACGCACGCGCGAAGACGATGGGTTGCTTCCAGCGGGGCAGCGCGGCCAACTCCTCCCGGTCGATACCACGCGAGAAGTAACGATAGGCGTCGCGCGTGTCCCGCGTGAACAGGCGCTGCATGTCGTCCGCGGTGAGACCCTTCGTGTAGATGTTGAAGAAGTCCCGGACGCGCTCGGTCTGCTGCTGGGCCCAGTTCTTTTGGTCGGCCATCGTCTGCGTATTATCGCCTGTTTCGTGTGGTAGACTCGCCCTGCCCTCCCGGGATTCGCCCCTTCCAACAGCCCCACGACAGTCGTCCGGCACGGTAGACCTCATGGTTTCTGGCACCGGCATCGACCTCGTATGCGTGGCCCGATTCAGGCGCGAGCAGGAACGCCGCGCCGAAAACGACTTCCATGATCTATTTACGCGGGCCGAACAGGCCGAGTTCCTGGCGATGCCGGACCGGGCGCTCGGCCATGCGGCCGTCTTTGCTTCGAAAGAAGCGGTGTTCAAGGCGATCGGGACAGGAAAACTCGGCCGCATGTCATGGCTGGATATCGAGATAGGCCACGCCGACGGGCGGTACACGGTGGCGCTCGGCGGGGAGACGGCGAGCGTGGCGCAGGAGGCAGGCGTGCATCGCGTGCATCTGTCTCTTACACACGTTGACGGGCAGATAGTGGCCTGGGCGGTGGCAGAAGACCGGCGTTAAGCGCTTGGCGTTAGGCGTTAGGAAATACGCGGTCACGCTGCCCTCCCTCGCGCCCAGCGCCTCCCGCCTATCGCCTGATCCATCGAGCGTACGGAGCGAGGAGAACAATGTCTTTCGACTATGAGGCCTTGCGACGAGCGACAACGTGGGACGTGGCGAAGCGGGAATTGGGCTACGTCGAGGGCGACCGGATCAACATCGGGTACCTGTGCGCCGACAGACATGTCGAGGCCGGACGCGGTGACAACGTTGCCCTCATACATGAGCGCCACGACGGCGGTCTCCGGCAATTCACCTTCCGCGACTTGCAGCAACTGACAAACGGCTGGGCGCAGTTTCTCCGCGGCACGATCGGCATCCGCCAACTCGATCGCGTCTGCCTGTTCCTCGACAAGGTGCCGGAGCTCTACCTGGGCTTCATCGCCATCCTCAAGACCGGCGCCATCGTCGAGCCACTGTTCTCGGCGTTCGGCGAGGACGCGCTCGTCGCGCGCATGCTCGACAGCCGCGCCGCGGCCATCATCACGCAGCGCAGGCACCTGGGCAAGGTGCGCAAGGCCAAGGAGCGACTCCCGGATCTCAAGCACATCATCGTCGTCGACCACGAGGAGGACGGCCGGAAGCTGCGCGACGACGAAGTGGCGTTCCGCATGCTGGACCACCGCGCCGACTCATGTGCGGTCGCATCGACGTACGCCGAAACACCGAGCGTGCTGCACTACACCAGCGGCACCACCGGCCAGCCGAAGGGCGCGTTGCACGTCCACGGCAGCGTGTTTGCGCAGCACCTGACGACGAAGCTGGTGCTCAACCTGAAGGAGAGCGACGTCTACTGGTGCACGGCCGATCCGGGGTGGGTCACCGGCACCAGTTACGGAATCATCGGCCCGTGGGTGCTGGGCGCCACGCAGGTGGTGCTGGACGCCGGGTTCTCGGCCGATCGCTGGTACGCCACCATCGAACGGCACAAGATCACGGTCTGGTACACTGCGCCAACGGCTATCCGCATGCTGATGAAGGACGGACTCGAGCCGGTGCGCAAGCACGACCATTCCAGCCTGCGGCACATGTGCAGCGTCGGCGAACCGCTGAACCCGGAAGCCGTGCGCTGGGGACACGAGGCGTTCGGCCTGTGGTTCCACGACACGTTCTGGCAGACGGAGACGGGGTCGATCATGGTGACCAACCTGCCGGGCATGCCCGTGAAGCCCGGCAGCATGGGACGGCCGTTCCCGGCGGTCACTGCGGCGGTGGTGGAACCGAAGACGGGTGAGGTCATCACCGAGCCGGGTCGCGTTGGCCTGATCGCCATCCGTCCGCCGTGGCCCAGCCTGATGCGGACGTACTGGAACAACACCGCCACCTACTACAGCAAGTTCCTGAACGGTTGGTACATCTGCGGCGACCAGGCGAGCCTGGATCAGGACGGCTACTTCTGGTTCTGCGGCCGGGACGACGACGTGATCAACACGGCGGGGCACCTGGTGGGCCCGTTCGAGATCGAGAGCGCACTGCTGGAACATCCCGCGGTGGCGGAGTCCGCGGCGATCGGCAAGCCAGACCCCGTGAACATGGAAGTGGTGAAGGCCTTCGTGGCGCTGAAGCCCGGATTCACCGTGGACGAGGACCTCGAACTCGACATCATGAACTTCGTCCGCAAGAAGTTGTCGCCGCTCGCGATGCCGCAGGAAATCGAGTTCGTGGACAAGGTGCCGAAGACGCGGAGCGGAAAGATCCTGCGCCGCGTGCTCAAGGCCAGGGAACTGGGACAGCCGATCGGGGATGTGAGCACGATGGAAGACGATTAGGGCCAAGGGGGAAGGCGAAAGGAAGATTCACTTCTTCAGCCTTCCGCCTTTGCCCTTCCGCCTTTCCCCTGACAAGGAGCAAGCAATGAAGGAACTGATCCTGGACTACATCAAGAACGAGTACGTGGATGACGACGAAGCCGACGACGTCGATCTGAACGAGAACACCAAGCTCATCTCTGGCGGCATTGTCGACAGCTTCAGCATGGTGAGCCTGAAGCGGTTCCTGGAGAAGAAGTTCGCGATCAGCATCCCCGACGAGGAAGCGTCCCCCGAAGCGTTCGACACGGTGACGAGCATCATCGCGCTGGTGAACAAGCACCTGGCGAAGAAGGGGGCGTGACATGGCATATCCGGCGGCGGTGAAGGATGCCTTCCAGGGCGAACTGGCCGGCATCCGCGAGAAGGGGCTGTTCAAGGTCGAGCGCGCCATCCACTCGCCCCAGTCCGCGCACATCAAAGTCGAGTTCCCGCGCGGGTCGGCCGTTAAGGATGTCATCAACCTCTGCGCCAACAACTACCTGGGGCTCTCGAGCCACCCCGAGGTGGTGAAGGCCGCGCACCAGGCGCTGGACGGTCGCGGGTACGGGATGTCGAGCGTGCGGTTCATCTGCGGCACGCAGGACGTGCACCTCCAGCTCGAGGATGCGCTGACGAAGTTCCTCGGCACCGAGGACACAATTCTCTTTGCGAGTTGCCTGGACGCCAACGCCGGCGTCTTCGAGGCCATCCTCACGCCCGAGGACGTCATGATCTCGGATCGCCTGGTGCACGCCAGCATCGTTGACGGCATTCGGCTGTGCAAGGCGATGCACGACACCTACAAGCACTGCGACATGGCGCACCTGGAGCAGAAACTTCAGGAACACCAGGACAAGCGCGTGCGGGTGATCATCACCGACGGCGTGTTCAGCATGGATGGCGACCTGGCGCCGCTGGATGAAATCGTGGCGCTCGGCGAGAAGTACAACGCGCTGGTGTTCCTGGACGACAGTCACGCGACGGGCTTCATCGGGAAGACGGGGCGGGGCGTGCACGAGCACTTCGGCGTGATGGGAAAGATCGACATCATCACGACGACTTTGGGCAAGGCGCTGGGCGGGGCCAGCGGCGGCTGCGTCTCGGGCCGGAAGGAAATCGTGGATCTGTGTCGGCAGCGCGCACGGCCGTACCTCTTTAGCAACGCGGTGCCTCCGCCCATCGCGGCGTCGGCGATCAAGGTGCTGGAGATCCTGAGCCAGACGACAGAGCGGCGCGACAAGCTGGAGGCCAACGCGAAGTTCTGGCGGAAGGGCCTGATCGATGCGGGGTTTGTCATCCGCGAGGGAGACAGCCCCATCGTGCCGGTGATGCTGTTCAACGCGAAGCTCGCGCAGGACGTGGCGCGCGACCTCTACTACGAGGGCGTTTACGTCGTCGGCTTCTTCTTTCCGGTGGTGGCGGCCGGGCAGGCGCGCATCCGCACGCAGCTATCGGCGGACCACGACATCCCGATGCTGGCGAAGGCCCTGGAGTCGTTCAAGAAGGTGGGGGCCAAGCACGGGATACTGGGGTTGGATAAGAAGGGGATTATCGAGAGATACGGACTGTAGGCGGAAGGGCAAAGGCGGAAGGCGCTAGGAAGAACCAGTCCGGGAGTGCTTGTGCCAAGGGAAGACCCGTGCCAGGTGGCATGGATTTCGCGTTGGCACAAGCACTCCCGGAGTCGTTTTCGGGACCCTGCAGGGTTAGCTCCCATCGACCGATATTTG
>Ga0334722_10001721_pt1 | contig 26386 bp, 24 predicted proteins | sample C3_bottom_MG_FD_207210 | JGI IMG/M metagenome (GOLD analysis project Ga0334722, IMG submission 207210) | Sediment microbial communities from Yellowstone Lake, YNP, Wyoming, USA - C3_bottom | ecosystem: Environmental > Aquatic > Freshwater > Lake > Sediment | place: USA: Wyoming | collected... | reverse complement strand
AAGTCTGAAGCACGAACCGTGATGGAGAAGCACATCAAACCGAATGCCGCGAGATTGGATAGGGAAGGCATCTATCCTTGGGACAACCTGAAGGAGCTGGCCAAGCACGGTTATTGTGGAATCATCATCCCCAAGGAGTATGGCGGGATGGGCCTCGGGTTGCGGGATCTTTGCATTGTGGAAGAGGAGATCGGCAGGAGTTGTGGAACGACTTCCCAGGTGTTGATCGGCCACTATCTTTGCATGGTTTCAATCCTTTGGCATGGCAACGAGGAGCAGAAAAAACGATATCTGCCACCGCTTGCGAAGGGGGAAAAGCTCGGGACGTTTGCCATCACGGAACCGGCTTCCGGCTCCAATGTCGCCGATATGACGACCACGGCGGCCGAAGACGCCGACGGCTTCGTCTTGAATGGGCGCAAACGCTTTATCGGCAATGCCGGCACCGCGAAGGTGTTTATCACATTTGCCGCCACGGATCCGGCGAAAGGAGCTCGAGGCATCAGCTCGTTTATCGTCGAAAAAGGTTCCCCCGGTTTTGTAAACGACAGGAAAGAAGACCTGATGGGTCTTCGTGGAGCCGACGTCGGGGATGTGGCTTTTAACGATTGTCGGGTCCCTGTCGCTCAGCTTCTGGGAGCGCGCAACAGAGGATTTCACCAGGCGATGCAGACATTGGACGTCACCCGTCCGATGGTAGGGGCCCAGGCGATAGGAGTCGCCCAGGCCGCATTCGAGGAATCGATGGCCTTCTCCAGAAAGAGGGTAACGTTTGGTAAACCGATCTTTGATCATCAATCGATAAAGTTTTCTTTGGCGGACATGTTCGTAAACATTTTAGCGGGCAGACTTCTCATCCTTAATGCTGCGGCCATTCATGATTCCCAAGGGAAAGGCCGTTTCAGCAAGGAGGCCTCGGCCGCAAAGTTATTTTCCACCGAGGCGGCTACGCGTGTCGTGAGCCAGGCGGTTCAGATTCATGGCGGCCATGGATACACGAAGGATTGCCCTGTTGAACGGATGTATCGCGATGTGCGCGTATTTGAGCTTTACGAAGGTACTTCTGAAATCCAGCGGCTCGTGATCGCCAGGCGGCTGGAGGAGGAGATGGCATGAGCCGGAATCCGTCGGAATCGCGATCGAAGAGCCCGATGAAAAGCGCGCTGGAGGGTATCCGCATCCTGGATGTATCAAGGTTTATCGCGGGCCCCTTCTGTGCCCAGATCCTGGGGGACATGGGCGCAGAAGTCATCAAGGTGGAAGGATCGGAAGGGGAACCCGCAAGGCACATAAGCCCGATCGTTCATGGGGAAAGTCTCTATTTTCTTACTTACAACCGAAGCAAGAAGGGCGTCACCATCAACGTCCGGCATTCGAAAGGACAGGCGTTATTGAAGGAGTTGATGGCAAAATCCGACATTCTCATCGAGAATTTCCGCCCCGGCGTCATGGACAAAATGGGTCTTGATCCGGAAACGATCGAGAAAGAGTATCCGCATCTTATCCATGCGACCGTCCTTGGATTCGGCCGAGAAGGACCTTATTCGGGTTTGCCTTGCTTTGATGAAATCGGCTCCGCAATGGGAGGGTTGATGAGTATCTGCGGATGGTCCGATGGACCTCCCACTCTTCCGGGGACCTACGCCGCAGACTTGTCCAGCGGCTTATACCTTGCGATCGGGATATTGCTCTCTTTGCGGGTAAGAGAGAAAACGGGGCGTGGTCAGAAAGTGGACGTCGCCTTGTTTAATTCGGTCTTCTCGCTCTTGCATTCGGCCCTTCCTGAACTTCATCTGTTGGGTAAGGTGATGAGCCGCACTGGGAACCAGAATCGTGGGATTGCTCCAGGGAACGCTTATAAAACCAAAGATGGCTATATCGTCATTGAGGCCATCACGCAAGGGATGTGGGAAAGCCTGGTAAAACTGATGGGGAAGACGGAATTGTTGCAGGATCCCAGGTATAAAAACCCATCGGAACGGAAGAGGCATGCCGATTCGATCGACGCGATCGTAGCGGAGTGGGTCAAGACGCATAACGTGCAACCGCTTTTCAAACTTCTTTCCGAGGCAGGGATCGCATGCGGCCCGGTTCAAAATATCTCCCAGGTGGTAAATGACCCGCAACTGAAGTCGAATGGACAGATAACATTCGTAAAACATGAAAAGCTTGATGAAGTGCCTCTCGCCGGGGTGGTCGTGAAACTCTCGCACACCCCGGGACGGATTCAGGCGCCACCGCCCATGCTGGGCCAGCACAATCACCAAGTATTTGCGGACCTCTTGGGTTATTCAAGAGAGGAGATTAAAGCCTTGAGCAAAGAAGGAGCGATATAATACGCATAATTCTTCTTCAGCCTCCGGCGGCATTTGCTATAAATCCCCGGACCTCGATCGGCATCGGCCGGGGTTTTGCGGCGAGGCGGCGCCGGAAATTCAGGCATCCGTTGCCGCGACCGCCGCATCCTGCTCCCGGTCCTTCCCGTGGTCGCGGGCGATGAGCATGTAGATGGAGGGGATGACGAACAGGGTGAAGAGGGTGCCGATGAACATGCCGCCGACCAGCACCAGGCCGATGGAATTCCGCGCGGCGGCGCCGGCGCCGGTGACCAGGGTCAGCGGGAAGTGGCCGCCGATGGTTGCGGCGCTGACCATGAGGATCGGACGGAGGCGGGTCATGGCCGCCTGGCGCACCGCCGTAAGCTTTGACAGGCCCTGGAGCTGCAACTGGTTGGCGAATTCGACGATCAGGATGCCGTTCTTGGACACCAGCCCGACAAGAGTCACCAGCCCGACCTGCGAGTAGATGTTGAGGGTGGTCGTCCAACCATGGGTCCAGAAAGGTACGTTCGGGTCGGGCATCTTCAGGAACGTGAAGAGGAGCGCGCCGAACATGGCCAGCGGCACCGAGCCCGCCAGGATGACGAAGGGGTCGCGGAAGCTGTTGAACTGGGCCGCCAGCACCAGGAAAATCAGGACGATGGCCAGGCCGAAGGCGGGCAGGAACTTTTCCCCCTCGGTTCGCAGCTGGCGGGACTCGCCGGTGTAGTCGATGACGTAGCCCTTGGGCAGGATCTTGGCCGCTTCGTCCTCCATGTAACGCAACACCTCATCGAGCGGTCGGACGGCCACGCCGCTGATCTTGACCGCGTTCAACTGCTGGAAGCGGTTGAGCGAGCGGGGCACGACCGATTCGCGCAGGGTGGCGACGGTGCTGAGCGGAATCAGTCTGCCGTTCGGACCGGTCACGTAGACATCCTTGAGCTGGCCGGGGTTGAGGCGGTCGACCCGCTGGATCTGCGGAATGACCTTGTAGCTGCGCCCCGAGATGTCGAAGCGATTCACGAAGTCGCCGCCGACAAACGCGCCCAGGTCGCCGCCGATCTGCCCCAGGTTGAGGCCCAGCGAGGCCACCTTGTCCCGGTCGATGACGAATTCGGACTGGGGCTGGTCGATCTTGACGTCGATCGACGGCGGGAAGGCGAACAGGTTGCTCTGCATGGCCTTGATCTGCAGCTTGCCGGCGAATTCCAGGATCTGCCCGGTTTCGGCCGTCGAAGCCAGGATGAATTCGACCGGGAAATCGCCGCCGCCGGGGAGAGCCGACGGAGTTACGGGGAAGATCTGGATGCCGGGGACTTTTTGCAGCTTTTGCTGGACCTCCGGCAGGATCTTGAAGATGCTGCGCTTCCGCTCCGCCCAAGGCTTGGCGACCAGGCCGCCGAAACCGGAGTTGGGAAAGGTGATCTGGAAGGTGAAGTCGGTTTCCGGCACGCCCTGGAAGACCCGGTTGACCTCCGCGGCGAAACGGCTGTTCTGGTCGAGGGTGGAGTTGGCGGACGCGTCGAGAATGCCGAAGATGACTCCCTGGTCCTCCATCGGCGCCAGCTCCTTGGCGGACATGATGAACATCGGCACGGTGGCGAGGGATACCGCGATCCAGACCGCGTAGACCGCCGGGCGCGCCGCCAGGGTTGCGTCGAGGCGGCGGCCGTAGGCGTTTTTCAGGCGCTCGAAATCGCGGGTGATGCGGCCGGCCAGGCCGTGCTCCCCGATGCCGGGCTTGAGCAGCTTGGCCGACATGACCGGAGACAGGGTCAAGGCCACGATCCCGGAGATGGTGACCGCTCCGGCCAGGGTGAAGGCGAACTCGCGGAAGAGCGAGCCGGTCAGCCCCCCCTGCAGACCGATGGGAAGGTAGACCGCCGCCAGGGTGACGGTCATGGCGATGATCGGCCCGACCAGTTCGCGGGCGCCGGTCAGGGCGGCTTCCAGGGGCGGTTTCCCTTCGCGCAGGTGACGTTCCACGTTCTCCACCACCACGATGGCGTCGTCGACCACAAGGCCGACCGAGAGGACGATGGCCAGAAGGGTGAGCAGGTTGACGGTGAACCCGAAAGCCTGCATCAGGAAGACGCCGCCGACCAGCGACACCGGGATCGCCACCACCGGTATCAGGACCGTGCGGAAGGAGCCGAGGAACAGGAAAATGACGGCCATGACGATCATCAGCGTGTCGCCGAGGGTCTTGAGCACCTCGCTGATGGCATTGGAGATGTAGTTGGTGGCGTCGTAGGCGACGCGGGCCTTGAGTCCGGTAGGAAGGTCGCGTTGGATGGAGTCCATCTCCGCCCGCACCCGCTTGATGACGTCGAGGGAGTTGGCGTTGGGGAGCGGCCATATCCCCATGAAGACCGCGGTCTGCCCGGAAAAGCGGACCTCGGCGTCGTAGTCCTCGGCCCCCAGCACCACGTCGGCGAGGTCGCCCAGCCTGACGATGGTCCCGTTCCGCTGGCGCACCATCAGGCGCTTGAACTCGTCGACCGTGCGGAGGTTGGTGTCGGCGGTGAGGTTGACCTGGATGAACGCCCCCTTGCTCCGGCCGAGGGCGGCCAGGAAGTTGTTGGCGGCCAGCGCCTGGCGCACCTGGACCGGACTGATGTCGAGGGCGGCCATCCGGTCGGGCCGGAGCCAGATGCGCATCGCGAAGGTGCGGGCCCCGAGGATGTCGGCCCGCTGCACCCCCGGGACGGCGGAAAGGCGGGGCTGGACCACGCGCACGAGGTAGTCGGTGATCTCGTTCTGCTGCAGGAGGTCGGAACTGAAGCTCAAGTAGGCCGAGGCGAACCGGCTGTCGGCCGACTCGATGTTGATGACCGGCACCTCCGCCTCCGGGGGGAGGTCGCGGCGCACCTGGTCCACCTTGGAGCTGATCTCGGCCAGGGCCTTGGTCGAATCGTAGTTGAGCCTTAAGCGCACATTGATCGTGGAGAGGCCGAGGGAGCTCTTCGATTCCATGTACTCGATGCCGTCGGCGGCTGCGATGGCGCGCTCCAGCGGCGAGGTGACGAAGCCGCGCACCAGGTCCGCGCTTGCCCCGATGTAAACGGTGGTGACGGTGACCGTCGCGTTCTCGCTGCGCGGGTACTGGCGGACGTTCAGGGTCCGTATCGCCTGCAGGCCGGCGATGATGATGACCAGGTTGACCACCAGGGCCAGGACGGGGCGCCGGATGAACAGGTCGGTGATCTTCATCGGTCAGTTGTTCTCCGGCTTGGGGCTTTTCTGGAACGCCGGGGCGAGCCGGTTGTCGACCACCACCGCCTGGCCGTTGCGCAGCTTGAAGACGCCGGTGCTGACGATGTTCTCTCCCTCCTTCAGACCCTCGGTGACGGCGACGAAGTCGCCGCGCTTCTCGCCGAGCCGAACGAACTGCTGACGCAGCGTCTTGCCCCCTTTTCCCGCCTTGTCCTCCGCGACAACGAAAACCGAGTCGCCGTAGGGGGCGTAGAGCACCGCCGTGGCGGGAATGGCCAGCACTTTTTGACGGACCGGGAGGCCGACCGCGGTGTTGACGAACATCCCGGGCCGGAGATTTTCCGAACGGTTCGCCACCGTCGCCTGCAACTGGATGTTGCGGGTTTCGGCGTCCACCAGCGGGTTCACGGCCGTGATGCGCCCGTTGATCGCCAGGCCGGGCACGGCATCGCACGTCACCTGCACCGGCAGGCCGGTGCGCAACCGGGGCAGCTGCTGCTGGGGGAGGGTGAAATTGACGAAGATCGGGTCGAGGGATTGCAGCGTGACGATCGGATCTCCTTCGCGGAGGATTTGGCCGAGATTGACCTGCCGGATGCCGAGACGGCCGCTGAAGGGGGCGCGGATCGTCTTCTTGCCGATGGTGGCGCGGATGTTGTTGACCTGGGCCGTCGCCTGCTCTTGGTTTGCAACGGCGGCGTCGTAGTCGGCCTGGGAAATGATCTGTTTCGACAGCATCTCGTTGTCGCGCGCAAGAACGGTCTGGGTCAGGTTCGCCTGGGCCACGGCGCCGGGGAGTTGGGCCTCCTCCGAGCTGGTATCCTGGCGAATCAACAGGTCCCCTTTGTTCACCTTTGCTCCCGGCTCGAAGGCGATGTGGACGACCTTCCCCGGCAGCTCGGCGCCCACGGTGACCCCCTGGACAGCGGTCAACGTGCCGACCGCCGTCAGGGCCATCTCCCACGATTCGGCTCTGGACGCGGCGGTGGTCACCGTCTCCGGCGGAGGAACGAATTTCTTCCCATGGTCGATCATCGCCCGGATCTGCAGGACCTTGATGGCCGACAGCACGGCGATGAGGACGACCAGTCCCAGGAGGACAATCAGGATGCGCTTTTTCATGGTTTCAACGCTCCTTCCGGTTCACGGTTCCACCACCCGCCGCCGAGCGCCTGGAAGAGCGCGGCGGTGTCGGAAAACCGCGCGGCCTGGGCCTGGACCAGGCCGATCCGCGCCTGCTGGTGCTGTCGCTCGGCATTGAGCAGCGTGAGATAGCTCACCGCGCCCAGACGGAACTGCTGCCGGGCGAGGTCGAGCGTGGCGCGAGCGGCCGCTTCGGCATCCGTCTGCGCCTTGAGCGTTTCCGCATCCATCTCCAGGGCGCGCAGCACATCGGCCACATTCTGGAAAGCCAGCAGGACGGTCTCGCGGTACTGCGCCTCGGCCTGGTCGTAGGCGGCGATAGCGGCACGGCGCTTCGCGGTCAGTTCCCCGCCGCGAAAGATCGGCTGGAGCAGCCCGGCTCCGAGACTCCAGACGGACGTCCCGCCGGCGAACAGATCCTGAGCCCTGGTCGCCTCCGATCCGAGGCTGCCGGTCAGGGTAAGCTGCGGGTAGAGGTTCGCCGCGGCAACGCCGATCCGGGCCGAGGCCGCATGCAGAAGCTCTTCCGCGGCGCGGATGTCCGGGCGCTGGCGCGCCAGCGACGAAGGGAGGCTCACCGGCAGTTCCCGCGGCAGGTTGAAGCCCTCAAGGTCGAATTCGGGGATCTTTCCCGCTTCACCGGGAAACCTGCCGGCAAGCAGCGCCATCCGGTTGCGGGCCTGGGCAAGCTGTTTTTCCAACGGCGGCAGGGTCGTCCGGGTCTGGGCGAGCTGGGCCTGCTGGGCGAGGACGTCGGGCCGGGAAATTCCACCGAGCTGGAACCGCTGTTCCACCAGGGTCAATTGCTGTTCTTCCGCCGCCACGATTTCCCGGGTCGCCCGGATCTGGCCGCGGAGCGCTCCCTCCTGCACCGCCGTGGTGACGAGGTTGGCGGCGAGGGTCAGCCAGGCGCCTTCCAGTTGGTAGCGCCGGTAATCGACCTGCGCCTGCAAAGCCTCCAGCTCGCGCCGCGTGCCGCCGAACAGATCGAGCGCGTACGATACGTCCACCGAGGCGTTGTAGAGGGTGAAGGAAGGGTTATTGCCCGCCGGCTGGCCGAACGGGGCGCCCGAGATCTTCTGCCGGCTGACCGAAGCGCTCCCGTCGACCTGCGGAAGCAAAGCGCCGAATTGCGCCCGCCGGTTTTCCTCCGCGACGCGCAGCGTCGCCTGCGCCGCGGCGAGCGTCGGGTTGTCCGCCAGCGCCTGGCGGATCAACCGGTCCAGGGCCTCGGATCGGAACAGCGCCCACCACTGGGGTGGGATCTCCTCTCCGGAGACGAAGCGCTGGGGCGCGCCGCCGCCAACCGGTGCGGCGGCCGTCTCCGCCGGCAGCGCCTCCGCCGTGTAAGAAGCAACCGCAGGAGGGTCGGGCCGGCGGAAATCGGGGCCGACCGCACAGCCTGCGAGCGCCGTGGCAACGAGCGTGGCATGTAAACGTATAAACGGAGACATCTTCATTTTCTGTTACTCGTAGGGGAGCTCCTGTTGTATTTCCGCTTATTGGTTTTGGATGCAGATTTCGGGAAATCTTCTCCGGCTGCCTTGAACCTCTGATCCCGGGAGTTCTTCCGCGGCGTAGCGGAAAGGATCCGTTATGTGGTACACTTTAAACGTACGTAAACGTCCGCAGTTCAAGAGATCCCGAGATATCGTGCTCATGACCTCTTTTGCGGCTTAAGATGCCTTAAAGGAGGACTTATGGGCAAGAAACTGTACGTTGGAAATCTTCCGTTTTCCGCAACGGAGGATTCCCTGAAAGAGGCGTTTTTGCAGTTCGGCACGGTGGAGTCGGTGACCATCATCACGGACAGGGACACGGGCCAGAGCAAAGGGTTCGGTTTCCTGGAGCTGGCGACCCCGCAGGAGGCGGCCAGCGCGATCACCAAGATGAACGGTTCCGAAATGGACGGGCGGACGCTCAAGGTGTCGGAGGCCCAGGCAAAGGCGCCTCGCGACAGCTCGGGGGCGGGCCGGGGCAATATCGGGGGATTCCGCCGGTAAAGGGCGAACACCGCTTCGCAGGGATCGAGCGAGGGCCATGGGGCAACCCGTGGCCCTTTCCTTTGCCGCCTGTTCATTGCGGCGGGCATTGCACCCTTCTATTAACGTGTTCCCACCATTTGTATTTTGTTATACCGACAAGGGTCTTTTTGTATTGATCCGCCATGGCAAGGGAACAAGCCCTGAAAAACCCTTTATCGCCACGCTCATTTTCTTTTATATCGCTGGTGAACGTATCGACGAAATGGATATTTTCATGAACATCTTTGATCGTCCATTTTATGCGTACCAATGCCACGCTATTTAAAGAATATCTCATGGCTTTTATATAGTAGATTTCCGGGATGACGATGACGTCGACATCCTTCAAGTCGGTCAAATGATCCAATCGTTCGATGACGACGTGGCTGGTGAAGGCTTTTCCGACGACATCTTTTGATATTTTCGTAAGGGATTCACCGAATTTCATGAATCGGTCTTCCATGTAAATGACCTGGTCAATGGCATGAAAACCATAGGAATATTGCCTGAAGGATTCACTTAAATAGAGACCGGCCCTCAAAGGTATTTTTGCCACCTGGAGGGATTCGCGGGAGGTGTCGACCGGGACATTTTTATAGGTGGCGCATCCGCCGAGCGCACAATAAAATCCCAGGAGCAGGAAGATCGGAAAACCGTTATGGTTGCCTGACAACCCCCCCGATCTCAATGCCGATCCCCTTTATCCATCGTAAAATCGAATGACATTTCCTTGCAGGAAGGGATTTCTTTTATTCGAATGGCAACAGGCCCCGCAAAGGGAAGGCGTTCCGGGTTTTCGATCATGAAATACGCGATCCCGTGATGGGTTTCTCTCGGGAAAATCGTCTTGTCGTAATAAGACAGGTTCACCAGGCGATCATTTACAGAATATATTTCCCAGTCTTCTTTCGTGAAACGCCTTGACCACTCTCCTCGTTGCATTTTCTTAATCTTTGAAATATCGGCATGTTCCTGCGTGGCCTTGATCGGAGAAGTCGTCAGCATCGCAAGAGGGTAGGAAGATTCCTCGCCGAGATATGGAAATTGCGGGATTTCTCCTCCGGACCGCAACCTGTTTTCATCTTCGGTGGAAGCGGATATTGCCAGGGTGATATTTTTTCCTTCCAGTAAAAATACGGATTCAGGATGATTGTTTTCCACTACGATCAAGACGGGCAATATGCCCTTGGCAAGCAGGTCCATTCCGAAATGGGATTCGACCCTGTCTTTTTGAAATAACGGATCGATCGCGATACCCAGCCCCTCTTTCTCAAGATAATGCTTATATTGCCGCGCCGGGCGGATTGCGACGTCGGTTGGTTGCTTTATTGCCTGCCCGGCACAACCGATCCCCATGATGGCGCAAAACAGGGCGATAAAAATGCCTCTCGTCATGTCGGGAGGACGGGTCAATCGTTCTCTGGATTCGGAGGATGGCATTTATTGCGATTGCATTATGTTTGCCGCCGCGAGGAGATGTCAATGCGGATAAAAACGACGGCCAACCCGCGGCGCCCTGCATTTCTACCCATGAATCGCGGTCGGCGGGCACCGGCGGGTCAGCCGTTGGATCAGGCGGCCTTCTCAACCCCGAGTTGCTGCATCAGGGTCGCCATATCGAAGTAATGGCGCATCGACTTTGCTTTGCCGTCCCCGATCTCGGTAATCAGGCACGCCGGGACCTCTATTGTTTTGCCGGTTGCCGCGAACCGGCCCCCGGGCGTCTGCAGCGGCCCCTTATGCGTGCCGCGCCACGTCACCTCCAGCACGACGGTGTTGCCGCTGACAAAGGCGTTCTGGAACGTGGCCTTCGAATCGGGGAACGCCGCGGCCCAGCCCTGCCATGCGGTGAGGAGTTGGTCGACCCCGTGCGTTTTCCGATGGGTGGCAATCTCATCGTAAAGGACGCCGGGTGCGACCGAAGCCCTGACTTCATTCCAGTTTTTTTCGCCGTAGGCAAGAACCGGGGCCTTGCCCGCGTCGATCAGTGATTGCTGCGACATTAGGGTCTCCTTTCCTGGTCATCGGAACAGACATGGTGCCGGTTGACGGATTGCCGCCTGCATCCATTTTAGATTGCCTGTGGCCGGATCCGGTTCGGCCCGGGGAATATTAGGCGAGCGGAATGCCGGGTCCTTGGCCCGGGACGGTTGCCTCGCTTTCCTTCTGCGCATATCATTATGACAATGGGGAGAGAGGAGAAGGGGAATGAAGAGATCGACCCGAATGGCCGCAATCGGTTCGCTGCTGTTGCTCCCGTGCGTTGCTTCCGCGGCCACGTGGAAAATCGACTCCGACCACACGACCATCCAGTTCAAGGTACGCCACCTTATGGTTTCGAACGTCAGCGGCAAGTTCGACAAGTTCCAGGGGACCATCCTTTCGGACGACAAGGACCTCGGCAAATCGACGGTCGACATCAGCATCGACGCGGCTTCCGTCAATACCGGCGTCGTAAAAAGGGACGAGGACCTGCGGAGCCCCAATTTCCTCGATGTGGCGAAATATCCGACCATCGCCTTCCGGTCGAAGAAGGTGGAGGCGGCCGGAGAAGGGAAACTTAAGATGACCGGCGACCTGACGATCCACGGCGTCACCCGGCCGGTGGTGCTCGATGTCGAGGGGCCCTCTCCGGAGTTGAAGGATCCCTGGGGAATGATCCGCCGCGGCGTGGCGGCGACGGCGAAGATCAACCGGAAGGATTTCGGGCTCGTCTGGAACCAGGCGCTCGAGGCCGGGGGCGTGATGGTCGGAGATGAGATCACGATCACTCTCGACGCCGAATTCGTGAAGGAGTAGGGCGAGCAAAAGGAGTTGCCATGGAGCCGATCAAGATTGTCGTGCGCTTTTCGGATGGGAAAATCATCCGGGGGTACACACAAAACTTTTTGCCGAACAAGCCGATTTTTCATGTGCGGCTTCATGATGCGCCCGGCACAAGCGACGCCGTAGAGATCAAGGTTGACGATCTTAAAGCCGTTTTTTTCGTTCGGGATTTTTTTGGGGATCCGGGTTACAAGGAGAAAAAGCGTTTACTGGAAGGAGAAAAACGACCGGGTCGCTTGATGGAAGTCACCTGCAAGGATGGGGAGATCATCGTCGGATCCACTACGGGTTACGACCCCAAACGGCCCGGGTTTTTCATTTTCCCTGTCGATCCGAAGGAAAATAACCTGAGAACCTTTATCGTGTCTAAAGCGGTCAGCAGAGTGCGGTATCTTTAAAATTATGAATGCCCGTGAAAATAAAATAATTTGTTATATTGGACGGCAATAAGGTTAACGGGGAGTCGGGGTCCTGTTGAACGACGAATACCTGCTGGAGACGCGCAACCTCACCAAGGAGTTCAAAGGTTTTATTGCGGTCAACGATGTCAGCCTGAACGTCAAGCGGGGTTCCATTCATGCGCTGATCGGCCCGAACGGAGCCGGCAAGACCACCGTCTTTAACCTGATCACCAAGTTTCTCGTCCCCACCGCCGGCCGGATTTTCTTCAACGGCATCGACATCACCCAGGAAAAACCGGCGCAGACCGCGCGGCGCGGCTTGATCCGCTCGTTCCAGATTTCCGCGGTGTTCCCCCACCTGACGGTCCTGGAAAACGTCCGTATCGGCCTGCAGCGCAAGCTCGGCACCTCCTTTCATTTCTGGAAACCGGAAAAGACCCTGAACGTCCTGAACGATCGGGCCATGGAGCTGCTGGAGGCGGTGGACCTGGCGTCCTTCGCTTCCGTGATCACCGTGGAGCTCCCCTACGGCCGCAAGCGCGCCCTGGAAATCGCGACCACGCTGGCGATGGACCCGGAACTGATGCTGCTGGATGAACCCACGGCGGGCATGGGCCACGCGGATGTGAGGCTGGTCGCCGAATTGATCAGGAAAGTTTCCGCCAACCGCACCATCCTGATGGTGGAGCACAATCTTTCGGTGGTGGCGGGCCTTTCGGACACCATCACCGTCATGCAGCGCGGCTCGATCCTCGCCGAAGGTCCCTACGCCGAAGTCTCGAAGAATCCGCAGGTACTCGAAGCCTATGTCGGGAATGCCCATGAGTAACGTCCGGGAATCGCCCGTGGGCGGCATCAGCGCTTTTTCCCCCCACGTGGAGTACCTGCGGGTCACCGACCTGCACGCCTTCTACGGGGAGTCCCACATCCTGCACGGCATCGATTTCACGGTGAACCGGGGCGAGCTGGTGACGCTGCTGGGACGCAACGGCGCCGGGCGCACCACTACGCTCAAGGCCATCCTCGGCCTGGTGGGAAGGCGCACCGGCTCGATCATGGTGAACGGGCGGGAGGTGATCGGCCGTCCGACCCACCGGATTGCCCACTTGGGGATCGGCTACTGCCCCGAGGAGCGGGGGATCTATGCAAGCCTGTCCGCGGAGGAGAACCTGCTGTTGCCGCCCGCCGTGTCGAGCGACGGCATGACCATCGAGGAGATCTACGAAATGTTCCCGAACCTCGCGGAGCGCAGGAACAGCCAGGGCAGCCGGCTGTCGGGCGGCGAGCAGCAGATGCTCGCGATGGCCAGGATCCTGCGCACCGGCGCAAGGCTGCTTCTGCTGGACGAGATCACGGAGGGCCTTGCCCCCGTCATCGTGCAGACCCTCGGCCGGGTGATCCGGAGTCTCAAGGAGAAGGGGCTCACCATCGTCATGGTGGAGCAGAATTTCCATTTTGCCGCGCCGCTGGCGGACCGGCATTACGTGATGGAGCACGGGCGAATCGTGGAAATGGTGAAGAAAGAGGAGCTCGAGTCCAGGATCGACAGGCTGCATGAATACCTTGGGGTTTGACCAAAAACGACGGAAGGGGGAACGGGAATGAAGCGGAAGCTGTTCAGCGCATGGATTTGCCTGGCACTGGTCGCCCATGTCACCACGGGGGCCATGGCCGCCACTAAAGCGTCCGACGGCGTGGTGAAGATCGGGGTGCTGACCGACATGTCGGGGACCTACTCGGATCTGGCCGGGCCCGGGTCGCTGCTGGCGGTGCAGATGGCGGTAGAGGACTTCATCGCGAAGGAGAAGCCGGATTTCAAGATCGAGGTGATCTCGGCGGACCATCAAAACAAGGGCGACATCTCGGCGAACAAGGCGCGCGAGTGGATCGATACCGAGAAGGTGGACGCGATCGTCGACCTGGTCACCACCTCCACGGCGCTGGCGGTGATGAAGGTGGCAAAGGAAAAGAACAGGATCACGATCGTTTCGGGCGCGGCCTCAACGCCGATCACCAACGAGCAGTGCACGGACATCAATGTGCATTGGACCTACGATACCTACGCGATGGCGGTGGGGACCGGCAGGGCGGTGGTCAAGCAGGGTGGGAAGACCTGGTTCTTCATCACGGCCGATTACGCCTTCGGGAAGGCGCTGGAAAAGGACACCACCGACGTGGTCCTCGAGGACGGCGGCAAGGTGCTGGGCCGCGTGCTGCACCCGTTCCCGGCGCAGGACTTCTCCTCGTTCCTCCTGCAGGCCCAGTCTTCCGGGGCCCAGGTGATCGGCCTGGCCAACGCCGGCAACGACACCATCAACTCCATCAAGCAGGCGGCCGAGTTCGGCATCACGCCGAAGCAGTCGCTGGCCGGGCTGTTGATGTTCATCACGGACGTGCACAGCCTTGGCCTGAAGGCCACACAGGGCATGTACCTCACCACGGGTTTCTACTGGGACCGGAACGACGAGACCCGCGCCTGGTCGAAGCGCTTTTACGAGAAGAAGAAGCGGATGCCCACCATGGTGCAGGCGGTGGATTATTCGGCGGTGACCCACTACCTGAAGGCCGTCAAGGCCGCCGGCACCGACGACACCATGACCGTGATGGCGAAGATGAAGGCAACGCCGATCAACGACTTCTTCGCCAGGAACGGCAAGATCCGCGACGACGGCCGCATGGTGCACGACATGTACCTCGCCCAGGTGAAGAAGCCGGAGGAGTCCAAGTACCCGTGGGATTATTACCACATCCGGCAGGTGATCCCGGGCGACCAGGCGTTCATGCCGCTCTCCAAGAGCAAGTGCCCGCTGGTCAAGAAATAAGGCAGGCCGAGCGCGGGGCGGAAAGCTAAGGCTTTCCGCCCCGCGAACGCGCATCCATGACCGGATTTTTCGGCGTCACGATCCAGGGCCTGTTCGGCCAGTTGCTGGTCGGCCTCATCAACGGTTCGTTCTACGCCATCCTCAGCCTGGGGCTGGCGATCATTTTCGGCCTGCTCAACATCATCAACTTCGCCCACGGCGCCCAGTACATGTTGGGCGCGTTCGTCGCCTGGATCGGGATGACGTACCTCGGGGTCGACTATTGGTGGGCGCTGCTGCTCTCGCCGCTGGCGGTCGGAGGGACGGGGATTCTCATCGAGCGCGCCATGCTGCAGCGGCTGTACAGGCTGGACCACCTCTACGGGCTGCTGCTCACCTTCGGCCTGGCGCTGATCATCGAAGGCCTGTTCCGTTACCGGTTCGGCATATCGGGCGAAAGCTATCCGGTGAACGAACTTCTGGCGGGCGGAACGAATCTGGGTTTCATGTTCCTGCCCAAGTACCGGGCCTGGGTGGTCGTGGCTTCGCTGGTCGTGTGCTTTGCCACCTGGTACGTCATCGAGCGCACCAAGCTGGGTTCCTACTTGCGGGCGGGGACGGAAAACCCGCAGCTGCTGCAGGCGTTCGGGATCAACGTTCCGCTGATGATCACGCTGACGTACGGGTATGGCGTGGCCCTTGCCGCGTTCGCCGGCGTGCTCGCGGCGCCGATTTTCAACGTGAACCCGGTGATGGGGTCGAATCTCATCATCGTCGTGTTCGCGGTCGTGGTGGTCGGCGGCATGGGCTCGATCCTGGGTTCCATCGTGACCGGCATCGGACTCGGGCTGATCGAGGGAATCGTCAAGTCCGGCATGATCGCCAACCTGCTGGGCGCGATGTTCGATAAGGTGCCCGTGCTGGGATCCCTCGTTTACCCGGTCAAGCTCCTGTTTTCTCCCGAGGCGTCCGCGGTGACGATCTTCGTGATCATGGCCATCGTCCTGCTGGTTCGGCCGGCGGGACTGTTCGGCAGGGAGCGGTAGGCTTTGCCCCCGATGAAAACGAATGCCGCGGCCTGGGCGCTTCTCGTCGCCGCCGGAATGGCGGCTCCCTTCCTGGTGTACCCGGTGTTTGCGATGAAGGTCCTGTGCTTCGCGTTGTTCGCGTGCGCGTTCAACCTGCTGCTCGGCTATACCGGCCTGTTGTCCTTCGGGCACGCGGCCTTCCTCGGCTCGGCCGGCTATGTCGCGGGTCATGCCGTCAAGGTCCTGGGCTTCGCCCCGGAAACCGGCATCCTGGCGGGCGCCGCGACGGCCGCGGCGCTCGGCTACATCTTCGGGAGCCTGGCGATCCGGCGCTCCGGCATCTACTTCGCGATGATTACCCTGGCCCTGGCGCAGATGATTTTCTTCGTGGCGCTGCAGATGCCCTTCACGGGCGGGGAAGACGGGATGCAGGGGGTGCCCCGCGGCAGGCTGCTGGGCATGATCGACCTGCGGGAACCGCTGAGCATGTACTACTTCGTGTTTGCGATTTTCCTGCTCGGCTTCTGGGTCATCTACCGGACGATCCACTCCCCGTTCGGCCAGGTGCTGAAGGCGATCCGGGAAAACGAGCCGCGGGCCGTTTCCCTGGGCTACGACGTGGATAAATACAAGCTTGCGGCGTTCGTGCTCTCGGCGGCCCTGTCGGGCCTGGCCGGGGCCACCAAGACCCTGGTGTTCCAGCTGGCCTCCCTGACCGACGTGCACTGGCACATGTCGGGGGAAGTGGTCCTGATGACCCTGCTGGGGGGGATGGGGACGGTGTTCGGTCCCGTCATCGGCGCCGGACTGGTGGTCGGCCTGCAGAACTACGGCGCGAACATGGGCGAATGGGTGACGGTGATCACCGGCGGTATTTTCGTCATCTGCGTGCTGGCGTTCCGCCGCGGCATCGTGGGCGAAATCGCGGCGTTGTTCAGGAAATGACGCCCGCGTTGGAGCGCGGTCCCCAACCGCTGCGCGGAAAAGCGGCCTTCATCCAGCTCCGGATGGCCTTCATCACGGGTCGCTTGTAAATGGACTGGAAAAGCTTGTAGAGCCGGAGGAAACAATCCTGCTGTTCGTATTTCACCCGGGCCCCTTTAGGGATTCTCGAAAATTCCTCGCCGAATTTTTTTGCCTTCTCCAATTGCCGCCTGGCGGCGCGGCCCTCGCCCGTTTCTTTCAGGAAAAAGGCGATTTCTCCGGAATCCAGCACGATGTCGATCGCTGAAACGATTTCCTTGGCCCTCTTCAAGCTGGCGAATGGCGGGCGCCGGGGGGTGGCGCAGTCGGAGCATATTCTCAGCGCGTGATAGAAATCGCCCGGCCGGAAAGATCCGCCGACCGCATCCATCATATAGACCAATGCCGTCCGGGTTTCACGACGTTTCAGGATGCGCAACGCCTCGTTTTGAATCGACGGATCGAAGGATTTTACCGCTTGCACGGCTTCGGCATGCCAGTTTTTCGGGGGATGAGGAAGATTTTTCTTTGCCATGATCCGCCTCCGCCGCGGGGGTCCGAAAAAAGGGTCCGGCCGGAAGAGAGCGACCTCCCCTCCGGCCGGATCGAAACGGCGGTGAGCTACGCGAGCGTGTCGACCAGCGACTTCACGGCCGCCACCGACTTGTCCATCATCGCCTGCTCCTCGGCGTTGAGCTTGAACTCGATGATCTTCTCCACGCCGCCCGCGCCCAGGATCGTGGGCACGCCGACGAAGTAGCCCTTTATGCCGAACTCGCCGTTCAGGTAGACGCAGGAGGGGAGGACGCGCTTCTGGTCATTGAGGATCGACTCGACCATGGCGATGGTGGAGGAAGCCGGGGAGTAGAAGGCGGAGCCGGTCTTCAGGAGGGCGACCACCTCGCCGCCGGCCTTGCGGGTGCGGTTCACCATGGCTTCCATGACTTCCTTCGCCTTGGCGGCGCTGCCGTACTTCCTCTCCAGCAACTCCATGACGGGAATCCCGCTCACGCTGGCGTAGCGGACCAGGGGGACCATGTCGTCGCCGTGGCCGCCCAGGGTCATGGCGGTCACGTCCCGGACGGAAACGCCGAGCTCCCAGGCGATGAAGGTGGCGAAGCGGGCCGAGTCGAGAACGCCGGCCTGGCCGATGACGCGGTTGTAGGGGAAGCCGGTGATCTTCTGGCAGAGGGTGACCATGGCGTCCAGCGGGTTGGAGATGACGATGACGAAAGCGCCGGAGGCGAATTTCTTGATCCCCTCGGCGACCTGGGACATGATTTTCGAGTTGACCTCGATCAGGTCGTCGCGGCTCATGCCGGGCTTGCGGGGGAGCCCCGCCGTGACGATGACGATGTCGGAGCCGGCGATGTCCGCGTAGTTGTTGGTCCCCTTGAGGGAGATGTCGAAGCCGTCGACCTTGGAGGCCTCGGCGATATCGAGACACTTGCCCTGGGGCATCCCTTCGACGATGTCGAAGAGCACGACGTCGCCGAGCTCCCGCAGGGCGCAAAGCTGGGCGAGCACACCGCCGATCTGACCGCCACCGATAATCGCAATCTTCTTCCTTGCCATGGGTGCCTCCTTGGGGATGGGAAATATCGATCCTGCCAAAACGCGATGACACGAACTATACCACATTCCCATTTGTATACTGTATATAGAAAAACCGGGAAAGGGCTTACGAAAGCCCCGCCAGCCTTTCGATGATCGGCGGTATCAAATAGGTGGCCAATTGCGTATGGGAGCCTCCCCCAAGGACCACCTCCAGTTTCCCGCCGCAGGTCTCCCTGGCCAGATTCCTCATTAGAATGGCGATGTTCCAATAGCAAGGCCCCGTCAAGCCGATGTCGCCGTAGTCGCCCTGGTGGGTGTCGAAGCCGAAATACCAGAAAATCAGGTCGGGCTTGAACCGGCCGACCCGTCGGGGAAAGTGCTCCGCCACCAGGTCGAAATAAAGATCGTTCATGGGCCGCTCGCCCCGACGGCCCCCTCGAGGGTCGGTATAGGCCACGTCCACTTTCGTGCCGTCGGGGGACTCGTAATTCATCCCGCAGAAGCAGACATGGAGGATATCGGGGTCGTTCATGAAAAGGTCGCGGGTGCCGTCGCCGTGGTGGGCATCGGTATCCAGGATGGCAAAACGCTTCAAGCCGTGCTTCTCCCGCAGGTTGACGATGCAGAGAGCCACGTCGTTGAAGCAGCAGTAGCCCCCGAAATAGTCCCGCCCCGAATGGTGCCCGCCGGCGCCGATGAAGGCAAAGGCGTTGGTGATTTCCCCTTCGGCGATTTTTTCTCCCGCCATCGCCACGCCGCCCGCCGAGTGCCAGGCGGTGGAGCAGAGGGGATCTCCTTTTACTCCTTCCAGCAGGTCCGGGGTGTGGACCTTCAGCAGGATTTCCCGGGGGATGGGGGCCGGCTCGTACAGCTTGACATGGTCGCTCTTCAAAATCTTGTCCAGGGCCATGGGAAAGCCGGCCAGCCGCGCCCCGACCGTCAAATAGCTGCGCCGGGAAAAGGAAGGATGATAAAAGATGCCGGTCGGGATCTTTATCATTGTAACGATCAGTATACAATGTGAGACCGGATGTCGAAAAAACTGAAAATCGCCCTCTTTGCGGCCGGCGGGGTCGTTGCGCTGCTTCTCCTTGCGATGGCGGCGCTTCTTCTCTTCGTGGATGTGAACGCGCACAAGCCCCGGCTGGAGGCGGCCGCCTCCGATGCCCTGGGGATGGAAGTGCGGATCGGCGGCAGGCTGGGAATCGGCTTTTTCCCCGGCTTCCATGTCGCGCTGGAGAACGTTCGGATCCGGAACCGGGGAATGGACGTCGTCTCCGCCGCGAAGGCCGCCGTCGGAATCGAGCTTCTTCCTCTCCTGCGCAAGGAAGTCCGGATCGGAAGGGTCGGGCTGAAAAGCCCCAGGATCTCCATCGAACGGGACCGCGGCGGAAGGTTCAATTTCGAGAAGCGGCCGGAAGAAACGGGAAAGAAGCCGGGAAAAGAGGCCGAAGGGACGCTCCCTGCCTTGTACATCGGGAAGGTCACCCTCTCGGACGGCTTCCTTGCGTACGTGGACCGGAGGTCCGGGGAAGGGTTCGAGGCCGGGGGATTCGAGCTGGACGTGAGCCGCCTTCGGTTTTCCGGAGGGAAAAACGCGGACCTCCTGAAGCGCCTGTCCTTTGCCGCGGACTTTGCCTGCAGGGAGTTCCGGACAAAGGAGCTCTCCGTGTCCGACCTGAAAATCGCCGTCAGCGGGAAGGACGGGGTCCTCGATCTCACGCCGGTTACGATGCGGATCTTCGGAGGGCAAGGGTCGGGGAGCATCCGGGCGGACCTGTCGGGCGCCGTTCCTCTCTTTCACGTCCGCTATTCCCTGTCGCGGTTCCGTTTCGAGGAGTTCCTCAAGTCCTTTTCGCCGAAGAAGACGGCCGAGGGGCCGATGGACTTCTCCGCCACCCTGACGATGAGGGGAAATACCGCGAAGGAGATGGAGCGGACCGCGGACGGCGATGTCACCCTTCGGGGCGAGGACCTCACGCTGAATGGCATCGACCTCGACCGCGCGCTCTCCCGGTTTGAAGCCAGCCAGAGCTTCAACCTCGTTGACGTCGGCGCATTCTTCTTCGCCGGCCCTTTCGGCCCAGCACTCACGAAAGGATACGGTTTCGCGAGCGTTTTCCAGGGGACGGAGGGCAACAGCAAGATCCGGAAGATCGTCTCCGACTGGAAAGTGGAGCGCGGCGTGGCCCAGGCGAAGGACGTGGCGATGGCGACGAACGAAAACCGGATCGCCCTCAAGGGGAGGCTCGATTTCGTCAACGAACGGTTCGACGACGTGACCGTGGCGCTGATCGACGGAACGGGGTGCGCCAAAATCCGCCAGAAAATCCGCGGCCCCTTCCGGAAACCGGAGGTGGAGAAGGCAAGCGTCCTCCGGTCTCTCGCGGAGCCGATGCTCAAGCTGTTCCGGCAGACGAAGGATCTCTTCTCGGAAAAGCAGTGCGAAGTGTTCTACGCCGGCTCCGTGGCGCCGCCGAAATAATGCCGGTTCGGCAACTCCTTCCCGATGAAAACAATCTTACTAGTTACCCTGAATCTACCGGGGACGGAGGTGGGCGATGTCAAAGGTCATTCGTTGCAGGGACGCAGGCGTCGATTGCGATTTCGTGGTTCGAGGCGAGACGGAAGAAGAGCTTTTCCGCAAGGCCCTTGAACACGGAAGGGCAGAGCATGGAATGACGGAAATCTCCAAGGATCTAAAGGAAAAAATGCGGAAACTGGTCCGCGAAGAAAAGGCGGCATAGGGAAATGGGGGCCCGGGTCCCGGCCCGGGCCTCTTCCTGCCGACGTTCCGGAAAGCTTCCGGTCACGGATCCGGCAGGGAGGCGGTATTCGTGTTCTTGACCGCGTTCAATAACTCCTGGCGGATGTAGGGCTTGCCGATGAAGCCGTCGGCGCCGGCATCGAGGATCCCCTTGGCCAGTTGTTCTTCCGAGTAGCCGCTCACCACGAGCACCTTCACGTCAGGGTCCGTCCTCCTCATCTCCTCGAGGCACTTTTGTCCCCCCATCCCGGGCATGCCCATGTCCAGGACCACGAGGTCGAATCGTTTCTCGTCCGACCGGAAAAGTTCCAGCGCCTTCTCGCCGCTTTCCGCCGTATGCACGATGTACCCTTCGGCCTCGAGGATCGTCTTTCCCAGTTCCAGGACCAGGTCCTCGTCGTCGACAAGAAGGATCGTTCCGGATTCCTTCGATGTCTCCGCCCGGAGCGATGCCTCCCCGGCAAGGGGCGGAAGCGGCCCCTCGAAGGCGGGAAGAAAGATTTCGAAGCTGGCGCCAAGGCCCGGCTTGCTCTCGCAATGGATCCACCCGCCGTGGCTCCGGACGATCCCGTAGACCGTCGAAAGGCCGAGACCCGTGCCGGCTCCCACCCCTTTCGTCGTGAAAAAGGGGTCGTACATCTTGCTCATCGTCCGGGCGTCCATTCCCACTCCCGTATCCTTCACCCGCAGAACGGCATAAATTCCGGGGGCGGCCTCGGCCGGCCGGCAGGGATCGCCGGGGGAAACCTGGCGGGATTCCGTTTCGATGGTGATCAGGCCCCCTTCCGGCATGGCGTCGCGGGCGTTTGTCCCCAGATTCATGATCACCTGTTCGACCTGCATCGCGGCGCCCCGGATCGGCCGAAGGTCCTCCGCGAGGCGCGTCTCGACCCGGATCATCTTCGGAATCGTGTGCTGCAGGAGCTCCGCCGCGTGAGCCGCCACCGCGTTCAGGTCCAAAGGCTGCCGCTGCGAACCTTCCCGGCGGCTGAAGGCCAGGAGCCCCCGTACGAGTTCCGACGCCCGGCCGGCGGCCTTCTCGATGTTCTGCACATGGGCTCGGTGCCTGTCCCCCTCGGGGAGGTCCAGGAGCACGAGGGAGGCGAATCCGGAGATGGCCTGGAGGAGGTTGTTGAAGTCATGGGCGATCCCGCCGGCGAGGGCGCCGACGGCCTCCATTTTCTGCGCGTGGAGGAGCTGGGCTTCGAGTCTCTTCTGCTGGGTGATATCCCTTAAAAAGATAAGCGTCGCCGGTTGTCCCTCCCAGGTGATGATGACCGAGGCGATTTCCACCCACAACGCTTCGCCGGATTTCGTGAGGATCCGAAACGGGTATCTGGAGGGAATGGATTGTCCTTCCAGCCTTTTTCGATGGCGGTCGACAACCATCTCCCGATCCTCGGGATGAATGAAGCGCGGAAAGGGGGTGACCGTCAGTTCCTCCACGGAATAGCCCGTCTTTTCCGTCAACCGCGGGTTCGAAAACTTGATATGTCCGTCCTGGGTCACGAAGATGGCGTCGCTGGCGTTCTCCACGACGAGACGATACCTCTCCTCGGAGTGGCGGAGTGCCTCCTCCGCTCGTTTCCGCTCGGAGATGTCACGCTCGAGGGATTCCGCCATCTCGTCGAAGGTTCTTGCCAGGAGCCCCAGCTCGCCGCCCGTTTGCGGGAGCCCCGTCCGCGCCGACAGATCTCCCTTCCCGAGTTGCTGGGATACGGAAACGAGAGCTTTGATCCTGTTGACGATGGCGAGGTTCCCCAGGACCCAGGCGGCCGCGGCCGCGAAGAAAGCGGCGATGCCGAGAAAAAGAAGGTTGCGCAGGAGAGTTTTCTGGGAGGCCAGGTAGATGTCGGCTTCCGGGATGCCGACCGCGATGAGGAGGTAGGGAGGCCTGGAAGGGGCCAGGCGCAGCTGTCGAACCGCGAAGAGGCGCCGGACCCCATCCGTCGAACGGGCGCTGAAGGTTCCTTTCTGACCGGGATTCCTGAAGACGCCGAGGATCCTCTCTTCCTTGGTGACGCTTCCGGTTGCGGCGGGATTTCGTGAATCGTGGAGGACGACTCCCGCGTGGTCGGTGATCAGAAGGAGCGAACCCTTCGGCATCCCTTGCCTTGCGTAGGCCATTTCGAAATGCTGGATGTCAAACGCCGCAACGATTACCGTCCGGAGATCTCTCTTCTCGTCGTACACCGGGTAGGCGAAGTGAAGGACCGATTTCCCCGTGGTCCGGCTGATGGTGTATTCCCCCGCGGAGAAGTCCCGCATCGCTACGGCCTCACGGAAATATTTCCGGTCCGCCGCGTTGGTCGCCTTGAAGGGCACCCCGGAAGCGATGACGTTCCCCTTCGGGTCCATCGCCAGAACATTGGCGTAATAGGGCATTCGACGGAGGATGGAGTCGAAAAGGCTGTTGCAGGCCTTTGCGTCGAGGTTTCGGATCTCGGGCAGATCCTCCAAGGTCTCGAAGAGATACCGGGACTGATCCGCGAGGTTTTCCTGCACGGAAGCAAGCTGTTCGAGGAGACGCGTCAGGTCCCGCCGGGTCTCCGCCAGGGTATTGCGCCGCGTCTCCAGGCCCGTATAAAGAATAATTCCCAACGCCGGAAGGACCGCCAGAAAGACGAGGAAAAGGAGGTGACGCCGGATAGGCCACGAGAAGAAAGATTTCATGGGACCCGCGACGTGTGGTTTTTCGCTTCGCATCCTATTTTCTTATCGTCAAACCGGCGGGAAAATTTACCGCGAATTCCATCCGTGGACCGAAGAAGCCGCGCAGATGTTTTATTTTAAAACAGGCTGCTTGATTTCCGTCAAGGACACCGGGGGCTCCCTCCGGGAAAATGGGATCAAAGAGAGAAGGAGGGAGCATCCATGGAGAAGCATCTCGGGACCCCCATCAAGGAGATGATCGACCGGTTTCCGCCGGTCGGAGCGATCCTCGAGGAGTACGGGATCGGCTGCGTTCCCTGCAGCGTGGGGTCCTGCCTGTTCAGCGATATCCTGGAGATCCACAACCTGTCCCCCGAGGACGAGGACGCGATGATGATCCGGATCGCCTCCGTTGTCGCTCCCGGGCAGACGGTCAGGTTGCCGGAAGCGAGGAAATCCCGTTCGGGGCAGCCCCGCAAGGTCACCTGGTCGCCCCCCATGAAGCGGCTGGTCGACGAGCACAAGCTGATCAAACGATTCATCGCCCTGGTCCCCGCAATCGCCGGAAGGCTCGACGTGGAATCAGAGGCCGGCCGGAAGCTGATCCTCGACGGGGTGGACTTCATACGGAGCTACGCGGACCGAACCCATCACGCCAAGGAAGAGGACATCCTTTTCGCATATTTCGACCCGGGCCTCGACATCCTCAAGGCGATGCTCGAAGACCACCGTCGGGGCAGGGCCCACGTGAAGGGAATCCTCGAGGCCTTGGAGCGGAGGGACCCGGGAGGAATCGTCGAGAACCTGAACGGCTATGCGGGGGTCCTCACGGAGCACATCAAAAAGGAGGACGAGATCCTCTACCCCTGGATGGACAGGAATCTTTCGACCCGGCAGGTGGGGGAGATGTTCGCGAGGTTCCGCGAAGTGGATGAACGGTGTCACGAGGCACAGGAGAAGTACGAGTCGTTTGTCGGAACGCTGGAAGAAACGTTTCTTGCGAAAAACTGAGGAGGTGAGGGAATGAGCGAATTTTGCGGATGCCCGGGTTCTCAGACGGTCGAGTTCAAGAGGGAGGAGGCCCGGGAAGGGAGTGCCGCGAAGGTCCCCTCCCAGCTGCGGCAGTGGCCGATCCAGCTTCACCTGGTATCTCCCGCGGCGCCCTATTACCAGGGTGCGGACGTGGTCCTGGCGGCCGACTGCGTGCCGTTCGCCATGGGGAACTTCCACAACGATTTTCTGAAAGGAAAGGCCCTGGCGATCGCCTGCCCGAAGCTGGACGGGGGGCAGGAGACGTACGTGGAAAAGATCAGGGCCTGGTACGAGGAGGCGAAGATCAACACCTTGACGGTGATGATCATGCAGGTTCCCTGCTGCCGCGGACTGCTGTCGACCGCGGTCCAGGCGCTGCAGGGAAGCAAGAGAAAGGTCCCCATCCGGTACGTGATCGTCAGCCTCCAGGGCGAGGTCCTGCAGGAGGAGTGGGTCGAGACGTAAACCAGGGGGAAGACATCTAAGGGTTCCGGATACGGCAAACCGGCAGGGGTCTCCGCGCGAAAAGGAGGGGATCATGCGGTACAAACTGCTGGGAAGAAGCGGCCTGAGGGTGTCGGAGCTTTGCCTGGGCGCAATGACCTTCGGGGAAGAGTGGGGGTGGGGCGCCTCGAAGGAGGAGAGCCGCAGGATCTTCGAGGCGTTCGCCGAGGCCGGCGGAAACTTCATCGACACCGCCAACTATTACACGAACGGCACGAGCGAGAGGTTCGTGGGCGAGTTCGTCGCCTCGGAGCGGGAGCGCTTCGTGATCGCGACGAAGTACACCCTGAACATGCGCCCGGACGATCCCAACGGCGGCGGGAACCATCGCAAGAACCTCGTGCAATCCCTGGAAGCGAGCCTTGCGCGGCTTCGCACCGATTACATCGACCTCTACTGGGTCCACGCGTGGGATCCCATGACCCCCACCGACGAACTGATGCGCGCCCTGGATGACGCGGTCCGCGCGGGCAAGATCCTCTACGTCGGAATCTCGGACACGCCCGCGTGGGTCGTTGCGCGGGCGAACACCTTCGCCGACTGGAAGGGATGGACCCCGTTCGTCGGGTTGCAGATTCCCTACAGCCTCGTCGAGCGCACTCCCGAGCGGGATCTCCTGCCGATGGCGGAGGCGCTGGATCTTGCCGTGACGCCGTGGGGGACGCTCGGAGGCGGCGCCCTCACGGGGAAATACAAGGCGGGGGAGGACCGCCCCAAGGATACCCGCTTCTCCACGGCGGCCCAGTGGGGCGACGCGTTCCTGACCGAACGGAACCTGCGGATCGCCGGAGAGGCGGCATCGGCGGCGAGGGAAACGGGCTGCAGCGCCTCGCAGGCGGCCATCGCCTGGGTGAGGCAGCATCAGCGCACGGCGATGATTCCGATCCTCGGCGCCACGAAAGTCTCCCAGCTCCGGGATAATTTGGGTGCCCTGGACGTCCTGTTGACGCAGGAGCAGATGAAGCGTCTGGACGATGTAAGCCGGATCGAGCTCGGATTCCCTCTTGATTTCCTCGGGGGGGTCCAGCAGATCGTCTATGGGAAAACTTTTCCTCTCATCGACGATCACCGGCGGCGCGGCTGACCGGAACAATTCGCGGGAGTGTAGAGAAATTCATCAATTTCGAAGAAAACGCCGAATGGGAAGTTTT
>Ga0334722_10001720_pt1 | contig 26397 bp, 32 predicted proteins | sample C3_bottom_MG_FD_207210 | JGI IMG/M metagenome (GOLD analysis project Ga0334722, IMG submission 207210) | Sediment microbial communities from Yellowstone Lake, YNP, Wyoming, USA - C3_bottom | ecosystem: Environmental > Aquatic > Freshwater > Lake > Sediment | place: USA: Wyoming | collected... | reverse complement strand
ACCACAGACCTCGAAAGTGCCTCGGCTATCTCACCCCTCACGAGGTACTATTCGATCTCAAGCCCGCACCCGTCGCACTTCGAACTTAAGACCGCAGATCAAGCTGTGCGGCTTGCCAGCGTAATCTGTCGCGTTACCATCTACCGCGAATACTTCGCAGCGCCGTCGTGGCTGCTTTCGCGGGGGCCGACGACGCTGTGGTTTGCGCTATACTATAAACTGGTTGACCAGTTCAGGCGAGGCCGTATGAAGACCGTCGGCGCATTCCAGGCCAAGACCCAGTTGTCGCAACTTCTTGACCAAGTCGAGAAGGGTGAGGCGGTCACGATCACCCGTCATGGCCGTCCGGTGGCGGTGCTCGCGCCCGTCGCGCCCGCGCAGCCCGCCAAGACCGGCGAAGAATGGCTCGCCGAGGTGAAGCGGCTGCGCAAAGGAATCACGCTAGGCGGTACCGTTACGGTCAGGCAGTTGATCGACGAAGGCCGCAGGTATTGAAGCCGCGGCGAACGCTGCGCGAGCCGGGGGCGGCCTACCTGCCCGATGCATTCGTTATCGACTGCTCGGTGTGCGTTCCTTGGTATCTCAGAGACGAGGCGAGCGAGTTTTGCGATCAGTTGGGACTTGCGGTTCATCGTTCCGAGGTGTGGGTGCCGTCCCTGTGGCGTCCCGAACTGGTCAGCGCAGTGGTCAATGCCGAGCGCCGAAAACGGATGACTGGCGATCAGCGCCGTGACGTGCTGAAGAATGCAAGCAGCCTGCCGCTGCGGATCGACCATGAAATGCCGTCGGTCGTCGAGCTCAACGAACTTGCGGCCGACCACAGCCTCACCCCCTACGACGCCGTTTACTTCGAACTCGCCCGCCGCCGCAAGCTGCCGCTGGCGACGCTCGACGCGGCGCTGGTCAAAGCCGCGCGCGCCGCGAAACTCCCGCTCATCACCGATCTCTCGGTTTTCCCGGAGCGCTAGGACCAGCCCGCGCCCCGCGCCTACACCAGCCCGTCGAACAACTGCACCTGCACCGGTTCACCCGGCTTGACCGAGCCGCGCTCGTGCTCGAGCACGATGAAGCAGTTGGCTTCCGCCATCGAGCGCAGTACCCCCGACCCTTGCGCGCCCGTGGGGCATACGCTCCAGGCGCCGCGCTCGTCGCGCGCCAGCCGGCCGCGCTGGTACTCGGTGCGCCCCGGGTTCTTCCTGATAGCGGTAGTGCAGGGCGCCTGCAGCAGCGGCAGCGCAAAATCGTCGCTGCGGCCCGAGAGCGCGAGCAGGGCGTCGCGCACGAACTGATAGAAGGTCACCATGACCGCGACCGGATTGCCCGGCAGTCCGAAGAAGTGCGCTTCGTTTCCGGCATGGGCGATTTTGCCGAAGGCCATGGGACGGCCCGGTTTCATCGCGATCTTCCAGAACACGACTTCGCCGAGCTTTCCCAGCAGTTCGCGGATGAAATCGGCCTCGCCCACGGACACCCCGCCCGAGGTGATGATCGCATCGGCATCGGCGGCCGCGGTCCTGAGCGCGTGTTCCAGGCTGGCCGGGTCGTCGCGCACCACGCCCATGTCGATCAGGTCGCAGTTGAGGCGCGACAGCATGCCGTAGAGCGTATAACGGTTGCTGTCGTACACCTCGCCCGGTTTCAGCGCCGCGCCGACCGAGGCCAGTTCGTCGCCGGTGGAGAAAAATGCCACGCGCAGGCGCCGCCGCACCGCGACTTCGGCCAGCCCGAGCGAGGCGATCAAGCCCAGCTCGGCCGGGCCCACCGGCTGCCCGGTCTTGAGCACGGGCTTGCCCGCGGCCAGATCCTCGCCCGCGAGACGGCGGTTCTGGCCTTTCTTTTGCCCGGCGGGGATGCGTACCCTGTCGCCTTCGACCTGGACGATTTCCTGGATTACCACGGTGTCCAGGCCCGGCGGCATCACCGCGCCGGTCATGATGCGCACGCATTCGTGTTCGCCGAGTTTGCCCGCGAACTGGCGTCCCGCGAGCGCGCTGCCGGCCAGGCGCAGCTCGGTTTCTCCCGCCGCTTCGAGATCGGCGTGGCGCACGGCATAGCCGTCCATGGCGGAGTTGTCGTGCGCGGGCACATCCAGCGTGGAGATGATGTCTGCGCCTAGCACCCGTCCCAGCGCCGCGCGCACGGCGACCTTTTCGTTGGTCGCGATCGGGGTGAGCAGGGAGTGGATGACTTCGCGCGCTTTATCCACCTTGAGCGAGTTCGGATCGTAATCGTCCATGCAGCTCACGACGCGTGACAGCGCGTCGCGTAAATCGGTGCGCGCAAGCGCGCCGCCCGGCGGGGCCGCGATGGCATCGACCGCGGCCGCTGCTGCGGGCGCCGGGGGCGTTGCGTTGATTGCAGCCGCGGTCGGCGCCGTGCCATTCTTTTCCAAACCCTCAAGTTGCGCGGCTGTGTTGATATTGCTGAACGCGGCGGCCTGGTCGTCGAAATCCACCTGGACCAAGGGCAGGCTCGCGTACCAGTCATAGACCTTGCGGCCGCCGCTCTTCAGGAAAGCGGTGAGGGACTCGAGGACGCTGCTGCGCACCAGGCAGAACACCGGCTCCGGTCGTCCCCCGGTCGTGGCCACCGCGATCGCGGCACCCGATGCATTCAGTCGTGCCATCAGGCGCTCGACCAGATCTTCCGGCAGGAAGGGCGAATCGCAGGGCACCGTAGCGAGGTAGGGGCGGCGCGACACCGACAGGCCGGCGTGCAGGCCGGCGAGCGGGCCGGCGAAATTGCCGATCGCGTCGCTGACTACGCGCACGCCGAAGCTCTTGTAGGCGTCGTGGTTCTGGTTGGCGTTGATGATGATGCCGCCGACCTGCGGCGCGAGGCGCTCGTAGACGTGGTCGACCAGGCGCTTGCCGCGGAACATCTGCAGCCCCTTGTCGACGCCGCCCATGCGCCGGCCCTGGCCGCCGGCGAGGATCAGTCCGGTAATTTGTTTATTGTCTGACATGCCGCCATTCTAGCGGTTGGCAGGCCTTTGTTGCGAATCAGAGTTGCGCAGTCCCAGCGTCGGCTGCATGGATTTTCCGCGGGCTTGCACTATAATTGCGCAACCGAGGCGCGACCGCGCCCCGTGCTTGTTTCCTGGCACTCCATTGACCCCCAAACACCGCAAACAGTGGGCCTACGCCCTGATTTTCATCGCTCCGGCCCTGTGGAGCGTCAACTACCTCGTCGGGCGCAGCGCGGTGCACACCGTCGCGCCGCATGCGCTGGCATTCGGCCGCTGGCTGATTGCGTTCCTGTTGCTGGGCGCGATGTCGTGGCGCGAAATCGCCGCCCATCCGATCGCGATCCGGCGCGAATGGAAGCAATACCTGGTTCTGGGCGGGCTCGGCATGTGGATCTGCGGCGCTTTCGTCTACGTCGGCGCGCGCACGACGGTAGCGACCAATATCTCCCTGATCTATTCGACTTCGCCGGTAATGATCGCACTCATGTCCCGTTTCGTGCTCAAAGAACGCATGGGTGCGATACAGCTGGGCGGTGTGGCGCTGGCCTTCGCCGGCGTGTTGCACATTGTTTTCAAAGGCCACTGGAGCCAATTGGCAGACGTGGAATTCACTGTCGGGGATGCATGGATACTGGTGGCGATGCTCTCCTGGACGGCGTATTCGCTGCTGCTCAAGGCATGGACCAGTCCGTTCGGGCCTGCCGCGCGGCTCACGCTGATCATGGGCGGCGGACTGGTAGTGCTGGCGCCGCTGACCGTAGTCGAGGCGCTCGCGTTCATGCCGACGCAAATCGCCTGGGCCAGCTTGGGCTATATCCTGGCGGTCGCGCTGTTTCCCGGGCTTGGGGCTTATCTCGCGTATTCGTACATGCAGCGCGAACTCGGCGCGGCGCGCGTCGGCGTGGTGCTGTACCTGGGGCCGATCTACGCGGCGGCCACCGCCTGGCTGGTGCTGGGCGAGCCGGTGCGCGATTTCCACTGGGTGGGCGCGGCGCTGATCCTGCCCGGGATCTACCTGTCGACGCGGCCCGCCCACTGACTTAGGGGAGCACGAGGGGATATATCCCCTCGTGTCGTTGCCGGCCACTGGGTGGGCGCGGCGCTGATCCTGCCCGGGATCTACCTGTCGACGCGGCCCGCTCACTGACTTAGGGGAGCACGAGGGGATGTCTCCCCTCGTGTCGTTGCCGGCCACTGGGTGGGCGCGGCGCTGATCCTGCCCGGGATCTACCTGTCGACGCGGCCGGCGCGCTGACTCAGGCGATCAGCGTCGGATTCACCCGTTTGACGAAGCGCTCTTTGCCGGTGAACAGCAGGTAATGCCTGCCGGTGGCGCGGCCGAGCATGGTGATGCCGGTCTTCTCAGCGATGGCGTGGCCCATTTGCGTCAGGCCGGAGCGCGACACCAGAAACGGGATGGACATCTGCGCCGCCTTGATCACCATTTCGGAGGTCAGGCGCCCGGTGGTGTAGAAGATTTTGTCCGAGCCGTCGATGTCCTCCAGCCACATCTGTCCGGCAATGGCGTCCACGGCGTTGTGGCGCCCCACGTCCTCGACGAAACTCAGGATGCGGCTTGCGTTCGGCTCGTTCGTCGCCAGCGCGCAGCCGTGCACCGCGCCGGAGGTCTTGTAGATGGTTTCGTGCTGGCGCACTTGTTCCATCAGCGCGTAGAGCGTCTCTTCGGTAAGGCGCACGTCCTCGCGCAGCTGCACCTGGTCGATCTCCGCCATCAGGTCGCCGAACACCGTGCCCTGGCCGCAGCCGGTGGTGACGGTACGTTTTTTCATTCTATCGGTCATGGCTTTGGCGCGCGCGCGCGTTTCCGCTCCCGCCGCCTTGCGCGTGGTCACTGCCACCGAGTCGGTCTCCCAGTCCACCTGCACCGCGGCGATTTCTTCTATCGATTTCACCAGCCGCTGGTTGCGCAGGTAGCCGACGGCCAGCGCCTCGGGCGCCTGGCCCAGGGTCATGAGGGTGACGATCTCGCGCTTGTCGACATAGAGTGTAAGCGGATTTTCGCCGGCGATGGCGGTGGGCACCATTTCGCCGCGTTCGTTGATCGCCTCGACGCCGAAGGTGAGCGCTCGGCTGGCGCGGGTGATTTCGGGGCGCAGGCGCGGCTTCACCGCAAGTGCGTCCCGGCGCAAAGCTTTGCGTGCGCCATGTTCAGCCGCCGATGTAGGACATTTCTATTTTGCGCTGTTTCGCCGTTTCCGCGGTGCGGATTTCGGAGTAGCGGTCGTCGCGCGCGCTCCACACCGCGGCAATGGCCGCGCGGATGTCCGCGTCGGACTTGCCCTCGCGCAGCAGGGCGCGAAAATCGTAGCCGGAAGTCGCGAACAGGCAGGTGTAGAGCATGCCTTCGGTGGAAATGCGGGCGCGGGTGCAGGAGCGGCAGAACGCCTGGGTCACCGAGGAGATGACGCCGATCTCGCCCGTGCCGTCGCGATAGCGCCAGCGCTGCGCGACTTCGCCAGGGTAGTTGGGATCGATCGGGTCCAGGGGCATTTGCGCGCCTATCAGGTCGATGATCTCGCGCGACGGAATCACGTCGTCCATGCGCCAACCGTTGGTCGCGCCCACGTCCATGAACTCGATGAAGCGCAGCACGTGGTCCGAGCCCTTGAACCGGCGCGCCATCGGCAGGATCGAATGTTCGTTGACGCCGCGCTTCACCACCATGTTGATTTTCACCGGGGCGAGGCCGGCCGCATCCGCGGCGGCTATGCCGGCGAGCACCTTGTCCACCGGGAAATCGGCGTCGTTCATCGCCATGAAAGTCGGATCGTCCAGCGCGTCCAGGCTCACGGTCACGCGGCGCAGGCCCGCGTCCTTCAGCGCGCGTGCTTTTTTTGCCAGCAGCGAGCCATTGGTGGTGAGCGTGAGTTCGACCGGCTGGCCGTTGGGCAGGGTGATCGCGGCGAGCATTTCGATCAGGTGCTCGATGTTCCGGCGCAGCAGCGGTTCGCCGCCGGTGAGCCGGATTTTCTCGATGCCATGGCCGACGAATATCTTCGCCAGCCGCGTGATTTCCTCGAAGGTCAGCAGCGCGCTGTGCGCCAGATAGGGGTAGTCCTTGCCGAACACTTCCTTCGGCATGCAGTAGGTGCAGCGGAAATTGCAGCGGTCGGTGACCGAAATGCGCAAGTCGCGGAGCGCGCGACCGAGCCGGTCGCGAGCCGGTCCCGCGGCCGGCTCGACCGAAGGCGGCAGGGGCTTGTGCCGCCCTGCGTCGACCAGCGCGATAACCCTTTCAGTCATGTGGCTTATTCGTGGAATAACGGATGCTACACATCATAGCAGAGCGACTCCTACGCTAGTATAGTTGGCGCGTATGAGCCATCCCGTTTATTCGATCGCGGTCATCATGGAGCGGCGCGCGCTGGTCAACCGCTGGCAAAGCCACAGCTGGGAAGCCATAGGCATCATTCCGGATCCCGGCGCCGCCGCGGCGCCGCGCCTGCTGCTGCAGGACGAGGCGCGCACGCAATGGCTGCACGGTGGCCTCGAACTGGAGTTGCATCGCGACGAAGCCGAGAACTACTACCTCAACCTGTCGGCGCCGCAACCCTGTGTGTTCATCACCTGGCGCATGGAGGACGATCTGGCGGTGCCGAAATTCGTCACGGTCAGCTACGGCGAAGCGGCGCGCTTCATGGACGCCGACGAGCAGGTGGACACTGCGCCGATGCCGCACGAAATGTGCGACTGGCTGGGCGAATTCGTCAACGCGCACTACCGGCCGGAGCCGAAGAAGCGTAGCCGCCCGCCCTCGTTCAAGGGCGCGAAAAGGGATTGACGGCGATGGACGACAAGGAACCTTTTGTCGCGCGCTGGTCGCGGCGCAAACTGGAAGCCAGGGAAAACGCACCGGCCGCCGCGCCGCCGCCTGCGCCGTCCGACACGCCTCCCGCGGTCCCGACCATGCCGGCGGCGCTGGAATCGGCACCGGGCAGGAGTCCCGAGTACCGGGAATTTTTCGACCCGCAGGTGGATGAAAAGCTGCGCCAGGCGGCGTTGCGGGAGATGTTCGGCGACCCGCACTTCAACGTCATGGATGGCCTGGACACCTATATCGACGACTACTCCAAACCCGATCCCATTCCGGCGGCGATGCTGCGCCAGCTGAATCAGGCGAAAGGCCTGCTGCTGTTCGAGGACGAAAAGCAGACAGACGAGGGCGCAGCCGGAGAGGTTGCTGCCGGGGGCGGCGCGGCTGCCGCGCCTGCGGTGACGGCGGACACGGCCGCGCTGACGGACACGCGACCGGAGAGCGCCGCGGAGCCGGACGCGGAGGCCGGAACCAGCGCCGCTGCAGCGGCAGCGGCCGCAAAACCTTAAAAATAACTAGCCAGGGGTTTTTGTTAGCTTGTAGTATATGCTTGCTTGCGCTGGAGGAACCTGCATTCGACGGGTCGCGCAAATGAAAAATGAATCATCATAAAAAGATGTCGACAGACAAGACGATCAAGCTGTGCAACTGCAACCGGACCATGGCCCTGGACGGCAAGGGCTTGGCGGCTGCATTGCAGCTGCACGCGCCCATTCCCATCCATACCGAACTGTGCCGGCGCGAAGCCGGCGCGTTTAACGACGCACTCGCGAGCGGCGACTGCGTGGTGGCCTGTACCCAGGAGGCGCCGCTGTTTGCCGAGTTGGCGCAGCAGGCCGGTGCCAGGCACGCGCTGAAGTTCGTGAATATCCGCGAGACTGCTGGCTGGGCCGGGGAATCCAGGCAGGCAACGCCCAAGATCGCGGCCCTGCTTGCGCTGGCCTGCCTGCCCGAGCCCGAACCGATGCCCAGCGTCAGCTACCGCTCGGAAGGGCAGCTGCTCATCGTCGGGCCCGCGGCGGCCGCGGTGCACTGGGCGGAGCGGCTGAAGGAACAGCTCGAAGTGAGCGTGCTCGTGACCGATGACGCGGATGCCGGCGGGGCGGGGGCGGAGTTCGCGGGGGAGCGCGGCTACCCGATCTGGTCGGGAAAACTGAAGTCCGTCGGCGGCTATCTCGGCGCGTTCGAGGTCGCGTGGGAACAGGTCAATCCTATCGATCTGGAACTGTGCACGCGCTGCAACGCCTGCATCCACGCCTGCCCGGAACAGGCCATCGACTTCAGCTACCAGGTCGATCTGGCCAAATGCAAATCGCATCGCGCCTGCGTCAAGGCCTGCGCGGACATCGGCGCCATCGATTTCGAGCGCACCGGGCGTGCGCGCAGCGAACGCTTTGATCTGGTGCTCGACCTGGGCGCGGCACCCGCCATCAGGCTGGCGCAGCCGCCGCAAGGCTACCTCGCGCCGGGGCGCGATCCGCTGGAGCAGGCGATGGCCGCAGTGCGGCTGGCGCAGCTGGTGGGCGAGTTCGAGAAGCCGAAATACTTCGTCTACAACGCCAAGATCTGCGCCCACAGCCGTTCGGCCAAGGCCGGCTGCAACAATTGCATCGACACCTGTTCCACCGGGGCGATCGCCGCCGACGGCGATCACATCAAGGTGGAGCCGTATCTGTGCATGGGCTGCGGCGGCTGCGCCACTGTCTGCCCCTCGGGCGCGATGACCCATGCGTATCCGCGCGTGACCGACCTCGGCAGGCGGCTCAAGACCTTGCTCGGCACCTATCGCGGCGCGGGGGGTAAAGACGCCTGCATCCTGTTCCACAACGCGGGTGAGAGCCGGGAACTGATCTTGAAGATCGGCCGCCGCGCGCGCCCGGGGAAAGGCGGCGGTCTGCCGGCGCGGGTGATTCCGCTCGAAGTCCACAGTGTCGCCGCGCTCGGCATCGACACGCTGCTCGGCGCGCTGGCCTACGGCGCCAGCCAGATCGTGCTGCTGGCGAGTGCGCAGGAGGCGGATGAATACGGGCCGGCCGTGGAAAAGCAAATGCGCCATGCGCAGACCATAGCCCGCGCGCTGGGTTATGCCGGTGTCCATTTCAAGTTGCTCGCGATTCAGGACGCGGCCTTGCTCGAGCGCGAAGTCGGGGCGCTGGCGCCGGCCGCGGGCGTATCCACGCCGGCGACCTTCAATCTGGGGCAGGAAAAGCGCAGCTCTCTGGAATTCGCTATTGAGCACCTGGTGCGCCATGCGCCGACGCCGCGAGAGCAAATTGCGCTGGAGGCGGGCGCACCCTGGGGCCAGGTCAAGGTCGACCGCGACACCTGCACGCTGTGCATGGCCTGCGTCGGCGCTTGTCCGGTTTCGGCGCTGGTCGATGGCCGCGACCAGCCGATGCTCAAATTCATCGAACGCAATTGCGTGCAATGCGGGCTGTGCGTCAGCACCTGCCCGGAGAAATCGGTCACGCTGGCGCCGCGCCTGCTGCTTTCGCCTCAGGCCAAGACGGAACAACTGCTGCACCAGGCGGTGCCGTTCAACTGCGTGCGCTGCGGCCAGCCCTTCGGCAACCAGCGGATGATAGACAACATGCTGGGCAAGCTGGGAACGCACTCGATGTTCGTCGGTGACGGCCTCGCGCGGCTGCAGATGTGCGCCGACTGCCGCGTCGTCGACATGATGGAAAACAAGAACGAGCAGACCATTTTCGGGATCAAGTCATGAGCGCCAGGATAGACCTGCCGCAAGCCAGTTCGGCGCTGTCGCCGGAGGACCGGGCGCGCGCCGATTTCTATGCCCTGATTGCGCGCCTGTTCTATGCCGGGCCGGATGCCGGCCTGCTCGCCGCGATCGCCGGCGCCGACGAAATTGCCGGGGAGGGCGAAAATATTTCCCTCGCCCTGGCCTGGAAGTCGCTGATCGCGGCGGCGGCGGCGATGGATGCGGAAGCGGCCAAGGAGGAGTACGACAGCGTATTCGTCGGCACCGGCAAAGCCGAGGTCACGCTTTATGCGACAAAATATCTCTCTGAATCGATGAAGGAAAACGTCCTGGTGCGGCTGCGCGCCGACCTCGCGGCCTTGGGCCTCGCACGCGAGGCAAGCGTGGCCGAGTACGAGGATCACTTCTCCGGCTTGTGCGAAGTCATGCGCCATCTCATTTTTTTCGACCCCGATGTTGCAGTGCAGAAACAAAAATCGTTCTTTTCGCGGTATCTTGTTCCCAGTTACGCAATCGTTTGCGATGCAGCGATCGCTTCGCCCAATACCAATTTTTATAAACACGTGACGCGATTCACCAAGGCCTTTCTGGATGTGGAAACCGAGTCCTTCGACCTGACCCCATAGCGTTGTTTCTTGCGAGGAGAAAGCAATGAGCGAAAACAGAACCAAACTGAGCCGCAGGAATTTCCTGCTCGCGGTCGGCGCTGGGGGCGCGGCCGGTGCAGCCGCGATAGCGGCGACGGCGGTGCCGAAAACGCAGACGGCCGTTGCGACCCTCGAAAAGAGAAGCACTGCGGGCTACCAGGCCTCGGCGCACGTACGCAATTACTATAGAACCACCAAGGTCTGAGGAGGCGCCATGTTACTCACCCGGAAAACCGCAAGCGCGCCCTCGGCGCAGAGCCGCCTCGCCAAAGGCGTCGCCGGCATGCTGGCGAAGACTATAGACCGCCGCAGCTTTCTCAAGCGCTCCGGCGTGGCCGCCGGCGCGGGCGCGTTCGCGAGCCAACTGCCGTTCAAGCTGATAGGCAAGGCAGAGGCGGCGGCCGAAGCGAGGAAAGCCGGCAAGGTGGAAATCAAGCGCACCGTGTGCACGCACTGCTCGGTGGGCTGCGCCGTCGACGCGGTGGTGGAGAACGGCGTATGGGTGGGGCACGAACCGGTGTTCGATTCGCCGCTCAATCTGGGCGCGCATTGCGCCAAGGGCGCTGCGGTGCGCGAACACGGCATGACCGAGCATTCGCACCGCCTGAAGTATCCGATGAAGCTGGAGAACGGCAAGTACAAGCGCATATCCTGGGACCAGGCGATCAACGAGGTGGGCGACAAGCTGCTCGGGATCCGCAAGGAAAGCGGTCCGGACGCCACCTACTGGGTGGGATCCTCCAAGCACAACAACGAGCAGGCTTACCTGATGTGCAAGTTCGTGCGCCTGTTCGGCACCAACAACACCGACCACCAGGCGCGCATCTGCCACTCGACCACGGTCGCGGGCGTCGCCAACACCTGGGGCTATGGTGCGATGACCAACTCCTACAACGACATGCAGAACGCCAAGGCGATCTGGTTCATGGGGTCGAACGCGGCCGAAGCGCATCCGGTGTCGATGCTGCATGTGCTGCATGCGAAGGAGGCCGGCGCCAAGATTATCGTCGCCGACCCGCGCTTCACCCGCACCGCGGCCAAGGCCGATCATTTCGTGCGCATCCGCTCCGGTACCGACATCCCGGTCATCTACGGCGTGCTCTACCACGTGTTCAAGAACGGCTGGGAGGACAAGCAGTACATAAACGACCGCGTCTACGGCATGGAGAAGGTCAAGGACGAGGTGATGAAGTGGACGCCCGAGCGGGTGAAGGAGGTGTGCGGCGTGTCCGAGGAGGACTGCTACAAGATCGCCGAGACCATGGCCAAGAACCGGCCGTCGAGCATCGTCTGGTGCATGGGGCAGACCCAGCACACCATAGGCAACGCCATGGTGCGCGCTTTCTGCATCTTCCAGCTTGCCCTGGGCAATATTGGCAAGATGGGCGGCGGCGCCAATATTTTCCGCGGCCACGACAACGTCCAGGGCGCGACCGACATCGGCCCGAACCCGGATTCGCTCCCCGGGTATTACGGCATCATCCCGGGCGCCTTCGCGCATTGGGCCAAGGTGTGGAATGTCGATCTTGAATGGCTGAAGAAACAGTACGCCCCGGGCATGATGAACAAGCCCGGCATCACGGTGTCACGCTGGATCGACGGCGTGACCGAAAAGAACGAGCTGATCGACCAGGACAACAACCTGCGCGCCATGGTCTTCTGGGGCCACGCGCCCAACAGCCAGACGCGCGGCAAGGAAATGGTCGAGGCGATGAAAAAGCTCGACCTGCTGGTGGTGATCGATCCTTATCCGTCGGCTACGGCGGCGATGGCCTCCATGGTCAGAAAAGACGGCGTGTACCTGCTTCCCGCGGCGACCCAGTTCGAGACTTCGGGCAGCGTCACGGCGTCCAACCGCTCGCTGCAGTGGCGCGAAAAAGTGATCGAGCCGCTGTTCGAGGCCAAGCCCGACCAGACCATCATGTACCTGTTCGCGAAGAAGTTCGGCTTCGCCGACGAGTTGGTGGGCAAGAAGGACGGCAAGCAGAACATCCAGGTGGTGAAAGACGAGCCGCTGATCGAGGACATCACGCGCGAGTTCAACCGCGGCTGCTGGACCATAGGCTATACCGGCCAGAGCCCGGAGCGGCTGAAGCTGCACATGAAGAACATGCACACCTTCGACGTGAAGACGCTGCGCGCCAAAGGTGGACCCTGCGACGGGGATTATTTTGGCCTGCCCTGGCCGTGCTATGGCACGCCGGAGATGAAGCATCCGGGCTCGCCCAATCTGTACGACACCTCCAAACACGTCATGGACGGCGGCGGCAACTTCCGCGCCAACTTCGGTGTGGAGAAGGACGGCGTCAACCTGCTGGCCGAGGACGGATCGCACTCCAAGGGCGCCGACCTGACCACCGGCTATCCCGAATTCGACCACGTGCTGCTGAAGAAACTGGGCTGGTGGGACGACCTGACCGACGCGGAGAAGGCGGCGGCGGAAGGCAAGAACTGGAAGACCGACCTCTCAGGCGGGATCCAGCGCGTGGTGATGAAGGTACATGGCTGCCACCCCTTCGGGAATGCCAAGGCGCGCGCCGTGGTGTGGAACTTCCCCGACGGCGTGCCGCTGCACCGCGAACCGCTTTATTCGCCGCGGCCGGACATGGTGGACAAGTATCCCACGCACGACGACAAGAAGGCCTTCTGGCGCCTGCCGACGCTGTTCAAGTCGGTGCAGGAAAAGAACAAGAACATCTCCAAGGATTTTCCGCTGATCATGACCAGCGGCCGCCTGACCGAATACGAAGGGGGCGGCGAGGAGACGCGTTCCAACCCGTGGCTGGCCGAACTGCAGCAGGACATGTTCGTGGAGATCAACCCCAAGTCGGCCAACGACCGCGGTGTGCGCAACGGCGAGTATGTCTGGGTGAAAACCCCGACCGGCGCGCAACTCAAGGTCAAGGCGATGGTGACCGAGCGCGTTGGCGCGGACACGGTGTTCCTGCCGTTCCACTTCTCCGGCTGGTGGATGGGCAAGGACATGCTCGGCCACTATCCCGACGGGGCGGCGCCCATAGTGCGCGGCGAGGCGGTCAACACCGCCACCACCTACGGCTACGATGCGGTGACCATGATGCAGGAAACAAAAACCACCCTGTGCCAGATCGAAAAATTTCAAGGATAAGGGGAGATGCCGAAAGGAACAAAGGGGCACGGCCCCCTTGTATATCCCCCAAATTGGACTAAGAGGAGAACGATATGGCCAGAATGAAATTCCTTTGTGACGCCGAGCGCTGCATCGAGTGCAACGGCTGCGTGACTGCCTGCAAGCAGGAGAACGAGGTGCCCTGGGGGGTGAACCGGCGCCGCGTGGTGACGCTCAACGATGGGGTGCCGGGGGAGAAATCGATCTCGGTCGCCTGCATGCACTGTTCGGATGCGCCGTGCATGGCGGTGTGTCCGGTGGACTGCTTCTACCGCACCGAGGAAGGCGTGGTGCTGCACGACAAGGACATGTGCATAGGCTGCGGCTACTGCTTTTACGCCTGTCCGTTCGGTGCGCCGCAGTTCCCGCAGGCGGGCGCCTTCGGCATGCGCGGCAAGATGGACAAGTGCACGTTCTGCGCCGGCGGCCCGGAAAAAGACAATTCGGCGGAGGAGTACGAGAAATACGGCTCGAACCGCCTGTCGCAGGGCAAACTGCCCGCCTGCGCCGAAATGTGCTCGACCAAGGCGCTGCTGGGCGGCGACGGCAGCGTCATCGCCGACATTTTCCGCGACCGCGCGACGAAGCGCGGCAAGGGGGCGGAAGTATGGGGCTGGAGTACGGCCTACGGCAAACCCGATCCGCAGCAGGCACCGAAAGGAGGCAAGTCATGATCAGCGTACGCAAGCTCGCAATATCCGGTGCCGCCCTTGTCGTCCTGCTCGCGCTCAGCGGCTGCGGCGAGCGCGAGCAGGTGATCCTCTATCAGCAGGGCAAGTACCAGGGCAAACCCGACAGCAAGCCGTGGGAGAGCGCGCCCGGGGACAGCCTGTACACCAGTTCCAAGTGGACCAAGGGCGACAAGAGCAGTTGGGAGAGCGCCATCCGGTCGCGCAACCAGAGCCAGAACGAATACGTGCGCATTGGCGAATAAGGGGGGATCATGCGAGCCTATCTTAGCGGCGTGCGGAATCTTCTCCTCGGGCTGATGCTGCTTCTGCCGCTGTCAGGCGGAATGGCCAGCGCACAGGCACAGGAAACCCGGCCACAGGAAACGCAGGTGCAGCGCCAGCAGGTGCAGCCGGGCAACAACGCGCCTACATGGCGCGAAGCGCGCTCGGGCAAGGAGGAGTACACCGCGGTCAAGGGGCGCGAGACCGGTGTCCTGATCCAGACCCAGGGTGAAACCTGGCGCAAGCTGCGCAACGGACCGATCATGTTTTACGGCGGCTGGGCCGTGGTGCTGATGGTGATCGTGCTCGGGGTGTTCTACAAGGTGAACGGCCCGATCGGTCTGCACAGTCCGGCCACGGGGAAAATGATCGAGCGTTTCTCCAGCTTCGAGCGCATCGCGCACTGGAGCATGGCGATCAGCTTCTGCATACTCGCAGTGAGCGGTCTCGTGATGCTGTTCGGCAAGTTTCTGCTGCTGCCGCTGATCGGCCACACGCTATTCGGCTGGCTCGCCACGCTGGGCAAGAACCTGCACAACTTTGTCGGACCGATATTCATGTTCAGTGTCCTGGTGTTCGTCGTGACCTTCATCCGCGACAATATTTTTCGCCTCTACGATATCATCTGGGCGGTCAAAGGCGGCGGCGTCCTCACCGGCGAAGTCGTGCCGGCCGGCCGCTTCAATGCCGGGGAGAAAATATGGTTCTGGGGCGGGGTGGTCGGTCTGGGCATGATATCGAGCGCAAGCGGCCTGGTGCTCGATTTCCCCAACTTCGACCAGCCGCGCTGGCTGATGATGATCGCCAACATCGTGCATGTCGTGGCGGCGCTGTGGTACATCGTCTGGGCGCTGACGCATATTTATCTCGGCACCGTGGGCACGGCCGGGGCCTACGAGGGGATGCGCAACGGCTACGTCGATGAGACCTGGGCCAGGGAGCACGCGCAATACTGGTATGAGGACGTCAAGGCCGGCAGGCGAGAGTTGCCCTCGGGCAAGCCGGTCGCTGCCGCGACAACTGCACCGCAGACGCAAACCTGAGGAGGCTGAAATGAGAATCGGAAAATTGTTTGTGGCCGTGGCGCTGGCTTTCGCCTTGAGCGCCGGTCTGGCCCAGGCCAAGATCCCCGTTGCTCCGATGGACGATGCCGCCAAGGCCAAGGCCGAAGAGGCGAAGGCCAAGTCCGCCGAGGCAGCCAAGAAAGAAGCCGAGTCGCTGGCGAAAGCCCAGGACCGCGCGGCGGAGCGCTACAAGAAAGGGCAGGGCAAGACCGCGCCTGCGGCCAACGGCGCCAAGCCCGCGGTCAAGAAATAAGCGGAACTGCAATCGCAAAAAAGGGCGCTGTTGCGCCCTTTTTTGTTTGTCGCAAATTAGTACCCAGGAGGGAGATATGTCGAAGCGGAAATTCAGCGTCAGCCACCTGAAAGGCAGCGAATTCAAGGCCGACGGTTTGCGCGCTTTTTTCGAATACCGCGACCTCGGCGTCAAGAACGCGACCGGCGGCAAAGCCGTAGCCCATGTCATCCGCGCGCGGCCCGGCGGCGAATTCGTCGGCAAGACCCACTGGCACGAGACCGAATTCCAGCTGGTCTATGTGCTGAAGGGCTGGATCAAGTTCGACTACGAAGGCGAGGGCGAGGTGCTGCTGGAGGCCGGGTCCTGCGCCTATCAGCCCCCGGGGATCCGGCACCGGGAACTGGGGCATTCCGAGGATATCGAACTCCTGGAAGTGGTGCTGCCGGGAGAATTCAAGACGGTCGAACTGCCGGACCACTGAGGTCCCGGACCTCTCGCACTAGACCCCCTGCACCAGCAGCGCCTTGAAATTCGCCGCCCCCGCGCGCGCCTTGATCGCCACGGCGTATTCGGGCGAGGTGTAAAAGGCCTTCGCCTTTTCCATCGTATCGAATTCGACTATCGTCAGGCGCTGCGGTTTCCAGTTTCCTTCGATGGTTTCGTAAGCGCCGCCGCGTATGACGTAGCGCCCGCCGTACTTGGCGATCGCCGGCGGCGCCAGCTTCTTGTATTCCTCGAACTGCGCCGGATTGGTCACCTCGATGTCGACCACGAGATAGGCTGCCATGGTTCCTCCCTCAAATTGCCAGTGTAAACACGAGTCCCGCGAGGCCGCAGGCCGCGATCACCGGGATGATACCGGCTTTGTAGCGGAACAAGGCGATGAACGCGGCCGATCCGACCAAGGCGGAGAGCCACTCGAAGCGGCCGGCAAAGCCCGCCGGCCCCACCACATGCCAGGCGAAGAATACGGCGAGGTTGAGGATCACGCCCACCACTGCTGCGGTGATGCCGGTGAGCGGGGCGGTGAACTTCAAGTCGCCGTGCGTGGCCTCGACCAGCGGTCCGCCGATGAGGATGAACAGATAGGACGGCAGGAAGGTGAAGAAGGTGGCGACGGCGCCGCCGGCGATACCGGCCCACGCGAGCGAGGCCGCGTCCGTTCCGAAAAGTTGCTTGGTCCAGCCGCCGACGAAACCGACATAGGTCACGATCATGATCAGCGGCCCGGGCGTGGTTTCGCCCAGCGCGAGACCGTCTATCATCTGCGTTGCGCTGAGCCAGGCGTAGGTTTCCACGCCACCCTGATAGACGTAAGGCAGTACCGCGTAGGCGCCGCCGAAAGTCAGCAGCGCTGCCTTGGTGAAAAACCATCCGATCTGCGTCAGCGTGCCGTTCCATCCTTGCACTGCGTACAGGCAGGCCATCGCGCCGGCCCAGATCGCCAGGCCCGCTGCAGTGACGCCGATGAAGTGCGGCCAGGCGAAGCGTGCGTGTTCCGGCGTGGGCGTGTCGTCGTCGATGATCGCCGCACCATAGCTTCTTCCCGCCGCACCGTGCCCGCCGCCGGTGGCGAATTTCGCCGGGGCCACGCGCCCGCCGACGGCGCCGATGATGCCGGCTATGAGCACGATGTAAGGGAAGGGGACATGGAACGCGAAAATTGCGATGAACGCCGCGGCACTGATCGCCCACAGCACCCCGTTCTTGAGTGCGCGCGAGCCGATGCGGTAGGCGGCGAATACGACGATCGCGGTCACGGCCGGCTTGATACCGTAGAGTATGCCCGCCACCAGCGGCACCTTGCCGAACACCAGATAGATCCAGGTCAGGGTCATCAGGATGAACATGGAGGGCAGCACGAACAGCACGCCCGCGATCAGGCCGCCGCGTGTGCGGTGCATCATCCAGCCGATATAGGTGGCGAGTTGCGTCGCCTCGGGGCCGGGCAGCAGCATGCAGTAATTGAGCGCGTGCAGGAAACGCTTCTCCGAAATCCAGCGCCGTCTCTCCACCAAGTCCTGATGCATCATCGCGATCTGTCCTGTGGGGCCGCCGAAGCTGACAAAGCCCAACTTGAGCCAGTACCAGAAAGCTTCTGCGAGACTCACCCGCGCGGGGGCTTGCCGCGTGTCTTCGGTCATGGTTTTCTCTGGATCAGATTGGCGTTATGCACTTTCGCGCGCGGGTCGATGAAGCGCCGGATCAGCCAGGGACAGGCGATGCGGTCGATCTTGGGGCGCTCGCGCGTGACCCATTTGGAGTGCGAATGTTGAAGCAGTTGCGAAATTGTATTGCTGGAGATAACGGTGTCCATGAATATCCTCGCGTGTTAATAACCGCAGAACTTGGACGGGACACCGTCTGACCGGGAGTCTGCTTGTTCCCGATGGAATGACTATAGCGCAGAGCTTGGAAGACGGGAAGTATCAAATAGCTGAAGCGGTTCAATCGACGGCGACCATCACGCTGCTCGCCTTGATCACCGCGTAGGCTTTCTTGCCTTTTTTCAGCTTCAGCGCTTTGGCCGAGGGTGTGCTGATCACGGCGACGATGTCTATGCCGGGCGCGACGCGCAGCAGCACTTCGGCGCTGACCGGGCCCAGAATGACATGCTTGATCGTACCTTTGATGGTGTTTCTCGCGCTGATTTTCATTTGAATCTCCCTATATCGAAGTTGCCAGCACCGGACTGGTGCGCCGCGCCGGCAGGGCATCGCTTACGTCGTAAAATTTTCCGGTGATGGACGTACCGTATCCCGGCATGGCGGTGAGGATTTTGCGCAGCTCCGTGCCTTGCAGCAGCTTGATGAACCTTGAGTGCAGCGGATCTTCCAGGGAATCGCTGCGGCAGGCGAGGTAGTAGCGCTCGGTTAAGAGCGGAATGAAATCCAGGCCATAGTGGGCGGCCGCCGCGCGTATGCCGTAGCCGGCGTCCGCCATGCCGCCGGCGACCGTGGCCGCCACGGCGAGATGGGTGAATTCCTCGGTGTGGTAGCCGTCGATGGCGGCCGGATCGATGCCGGCGCCGGAGAGCAGTTCGTCGAATTCGATGCGGCTGCCCGAATCGCGCTGGCGGTTGATCAGGCGCACGCCCTTTCTGGTCAGGTCGCTGAGGTCGCGAATGCTCTTAGGATTGCCCCTCGCCACCATCAGGCCCTGGGTGCGCGTCGCGAGGCCTATGAGTTTGTGCTGGCGCGGCTTGAGATAGCGGCGGAACATCGCTGCCGCGGCCTGTTCCATGCCTTCGGCGAAATGAAACCCGGCCATGCTGCAATGGCCTTTGGACAAAGCCGCCAGGCTGTCTAGGCTGCCGAGAAAGCGCAGATCGAGTTTCAGGTCATCGCTGCGCGCCAGCCGGTCGCGCAGCTGCGCCAGCGCCAGATCGTGGCTGGCGCAGACGGAGAGCCGGGTCGCGCTGACGTCGAGGACGCGCGACAGCACGCGCTCGATCTCCTGGCCCACGCTCTCCAGTTCCGGCGCCAGCCGCGCCTGCACCAGTTGTTCCGCCCACAGCAGCTTCTGGCCGAATTCGGTGAGTTCCGCGCCGCGGCCGCGGCTCAGCTTGACCAGGGGTTTGCCGAACATGCGCTCCCATTTACCGACCAGGCCCCATACATGGCGGTAGGACAACTTTACCGTCCTTGCCGCGCCCGCCAGCGAGCCGGCCGAATGCATGGCATACAGTACGCGGAACAGAATCGGTTCCACCCCCTGGCCGCCGCCGGGCTGGAGCTGCCATTCATATTGAAGTTTCACCCGGATCATTATGCAGTCCTGTTCATATTTGGATATAGCGCGCAATCGAATACTATTTGACCACTTGGCAGAATGTTAGGGAATTTTTGATCATGCGTCGAATTTTTGTGTTTTTCGCGTTTTCCGCGCTCGCGCTGGTCGCGATCAGTCCGGCAGCGGCACGGGACATCAAGCTGGCGACCACCACCAGCACCGAAAATTCCGGGCTGTTCAAGGTCTTGTTGCCCAAATACGAAGCGAAGTGCAATTGCAAGGTACAGGTGATTTCGGTGGGCTCCGGCAAGGCGATGGAATTGGGCAAGAACGGCGACGTGGACGTGTTGCTGGTGCATGCGCGGCCGTCGGAAGACAAGTTCGTCGCCGAAGGCCACGGCGTCAACCGCAAGGACGTGATGTACAACGACTTCATCCTGGTCGGTCCGCTATCCGATCCCGCCGGCATAAAGAAGCAAAAAAGCATCATCGATGCGTTCAAGCAACTCGCCGAAGGCAGGCGCCGTTTCATTTCGCGCGGCGACAATTCGGGTACGGACCAGATGGAAAAGAGTTACTGGAAGCAGGCAGGCGTCACGCCCACGGGCGCGTGGTTTGTCTCCGCCGGTCTGGGCATGGGCGAGGTACTGACCATGGCGGGCGAAATGCAGGGCTATACCCTGTCCGATAGAGCCACCTACGGCGCGTACCGTGCCAAGACCGGTCTCGACATCGTGCTCGCCGGTGATCCGAAGATGTTCAACCCCTACGGTGTCATCGCCGTCAATCCGAAGAAGTATCCGGGGCTCAATTACGACGGCGCCATGGACTTCGCCAACTGGATCACATCGCACGAAGGCCAGAAGGCGATCGCCGATTTCAAAGTCGGCGGCGAGCAGTTGTTTTTCCCGACGGCTGCGAAGTAAGGTCGTGCTACGCCGTGAGCAGCAGCTTGAACGCGGCGAGCGCCATGACCACAGCAAGAGTCAGGAGCAAGTGTCTTTGACGCAGGCGCTGCAAACCGAGCCAGGTACCCACGACCCCGCCCGCCAGTGCGCTCACCGCAAAAATCGGCAGTTCCGTCGGCAATACCTGCACGGTGAACGAGCCGGCGGCGAGTGCGACGATGGAGTTTACCAAGATGAAAGGTGCCGAGATGCCGGCCGTGCTTTTCGGTCCGGCCCAGCCGAGGAACAGGATCGTCGGACTGAGGAAAATGCCGCCGCCGGTGCCGGTCAGTCCGGCCAGCAGGCCGATCGCCGCGCCGATGAACACCGCGGGCAGTTTGCGCACATGGACCGTTTCGTCGCTCGCGAGGGTGAGGGTATTGAGCGCGCGCCAGGTGAGATACAGCGCCGAGAGCAGCAGCACGACCCCGACCGCGGCGTAATAGCCGCCATGGGAAAGTTTCTGCGCGCCGCCGAGCGCGGCGAAAGGCACCGAGCCGGCGAGGAACGGCCACAAACCGCTCCAGGAAAAGAAGCTGGCCTGGCGGAAACGGTAGGCGGTGAACGCGGCGATCAGGACATTGAGCGCGAGTGCCGTCGGGCGCATCACTTCCGGGGCCACGCCGATCAGAGCCATGGCGGCTATATATCCGGAAGCGCCGGCATGGCCGACTGTGGTATACGGAATGGCCACGCAAAAGAACAGTGCGGCGAGAATGATGACTTCGTTGGTGGACATGGCATGGCGATGATACAGGAGGCGGACAGGGTGTTGAAAAAGGGGGCACCCCCCCTTTTAAATCCTCCATTTTGGATCTGCCGAAAATCGCTTCCCTTCCAAGCGTCCGCATCTCGACGCTCGTTGTTGCACCCGGGAAGCGATTTTCGACAGCTAGGTAGGCATCATGAGTTTGCTTGACGCGACCGGCGAGGCGTTCCAGCTCTTGTTCGGCGGTGACGCCGAACTCTGGGGTATCGTATTCATCTCGCTCAAGGTCGCGCTGGCGGGGCTCGCGCTCGCCATTCCGCCCGGGATCGTGTCGGGCTACCTGCTGGCGATGCACCGCTTTCCCGGGCGTCGCGCGCTGGTGGTACTGACGCAGAGCCTGCTCGCCTTTCCGACGGTGGTGGTGGGTCTGGTGCTGTATATGCTGCTGTCGCGCCAAGGACCGTTCGGCTCGCTCGCCCTGCTGTTCACCCAGGACGCCATGATCCTGGGCCAGGCGATACTGGTTTTTCCGATTCTCGTCGCCTACACGCTGTCGGCGGTGCAGGGTGCGGATCCGCGGGCGCACGAAACCGCGGTGAGCCTGGGCGCGGGGCCGCTGCGCGCCGCGCTCACCACGCTCAACGAAACCCGGTTCGCGGTGCTCGCCGGCGTGATCAACGGTTTCGGCCGCGCGATTTCCGAAGTCGGCTGCGCGCTGATGATAGGCGGGAACATCGCGGGGCTCACGCGCAACATCACCACCGCCATCGCACTGGAAACCAGCAAGGGCGAGTTTGCGCAGGGCATTGCTTTGGGCGCCGTGCTGGTGGTGCTCGCCCTCGGGACCAACGTCGCCATGGCGATCGTGCAGGGCGAGGGCGGGATGAAATGAACCCGCTCCTCAAACTGCGGCGTCTGCGCAAATCGTTCGGTGAACGGCATTTGCTCGATCTGGACGCACTCGAGATCGAGGCCGGACATGCCTATGTCGTCACCGGCGGCAACGGCTCGGGCAAGACCACGCTGCTGCGTATACTAGCCGGATTGGAGTCCGGTGAAGTGGAGGGCCTGCAGTTCGATGGCGTGCCGCTTGCGCGCAGCGGGACCCATCGCGAGATCGTCTACGTGCACCAGCATCCCTACCTGTTTCACACCTCGGTGGCGCGCAACATCGCTTACGGCCTTAAAGCGCGCGGCTTACGCGCTGCGGTGAGCCGGCACCTGGTGGAGGAGGCGATAGCTTGGGCCGGGGTCGGCGCCCTGCGCCAATTGCCGCCGCACAAGCTGTCCGGCGGCGAGAAACAGCGCGTGGCACTGGCGCGGGCCAAGGTGCTGCGCCCGCGGCTGTACCTTCTGGATGAACCGACCGCCAACCTCGACGGTGAGGGCAGGCGCCAGACCATAGAGCTGGTGCAGGAGCTTGCGCGCGAGGGGGCGGGTGTCGTGATCGCCTGCCACGACCGAGAACTCATCGAGTTGCCCGGCGTGCGGCGTTTCCATCTGGAAGGCGGCAAACTGGTGCCGGCGGCCTGAGACCCTGTCACCAAGAGGGTCATGCTCCGTTTGATATTCTCCTCGTAGCCGAAGACCGTCGCGATCATTCCGCTGCTGTTTTCAAGCGCAGGCTCCGGTCGGGCAGACGAATACTGCTAAAATTAGCAGTTCGATAACCACAGCTCCCCGCCCGGGCCGAGCGCCAGAAGCAAATGAAGATTTTCGGCTTTGCCGGCTGGTCCGGCAGCGGCAAGACGACCCTGATCGAGCAGATGATTCCGCGCTTCGTGCGGACCGGTCTCAAGGTGTCGCTGATCAAGCACGCGCACCATCGTTTCGACGTGGATCATCCGGGCAAGGATTCCTACCGCATTCGAGAGGCCGGCTGCAGCGAGGTGCTGGTCACTTCGGGGCAGCGCTGGGCGCTGATGCACGAAGTGCGCGGCGAGCCGGAAGCGACGCTGGAGGAACAGGTCGCGCGCATGTCGCCCTGCGATTTGCTGCTGATCGAGGGCTACAAGTACTATCCTCTGCCCAAGCTGGAAATCTATCGCGCGGCCAACCGGAAAGCCTTGCTCTATCCCGAGGACAAGCACATCGTCGCGCTGGCGACCGACACGCAGTTGCAGTGCAGCTTGCCGCAGTTCGGCCTCGAGGACTACGATGCGATAGCCGCATTCGTGCTCGCCACCGTGGAGCTGAAGCAATGAACCAGGGCATGCTTTCCGTCGACCAGGCGCTCGCCTTTCTGCTCGCCGGCGCCCGGCCGGTCGCCGACATCGAGCAGGTGCCGACGCTCACCGCCAGCGGCCGCGTGCTGGCGCGCGCGCAATATTCCACGCTGGACGTGCCTCCGCTGGACAACACGGCCATGGATGGCTACGCGGTCTGCGCGGCCGATTGCGCCTCGGGCGAAACGCGCCTGCCGGTATCGCAGCGCATCCCGGCCGGGAGTGTGCCGCAGCCGCTCGCGCGCGGGACCGCGGCGCGCATATTCACCGGCGCGCCCGTTCCGCCCGGCGCCGACGCGGTGGTGATGCAGGAATGCTGCGTCCAGGAGGGCGACGCCGTCATCGTCAAACACCGTCCCCAGGCCGGTGAATGGGTGCGGCGCGTGGGCGAGGACATACGCGCCGGCAGCGAGATTCTGGCCGCGGGGATGAAACTGCGGCCGCAGGACACCGGCCTCGCCGCCTCGGTCGGGATTGCCGCGCTGCCGCTGTATCGCAGGCTGAAAGTCGCGGTGTTCTTCACCGGCGACGAACTGGTGATGCCGGGCGAGCTGTTGCCGCCGGGCCGCATCTACAATTCCAACCGCTACAGCCTGAACGGCCTGCTGCAATCGTTCGGCTGCGAGGTTACCGACTACGGCATCGTCCCCGACCGCCTCGACGCAACGCGTGCGGTGCTGCGCGAGGCGGCCGCGGGCAACGATCTGATCGTCACCTCGGGCGGCGTGTCGGTGGGCGAGGAAGACCACGTCAAGCCCGCGGTCGAGGCCGAAGGCCGGCTAAATATGTGGAAAATTGCGGTCAAACCAGGCAAGCCGCTGGCCTTCGGCGAGGTCGACGCGGGCGGCGGGCGCAAAGCGCATTTCATCGGCCTGCCGGGCAACCCCGTGTCGAGCTTCGTCACCTTTCTCGTCTTCGTGCGGCCGTTCCTGCTGCGCTGCCAGGGTGTGGCCCGGGTTGAACCGCTGAGTTACCCGCTGCGCGCCGATTTCGACTGGGCCAAGCCCGATTCCCGGCGCGAATTTCTGCGCGTAAGATTGAATTCTGCCGGCGGGCTAGACCTGTACGCCAATCAAAGCTCGGCCGTTCTGACCTCGACGGTGTGGGGCGACGGCTTCATCGACAATCCGGCCAAACAGGCGATACAACGCGGCGACATGGTGAAATTTCTTCCTTACTCGGAGCTGTTTCAGTGAACGTCAGAATTCTCTACTTTGGCAGGCTGCGCGAGGAGATGGGCATAGCCGGGGAGATGCTCGATCTTCCGCCGGAAGTGCGCGACGTCGAAACCCTGCGCGCGCGACTGATGGCGCGCGGCGGGACCTCTGCCAGCGCGTTCGCCCTGAACAAGGCGGTACGCTTTTCCGTCAACCAGGATCTTGCCCGCAATGACACGCCGATCAAGTCGGGCGACGAAATCGCCTTTTTTCCGCCGGTGAGCGGGGGCTGACATGGCCGTGCGGGTGCAGCAGGCGGATTTCGATGTCGGCGCTGAAATTGCCGCGTTCCGCCGCGCCGATCCGAAGATAGGCGCCATTGCTAGTTTCATCGGCCTGGTGCGCGACGTGAACGATGGCGATGCGGTCGCCGGCATGACGCTGGAACACTATCCCGGCATGACCGAAAAGGCGCTGGCGGGCATCATCGCCGAGGCGAAAGGCCGCTGGGACATCATCGACGCGCTGGTGATCCACCGCGTCGGCGAGTTGAAGCCGCTGGACCAGATCGTGCTCGTGGTGGTGACGGGAGCGCATCGCGGTGCGACCTTCGCCGCCTGCGAGTTCATCATGGACTACCTCAAGACGCGGGCACCGCTGTGGAAAAAAGAGCAGACTGCCGAGGGCGCGCGCTGGGTGGAGGCGCGCGCCTCCGACGATAATGCGGCCGGACGCTGGAGCGAGCCGAGGTCGAAATAGGCGCGCAAATAGATGCAAATAGATGCGCCTAGCCGGCGTAACTATTTTTCAGTATCATGGTCCCAGTCACAAGGAGATGGCATTCCTCCTTTAACCGCCGCAAGGCTGATGATGCCTACTTAACCGCCGGAGTGATGGCGGCTGCGTAGGTGAGCATCTATTCCTACCTCGCCGCTTGTTCTCCCGCAGTCTCTAACAATAACAGGGGATACAAGTGTCCATTTCCGGATTGATTGCCGTCGGCGGTGGAGCTGCTGCAGGCGCCTGGCTGCGCTGGTGGCTGGGCATGCTGCTCAATCCGATTTTCCCCACTCTGCCGCTGGGCACCCTCGCGGCCAATCTCCTCGGCGGCTGGCTCATGGGCTTGGCGATGGGTTTCCTGACCCATTTCGATAGCCTGCCGCCGGAAATGCGCTTGCTACTGACGACTGGGTTCCTCGGCGGACTCACGACCTTTTCCACGTTTTCCGCCGAGACGGCTACGCTGATTTCGCACGAGCAATATGGGTGGACCGCCATTATCGTAGCTGCCCACGTCATCGGTTCGGTATTGATGACGCTCGTCGGCATCGCGATGATAGGCATGGTGCTCAAGCGTTGAGCGCAAGCGTGCAGCGTCGCGGCTACGGCACTTATTGCGGCAAGCAGACGACATGGGAGTGAACATGGCAAAAGGAATTTATCTCAGGTTTTACGTGCACGAAAACAGGAAACACCATCACATTCTGCTGTACGAATGGTTGCTGGAACAGGCGAAAAAAAACGGCATCCACGGCGGCTCGGCATTCCGCTCCATCGCCGGTTACGGCCACAACGGTATCCTGCACGAGCAGCATTTCTTCGAGCTGGCGGGTGATCTGACCATCGAGGTCGAGTTCATGTTGAGCGAAGACGAGGCGGAGAAATTTCTCCAATTCGTCAAAGGTGAGGGCATTCACCTTTTTTACGCCAAGTTGCCCGCCGAATTCGGCCTTATCGAGGGGCAGTATTGAGCGACCGGTGATTCGAATCATCGCTGAAAGGAGATCGCCATGACCGAAATCTGGGCATTGGCAGCGCTGTGGCTGGGCTTGGCACTGGTGGCCACCCTGGTCTCCATCTGGCTGCGGGTCGCGACAGCCTTGTCCGAAATCGTGGTGGGGACCATCGCACAGCTCTTCATCGGCGCACTGGTGGGCACCTCGGTCCTGGGCGCGGACCAGACCTGGATCAAGTTTCTTTCCGGTACCGGCGCCATCGTCCTCACGTTTCTCGCCGGCGCCGAGCTCGACCCGGTGGTGTTCAGGCGAAACTGGA
>Ga0334722_10001719_pt1 | contig 26417 bp, 22 predicted proteins | sample C3_bottom_MG_FD_207210 | JGI IMG/M metagenome (GOLD analysis project Ga0334722, IMG submission 207210) | Sediment microbial communities from Yellowstone Lake, YNP, Wyoming, USA - C3_bottom | ecosystem: Environmental > Aquatic > Freshwater > Lake > Sediment | place: USA: Wyoming | collected... | reverse complement strand
TCGTGACGGAGCTTGTGACGCAGGGCCGGCCGGAGCTCGATCTTGAAGTCGGTGAACCGCTTCTTGGTGAGCCCGAGGGCGAGCACCGCGTCCACCGGCGTGCCGGCGACGTCCAGGCTGTCGGCGGCCACGACAAGACTGGGATCGGGATTCCAGAAATTGGCGGCGATCTCGATGTGGTAGTTCTCACCGAGCTGCGAGCTGATGCCGGGGCCGGCCTTCTGCACGGGCCGGTACTGGGCCTGCGCCGGCACCGCGCACAGGGCGAGAATCAGGGCGGAGAGGGCGACCACCGGAAGGCACGGACAGGCACACTTCGTCATCGGAGAGACTCCTCATTCGGAAGTTCCGCGGGCACGCACCCGATCGGCGTGCAAACAGAGTGCCTGCTGGGAAAGGCAAGGGAAGTATAGCAGGCGACAGGCGCCGGGCGTTAGGCGATAGGGGAGGTGCGCCGTCACGCTGACCTCTTCCCTAACGCCTATCGCCTATCGCTTATCGCCTGGCCTGCCGGGCGGCGACCGACGGCGATCCACTTCCGCACGGCCGCCGTGAGGATGATGGCCACGCAGGCCATCATCACGATCGTCAGCACCGTGTCGATCCAGCCAATGGTGTGCAGCGCGGGGTTCGGACCGGTGGCCTTGGGCCAGAAGTTGTCGCGCACGCTCATGTAGCCCGCCGTCAGCGTGGTCGTGGCCAGGAAGGCCATCGGCGTGGCCGTGATCCAGGCGTAGCGCGCGCGGCCCATGTTGATGATGATGGTCGTGCCGATCGCGAGCGCCACGACGGCCAGCAACTGGTTGGCGATGCCGAACATCGGCCAGATCGTGTCGATGGCGCCCGTCCAGATGAAGTAGCCCCACGCCAGCACCACAAGCGTCGTGGAGATCACGGTGCCCGGCATCCAGTCCTTGCGCCCGAACGGCGGGTAGATCCTCCCGCCGAATTCCTGGAGGAGGAAGCGCGCCACGCGCGTGCCCGCGTCGATCGTGGTGAGGATGAAGAGCGCCTCGAACATGATCGCGAAGTGGTACCAGTAGTCCATCAGGCCGGTCATGCCGGGCAGCTTGCCGAAGATCTGGGCCATCCCGACGGCCAGCGACACGGCGCCGCCGGGCCGCCCGGCCACGTGTTCGCCCACCTCGGCCTCGAGCATCGGCAGGTTCTGGATGGCCATGCCGAGCTTCTGGAACACGGCCGGCGTGGTGTTGATGGCGAAGTAGTCGGCCGGGTGCAGCGCCGTCGCGGCGATGAGCGCGACGATGCCGACCAGGCCCTCGATGAGCATCGCGCCGTAGCCGATCGGCCGGATGTCCGACTCCTTGTCGATCATCTTCGGTGTCGTGCCCGAGCCGATCAGCGCGTGGAAGCCCGAGATGGCGCCGCACGCGATCGTGATGAAGACGAACGGGAACAGCGGGCCGGGGATGATGGGGCCGCCGCCGTGGATGAACGGCGTGATCGCGGGCATCTGCAGCTGCGGGTTCACGATGATCACGCCGGCGACGAGCAGCGCGATCGTGCCGATCTTCATGAAAGAGCTGAGGTAGTCGCGGGGCGCCAGTAGCAGCCACACCGGCAGGACGGAGGCGAAGAAACCGTACACGCCCATCGCGATGATCAGCTGCTGCCGCGAGAGCACGAAGTACTGGCCGAACGCCGTGCCGGCCAGCGGCTTGCCCAGCACCACCGCGGCCATCAGGCCGATGACGCCGATCACGGTCGCCTCCGCGATCTTGCCCTTGCGGAAGCGATACATGTAGAGGCCCATGAAGAGGGCCAGTGGAATCGTGCTGCCGATCGTGAACGTGCCCCACGCGCTCTCGCTGAGCGCGTTGACGACCACCAGGCCCAGGCCGGCCAGCGCGATGGTGATGATGAAGAGGACCGCGATGGCGGCCGTGACGCCGGCCACCGGCCCGATCTCGCTGCCGGCGATCTCGGCCAGCGACCGGCCGCCGCGGCGCGTGGACGCCCAGAGAATCGTCAGGTCGTGGACGGCGCCCGCGAGGCAGACGCCCGCAATCAGCCAGATGAGGCCGGGTGCGTACCCGAACTGGGCGGCCAGGACCGGGCCAATGAGCGGCCCCGCGCCCGTGATGGCGGCGAAGTGGTGGCCGAACAGCACCCACCGGCTCGTCGGGAAGTAGTTGTGGCCGTCGTACAGTTCGTGCGCCGGGGTCCGGCGGGTGTCATCGAGCACGAGCAGTTTCGTGGCGATGAAGGCGCTGTAGTACCGGTACGCGATGGCCAGAATACCGAGAACTGGAACGATGATGTAAAGGGCGTGCATGGCTCCCGCGATCTCGTCAATGGTGCGTGGTCGGGCCGAATGTCCGCCCATTGTAGCCGAGGCCGGGACGCCTCCGGTATGCTGGAAAATCCTGATGGCCCCGTCACCGACCCGCGCGCTCGTGACCTATGCCCTGCGGTACCGCCGCGGGTTCGCCACGGGCCTGCTCTGCACCGTGCTCGCGACGGTGATGTCCCTGCTCTCGCCGTGGGTCCTGAAGCTCGCGGTGGACGACCTGACGCAGGGCGTCACGCCGGAGAAGCTCCGGCTCTACGCGGTGATCGTGCTGGGCCTGGCGCTCGCCGGCGGCGCGTTCCGGTTCCTGATGCGGCGCATCCTCGTGGGCGTGTCGCGGCTGATCGAGTACGACATCCGGAACGCTTTCTTCGCGCACCTCCAGCGGCTGTCACCGTCGTTCTTCCAGGCGAACCGGACCGGCGACCTGATGTCGCGGGCCACCAACGACCTGAACTCGGTGCGCATGATGATCGGGCCGGCCGTCATGTACTCGGTCAACACGGTCATCGTGTTCATCGTGGCGCTCGTCCTGATGCTGCGCCTCAACCGCCACCTGACGCTCGTCGCGCTCGTCCCCCTGCCGCTCGTGTCGGTGGCCGTGCGCTACTTCGGCGCCGCGATCCACCGCCGGTTCGAGCGCATCCAGGCGCAGCTCTCGGACGTCAGCGCCATCGCGCAGGAAGCCCTGGCCGGCGTGCGCGTCGTGCGCGCCTACCGCCAGGAGGGCGCCGAGACCGAGCGCTTCCGCCAGGCCAACCTGGAGTACGTGCGCCGGAACCTGGGCCTCGTCCGCCTGCAGGGCCTGTTCTATCCCAGCCTGGGCCTGCTGCTCGGCATCGGCGGGTTGCTCGTCCTCTGGCTGGGCAGCCGCGAGGTCATACAGAAGCACATGTCCATCGGCGAGTTCGTGGCGTTCAACGCCTACCTGGGCATGCTGACCTGGCCCATGATCGCGTTCGGCTGGGTGACGAACATGCTGCAGCGCGGCTCGGCCTCGTGGAAGCGGATGTTCGCGATCATGAGCGAGGAGCCGGCGGTGTCGGACGCGGCCGCCCGCACCGACGTCGGCGCGTCCGAGGCGATCGGCGGTGCGATTGAATTCCGGAATCTGACCTTTGCCTTCGGCGGCACGCCTGTCCTCAGGGACGTGTCGCTCAGCGTCCGCCCCGGGCAGACCCTGGCCATCGTCGGTGCGACGGGTGCCGGCAAGAGCACCCTCATCAACCTGCTGCCGCGGCTCTACAATCCGCCGCCGGGCACCGTGTTCATCGACGGCGTGGACGTGCTCGAGATCCCCTTGCGCACCTTGCGCGGCGCGATCGGGTTCGTGTCGCAGGAACCGTTCCTGTTTTCCGAGACCCTCGGTGAGAACGTCGCCTTCGGCCTCGCGGACACGTCGTCGCGCGATGCGGCCATCGCCGAGGTTGCCGGCGTGGCCCGTCTCGACAAGGACGTGGCGGGGTTCCCGGCCGGGTTCGACACGGTGGTGGGGGAGCGGGGCATCACGCTCTCCGGCGGCCAGAAGCAGCGGACCGCGCTGGCCCGAGCCCTTTTCACCAACCCGCGGATCCTGGTGCTCGATGACGCGCTGTCCGCGGTGGATACGTACACGGAGGAGGAGATTCTGTCGCGCCTGCGGGGCGTGATGAAGCAGCGGACGTCCATCATCGTGTCGCATCGCGTCTCGACCGTGCGCGAGGCGGACCAGATCGTCGTCCTCGGCGAGGGACGCCTGGTCGAGCGGGGCACGCACGCGGAACTCGTGGCGCTCGACGGCGCCTACGCGGACCTGTATCGGAAGCAGCTGCTGGAGGAGGAGTTGACGGCAGCGGAATAGAGACAAGGGGAAAGGCGGAAGGCGGAAGGGAAGCACGGAGCTGTCTTCTTTCGCCTTTGCCCTTTCCCCTTCCCCCTTTCCCCGTTCCCCTGCATGAGCGCTATGGCCCCTCAAGACGACGACATCGTCGGCAAAGCGTACGACGCCGTGCTCATGCGGCGGCTGCTGCAGTACCTGCGCCCGTACCGGCCGCACGTGCTGCTGGCGTTCGTTGCCATCGTCGGCGGGTCGATCCTGCAGCTGGCGCAGCCCTACCTGATGAAGCTCGCCATCGACCGCTACATCGCGGCGGGCGACATGGACGGGATGAACGGGATCGCGCTGCTGTTCCTGTGCGTGCTGGCCGGATCGTTCGTGCTGGAGTACGTGCAGACCTACGTGCTGCAACTGACCGGCCAGCGGATCATGTTCGACCTGCGGATGCAGATCTACCGGCATCTGCAGCGCCTCGATGTGGCGTTCTACGACCGGAACCCCGTCGGCCGCCTGATGACGCGGGTGACGACGGACGTGGACGCCCTCAACGACCTGTTCACGTCCGGCGTGGTCTCGGTGTTCGGCGACATCTTCACGCTGGCGGGCATCATGGTCGTGCTCGTGAGCATGAACTGGACGCTGGCGCTGGTGGCGTTCTCGGTGCTGCCGCTGATCGTGCTGATCACCCAGTGGTTCCGGCGCAACGTGCGGGAGTCGTACCGCACCGTGCGGGCGTGGATCGCCCGGATCAACGCCTTCCTGCAGGAGAACATCACCGGGATGGCCACCGTGCAGCTGTTCCGGCGCGAGGGGCGCAATTTCGATCGGTTCGACGGGATCAACCGCGGCCACCGCGACGCCAACGTCGAGTCGATCTTCTACTACGCGGTGTTCTACCCGGCCATCGAGGTCGTCGGCGCGCTGGCCACCGCGCTGATCATCTGGCGCGGCGGCGGGGACGTGGTGTCCAGGACGCTCACGCTCGGCACGCTGGTGGCGTTCATCCAGTACTCGCAGCGGTTCTTCCGGCCGATCAGCGACATGTCCGAGAAGTTCAATATCCTCCAGTCGGCCATGGCGGCGTCCGAGCGGATCTTCAAGCTCATCGACACCCCCGTCGTCGTCGCGAGCGCGTCCGGGGCGCCTGCGCCCGCCGGACACGGGCACGTCGTGTTCGACCACGTGTCGTTCGCATACCACGGCGACGACTACGTGCTCCGGGACGTGTCCTTCGAGGTCAAGCCGGGCGAACGCGTGGGTATCGTCGGCGCCACCGGGGCCGGCAAGAGCTCGATCATCAGCCTGCTGATGCGCTTCTACGACGCCACAGAGGGCCGCGTGCTGATCGACGGGGTCGACATCCGCGACCTCGAGATTGCCGAGTTGCGGCGCCTGTTCAGCCTCGTCCTGCAGGACGTGCACGTGTTCTCGGGGACGATCGGCGGCAACATCCGCCTGGGCGACGCGGCGGTGGACGAGGGCCGGATGCGGGCGGCGGCGAAGGCCGTCCATGCCGATCGGTTCATCGAGCGGCTGCCGCAGGGCTACGAGACGCCGGTGGTCGAACGGGGCGCCACGCTGTCGACCGGGCAGAAGCAGTTGCTGGCGTTTGCCCGGGCGCTGGCCTTCAACCCGCGCGTGCTGGTGCTGGACGAGGCCACGTCGAGCATCGACACGGAGACCGAGATGCTGATCCGGGACGCGCTGCACGTGCTGATGGCCGGGCGCACGACAATCGCCGTGGCCCACCGGCTCTCGACCATCCAGGACATGGACAAGATCCTGGTGATGCACAAGGGCCAGTTGCGCGAGGCGGGCACCCACCAGGAACTGCTGGCGATGCGGGGGCTGTATTACCGGCTGTACCAGCTCCAGTACAAAGAACAGGAGCTGGGAGTCAGGGCATAGGGGAAAGGGCAAAGGCGAAAGGCGAGAGAGAGCCTCCCTCCCGCCTTCCGCCCTGGCCCTTCCGCCTTTGCCCTTTGCCCTACTTCTTCACAATCTTGATATCGCCGCTGAAGGTGCTCAGCTGCAGCACGGCGGAGCCGTCGCCGAACGTGCCCTGCACCGAGTGCCGGCGCGGTCCGCGGCCGGCCTCGTTGGCCGCGTCGCCCTTCGTCGTCACCGCCAGGTCGGTGTTGATACTGCCGCTGAACGACGACGCCGTCAGTTCGAAGCCGACCTTGTCGCCGGTCTGGATGGTGATGTCGCCCGAGTGCGAGGTCATTTCGTAGCGGCCGCCCTTGGCCAGCGGGGCCGCGAACTGGACGTTGCCGCTGATCGACTTGGACGTGACGCGGTCGGTGACCACGTTGTCGAGCTTGACGTCGCCGCTGATCGTATCGATCTGGACTTCCCGCGCCTTCAGCCCGCGCACTGTCAGATCGCCGCTGATGGTCTTGACCGCGCAGGCCCCCGTGGACGTCGCGTTGTCGAGCGTCACGTCGCCCGACACCGTCTTGGCCGCGCGCAGGTTCGCCGCGCCCGTGACGTGCACGTCACCGCTGATCGAGTTGGCGGAGAGCTCGCCATCGACGCCGGTGGCGGTGACGTCGCTCGAGATGGACTTGATCGTGGCGCCGGCGCCCCTGGGAATCGTCACGTGGTATTCCACCGACACCGAGATATTGCGCTTGTTCTCGGGATACCGTGTCCGGACTTCCACCCGGTTCGGCGAGGGCGTCACGTCGATGGTGACTTCCTTCAACTCCTCAGCCGTCCGCCCCCGCTTCGTGGCGTCGATGACGACCTGGTCTCCCGCGCCCACGGTGATGGTGATGTTGCCGGAGATGTTGCTCAGGTCCAGCATGCCGCCCTTGGCCAGCGGGACCGTCTTCGCGAACTTCTCGGTGACCTTCCCGCTTTGCGCGTCGGCCGCGAACGTGTGGGCGTGGCGGTCCATCGAGCGGGCGGCTTCCGCGATGGCCCGGCTGACGGCCGCCATCGCCCGGTCGACCTCTCCCTGCGGCCCGGCCACGGCGCGCGGCGCTGCCGTCAACAGCAGGGCGCCCGCCAGAACGATCGACGTCAGAATGCGTTGTGTCTTCATGGTGTCACCTGTCTACGATTTACTCAGGCCCCCGATGACCCTGGCCGCGCCCGCCTGGTCACCCTTGCGCATGGTGTTGATGAGCGCGATCGTGTCCTCGAGCAGCGCCACCTTCTGCCTCAGCGCCTCGAACAGGCTCGTCTGCGCGAGCTGGCTGTTCGGCTGCGCCTTGATGGCCTCGCGGCTCTCGCGGACCGCCTTGTCGATGATCCCCAGGTTCTTGTCGAGCGTGGCCGCCACGGCCGGATCGAGTGCCGCCTGATCAGTGGCCACGAGCTTCTCGAGCTGGGTGATCGCCTGCTGGTAGTGCTCGTCGGCAATCCGCAAGTGCTCGTCAACTGCTTGGACGGTGTCTTGCGCCGATTGGTGCACCGCGGGTGCCTGGCCAGGCGTTGCCGGCTGCGGCGGCGTCCGCAACACGACGACGCTGGCGGTGACGGCCAGGATGGCCACGGCGGCCATCGCCGCGGCCACACGCCAGCCCGTCCAGAACGCGGCGAGGCCCGAGGCGGCCGGGGTGGGTCGGTCGGCCGCGATCGCGCTCGCGATTCGGCCCCAGACCTCGGGCCTGAGCTTGTGCGCGGGCAATGCCGCGGCCGTGCGCGTCAGCGTCTGCAAATCCTCCGCCAGGGCCCGGCACGCGGCGCACGAGGCGAGGTGCGCGTCCACACGTCCGCGGGCCGCTGCGTCGAGCGTCCCGTCGACAAAGTCGTTGACGACCGAGGCCAGACCACGGCACGTCATGTCAGCCTGGTGTTCCGTGTTCATGTTCATGCTCCCCGGCGAACCGCGTCGCCGGATCCTGCCGCCGACGCGGTGCGTCCCGCCTCCGATGGCGGTGCGCCGCGCAAGTACGTCCGCAGCCGAAGCCGGGCCTTGTGCAGCAGCGACTTCGACGTGCCCGTCGCGATACCCAGCAGGTCGCCAATCTCGTGGTGCTCGTGCCCTTCGACATCGTGGAGCACGAACGCCATGCGGTAGCTGGGCGGCAACCGATCGATGGCGGCCTCGAGATCGAGGCGGTCCAGCGCCCGGTCCGGCTGCCACGACCGGCTCGCCATCGGTTCGGGGATCGCCAGGTCTTCGAAGAAGTCCGTGGCCTTCTGCTGGCGGCCCTGGCGGCTTCGCAGATGGTCGAGACAGGCGTTGACGGCCATCCGGTACAGCCAGGTGCCCAGCAGAGCCTCGCCCCGGTACGTGTGGATCTGCCGATGCGCCTGGAGAAAGACGTCCTGGAGGAGATCCTCCGCGTCGGCCGCACTCCCCAGCATCCGGAACGCCACGTTGTACAGCTTCCCGCTCTGCTGCCGGTACAGCTCCTCGAACGCTGACAGGTCCCCCCGGCGGAGCCGGGTCACCAGGTCGCGATCCATCCGATCTGCATCCGTTGAGTTTGACGTCGTCATGGCCCCTCGGGGTTGCCCGGCCCGCCGACAATATTTCCAGGCGGCAGGCGGGCTGTCCTCAGGGGATACGGAAGCGAGAGAAGGGGAGTTCCCCCTCGACTCACCTGACACTCGGTTCGCTCAGGGCAGGCTCCTAGTACCGGATTCTCACGCCGATGGTGCCCTGGGCGCCACCGAGCCGCACACTGGTGGAACTGCCGGCGGCCGCCGAGAACGTGGCCGTGCCGTACGAGTAGCGCCCGGCGAAACCGAGCCCAAGGTGCGGATTGAACATGAATGACACGTCGATGCCGCCCGTGGCGCCGACGCCGTTCTTGTGCACGCGCGTCGTATCGGCGCCGGCAAACGTGGCCGCGTCGTACGGATACGACTCGGTGTAGCGTGGCTGCGTCACCATGTCCTGGTACGTGGAGAAATAGGCCGGGCCGACAAACAGCATCACGTCGGTGATGCGTCCCAGCTTCAGTCGCCACGACAACTCGAGTGCCGCCAGTGTTTCTTCGCGGGCCAGGCTGGTGGCCGTCCCCGACACGCTCCGCGGCTGGTTGACGTAGAACGGGTGTGGCACCTCGGCCGAGACGCTGGCCTCGCTATCTCCGCTGTAGCGGGATAGCCCCAGGCCGAGCGCGAGGTTTCCGCCGATCCGGAAGCCGATGCGGCCGCTCACGACCGGCATGGCCGCGAACTTGTAGTCGGCCGCCAGGGTCCCGTCCTCGCCATACACGTTGAACGTCACGGCGGACGTGAAGTTCGAGGTGGCGGCCTGGACGCCTCCATCGACGTCGATGAACCCGACGGCTTTCCACGCCCCGGTCGGCTGCTGCGCGGCGACGGGGCCGGCGGCAGCCAGGACGAGGACAGCGGCACACATCACGGGAAGAAGAGCTGGTCGCGTCATCAGAACACTCCTACGGCCGTCCACGCCTGCGTGACGGCGGTCTCGACGTAGCTGCCCGTGCGTACGGATGGCGTCAATCCGGGCAACCCGACTCCTTCGCGTTGAGGTTAGGGGACGGGGACGCTGGTGTCAATCTGCGTCCCTGGCGTTAGGCGTTAGGCGTTCGGCGAGAGGCGCGAGGGAAGGCAGCGTGACCGCTGCCTTTCCCCTTACGCCTGACGCCTATCGCCTACTCCCTCACGCCTGCGTCTACGCCACCGCCTCATCCAGGTGCATCAGCGGGTCAATGCCGACCTCCGTGGGATCCACGGGTGTGACGATCCGGGGCGGCGGGCCGATCGTGCTGTCGTCCATCCACAGCGCCAGGTCCACCGGGTGCTCCAGCCGGTTACCGGCGGCATCCGTCACCACGCGCACCGCCGGCCTCGCCGGGTCCGGCGCGTGCGTGCGCAGCACCACCGCCAGGGCCCCGGTGTCGAGCTTGACGACGTTGCCGGGCGGGTAAATCCCGAGCAACTGGCTGAAGCGCCGCACCAGGTGCTGATCGAATCGCGACCCGTCGTTCTGGTGCAGCACCGCCTGGATGCGGTCGGTCGGGAAGGCCTGCTGGTAGTTCCGCTGCGATCGCATCGCGTCGTAGATGTCGGCGATGCCGCACATCTGGGTCGCCAGGTTCAGGCTGCCGCGCGGGGCGCTGATGGGGTACCCCGTGCCGTCGATACGGAGGTGATGCTCGAAGGCCACGACGGCGGCGAGCGGCGGCAGTTCGAGCTGCCGCCGCAGGATCTCGGCGCCGTCGATCGGATGCCGCTTCATGAGCGCGAACTCGGCGTCGGTCAGCTTGTCCGGCTTGGCCAGGATCTCGTGCGGGACCTTGATCTTGCCGATGTCGTGCATCAGACCGGCCAGGCCGAAGTGCCGGAGCAGCGTGCCGTCGATGCCGACGCTGCGGGCCTGCGCCATGGTCAGGACGCTCACGTTGACCATGTGGGTGAAGGTGTAATTGTCGTAGCGGCAGAGGGCGGTCAACGCGAGCATGGCTCGACGGTTCTGGCTGATGCCGCTGGCGAGGCCCTCGACGACGCTCATCGCGGACGCCGGGTCCGCCGCGCCGTCCGCGCGCGTCTGCGCCCAGAGCATCTCGGCCTGCTGGACCGCCTCCGCGTACGACTCGCGGATGCTCGCCATTCCGCCATGACCTTGCGCCTCGATCTTCGGCTGCACCAGCAGCCGGCCCACGCGGATGTGCGGCGTGCTCTCGACGGCCGGCGGCAGGTCCGCCGCGGGCGTGGGTCTCGGCGTGGCGCGGGCCATCGCGCGGACCAGTTCGACCACTTCGCCCCGGGTCACGCCGGGTTCGAACGACAGCCGCTCGATGCCCGCCGCGGCGAAGCGCTCGGCCAGTTCGGCTGCGCCCGTCGCCCTCAGCATCGGCATCTCGTCGACGATCAGCTGCCGTTCAACCAGCGCCAGGACGATGCTGGCGCGCATGAGCTGGTTGCGTTCGACGGTGTCGCCCAGCTGTTCGAGGGCGCGCGCGACGATCGGGTGCCCGGCGGAATAGAGCCGGACCGCCTTGAGGGCGGCGGCAAACCGCTTGACCAGTTCCTCGGCCACCTGCACGCGACGCGTTTCATCGGTCATGAGGATCTCTCCCTGGGATACGAATGGGCCGGCAGGCCCGCCACGTGGCGGCGGGCGGCGGCACGCGCCCCGCGTGGCGCGCCAGCAGCGGCCGTGCGCAGCGCGTCGGCGGCCTCGGGCATGGCAATGCGGGCGAGGGCATCCGCCGCGAGCCGGCGGAGCACCGCCACCTTGAACGGGGCCCAGACCACGCGCTTGTACATGAGTTCGCTCAGCGCGTCGACGGCCGGCCGGCCGCCGATGGCGCCGAGGCGCTGGATGAAGCGCTCGAAGATGGGCCACATCGGCCCGCGGCAGGGCGCGTGGCGCACGAGGTACGCCAGGAGCGGCAGCGCGTCATCATCCGGGATCGTCGTCAGGACGCCGACGATGGTGGTTCGCGTCCGGTCCCGGCCCGTGGCGAGCGCGTGCGTCAGCATGTCGTACGCCGCATCGCTGTGCATCATCGCGATGGCTCGGGTCGCGTCCCGCTGCACGTGCGGTTCCGCGTCGCGCAGCAGTGATTCCAGGTCGCCGAGCGCCTCATTCCCGCCGAACTCCCGCAGCAGGAGCACGGCCGTCCGGCGCACCGCGGAGTTGGGCGACTGTTTGAGGCGTTCCACCGCCTGCCGTCCCGCGGCACCCAGGCCGAGCAGGATCTCGATCAGGTGCTGGCGCGGCCGCATCCGCTCTTCACGTGACAGCACCTCGGCCAGCGGCCCGACAATGGCCGTGCCGATGGCGTGGCAGAACCGCTGGGCGGCCGTGATGACCGGTTTGTCCGTCGTGTCGAGGTGCGCCGCGACGTGGCGCATCAGGGCGGGCGTCGATACCAGGTCCAGGACCGCGCCCGCCGCGGTGCGGATGGCCGGCTCGTCGTGCTGCAGCGCCTGGTGGTGCATCGCACCCACGAGGAAGCTGGCCGACGCGAAGTCACCGACCACGACGAGCATGTCGATCCGCGAAATGGCCAGGTCGGCCAGTTCGCGCCAGCGGTGCACGTCCGCCTGGAGCAGCATCAAGTCCACGAGCACCTGGGCATCCAGCAGGCGGACGGCGGCGTCGTCAACGGTGTGGGCCCAATGCGCGATGCGCGATGCGGGGTCGGTGTGGTCCTGCTCGAGGTCGACGGCCCGGGCCCCGATGTGGTCGAGTTCTGTTCCATACGCCTCTGACACGAACCGCTCGTCCGAGTAGGTCAGCAGGAACTCTTCCGACTGCTGCCACCGTGCGGCGTCGGCGGCGTCCGTGACGCCGTCGAGCCTCTCGTGCTGCCGCCGCGACAGGTTCAGGATCGTGGCGCGTCGCGACGGGTCAGGCGCCAGCCCGCAGAAGGCGTCGCCGAGCGCAGGCGTCGTGCCGCGCCCGCCGCGCACTTCCGTCGCCACCATGTCGGCAATCGTCCCGTCCTGGATGCGTTGCGCCAGTTCGATCACGAACCGGCCCAGCCGGGAGCCCGAACTGGTCCGGGCCATCCTCATCAGCGACCCGACGGAGGAGATGGGAAGGCGCCCGGTGGCGTCTGCCATCGCCGCGAGCACCGTGTCGCGGTCCGCCGCCTGCGATCGGCTGGCGAACTCGCTCACCGCGTGCAGCAGTCCAGCCAGCACGGCCGGGGCCTGGCCCCCGTCGCCGTCCTGCGTCACGCGCTCGTGGATGGCCGACACCAGGTCGCCCAGGTTGCTGTGCGTGGCCAGCAGCTCCGTGATGAGATCGGCCGTCCAGGTGTCGAGCGCAGCCGTATTGCCCTCGAGGCATTCAGCAGCGATGCGATCCCACGTGGCGCGATCGCCGTGCAGGCGGTCGCGCAGGAGCTCGGCAAAGTCGATGCGCCGGACGCCAATCTGGGATTCGCCCTCGGACGACCAGAGCCGGGCGAGTCCGCCGCGCAGTCGCGCCTGGTCGGGTGCGATGGCCAGCAGCGGCAGGAAGCGGCGCCACGTGTCGACGTCGGCCTGCGGGTGAATCGTGACTTCGCCGACCTGGTGCGCGTAGAGCAGGGCCGCCAGTTCGCCGGCTGCCAGATCCGGCTTGGGCAGCACGCTGCCCCCGACGAGGAGGCCCGCCGGAGCGACGGACACCGTGAGCGGCCCCCGCGCCGTGGCGGCCTGGCCGGCGGCGCCAAGGGCCAGCAGGGCCGAGCCCACCGCGGGGTGTTCGGGCGGGTACAGCACGACCGCCCGCGCCGCCGCTTTGCACGTGCGGGCGAAGGCCACCAGCAGGTCGGCGATGTCGGCCGGCATGCTCGGACGTTCGTCGGCGCCAGGACGCACTGCGGGGCGCGCGCCCGACACGGCGGCGGGAACGGCACGGGCGGCGTCGGGCGTCTCGGGTGCGGACATAGGTCAAGCCAGCCGCCTCAGGGCGGCTCCTCGTGGATTATCGGCTCCAGACCGCCGGGACTTTCGCTATACTTCTGGTTCCCATGCGCGCGGTTGACCTTATTCGGAAGAAACGGGACGGAATCGGGCTAAATCGTGACGAAATCGAGAGTTTCGTCACTGGGGCGACCGATGGATCCTGGCCCGATTACCAGCTCTCGGCGCTCCTGATGGCCATCGTCCTGAAAGGGATGACCGACGAGGAGACCGCGTGGCTCACCGATGCCATGGCCCGATCCGGGGCCCGGTTCGACCTGTCGAGCCTGGCTGGCAGCAAGGTCGACAAGCACAGCACCGGCGGCGTGGGCGACAAGACCTCCCTGATCCTGGCCCCGCTGGCCGCCGCCTGCGGCGTCCTGGTGCCGATGATGTCGGGCCGGGGACTCGGCCACACCGGGGGAACGCTGGACAAGCTGGAGGCGATTCCCGGTTTCCGGGTCGACCAGTCGGCGCGAGAGATCGTGGAGGCGCTCGCTGATGTCGGGTGCGTCATCGTCGGGCAGACGCGTGACATCGCACCGGCCGACCGGCGGCTCTATCGCCTGCGTGACGTGACGGCGACGGTCGAGAGCATCCCGCTCATCACCGCGTCGATCATGAGCAAGAAGCTGGCGGAAGGCATCGACGCGCTGGTGCTCGACGTCAAGGTCGGCCGCGGCGCGTTCATGAAGACCGCTGAAGACGCGGAGCAGCTCGCCCGCGCCATGGTGAAGGCCGGGCAACTGGCCGGCGTTCGGACCGAGGCCGTGCTGACGCGGATGGACGCGCCGCTTGGCCGTGCGGTTGGCAACGCGCTCGAAGTGATCGAGTCGATCGAGACGTTGCGCGGAAAGGGCCCGCAGGACCTGACCGTGCTGTCGGTGGTGCTCGCGTCGCGGATGGTGGTGATGGCCGGCAAGGCCGCCAACGCCAGGGACGCCGAGCGGATGGTGGAGCGCGCGCTCAAGACGGGCGCTGGCCTGGACGTGTTCCGCCGGATGGTGGCCCGCCAGGGCGGGGACGCCTCGGTGGTGGACGACCCGTCTCGGTTCGCGCTGGCGTCGGGTCGCGAGACGGTGCGGGCGTCGCGGGCCGGCTACGTCGTGGGCCTTGACGCCATGCTCGTCGGGCGCGCGGCCGCGGCCCTGGGTGCCGGCCGGGCGACGGCCGAGGACCGGATCGATCACGGCGTGGGCCTCCGCGTCGTGGCCACGCTCGGCGCGCTAGTCCGGGCGGGCGAGCCGATCCTGGAGGTCTATCATCGCGACGGGCTGGGCCTGAAGGACGCTGTCGACCTGGCGACGCAGGCGATTGAACTCGGCGCGGCGCCGCCGGCGCCGCAACCGTTGATCGTGGGCGAGATAACGTGACGACGTGTGAAGTGGAGCCTCAATGACCAAGCGATTCACCTCGACCGACCTGTGGGTGAGCGGCATCGGAATCGGCATCGCGGCCGTCGCGATCCTGCTGGCGGCGTACGGCGGCGTGCCCAAGGCCCAGCCGTTTGCCGGCGCGGTCGTGATTCTGGGCATCGCCTATGCGTTGTCCACCAACCGCCGGGCGATTGACCTGAAGACCGTGCTCTGGGGCCTCGGGCTGCAGATCGTGTTCGCCCTGGTCGTCCTGAAGAACGAGTGGGGACAGCTGGTCTTCAAAGACCTCGGCGACAAGATCACCTGGCTGCTCGACTTCGCCGGCGTGGGCTCGGGGTTCGTCTTCGGCCCGCTGGGGGACAAGGTCGCCTGGCCGCGCATCATGACGACGGTGCTCGGCACGGACGGCGCGCGCTACTCGATGATCTTCGCGTTCCAGGTGCTGCCGACCATCATCTTCATCGCGGCCCTGTTCGCGATCCTGTACTACTTCGGCGTCATGCAGGTCGTCGTCCGCCTGTTCGCGTGGGGGATGCGCAAGGTGATGAAGGCGAGCGGCGCCGAGTCGCTCAACGTCGCAGCCAGCATCTTTATGGGCCAGACGGAAGCGCCGCTGACCATCCGGCCGTACCTGCCCAAGATGACCAACTCCGAGTTGATGACCGTCATGACCTCCGGCATGGCGCACATCTCGGGCGGGATCATGGCTGCCTACATCCTGTTCGGGATCGAGGCCAGGCACCTGCTGACCGCGGTGATCATGACGGCGCCGGGCACGCTGATGATGGCGAAGATGTTCGTGCCGGAGACCGAGGTGCCCGAGACGATGGGCGTCGTCAAGCTCGAGGTCGAACGCTCGGACGTCAACGTCATCGATGCGGCCGGGCGGGGCACGGGCGAGGGCCTCCACCTGGCGCTCAACGTCGGCGCGATGCTGATCTCGTTCCTGGCGCTCGTCGCGTTGCTCAACGCGCTGCTCGGGATTGCGGGCGCGTTCATGGCCACCCACTTCGGGATGACGGCGATCGCCAACCTGAGCCTGCAGCAGGTGTTCGGCTGGGCGTTCTCGCCGGTCGCCTGGGCGATGGGCGTGCCGTGGAAGGACTCGCAGGTCATCGGCAACCTGCTCGGCACGCGCATGGTGCTCAACGAGTTCGTGGCGTACGCGCAACTCGGGAACTACGCGGGGGCGACGGCCGTCCACGCGGCCGGCCCCCTGTTCGGGGCGATCGATCCGAAGTCGTTCACCATCGCCACGTTTGCGTTGTGCGGGTTCGCGAACTTCTCGTCGATCGGGATCCAGATCGGCGGCATCGGCGCGCTGGCGCCGACGCGGCGCCACGACCTGGCCCGGCTTGGCCTGCGGGCGATGCTGGCCGGCACGCTGGCGAACTTCATGACGGCGACGATCGCGGGGTTCCTGCTATGACAGACGAATACGGGCGCGTGCAGGCCGCGGCAGACGCGGTTCGCGGCCGCATCGGGGCGATCCCTGCGATCGCCCTGGTCCTGGGGTCCGGCCTCGGCGACTTCGCCGATGCGGTCACCGATGCCGTGGTGCTGCCGTACGAGACGCTGCCCAACTGGCCGACGACCAGCGTGATCGGGCATGCGGGCAAGCTCGTGGTCGGCACTGTCCGCGGCCGGCGGGTGGCCGTGCTGTCGGGCCGGGCGCACTACTACGAGGGGCACCCGATGGCGAGCGTCGTGTTTGCCACGCGGGTCATGGCGCTGGTTGGCGTGAAGACGTACGTCCTGACCAACGCCGCCGGCGGCGTCAATACGTCGTTTTCGTCGGGCGCGCTGATGGTGATCGACGATCACATCAACCTGGTGGGCACCAACCCGCTGCTCGGGCCCAACGACGAGCGGTTCGGGCCGCGGTTCCCGGACATGAGCGAGGTGTACTCGACGCGCCTGCGGGGGGTGGCCGATGCGTCGGCCAAGACGTCCGGCGTCGAAGTGGCGCACGGGATCTACGTCGGCCTGCACGGGCCGAGCTACGAGACGCCGGCCGAGATCCGCTACCTGAGGGCGATCGGCGCGGATGCCGTGGGGATGTCGACCGTCGCGGAAGCCATCGTGGCGCGCCACATGGGCATGGAGGTGCTGGGCATCTCGTGCATCACCAACATGGCGGCCGGCGTGCTGCCGCAACCGCTGAACCACAGCGAGGTCATGGAGACGGCGCAGCGCGTCAAGGGCGCGTTCATCGGGTTGCTCGAGGAGATCGTGGCCGCGGCGTAGGGGCGCGGCGTGCCGCGCCCGACACCCGGCGCGAAGAGGACAGCGGGAGGCGAAGACCGTGGAAGAGCAGCGACGCAAGGAGGTCAGGCGGCACCTGGTCTATTACCTGCAGGTGGTGAGCGCGATCTCAGGGAAGCCCCGCGGCCGGCTGGGCGACCTGTCGGCCGACGGCATGCTGTTGCTGACGAGTTCGCCGTTCGAGGTCGGGAAGAACTATCACCTGCGCGTGGAAATGCCCGAGGATGATCCGGAGCCGCTGGCGTTGACCGTGCGGGCCGAGTGTTCGTGGGTGCGGAAGGACGCGAACCCGGACATCACGCTGGCCGGGTTCAAGTTCGTCCAGTTGACCGTGCCGGCGTTGAAGGCCATCAATCGGCTGCAGAAGGAATACGGCTTCTTCGACGGCCAGCCCCTCGACGACGATGAGTAGCGACGAGAGACGGAGTGCGCCTGTGACACACGACGCCCTGGTAACGGCGGCGCGCCAGGCCCGCGATCGGGCGGTGGCCCCGTACTCGAAATTCAAGGTCGGCGCCGCGCTCGAAGCCTCAGACGGCACGATCATCACCGGCTGCAACATCGAGAACTCGACGTACGGGCTGACCGTGTGCGCGGAACGGGTGGCGGTCTTCAAGGCCGTGTCCGAGGGGCACCGGGCGTTCCGTCGCGTGGCCGTCGTGGCCGACACCCAGGCGCCGACGCCGCCGTGCGGTCCCTGCCGGCAGATCCTCTGGGAGTTCTGCGGCGACATCGAGGTGATCCTCGCCAACCTCACCACGGAGACCGGCCGCCATCAATTGAAGGACCTGCTCCCGCTGCCCTTCGACGCGCGGCTCTTGAGCTGACCGATGACGAAAAAATGGGGTCGGACCTAATTTCCGGTCGGCCGCGGGTGGAAATTAGGTCCGACCCCATTTCCGCGGTCCCGCACTAACATGAGATCCCATGCTGCCAACGATTGAGTGGACCGACGACGTGATCGTGATGATCGACCAGCGGAAACTGCCCGGCAGGGAAGTGTGGGTGCACTGCCGGACGGCCCCGGAAGTCGCCCGGGCCATCACCACGATGGTGATCCGCGGCGCCCCGGCGATCGGCGTCTCCGCCGCGATGGGCATCGCGCTTGGCATGCAGCGCAGCAAGGCCACGGGCACCCGGGCGTTCGCCACCGAGTTCCAGAAGACGTGCAACCTGATGGCGGCCACCCGCCCGACGGCCGTGAACCTGTTCTGGGCCATCGAGCGGATGAAGCGCACGTTCGCGGCGTCCGCGCATGCCGGGGCGTCGGTGGATGAGATCCGTGCGGTCCTCGCCGCCGAGGCGCGCGCCATCCACGACGAGGACGTGGCGAGCTGCCGGGCGATGGGGCGGCACGGCGCCACGCTCGTGCCGGACGGCGCCCGCATTCTCACGCACTGCAATGCCGGTGCGCTGGCGACCGCGGGGTACGGCACGGCGCTCGGCGTGATTCGCGGGGCCGTCGAGGCGGGCAAGCGCGTGACCGTGCTGGCGGACGAAACCCGGCCGTTCCTCCAGGGGGCCCGGCTCACCGCCTGGGAGCTGGTGCGGGACGGCATCGACACGACGGTGATCACGGACAACATGTCCGGCACGATGATGCAGCAGGGGCTGATCGATCTCGTGGTGGTCGGCGCCGATCGGATTGCGGCCAATGGTGACGTCGCCAACAAGGTCGGCACGTACTCGGTGGCCGTGCTCGCCCGGGAACACGGGATCCCGTTCTACGTGGCGGCGCCGATCTCGACCGTCGATCTCGACACCCCGGACGGTTCGCGGATCCCGATCGAGGAACGGCCCGCGCGCGAAGTGACCCACGTCGGGACGACACGGCTGACGCCGGAGGGCGCCAAGATCCGCAACCCGGCGTTCGACGTGACGCCGAACCAGTTCGTGACCGCGATCGTCACCGAGCGCGGCATCTGCCGGGCGCCGTACGGGGACTCGCTCGCGGAGGCAGTGGCTCGATCGGTATAGGCGCGAGGCGCGAGGCGTTGGGCGCGAGGCGAGAGGCGGTAGGGCAAAGGCGGTAGCGCGCGTGCTTCGGATTCGTGTCTCACTCCGTGAGTCTGCGAACCGTCGCACGCGGGCCCCGCGGGCGGTTCCTCCGCGAACCTGGCCCGACATGCCGGTCAAATGCACCGCCGCGGGTGGATTCAGCGACGCATGGGGCGCCCGAGCGATGCGCCCGCGGATGTCTGACTCGTCGGTACATTTGTCGTGATCGAAAGCGGCATGCTCGCACGGTTCGCTCCGGAAGCCGACCGCGGGACCTGGGAACGCCAGGCGCCGGAGTTGGCTGCTCGGGCGCGGGCGGACTGGCTTGACGCAGGCCCTTGAGCCGAGCCGATCAGCGCAGTGTCGGAAGACGCACCGTGAGCACCAAGGACAGAGGCGGGTTGGGTCCCGCATCGTAAGCAGACCACGGGCCGCGGCAAGGTGCGTTTTACCGGCGAGTGCGAGCGGGACTGCGGAAAGACAGCCGCCCGCGTTGCGGGGGGAACAGGATGCGCATTCTCGGAATCGAATCATCGTGCGATGAGACCGCCGCCGCGGTCATCGAAGAAACTGGCGACGCGGCGAAGCCCTGGGCGATCCGGTCGAGCATTATCGCGTCGCAGGTGGAGATCCACCGCGAGTGGGGCGGCGTCGTTCCCGAACTGGCGTCCCGACAGCACGTCCGCGACATCTGCGGCGTCGTCGAACGCGCCATGGGCGAGGCCGGCACGGCCAGCGCCGATATCGGGGCCATCGCCGTCACGCAGGGGCCTGGCCTGGTGGGCAGCCTGCTGGTGGGGCTGTCGTTTGCCAAGTCGCTCGCCGCCGCATGGAACGTGCCGCTCGTGCCGGTGCACCATCTCGCGGGGCACATCGAGTCCCTGGCCCTGGAGCACGGCCCGCTGCCGCTGCCGGCGATCATCCTCGTTGTGTCGGGCGGGCATACAAGCCTGTATTTCGTGAAGCAGGCTGGCCGGTACGAGGCGCTCGGCCGGACGCGCGACGACGCGGCGGGCGAGGCGTACGACAAGGTCGCGAAACTGCTGGGCCTCGGCTACCCGGGTGGCCCGGCGATCGACAAGCTGGCGCGGACGGGCGACGACCGCGCGGTGGCGCTCCCGATGACGCGGATGACGCATCGCGACCGGAACGCGCCTACCGAGAAGGGGCAGTGGGACTTCAGTTTCAGCGGGTTGAAGACCGCGGTGCTGCGCCACGTGAAAGCACGCGGCGCCGACTGGAAGCCGGGCGAGCGCGAGATCGCGGACCTGTGCGCGAGCTTCCAGCGCACGGTCGTCGAGACCCTGCTCGACCGGACCTTCAGCGCCGCCGCGTGGTTCGGCGCCCAGAGCGTCGGCATCGCGGGCGGCGTCTCGGCGAACAGCCGGCTGCGCGCCGATGCCGCGGCGATGGGGGCGCGGCACGGTCTTCCGGTGTACGTTCCGTCACTGGCCTTGTCCACCGACAACGCCGCGATGATTGCCGCCGCTGGCCTGCGGGCGTTCCACGCGGGCGTCCGGGCGGGCACGGACCTCAACGCTGACGCGTCGTTGCCGCTGATGTCAGTATCGCCGTAGGGTAAAGGGCAAAGGCGAAAGGCCGAAGTCCGAATCTGATTCCCTCCCCCTTTCCCCCGTCGCCCGGGAATTGCCCTACGCTCTCCAGAACGTGGCCCAGGACTTCAGTCCTGGGTATTTCGCGACACCACGCCACACGCATCACGCAGGGCTGAAGCCCTGCGCCACGTACTCGTCCGCCGTGTGCCTCCGCCTTTCCCCTAACGCCTATCGCCTATCGCCTATCGCCTATCGCCCAACGCCTATCGCCTGTTACGATCACCGCATGAAGGTCCATACCGACTACCTCTGGTTCAACACGAAGCAGCCGCGCGAGATCGTCCGCATCACCGACGAGGTCGCCGCCATCGTCCACACGAGCGGCGTCCAGGAGGGCCTGGTGCTCGTGTCGGCCATGCACATCACCGCGGGCGTCTACGTGAACGACTGGGAGAGCGGCCTCATCCACGACATCCAGGTGTGGCTGGAGAAGCTGGCGCCATCCGGCCTCGACTACCACCACCATCAAACCGGTGAGGACAACGCCGACGCGCACCTGAAGCGCACGATCATCGGGCACCAGGTGATGGTGCCCATCACGAAGGGCGCGCTGGACCTCGGGCCGTGGGAGCAGGTGTTCTACGCCGAGTTCGACGGGCGGCGACGGAAGCGGGTGGTCGTCAAGGTGATGGGCGAATGACCGGGGGCATGGGCGGGGCCGACACGAGCGGCGCGTCGTCGGGCGCCGACAGCCAGGGACGGTCCCGTCGCTATCCGGAGAGGCCCATCGCGGGAGTGGGCGGGGTCATCCTGATCGACGGCAAGGTCCTGCTGATCCGCAGGCGCTTCGAGCCGAACGCTGGCCGTTGGAGCCTGCCGGGAGGCACGCTCGAGGTCGGCGAGACGCTGCAGGAAGGCACCGCGCGCGAGATGAAGGAGGAGACCGGGCTCGACGTCGAGGTGGGCCCCGTGATCGACGTCTTTGATCGCATCATCCGCGACGCGGACGGCCGTGTGCAGTTCCACTTCGTGCTGGTGGACTTCCTGTGTCGCGCCGTCGGCGGCACGCCGGCGCCGTCGAGCGACGCGTCCGATCTGACGCTGGCGGTTCGGTCGGACCTGGCTCGCTACGATCTCACCGCGAAGACGCTCGAGGTGATTGAGAAGGCCTGGCACCTGGCCTCGGGCTGAGGGGCGCCCGGGATTCAGCCGAGGCTGCTGAAGGCCACGACGCGGTTCTTGCCGCCGTGCTTCGCGGCGTACGTGGCGTCGTCGACCTGCTTGATGAACCCTTCCGGTCCCAGTCCCTTGCGGAAGACCGCCAGGCCGAGACTGCCGGTCACGCGCCAGGGATCTCCGTTCGCGTTGACGAGCCCGGCGGCGGGGCCGACGTCCTTCTCCAGCGCGGCCCGCAGGCGTTCGGCTGCGACCGCGGCGCCCGCCTCGTCGGTGTCCGGCATGATGATGATGAACTCTTCACCGCCGTAACGCGTGGCGATATCGACGTCGCAGTCGCGGACCGACATGGTTTCGTCGAACCGCCGGACGTTTCGCCTGATCGTCTGCGCCACTTCGCGGAGCACCTCGTCGCCTTTGAGGTGCCCGAAGTGATCGTTGACGCGCTTGAAGTCGTCGAGATCCACCATCACGATCGACAAGGGATGACCGTACCGGGCCGACCGCGCCATCTCGCCGTGCAACCGTTCATGGAAGTAGCGGAAGTTGTACAAGCCCGTGAGCGCGTCGGTGACCGCCATCCGTTCCGCCTCGGCGAACATTCGGGCCTGGCGGAGCGCGACGGCGACCTGCGCCGCCAGGGTCGTCAGTAGCCGGACGTCGTCCTCGTCGAACGCGTTCTCTTCGTTGTCTTCAATGGTCAGGACGCCCTTCAGCTTCCCTTCGAACAGAATCGGCACCGCGATTTCTGACCGGACGTCCTCGACGCCCGACGTGATGTACCCGGGATCGGTCCTGACGTCCCCGACATTGACGACGCGCTGCTCGGACGCGCATCGCCCGGTGATGCCCTGTCCCAACGGGATCTGCATGCCGACGAGATTCTCGGCGTAGCCTCCGGTTGCCGCTTCGAGCAGCAGGTGCGTGCCGTCAGCCCGGAGAATGGCGCACGAATGGTGGTTCAGCCGTTGCTGAATTTGCCGGACGATCCAGGGAAACAACTCCTCCGTCTTCACGAACGTCACCAGTTGCAGGCCGATGTCCTGGACCAGTTCGAGCTGTGCCCGTACTTGGGAATTGTAGAGCGCCACGCCGATCTGCGTGGCGAGGATCCTGAGTGTCTGGAGATCGTGCTCTCCGAAGGCATTCGTCCGGGTGCTCTGGGTGTTGAGCACGCCCAGCACTTTGCCCCTGAAGATCACGGGGATGTCCAGTTCGGATAGGAACACGTCGGGCCCGAACTTCACATAGTGAGGGGACTTGGTGAGATCGGGGACCAGCGATTCCGTTCTGGTTGCGGCCGCCCGGCCGGAGAGGCCCGTGCCGATGGGGACGGACTTGCCGATGATGTCGTCGGGGTAGTCGGTGACCGCCCGGATGACCAGATCCGTGCCTTCCTTGAGCAGGATGGCGCAGTTGGAATACCGGAGCGATTCCTTGATCGCCTGCACCGTGCGCTGCAGCAACCGGTCCCGATCGGGCTGGGCGTTGATCTGCTGACCAATCTGGAGGATCAACTCGATGTGAGCGTGGTCAACCGGCAGGGGCGTAGGGTGGGGCCGATCCATGGGCAACCAGTTTCTGAATGTTGACGATGCCGAAGGAACTCGAAGTCACCACCATGCTACACCCTCATGAGGCAGGTGAACGCGACATACGCGTTGGGGTGGCACGCCGGAGGCCGGCGACCCTACTTGCCGGCCCGTCCCGCGGCTTTCTCGCTCGCGGCCGTTCGCAGCAGCGAGAACCCCGTGTAGGTGACGACGACCATCACCAGCCAGCGGACCTTGTCGAGGTCCAGTTCCTTCACGACGAGCAGCGCCAGCGCCGACCCGACAACGCCCCCGATCGCCATCCCGAGGGTGGTCTTGAGGCTGTAGCGACGGGCGCGGATGAAGTTCATGCTCGCGACGGGCATCAGGAACGCGCACGCGCCCATCATGATCGGGAACGCCGCGCGCGGATTCAAGCCGAGCAGGCTCACGAGGATCATGCACGGCGCGTAATAGCCGATCCCGAGCGGCATGATCGTGCCCAGCAGGAAGCTGCCAGCCAGTCCCAGCCACAGGTTCATGCCCTGCAGGTCAAGCGTGCCCGCATCGCTCGAGGGCATCCACTGCATCAACCGCGCCAGAAAGAAGCCCGCGGCCACGAGGAGGGCGATACCCATCCCGACCTGAATGCCCCGGCGCGGCATCTTCGAGACGACGCCCGCCCCGAACCAGGCCCCGACCACCGCCGCCGCAATCATCAGGATCAGCGTCAGCGGATCGACCGCGATCACGGTGATCCCGATAAACGCCTGCGTCGCCGTCGGCAGCGCGTACCCGACGTTGAGCGAACCGGGGATCAACTCGTCCGCCACCAGCTTCCGCATCCGGAAGTAGGTGGTGGACGTGGCGAAGCTGCCAATGCCGAGGGCGTCAAAGAAATTCGCGACGAACCCGACGGCCGCCCGCTCCGCGTCTGGCAGACCGGGATCGGGCGTGTCGGGATGCCTGCGGACCTCAAAGACCCAGACGCCGATATACACCACCGAGAGAATACTCAAAGCCACGATCAGCGCTGTGATCACCTGGGCCTCCGTCTGCCTGGACATGGCATCGCCGCGTTGCGGCAATTGTTGGCCGAATATATCATGCAGACGCGGCATCGGCGAGCGGGCCGCCACACGAGGACACACCATGACGACCTTGTCCCGCGACGCGGCCTGGGCGCTGCTCACCGAGTTCACCGAGAACGACAACCTGCGCAAGCACGGCCTGGCGGTCGAGGCGGCCGTCCGGGGTTACGCCCGCCGCTTCGGCGAAGACGAAGAGGCGTGGGGCGTCACCGCGCTCCTGCACGACTTCGATTACGAGCGGTACCCGGACCTGAAGGACCACCCGTTCCGCGGGGCGGAGGTCCTGCGCGAGCGCGGATATCCCGAGTGGCTCGTGCACGCCGTGATGTCGCACGCCGACCACACCGGCGTCGCGCGGGAGAGCCGTCTCGAGCACACCCTGTTCGCCTGCGACGAAATGGCCGGGTTCGTGACGGCAGCCTCTCTCGTGCGCCCGTCGAAGAGCCTGCTCGATCTCGAGGCCAAGTCGGTGGTGAAGCGGATGAAGGAGAAGGCCTTTGCCCGCGCCGTCAACCGCGACGACCTCCGCAAGGGCGCCGAGGAGATTGGCCTGCCGCTCGAGGAGCACGCGGCCAACGTCATCGCGTTCATGCGTGAAAAGGCGGATGAACTGGGCCTGCGCGGAAATCTCTAGGCTTCGTGCCGAACCGGAGACCTCCCGTCCTCGTATCTACCTGATGAATATGAGCGATCCAGCCGCCGAGCCCGTCGTCCAGATCCAAAACGTTTCGGTCGCGTACGGCAAGCAATTCGCGCTGCGCGAGGTGAACGCCGTGTTCCCGCGCGGGGCGGTCGGCCTGCTCGGCCCGAACGGCGCCGGCAAGAGCACGTTGCTCAAGGCGCTGCTGGGGTTCGTCAAGCCGACCGCGGGCATCATGCGCGTGCTCGGGCTCGACGTGGCCGTGTCACCGCTCCAGATCCGCGCGCGGCTCGGCTACATGCCCGAGATCGACGCCCACATCCCCGGCATGAACGCGGTGTCCTTCGTGGCCTACTGTGGCCAGCTGTCCGGCCTGCCGCCCGTGGACGCCATGCAGCGCGCCCACGAAGTCCTGTATTACGTGGGCCTGGGCGAGGCGCGCTACCGCAACGTCGAAACGTACTCGACGGGGATGAAGCAGCGCATCAAGCTGGCGCAGGCGCTGGTGCACGACCCGGACCTGCTGTTCCTCGACGAACCCACCAACGGCATGGACCCGAAGGGCCGTGAGGAGATGCTGGAACTGGTGCGCGACCTGGCCCACAACAAGGGCGTCAACCTGATCCTCTCGTCGCACCTGCTGCCCGACGTCGAGTTCACGTGCGACCACGTCATCGTCCTGCACCAGTCCCGCGTGGCGACGCAGGGCCCCATCGCCGAGTTGAAGGGGCCGCGCGGCAGTGCGTTCGAAATGCGGATCAAGGGCGATCGCGTCGCGTTTGCCCGTGCCCTGGCCGCAGCCGGGATGGCACCGAAGGCGGCGGAAGAAGACGTGATGCGCGTGTTCGTGCCCGAGGACCAGGGGTCGCGCGTGCTGTTCCAGCTGGCCGCGCGCGAGGGCGTGCAGGTGCGCCACCTCCGGCCGAGCGTCCCGACCCTCGAAGACGTGTTCGCCCAGGCCGTGGGCGAGGAGTAAGCCGTGCCGATACACGACCAGAGCTACCGCCGCTACCACGGCGAGCGCGCCCCCGGGGGGCGCGCATGGACCGTCATCGCGAAGTCCGGCATCCGGACGTTGGTGGCCAACCGCAAGTTCCTGGGCCTGATCATCCTTGCGTGGCTGCCGTTCGTCGTCCGATCGGTCCAGCTCTACCTGGCCGCGAACTTTCCGCAGATGTCCATCGTGGCGCCCGAGCCGAAGATGTTCCGCGACTTCCTCGAACAGCAGGGCGTGTTCGTCTTCTTCATCACGATCTTCACGGGCGCCGGCCTGATTGCCAACGACATGCGCGCCAACGACTTGCAGATCTACCTGTCGAAGCC
>Ga0334722_10001718_pt1 | contig 26422 bp, 22 predicted proteins | sample C3_bottom_MG_FD_207210 | JGI IMG/M metagenome (GOLD analysis project Ga0334722, IMG submission 207210) | Sediment microbial communities from Yellowstone Lake, YNP, Wyoming, USA - C3_bottom | ecosystem: Environmental > Aquatic > Freshwater > Lake > Sediment | place: USA: Wyoming | collected... | reverse complement strand
TGATCAACAACTTCGTGTTCACCCGCTACCTGGGGCTATGCGTGTTCTTCGGGGTCAGCCGCAACAAGGACACCGCGATCGGCATGGGCGTCACCTTCACTATCGTCGGCCTGCTCTCCGGCATGATCTCCTGGGCGCTCAACACATTCGCCCTCGTGCCGCTGAAGCTGGAATTCATGCAGATCATCGCCTTCATCGGCATCGTCGCTTGCCTGGTGCAGGCCACCGACCTGATCCTGAAAAAGGTGAACCCGATCTTGCACAAGAAGTTCGGCATCTATCTGGTGCTGATCACCACCAACTGCATTATCCTGGCGGTCCCCTTGCTCAATGCAACCAGCGGCGCCACCATGCTGCAGGCCTTTGGGCTGTCGCTGGGCGCCGGTCTTGGCTTCGCCCTGGCCTTGTTCCTGATGAGCTGCGCCATCGAGAAGGTGAACATGGCACCGGTGCCATTGGTGTTCAAGGGATTGCCGATCGCATTCATCATCGCCGGGCTGTTCGCCTTGAGCTTTCTCGGCTTTTCCGGTTTGAAGGTGGCATAAGCTATGGACTTGCTGCACATCGCACTCTGGGGTGTTCTTGTCTTCACGACGCTCGGCCTGTTTTTCGGCATCGCACTGGCCAGTGCGGCGCGCAAGTTCCACGTCCCGGTCAATCCGCAGGTGGAGGAAGTGCGCGAGAACCTGCCGTCCGCCAACTGCGGCGCCTGCGGCTTTGCCGGTTGCCAGACCTATGCCGAGCGGGTGGTCGAGGACGAGAAAGTGTCGCCTTCCCTGTGTACCCCCGGTGGCAAAGTGGTGGCTATCGACATTTCCCGGATCACCAACAAGACCATGGGAGAGATCAAGGAAGTCGTAGCCATGCTGCGCTGCTCGGGCGCAGACTCGGTGGCGCGCAAGCAGGCTGAGTACGACGGCATCCATACTTGCCTCGGCGCCAATTTGGCGTTTGGCGGCTCCAAGGCCTGCAAGTATGGATGCTTGGGTTTGGGCGACTGCGTGCGGGTGTGCGCTTTCGACGCCATGAAGGTCGGCGCATCAGGTATCGTCGAGATCGACTACACCAAATGCACGGGCTGCGGCCTTTGCCTGGACGTCTGCCCGAAGGACTGCCTGGTCAGTTATCCGCGTGCATATCGCGTTGCGCTGACCTGTCAGGCCAAAGGCAAGGGCAAGGCGGTCAAGGAAACATGCACGGTGGGTTGCGTGCACTGCCAGGCCTGTATCAAGAAGTGCCCGGCCAAGGCGATTTCCATCATCGGTGGCATTCTCGATATCGACCACAAAGCCTGTCTGGCTTATGGCCCGAGTTGCGAGGAGATCTGCGTCACGGTTTGCCCCACCGATATCATTCACCATCCGGGACAGCAGCCGGACGCCAACAAGCCCAAGCCCAAGAAATCGGCGAAGCAAGCCGATAAAGCAGAAGAAGAGGCGGCATAGCCGCTGTTTCCGCAACAACCGGCGGAGGCCATCGGCGGGTGTCCGTATGGCCAGTAAGCTGACCTTCATGACATCAAGTGTCGGGTGGCGGCAGTGGGTCGGTTGCGCCCACTGACCAAGTTTCTTTCCATCACCCCGGGTGATGGCCGGTATAATCACCAGCTTTTTATCCCCTATGTGGTTTAAGAACCTCGTTGTCTACCGGCTTCCCGCGGGCTTTTCCGTCAAATCAGACGACTTAGAGCGCAAGCTCGCGCATCATTCGCTGCAGCCCTGCGGCGGAACGCAAATGGAAAGCCGCGGCTGGATTTGCCCGCATGAGGACGGCCTGTTCCTCTTTCAGCAGCGCCAGCAGTGCTTGCTCGCCATGGGAGTGGAGCAGAAGATCCTCCCCGCGTCGGTCGTTCGCCAGGAGGCGGAGACCCGGGCCGAGGATATCGCGCGCCGCCAGGGGCGTCCGGTCGGGCGCAAGCAGATGCGCGAGCTCAAGGACCAGGTAACCGACGAACTGCTACCGCGCGCGCTTTCCCGCCGCCGGACCACCTATGGCTGGATCGACGCCATGAACGGCTGGTTGGCCGTCGACGCGGCTGCGGACGCCAAGGCCGAGCAGTTTATGGAGGTGTTGCGCAGCACCGAGGACGGCTTGGCTGCAAAGAGGCTGGAAACGCAGCGCACGCCGGCTTCGGCGATGGCTGCGTGGCTGGTAAAAGGGGAGGCGCCCGGCGCTTTCGGCATTGACCAGGACCTCGAGCTTCGCTCCGCGGACGCCACCAAAGCCACGGTGCGCTACGCGCGCCACAACCTCGAAGGCAAGGAGATCCGCGACCACATCGCTGCCGGCAAAACCGTTGTGCGCCTGGGGCTCACCTGGAACGACAGGATCTCATTCGTGCTGACCGAATTTTTGCAGATCAAACGGCTCACTTTCCTCGACATCCTCAAAGAAGACTCCGGAACCGAGGCCGAGGACAAGGACGAGCAGTTCGAAATCGAGTTTGCGCTGATGACAGGCGAACTCGCGCTGATGCTTGCCGATCTGACCAAGGCGCTAGGCAAGGAGAAAGTGTGATCATTGTCGCAGCGTCATGCCGCATGCCTCGTGTTGTACATAAACCCGGCAGATGCGATTAGGCGCCCATTAGTGAACTCGCGAAACTACCCAAATACACTTCGGGCGTAGTAATCAAGGAGCGAGAGCAGTGGAGATTCGATTGCCGTTTAGCCGCTGAGGACTGATCGGCCGCATTGGCCGTACTATTTGCGCTCGACCATACAAGAAAGCTCGCCCCGAATGTCCAAAGAAGTCAAAGTCACCCCGCAGCGCGCCCTCGTCGCTGCGGTACAGCTGCCGACGGTAAGCGACGCAGAGCTTGAGGCATCGTTGGACGAGCTGCGTGAATTGGCCAAGACGCTGGGCTTCGAGGTGGTGGCCACGTTCACACAAAAGCGCGCCAGTTTTGATTCCGCGGCCTACCTGGGCGCCGGCAAGCGCGAGGAGGTGCGGCGCTTTGTGCATGGTGAGGTTGATCAATCTGGCGATGCGTCGCAGGAGGCGCCTGCCTCAGCAAAGCGCGCGGGGAAAAGCGCCGAACGACACATCGCACGTCACGGCGCGGCCGCAGCGCGTGAAGCAGCAAAGGCACTGCGTGGCACCGACACCCGACAGGCCGCTTTCGTGCTGGTGGATCACGAGATTTCGCCGTCGCAGGCGCGCAACCTCGAAAACGAGATCGGCTGCGACGTGATGGACCGTACCATGGTGATTCTTGAAATCTTTCACCGCCACGCGCGCTCCAACGCGGCGCGCGCGCAGGTCGAGATCGCGCGCTTGCGCTACCTCGCGCCACGCTTGCGCGAGGCGGCCAAGCTGGCCGGGCCGCAAGGGCGGCAGCGTAGCGGTATCGGTGGCCGCGGTGCAGGTGAAGGCGCCGGTGAGGCAGACCGCGCCAAGGTCCGCGACCGCATCGCAGAGTTGAAGCAGGAGATCATTGCACTCGACCTCGAACGCCAGGTACAGCGTGCGCGGCGCCAGGAACGCCAGGGCCTGGCGCGCGTGGCGCTAATCGGCTACACGAATGCGGGCAAGTCCACCCTGATGCGCGCGCTGACGGGGAGCGAGGTACTGGTAGCCAACAAACTGTTCGCGACGCTCGATACCACCGTGCGTGCGCTGGTACCCGAGGGAGTGCCGCGCGTGCTGGTGAGCGACACGGTGGGCTTTATTAAGAACCTGCCGCACGATCTTGTCGCTTCTTTCAAGTCAACGCTCGAAGAAGCGGCCGAGGCGTCATTGCTGCTCCATGTGATCGACGCCAGTGATTCCGGATTTGAGCGCCAGATCGAGGTGACCGAGAAGGTGATTGAAGAAATCGGAGCGGGCAAAGTGCCGCGCTTGCGCGTGTTCAACAAGATCGACCAGGTCGGCGATACCAAGGCACGGGCGGAACGCGCGAAGGCATTGCGCGCACAATTTCCAAAGTGCATCGTGATGAGCGCCGTTGAAAGGGATGACATCGCCAAACTGCACAAGATCGTCCGTGCGTTTTTTGCCCGGCGTCTGGTCAAGGCTGAGTTGTTCCTGCCGTGGTCGGCACAGAAGTTGCGCGGCGAGTTGTTCGCAATTTGCGAGGTGCTGGAGGAGCGTGCCGATACGGCGGGGACGTTCTTCCGCGTGCGTGGCGAGCGCAAGGACATTGATGGTCTGCGCGACCGAATCGGACAGGCGCAAGGGATTCTGTAGCAGGATATGGAGGGGCTCGAAGGCTAGGAGCGAGGGGTAAACGTAATGGAGAACAACATGCAACTGCGCAAACTTGGCCGTTCTGGCCTTCAGGTGTCCGCCATAGGTCTTGGTTGTATGGGTATGGGCGAATTCTATGGAGGTCGGAACGAGGCGGAATCGATCGCGACTATTCACAGAGCGCTGGAGTTCGGAGTCAATCTCCTCGGTACCGCTGATATGTATGGGATGGGTCGCAACGAGGAACTACTTGGCCGCGCGCCAGAAGGATAGATGAGATCCTCGAATCGAGACTGGTTGCAACATAGGTCGAGTCCCCCCGGCGTTGTCTTCGAACTACTGCCTGGGGTTGACGGTGGGTAGGTATAACGTATACATTAGAGTCGCATAAATATATATATAAAGCAGTTTGCCGTACCATTAATATGACGACCAAACGTAAACTTGCGACATCGAGTTCACGCGCCGACGCGACCGGCCGCGATTGCCTCGCCACAGCCGTATGCAGCTATATCGAGGGTGAGATTATTGCGGGTAGGCTGGAGCCCGGGGACCCCCTCGACGAAGCAAATCTGGCGCGCAAGTTCGGCGTATCGCGCACCCCGGTGCGCGAAGCACTGCTTCAACTCGCAACGATTGACTGGATCCAGTTTCGTCCGCGGCGCGGCGCCGTGGTTGCGCCGATCACGCTGCAACGCATGGTGCAGATGTTCGAGGTGATGGCAGAACTTGAAGCGTTGTGTGCGCGCCTCGCAGCGGAACGAATGACAGTCGCCGAGCGCAATCTGCTGCGTCAAGCGGCGCAGGCCTGCGCACGTGAAGCTCGCGGCAAGTCCGAGCTCGCGTTTAGCCGCTACTTTGACGCAAACTACACATTTCATGAGCTTGTATATTTAGGCGCCCACAACGACCACTTGCTGGAAATGGCGAATGCGCTTCGCAATCGGCTCACGCCCTACCGGCGATTTCGGCTGCGCAGTCCGATGCGCCTTAAGAATTCCAGCCGTGAACATGATGCGGTGGCAAAAGCAATTGTGGACGGCGACGGCGAGCGCGCTGCGCAGGAAATGCGCTCGCATCTGACTATTCAGTCGGCGCTGCTCGCGGAACTGGCGTCGCAGCTGCCCCCGTCGTATCTGGAGCTGGTGAAATGAGCGGTTCGGCAGACGCGCAGCGGCGCGCCCATCCAGGCAACCTGCTTCCGCTGGCCGGCATACGAGTGCTTGATCTCACGCGCGCACTGGCAGGTCCATTCTGCACGATGATTCTCGCCGACCTTGGTGCCGACGTGATAAAGGTCGAACCTACACCGCACGGAGATATGATTCGCACGTGGGGGCCGTTCGATCACGGCATTAGCGCCTATTACCTCTCCACCAATCGCAATAAGCGCGGAATGGCATTGGATTTTCGCCACCCGCAGGGGGTGCATCTACTTGCCAAACTTGCGGCCAAGAGCGACGTGCTGGTTGAAAATTTCAAACCTGGAACTATGGAAGGCATGGGTTTAGGATACGCCCAGCTGAGCTCCGAGAATCCACGCATCATCTACGCCGGCATCACCGGCTTCGGTCGCACCGGCCCAGCCGGACACTGGCCGGGCTTCGACCAGATTGCGCAGGGATACTCGGGACTGATGAGTCTTACGGGCATGCCTGAGAGCGGACCGACCCGGGTGGGCGTGGCAATCGGTGATCTCACCGCGGGAATGTGGGCGGCGATTGGCGTGCTCGCCGCAGTTATCGCTCGCGCAGCGAGCGGTCGCGGACAGCGCGTAGAGACGTCACTGCTCGCGAGCCTGGTGGGGCTTCTCAGCGTGCAGGGCCAGCGTTACCTCAGCCTGAGCGAGATCCCAGAACCTACGGGAAATACACACCCGGTGATCGCCCCATATGGTGCATTCGAGACCAAGGACGGTCCGCTTAACCTCGCTCCCGCCACCCCGGATATGTGGCTCAAGCTATGCGGACTGCTGGAACTCGATGCCCTGACCGCGAATCCCCGATTTGTCGACAATGCGGCGCGCATGCAGCATCGCGACGAGCTCAAAGTGATTATCGAGGCGAAACTCAAACTGAGGACACGGCACGAGTGGTCTGAGGCGATGCTCGCGCTCGGCATTCCGGCCGGTCCGATCAACAATCTTGCCGACGTCTTTGCCGATCCGCAGGTAAAGCACTGCGGACTGGTCGAGGAAGTAACGCACCCACTGCTGGGGACGCTGAAACAGCTCGCCAATCCAGTCCGCATGGATTCGCTTGCCGGAGGCTGCGTGCGTAGGCCGCCGCCGCTGTTTGGCGAGCACACCCGAGCAGTGCTGGCAGATTACGGCTTCGCTCCTGGAGAAATCGAAAACTTGCTGGGCGAAGGGGTCGTGCTGCAATCTGACTCGACAGGGACGGAAGTACGCAAATAGCATCCCCGAAGACAAGGGCATTGATAGTTCAATTCACCAAAGGAGGATAGACATGAAGTATGGCTTTTGCAGGCGGCTCGCTTTTGCATTCGCACTGACGCTTGCCCTACAAGCCCAGGCGCAGGAATTCAAACTGACGCACCAGTGGAAACAGGGAACGGACGGGCGTGACCTCGCCGCGCGCGAATTCATCAAGGAGGTGAATAAGAAGGATCCGGCGATCAAATTTCGCGTCTATCCCGGGGCATCGCTGATCAGCAATCCGCTGAAGCAAATCGACGCGATTCAGGACGGCACCATCGAGATGTGCATTCTTCCTCTGATCTACGGCGCAGGCAAGATACCCGAACTCTCGGTGACCATACTGCCAGGGGCGATCACCAATATCGCCGACGCGATGAAGCTCAAGAATAGCGAATACGCGAAAAAACTACAGGAACTCGCCGAGGCCAACGGCTTTCATATCCTGACCTGGTGGTGGACCGAAGGCGGATTTGGCAATCGGGTGCACCCGATCACGGGGCCGGAATCGGTCAAAGGCCTGAAGATGCGTGGTGCCGATAAAACCATCGACAGCGCGATGCAGAATGCCGGTGCGTCGGTGTTTTCGATGCCGTCGACGGAACTCTACAATGCGGTGCAGTCAGGTGTGCTCGACGGGCTGCTGACCTCGTACGAGACCTTCGTAAGCATGCGCCTGTACGAACAACTGAAATTCGCGACCATCGGCGGTGACTATACGATATTCATGGTGATCCAGCCGCTGATCATTTCCAAGAAGGCCTGGGACAAGCTCACCCCGGCCCAGCAGAAGATTTTCGAGGAAGCGGCCGCGAAGAGCGAGGTTTTCTTCAATGCCGAGCAAGACAAAGTTGAGAAGAAGGTCGTGGAAGTGTTCAAGGGCGCCGGCGCGCAGGTGAGGCAGATGAGCAAAGCGGAATTCGAGCAGTGGCTCGCGCTCGCCAAGCGGACTGCCTGGAAGGACTTTGCCAATTCAAGCCCGAAAGCCAAGGAATTGGTCGACGCGCTCCTGCGTTCGCAGGCCAGGTAGGCAAGATACGCGGCGAGAGGCGATTGCGCCTCTCGCGTCGTTGCATATAGGGAGAACAGCGTGCGCTTGCTCAATACATGGATCGAAAGGCTGAGTCTCGCCTGCGCGGCGGTCGCGGGCGCGCTACTGGCTGCGTCCATCCTGGTAATTGTCTGGATGGTCGCGTATCGGACAGCGGGATATCAGAACTCGTGGGAACTGGAAACGAGCATCGACATGATGGTCGCCGCCGTGTTCCTCGGATCGCCCTATACGTTACGGACCCAGGGGCACGTCGGGATGGAATTGCTCGACGCAGTCCTGACGGACGGCGGACGGCGCAAGCTCGCTGTTTTCGGCCAGTCGATCGGCTTGCTCGTTTGCCTGTATCTCGCGTGGGCCGGACTTGGCATGACGCTGGAGGTCTATCACTCCGGCGAGCGTTCGCTCGGTGTGTGGCAGGCGCTGTTGTGGCCGAGGTATGCCGCCATGCCAGTAGGCATGTTTCTAACCGCGCTGCAATACCTTGTCGAGCTGCAGAAAGCGTTTGGTTTCGGCTCCGCGTCCTCCGAGAGCGCGAGGTAGGTGATGAGCGAATTGCAAATCGGAGTGCTGCTCCTGGTCATTACTTTTGTAGTGTTGTTTTCCGGAATTCCCATTGCCTTTGGACTCGCCGGGGTGGCGATTGGGTTCCTGGCCACGTTTGGCCAGGCAACCGGACTGTCCGCGGTGGCGAGGACCTTCATTGGAGAGCTTTCGAGCTTCGCGCTGCTGACTCTGCCAATGTTCGTCGTGCTTGGGGCGACGATCGGGCTATCGCGCGCTGGCAAAGACGTTTATGAATCACTGCATCGTTGGTTGTATCGCGTTCCCGGCGGCTTGGTGATAGCCAACATCTTCGCCTGCGGCCTGTTTTCTGCAATGTGTGGATCGAGTCCGGCTACTGCAGCCGCGATTGGGAAGGTCGGGATTCCAGAGATGCTGCGGCGCGGCGTGCCCGCCAGGCTCGCGACCGGCGCGATCGCGGCCGGCGGGAGCCTCGGCATCCTGATCCCGCCCTCGATCACTTTCATCATTTACGGCATCGCGACCGAAACCTCCATCGGACGGCTGTTCCTTGCCGGCGTCGTACCGGGCATTCTTCTGGTGCTGATATTCTCCGCCTATGCCTGGGGCGTGACGGTGCGCGCGCCCGTCAAGACTGCGGTTCAGGAACACTACACGCTGAAACAGAAGTTCTCCGGGCTATTGCGTACGATCCCGTTTCTGGCAATCATCGTTGCGGTGACGGTATTCATGTACGGCGGCTACGCGACCCCCTCCGAAGTCGCCGCCATCGCCGCGTTTCTGGCCCTGATCCTCGTTATCCTGATCTATCGCACCAGTGTGGCGGACCTGTGGGCGATCATGCGCAACGCAACGCGCGAATCCACGATGATATTGATGATCGTCGCCGCCGCGGCACTGTATTCGTACATGATGTCCTATCTGTACATCACCCAGAGCGTCGCCGATTGGATGTTCAGCTGGAGCCTGGAGCGTTGGCAGTTGCTGCTGGTGTTGAACCTATTTCTATTGCTGGCGGGGTTTTTTATGCCCGCCGTTGCCGTCATTCTGATGGGCATGCCCTTCATTCTTCCGGTGCTTGCGCCGAATAGCATTGATCTGGTCTGGTTTGGCGTCGTGCTGACCATCAACCTCGAGATCGGGCTGATCCATCCTCCAGTCGGATTGAACCTGTTCGTAATCCGCAGTATCGCACCCGAGGTTCCGCTACGCGATGTGATGATGGGTTCGCTTCCGTTCGTGGTGATCATGTTGTTGTTCATCGTGCTGCTGACGGTGGTTCCCGAGATCGCCACTTGGCTCCCGGACCGCGTGATGGGGCCGGGACGGTAGCGGCCTCTTCGCGATGAAAACAGAATCATGATCGACGATACCGCTCCCAGCTTGAACATCGAGGGCGCGCGCGCGACCATTCGCCTGCGCCGGCCGCTCGAGCATAACCGCATCGATCCGGCGGACCTTGCCGTATTACTCGACCATTTCGAGCAGGCGCGCTCGAACAAGGCCGTTCGCGTTCTTGTTGTGACCGGGACTGGACACAAGACATTCAGCTCGGGCTACACCGTCGCAGCGATTCGTGAGCATTTGGACGATCGCCTGGAGAAAGTGCTGGACACGCTTGAGTCTCTGCCACTTCCGGTGATATGCGCATTGAACGGCAGTGTCTACGGCGGCGCTGTCGACATGGCGCTGTGCTGCGATTTTCGCATCGGGGTAAAGGGCAGCCGCATGTTTATGCCGGCGGCGAAATTCGGACTGCACTATTACCCCGGCGGAATCCGCCGCTACGTAACCAGGCTCGGACTCAGCAGCGCGAAAAAACTCTTCCTTACCGCGCAGGCTATCGATGCCGACGAAATGCTGCGCATTGGTTTTCTAACCGAGTTGGTGGATGCCGGTCAGCTTGAGCTTATGGTCGCACGATACGTCGATGCGATTATGGAGTGCGAGCCGGGCGTCGTCGCGTCGATGAAGCTTCATCTCAATGGTACCGCTGACGGAACCATCGACCTCGCTGCGCAGCGCGCCGCGTACGAGCAGTCGCTGCGATCGGAAGAGTTGGCGCTACGACTGCAGTCACTTGTAAAAGGCTGACTCTCGGCTGGTCTGATCGGTTTGACACGAGTTTCTCGACGGCTGGAGAATCTGGCAAGACCCAGGACGTCACCAATCTCGATCCCGCAATTTTCCAGCAGCCGACACGCTTGCACGGTCTCGCGTGGCGTGATTGCGAATCCATACAGCGGCCGGGACATCCATCGTGCAAATGTCTGATGCAAGCGCAACGCGAACCGGGTCCGAAAATAGTCCGACCTCTCCGTCCTGTGGCACCGATTGCACCCGGCGTCGTAACGTATGACGATGGGCACGCGCATATGCTAATGCTCGCAGACATTTTTTCCGACTGAATTGCAAAGCGGTGCCGGTCAAGTTGAAAATGTAGCTGACGCACATTGGTGACCGCTTCGTCATCGAACCGGACGCTGAATTTGTGCTGGGCTGTGGGTTTGCAGTGGGAGATGCGGACCGGCGCTATCGACCCGTAGCCCTCATAGACACTTTCAGTAAGCGGCTAATCCCCTTGTCGGTTCGCAAGGGGAGGGTCAGGTTGAGGCGGGGCGATGCGCCGACATCAGGAACCCACAGGGCCCGGCCCCTTCTGGACGAGGTGGGCGCAACCTGTTTTAATACCATGAACCCGCTTAGCATAGAGGAGTTTCTCGATGGCGATCATCGATTCCCAGGTCCACGCCTATGAAGCGAACACGCCGAAACGGCCTTGGTACAGTGTGCCGAACTGGCCCGATCACGTCACGGGTGACGAGATGGTGGCGGCGATGGACAAGGTCGGTGTCGACGGCGCGATCTTCATCTCTTCCTTTTCCATGTACCGGTACGACGCCAGCTATGCGGTGGACGTGCAGCGTGGCCATCCCGACCGGTTCGCCCTGGTCAAGCCGGTCGACCCGGATGATCCGGCAGTGGCCGATGTCATCGCCGACTGGAAGAAGACGCCGGGCACGGTCGGTATTCGGATCATTGTGACTAACGATCCGGGACGCAACAGCGACCCGAACCACCCGGGCCTCGACCGGATCCTGCGCGCAGCGGTCCGGCACGACTTTCCGGTCAACATGCTGTGCTGGGGCAACCTGGACGCGGGCACTGCACTGATCGACCGCCACCCCGACACGCGATTCATCGTCGACCATCTGGGCATCATGCAGCCCCGCACGCCGCCCGCCACGCCGCAGCCCTGGGCCGACCTGCCGAAGGTACTGGCCCTCGCCAAGCGCCCGAACGCGGTGATCAAGGTCAGCGGCGCCTGCACGCTGTCCCGGGAGCCGTACCCCTTCCCGGACATCTGGGATCTGCTCGAGCGCGTGTTCGACGCCTGGGGTTTCGACCGCTGCCTGTGGGGCACCGACTGGACGCGCGCTTTCGCGGTCGTCAATTATGAACAGGCCGTCGAGCCCTTCCGCCTGACCGACCGCCTGAGCGACAGTGAACGCTCGATGCTGATGGGCGGTGCCTGCGCCAGGGCCTATGGCTGGTCGCCGCAGAAACGCTAGGATATTCACCACTCGATCAACCCACGCGGGAAACCCCGCCCGTGTTCGCGAATCCGGAGCCGAGGAGTGGAACCATGATCAATGATGCTCTGCGTACGATCTTGCCGATCGCCGGCTGGCCCGAAGAACGGACCCACGCCATCGATATCACCGGTGGCACCGATCCGATATTGCCGACGCCGTTTCGCATCAGCGAGACGAGTGTCGCAGCCCTTGCGGCGGTCGGCCTCGCTGTCTCCGACCTGTGGGAGCTGCGCACCGGGCGCCGTCCGAGAATCGCAATCGATGCACGTCAGGCGACGGCTTCGCTGCGCGGCGGGACTTACTTGAAGATGGACGGGACCGCCGTGCCGGGCGGGCACAACACAATAATGGGCATGTATCCAGCCAGGCAGGGCCGCTGGAGCTATATCCACAGCAACTTTCCCAACCATCGTTTCGCCGCGCTCAAGGTGCTCGGCGTGCAGGAGGATCGCGATGCGGTGCGCAAAGCGATAGCGCAATGGGACGCGCAGGAACTTGAAGACGCAATCATCGCCGCAAACGGCGCCGGCGGCATGGTGCGCTCCATGGAAGAATGGGCGCAGCATCCGCAGGCTGCCGCTATTGCGTCCTTGCCCCTGATGGAAATCATCAAGATCGGTGACAGTCCGGCTGAGCCGCTGCGCGGCGGTGATCGCCCATTGTCAGGAGTCCGGGTGCTCGATCTGACGCGGGTCATCGCCGGGCCGGTCTGTGCGCGAACCCTCGCTGAGCATGGCGCCGATGTGCTGAAGATCACGGCCGCACACCTGCCGAGTCTCGGCCACCAGGATTACGACACCGGCCACGGCAAATTGTCCGCCCATCTCGACTTGCGCGACGCGGCCGGCGTGGAGATCCTGCGTGGACTGGTCCGCGACGCCGACGTGTTCTCGCAGGGCTATCGGCCGGGAACCCTCGCCAATCGTGGATTCTCGCCCGAAGCTCTGGCACAGTTGCGGCCGGGCATCGTCGCGGTCTCGCTCTGCGCCTTCGGTCATATCGGGCCGTGGGCATCGCGCCGCGGCTTCGACACCGTGATTCAGGCGGTCAGCGGTATCGCGCAGCGCCAGGGTGAACTGTTTCCCGGTGGAGCACCGGGACCGCAAATGTATCCGGTGTCGGCGATAGATTTTCTGACCGGCTATTTGATGGCGTTCGGTGCGATGGTGGCGCTTGCGCGCCGCGCGCGCGAGGGCGGCAGCTGGCACGTGCGCATCTCGCTGGCGCAGGTAGGGCGCTGGCTGGTCGAGCGCGGCCAGGTGCCGGAGGCCGGACTCAAGAACGTGGCCAAGGAGTTCACGCGCGAGGAACTCGAGCGCTGGTCGATCACAGGCGATACGCCGCTTGGCCGATTGCAGCACCTCGGTCCGGTGCTGCGCCTCTCCGAAACCCCGCCGCGCTGGGCCCGGCCCACCGTGCCCTTGGGCTACAACGAGCCGGTGTGGCCCGTCCCCAGTAGCGCGGGGCGCGGTTAGAATCGCTTTAGAAAAGGAGTTCACCATGTCCATGCTGCGGTCCGTCGTCTTTGCCGTCCTATGCGTTCTCTCCGGGGCGGCGCTCGCCCAGTCCTATCCCGCCAGGCCCGTCAAGATCATCGTCGGATTCGCGCCCGGTTCCGCGACGGACATCATCATGCGTCTCGTGGCGGACCAGTTCTCGAACTCGATGGGGCAGGCGTTCATCATCGAGAACAAGCCGGGCGCCGGTGGAAGCGTCGGGGCCGCGCAGGTGAAGAACGCGGCACCGGATGGCTATACGCTGGTCGCGGCGGGAAGCGGCCCATTCGGCATCAACCCGGCCATTCAGTCCAAGCTGCCCTACGACGCCATCAAGGATTTCGAGTTGATCACCAATATCGTGCTCACGCCGCAGGTGCTCGTGGTGGGGGCGCAGTCGCCGTACCACTCGCTCAAGGAACTGGTTGCGGCGGCCAAGGCCCATCCGGGCGAGATCCCCTACGCGTCGCTCGGCACTGGCTCGACCAGCCACCTCACGATGGAGGCATTTCAGGCTGCGGCCGGCATCAAGCTCAACCACATTCCGTTCAAGGGCAGCACCGATGCGCAGGCGCAGATACTTGCCGGCAGTATTCCGCTGATGTCGGACACGGTGCCGGGCGTGCTGGCGCAAGTAAAGGCGGGAAAACTGCGCGCAATCGGCGTCGCCATACCAAAGCGCTCGGAGTTCCTGCCACTAGTGCCTACCGTTGCCGAGCAAGGCTACCCGGGCTTCGAGAGCGTAGGCTGGATCGGGCTCGCCGCTCCTGCGAAGACGCCTTCCGCGATCCTGGACCGTCTGAACGCTGAAATCAGGAAAATGCTCGCGGATCCGGCCGTGAAAGCGCGCCTCAATACCCTGGCCTTCGAACCCCTGGGCGACTCCCGCGAGGAATTCACTGCTTTCGTCAAGAGTGAGATCGAAAAGTGGACCAGGGTCGCGAAGGACTCGGGTGCCCGTTTGGACTAGCAACGTCGTCGATTGTGTTGGCTAGCTTCCTGGCCTGAGTTCGCGCCGACAAGCCAAGTTTCGCGGTACCGCGGACGTCCGCCGTCGATAGTACGCGGTCGCAGCGATGAACAACGGCCGTTCGAAGACGCTCAGCGGCCCCATGTCCGGCCTCACATGCACAGCAGCCACACGCAATCTTCAGACGGATGTCGCCTTTGGCCGATGAGTGGGCCGTCGAGGCGAGTGGCCTTAGTCCGTCCCTGGCCGAGAGTGACGGTTGGGATATCGTTCGCTGATAGCGGACTGTTAGCTGCCGCGCGGGCTTAACCAGTAGGGCCCGCTTTCGGGGTGGGGCTGATACGAGCCTGAGAGGACAGTTGGCCCAAGTTGTGGGGCGTGGTCTAGGCAAGTCAGACCAAGCCAGACTGGTTGTCCGGCGTGGTCTAGACTAGTCCAGCGTATGGTGGAGGCGGGGGGAATTGAACCCCCGTCCGCAAGCCCTCTACAGACAGATCTACATACTTAGCCAGGTTGTTAGATTTGACCGGTTGCCCGCCAACCGGCAGGCTGACAAACGGCGAGTCACCTATTTTTTGGCGCGCCGCAAAGTGACCCTGCGGCACGCGAGCTCATGTGAATGACTCTGCTGTAACTTGCGTTACCCGGCCCATGAACCAACCGGTGCAGAGCTAGCCGGTATTAAGCGGCTAGTGCGAAACGTTCGTCGTTCGCGGTTATTGCGTTCCAGTTGGATTTACGAGGTGGCTGGTCCTCGGTATGCACTGCGCTGCTTCGTAACCCACGTCGAAACCAGGTCGCCCCCGGTATCTGGTGCGGAGTGGAAAGCCAGAAGCGGTGGAATTGCCCCGCACCGTGCTCGCCAATCCAAAACTACATGTACATTATCGCACATGGGGCCAAATCAGGCGGAAATCAAGACCCTCAAAGGTAATCGAGCACCTCGCGCGGATGCTCGATGACGGCGTCGGCCTGCCAGGACTCGATCGCGCCGCCGTCGCCCAGGTAACCGTAGTTCGCGGCAAGCACCCGCATGCCGGCCGCGCGTGCGGCCTGCACGTCGCGCAGGTCATCGCCTACGTACAGGCAGTCCGAAGGGGACAATTTCAGCGCCGCCGCGGCATGCAGGAGCGGATCGGGGTGCGGCTTCAGCCTCGGCGTAGTGTCGCCGCCGACGACGCAGGCCGCGCGCTGGTCCAGGCGCAGGCCCTGCAGCAGCGGGAAGGTGAAACGTTCCGCCTTGTTGGTCACCACGCCCCACGGCAGCCGGTCGCGGTCGAACTGGTCCAGCAGTTCGGCCATGCCGTCGAACAAGCGCGTATCGACGCAGATCTCCGCGGCGTAGAAGTCGAGAAACTGCAGCTTGAGTTCTTCGTAGCGCGCATCCCCCGGGTTCAGGCCGAAGCCGACCTTGAGCAGGCCGCGCGCGCCGCTGGACGTGTAGGACCGCGTGAGCTCGAGCGGCATCGCCGCCAGACCGCTTGCGGCGCGTACGCGATTCAGGGCGCGTGCGAGATCCGGCGCCGTATCCGCGAGCGTGCCGTCCAGGTCGAACAGCACGGCGCGGGCACTAGGCATCGCGCACGCAGTGCACCAGGTAATTGACGCTGGCGTCGTTGTTGAGCGCGTACACTTTGGTCAGCGGGTTGTAGCTCATGCCGATCACCGATTTCAGCGTGAGTCCGGCGGCGCGGCAATGCCGCGCGAGTTCCGAAGGCTTGAGGAATTTGGCGTAGTCGTGCGTGCCGCGCGGCAGCAGTCGCAGGATGTATTCGGCGCCGATCACCGCGAGCAGATAGGACTTGGGGTTGCGATTCAGGGTGGAGAAGAAAACATGTCCGCCCGGCCTGACCAGTTGCGCGCAGGCGCTCACCGTGCTCGCCGGGTCGGGCACGTGCTCCAGCATTTCCATGCAGGTGAGGGCGTCGTATTGTCCCGGCTCGCGCTGCGCCAGGCTCTCGGCGCTGATTTCCTCGTAGTTCACGTCGAGGCGCGATTCGAACAAATGCAGCATGGCCACCTTCAGCGCCTTTTCGGACAAGTCTATGCCCTTGACGCGCGCGCCCAGTGCCGCCATCGCCTCGGCCAGAATGCCGCCGCCGCAGCCGACGTCCAGCACCGATTTGCCCTTCAAGCCGGCGATGCCGTCGATCCAGCCCAGGCGCAGAGGGTTGATTTCGTGCAGCGGTTTGAATTCGCTCGTCGGGTCCCACCAGCGGTGGGCCAACTCGCTGAATTTGGCCAGTTCCTGCGGGTCGGCGTTCATGATCTTGTCCCGTCCAAATAAAAAAGCCCCGCTTGCGCAGGGCTTTTTAAAGGTTTGCTGAAGCTTACCTTTGCCGGGTTCCCACCACCTCGATTTCGACGCGGCGGTTCTTGGCGCGGCCTTCCTTGGTCTTGTTATCGGCGATCGGTTGCGTCTCGCCCTTGCCTTCGGTGTAGATGCGGTTGGCTTCGATGCCCTTGCTTACCAGATAGGCCTTGACCGCGCTGGCGCGGCGTAGCGACAACTTCTGGTTGTACGCATTGCTGCCGATGCTGTCAGTATGGCCGATGGCGATGACCACTTCCAGGTTCACCGCTTTCAGCTTGCCCACCAGGTCGTCGAGCTTGGCTTTGCCTTCGGGTTTGAGCACGGCCTTGTCGAAGTCGAAATGCGCGTCCGCGGCCATGGTCACTTTTTCTTTCACCGGCGTGGGCGCGGGCTTAGGCGCGGGCGCGGGAGCGGGTGCGGGTGCCGGAGGTGCGGCCACAGGAGCGGGAGCAGGCGGCGCGGGCTTTTTCGGCACCAGGTCCGGATCGCATTCCATGGTCGCCATGGCCGGCGTCCAGTAGCCGGTGCGCCAGCACAGGCCGAACGGATTCTTGACGACGACGTTGTCGGAAACAGGGGCCATGACATAGCCGTTATCCTGCGCGAGGGCGCTGGTTGCACCCATGCCGAGCGCGAGCGCGGCGGAAGATAGTATCAACGCGAATTGTTTTGCTATTTTGTTCATGTTTTTCCCCTCGATAAAGTTCGGTCGTATTCCACCATGGAAACTTCTTCGGCGGCCTCGATTCTAAGCCCTTGTTTCCATTGATAGCCTATTTTGCCACAAAACTACCAAGTTTTCCAGATCATTTTTTGGCTGGTTTTTCAAGCCTCTATTTTCAACCAATAGCTGCCCCGCGACCCAGACGTGGCTGACATTCTCGCGGCCGGCGGCATACACGAGGTGTGAAATCGGATCATAGCAGGGCAGCATTTCGGGCGCGCTGAACTCGACCGCGGTCAGGTCGGCAAATTTGCCCGGCGCGATCGATCCGATTGCGTGGTCCAGCTTGAGCGCACGCGCGCCGTCGAGCGTCGCCATGGCGAGCGCCTGACGCGCGGGCAGCGCGCCGGCGTCGCCGCTTACCGCTTTCGCAAGCAGCGCCGCCAAGCGCATTTCCTGGAACAGGTCGAGGCGGTTGTTGCTGGCTGATCCGTCCGTTCCCAGGCCGACGGTTACGCCCTCCGCCAGCATGCGCGCCACCGGCGCGAAGCCGCTGGCGAATTTCAGGTTCGAGGACGGGCAATGCGCGACGGAACTGCCGTTGGTCACGAGCAGCATGATTTCTTCATGTGTGAGATGGGTCGCATGCACGCCAATCAGGTTCGGGCCGACCAGGCCCAGGCGCAGCAGCCGCTGCAGCGGGCGCATGCCGTGCTGTGCCATGCTCTGTTCGATCTCGCCCTGGGTTTCGTGCACATGCATGTGCACCGGCAGGTCGAGCTCTTCGGCCAGGGTGACCAGCCGCGAAAAAGTCCGGTCGCTGACCGTATAGGGTGCGTGCGGCGCCATGCAGAAAGAGAGCAGCGGCTGTTCGCGCAAGCTGTCGCGCAGCGCCAGGCCCTTGGCCACATAATCCTCGGCGTCGGCGGCGTAGGCGGTGGGGGCATCGATGACAATCAGGCCCAGCGCCGCGCGCATGCCCATATCGAGGGCGGCGCGCGCCGCATCGCCGGGATAGAAATACATCTCGTTGAAACAGGTGATGCCGCCGCGCAGCATTTCGGCGCAGGCGAGCAGGGTGCCGTCGTAGACGAACTGGGGCGATACGTGCCTCGCCTCGGCCGGCCAGATGCGGTCCTGCAGCCATGGCTCGAGCGCCAGGTCGTCGGCGAGTCCGCGCATCAGCGCCATCGATGCATGGGTATGCAGGTTGACCAGGCCGGGGATGAGCGCGTGATCCGGCAACGCCACGCACTCGGTCGCGTGGTAGGCAGCGTGCGCCTCGGCGGCGGGAAGCACGGCGAGTATGCGAGCGTCACGCACGGCGACGCTGTGGTGTTCCAGAACGCGCCCGGCCGGATCGACCGGGATGACCCAGCGCGCGTCTATCAGCAGATCTATGGTTTCCACGTTCTGGCCTGGCAATTCATTCGCGGTTCCAAGCGGAAGTTCGCCCGCAGGATACAGCAGAACCGGCAACCGGGGTTGAACGGGCCAACGGGCCGCGGCCTGAAATCCGGCGGATTACATGGTCAAAAAGCCGCTGCGCGTGTTAAACTTCAACGCTTTTTCCGGCCGCGATTTGCGGCGCTTTTTTTGGGGTCGTAAGGATCAGGGGCAGACCCCTCTGGCCCCCTCGATTTTGTTGCACACCCTCAGAATGATTGCGCGTCATGGAACAGTTCGCTAAAGAAACCCTGCCGGTAAGCCTCGAAGAAGAAATGCGTCGGTCGTACCTTGATTACGCCATGAGCGTGATCGTGGGGCGCGCCCTGCCGGACGTGCGCGACGGGCTGAAACCGGTGCACCGGCGCGTGCTGTTCGCGATGCACGAATCGAACAACGTGTGGAACCGGCCGTACGTGAAATGCGCGCGCATCGTCGGCGAGGTGCTGGGCAAATATCACCCGCACGGCGATTCCGCGACCTATGAAGCGCTGGTGCGCATGGCGCAGGATTTTTCCATGCGCTACACGCTGATCGACGGCCAGGGCAACTTCGGCTCGATCGACGGCGATTCGGCCGCCGCCTACCGTTATACCGAGTGCCGGCTGGAGCGCATTTCGTCGGAACTACTGGCCGACATCGACAAGGAAACGGTCGATTTCGTCCCCAATTACGACGGCAAGGAAATGGAGCCGACGGCGCTGCCGACGCGCATACCCAACCTGCTGATCAACGGCTCGTCCGGCATTGCCGTGGGCATGGCGACCAACATCCCGCCGCACAACCTGGCCGAGGTGGTGGATGCCGGCCTGGCGCTGCTCGCCAATCCGGAAATCAGCATCGACGAGCTGATCGAAATCATCCCGGCGCCGGATTTTCCCACCGCCGGCATCATCTATGGCCTCGCCGGCGTGCACCAGGGCTACCGCACCGGCCGCGGCCGCGTGATCATGCGCGCACGCACCCATTTCGAGGACATGGAGAAGGGCAACCGCCAGTCCATCATCGTCGATGAGTTGCCTTACCAGGTGAACAAGAAGAGCCTGCTCGAGCGCATCGCCGAGCTGGTGAACGAAAAGAAAATCGAGGGCATCAGCGAAATTCGCGACGAGTCCGACAAGTCGGGCATGCGCATGGTGTTCGAGTTGAAGCGCGGCGAGCTGCCCGAAGTGGTGCTCAACAATCTGTACAAGCAGACCCAGCTGCAGGACACCTTCGGCATCAATATGGTGGCCCTGGTCGACGGCCAACCGCGCCTCCTGAACCTGAAGCAGATGCTCGATGCCTTCCTCGCGCATCGGCGCGAGGTGGTGACGCGGCGCACCGTATACGAATTGCGCAAGGCGCGCGAGCGCGGCCACATCCTCGAAGGCCTGGCGGTGGCGCTGTCGAACGTCGACGAGATCATCGCCCTGATCAAGCAGTCGCAGACGCCGCCCGAAGCCAAGCAGGCTTTGATGGCGAAAGCCTGGCGCTCACCGCTGGTGGCGGAGATGCTCGAACGCACCGCCGCAGACGCCTCGCGCCCCGAAGGCCTCGCCGCCAACTTCGGCCTGGTCGAAGGCGGCTACCACCTGTCGGACGCACAGGCGCAGGCGATCCTGGAGATGCGCCTGCAGCGCCTCACCGGCCTGGAGCAGGACAAGATCGTGTCCGAGTACAAAGAGGTGATGCTGCAGATCGCCGACTACCTCGATATCCTCGCCAAGCCGGCGCGCATCACCGCCATCATCGTCGAGGAAATGAATGCGATCAAGCTGCAGTACGCCGACGCGAGGAAGAGCGAGATCGAACTCAATCCCCAGGACCTCGACGACGAAGACCTGATCACGCCGGCCGACATGGTGGTGACGCTGTCGCATACCGGCTATATCAAATCGCAGCCGCTCGCCGACTACAGCGCGCAGCGCCGCGGCGGACGCGGCAGGCAGGCCACCGCGACCAAGGAAGACGATTTCATCGAGCGGCTGTTCATCGCCAACACCCATGACTACGTGCTGTGCTTTTCCAGCCGCGGCCGCGTCTACTGGATCAAGGTCTACCAGGTGCCGCAGGGATCGAGCAACAGCCGCGGCAAACCGGTAGTCAACATGTTCCCGCTGGAGGAAGGCGAGAAGATCACCGCCATCCTGCCGGTGAAACAGTTCGATGACGGACACTATATCTTCATGGCCACCGCGCAGGGAACGGTGAAAAAGACGCCGCTGTCGGCGTTTGCCAATCCGCGCGGCAAGGGCATCATCGCGGCCGAACTCGACGCAGGCGATTTCCTCATCGGCGTTGCCATCACCGACGGCAAGCACGACGTCATGCTGTTCTCCGACGCCGGCAAGGCGGTGCGTTTCGAGGAAGACGACGTGCGGCCCACGGGCCGAGTGACGCGCGGCGTGCGCGGCATGATGCTCGATGCGGGGCAGCGCGTGATCTCCATGCTGGTGGCGGAAAACGAAAGCCAGACCGTGCTCACTGCTACCGAAAACGGCTTCGGCAAACGCACACCGATCTCGGAGTACACTCGCCACGGCCGCGGCACCAAGGGCATGATTGCGATCCATACCGGCGACCGGAACGGTAATCTGGTCGGCGCGGTGCTAGTGGAGGAGAAGGACGAGGTGATGCTGGTGTCGACCGGCGGCGTGGTCATCCGCACCAAGGTGGCGCAGATTCGCGAACAGGGGCGCTCCACCCAGGGCGTGACCCTGATCAACCTCGACGAAGGCACACGCCTGGCCGGCATCGAAAAAGTGCTGGAGTCCGATGAGGACAGCGGCAGCGGCGAAAGCAGCGGCGAAGGTCCAGGCAGCAGCGAAGGCGAGTGACGCGGAACGCCATCCATTTCAGCGTCCATCATGCGAAAGGATAATCGTGGCACGAGTTTTTAATTTCAGCGCGGGCCCGGCGGTATTGCCGGAGGCGGTGCTGCAGCAGGCTGCAGCGGAGATGCTCGACTGGCACGGTAGCGGCATGTCGGTCATGGAAATGAGCCACCGCGGCAAGGAGTTCATTGCCATCCATGCCGAAGCGGAGCAGGACCTGCGCGAACTGCTGGCGGTGCCGGCGAATTACAAGGTGCTGTTCCTGCAGGGCGGTGCGATTGCAGAAAACGCCATCGTGCCGATGAACCTGCTGCGCGGCAGGAGCGTCGCCGATTACGTCAACACCGGCGAATGGTCGAAAAAGTCGATCAAGGAAGCGAAAAAATACTGCAGCGTCAACGTGGCCGCTTCGAGCGAGGACAAGGGTTTCACCTATATTCCGCCGCAGGCGGGCTGGAAACTGTCCAAGGACGCGGCCTACGTCCACATCTGTACCAACGAGACCATAGGCGGTCTGGAATACCACTGGGTGCCGGATACCGGCGCAGTGCCGCTGGTGGCCGACATGTCTTCGCATATTCTGTCGCGACCGGTGGACGTGACGAAATACGGCCTGATTTACGGCGGGGCGCAGAAAAACATCGGGCCGGCGGGGCTGACCCTGGTGATCGTGCGCGACGACCTCATCGGTCAGGCCGCGGCCTTCACGCCTTCGGCGTTCGACTACAAGCTGCAGGCCGAGGCCGATTCGATGTACAACACGCCGGCGACCTATGCCATTTATATTGCGGGACTGGTGTTCAAGTGGGCGAAACAGCAGGGCGGCCTGGCCGAGATCGAACGGCGCAACATTGCCAAAGCCAAGCTCCTGTACGACTATCTGGATCAGAGCAAATTCTTCGTCAGCCCGGTCGAGCCGCGCGACCGCTCGCGCATGAACGTGCCGTTCAAGCTCAAGAACGAGGCGCTGGACGAGGAATTCCTCAAGGGCGCGAAAGCGCGCGGTATGGTGCAATTGAAAGGCCACCGTTCGGTAGGCGGCATGCGCGCCTCGATCTACAACGCCATGCCCATCGAAGGCGTGCGGCAACTGGTCGCGTACCTGGGCGAGTTCGAGGGCAAGCATGGGAATTGAGCATGCCTGAGCGCAAGCCCTTCGAAATCCTGGTGCTGAACAGCATTGCGCAGGTCGGGCTGAAGCGCCTGCCTGCGGAGCGCTACCGCGTCGACAAGGAAAGCGCGCACCCCGACGCCATCCTGCTGCGTTCGCAGGATCTGCACGAGATGAAGATTGCGGCCTGCGTAAAAGCCATCGGCCGCGCCGGCGCCGGCACCAACAACATCCCGGTGAAATTGATGAGCGAGCGCGGCGTGCCGGTATTCAATGCGCCCGGCGCCAACGCCAACGCGGTGAAGGAGCTGGTGCTTGCGGGCATGCTGATCGCGGCGCGCAATCTCGCCCCGGCGCTCGAATTCGTGCGCGCCCTCAAAGGCGAAGACGCGGCGCTGGCAAAGCGCGTCGAAGAAGGCAAGAAGCAGTACGCCGGCATCGAGCTGCCGCAGCACACGCTCGGGATCATCGGCCTGGGGAAGATCGGCAGTCTGGTGGCCGACGCGGCAATCCGCCTCGGCATGAACGTGCTCGGCTACGACCCGGAGATCACCGTGGACGCCGCCTGGGGCCTGCCGGCGCAGGTCAAGAAAGCGCATTCGATCGACGAGGTGCTGAAAGCGAGCCACTTCGTCACGCTGCACGTGCCGCTCGCGCCGCAGACGCGCAATCTGATCAACGCGAAGAACCTGGAGCTGGTGCGTGCGGGCACCATCCTGCTCAATTTCTCGCGCGAGGGCATCGTCGACAGCGCGGCCGTGGTCGCGGCGCTCGCCGCGCACAAGCTGAAATACTACGTGACCGATTTTCCCGACAGCCGGCTTGCCGGCGCACCCGGCGTGATTGCGCTGCCGCACCTCGGGGCCTCGACGCGCGAAGCCGAGGACAATTGCGCGGTGATGGTGGTGGACCAGGTGCGCGAATACCTGGAGCACGGCAATGTGGCCAACGCGGTCAATTTTCCGGACATGACGATGCCGCGCGAGTCGCCCTACCGCGTCGCCATCGCCAACGCCAACGTGCCCAATATGGTGGCGCAAATTTCCGCCACCATCGCCCGCGCAGGCCTGAACATCCACAACATGCTGAACAAGTCCAAAGGTGACATCGCCTATACCCTGGTCGATGTGGACAGCGCCGCGACGCCCGATCTGGTGGCGCAGCTCGCCAAAATCGGCGGCGTGCTGGCAGTGCGCTATCTGCCGGTGCGGGATTGAACTGCATATGAGCAAGGAACTGGCCAAGCTGCGCGCGCGCATCGACGCGCTGGACGCGCGCCTGGTGGCGGCGCTGAACGAGCGCGCCGACCTGGCGCACGCCGTGGGCAAGCTCAAGCGCGGCAATACGGTCTACCGGCCCGAGCGCGAAGCGCAGGTGCTGCGGCGGATACTCGATGGCAACCCCGGGCCGCTGGGCAAGGAGGCGCTCGCCCGGGTGTATGCGGAAATCATTTCCGCCTGCCGCGCGCTGGAGCAGCCGCTGGCGGTGTCCTACCTCGGGCCCGCCGGCACGTTCAGCGAGATGGCGGTGACGAAACTGTTCGGCGGCGGCGTGCGCGCCCAGCCCTGCGGGTCCATCGACGAGGTGTTCCGGCAGGCCGAGACCGGTTCGGTCAACTACGGCGTGGTGCCGGTGGAGAATTCCAGCGAAGGCGCGATCGACCGCACGCACGACCTGCTGCTCAGCACGCCGCTCAAAATCTGCGCCGAAACGGTGCTGCGCGTGCGCCAGAACCTGATGTCCAAGTCGGGCGCGCTGAAAAAAATCGTGCGCGTCTATTCCCATGCGCAATCGCTGGCGCAGTGCAACCAGTGGCTCAGCCGCAGGCTGCCCGACGCCGAGCGCATTCCCGTGGCGAGCAACGCCGAAGCGGCGCGCCTGGCGGCGAAAGACGCCGCGGCGGCGGCCATCGCCGGAGATATCGCCGTCGAGCGCCACGGCCTCAAACTGGTGGCGCGGAACATCGAGGACGATCCCAACAACACCACGCGTTTCCTGGTGCTGGGCGACCACGACGCCGCGCCGTCGGGCAAGGACCTCACCTCGATTGTGATGTCCGCGCCCAACCGGCCCGGCGCGGTGCACGCGCTGCTGACGCCGATCGCGCGCCACGGCGTCAGCATGAGCCGGCTCGAATCGCGCCCGGCGCGCACCGGGCGCTGGGAATACATGTTCTACGTCGACGTGCAGGGCCATCGCCAGGACGCGAAGGTGGCGAAGGCGCTGGCCGAACTGGAAAAGCTTGCGCCGTTCCTGAAAATCCTCGGTTCCTATCCCGCGGCGGTCGTCTAGCCTCAGGCTGGCATCGCCCTCAATCTCATGTCGGACATCATGGACATCTGCGAACGCTCCCCTGGCTACGTACGCGCCATCGCGCCTTATCAACCGGGCAAGCCGATCACCGAACTCGCGCGCGAGTTCGGCCTGGACGAGAAGTCGATCGTAAAGCTCGCCTCGAACGAGAATCCGCGCGGAATTTCGCCGAAGGCGCTGGAAGCGATCAAGGCAGCATTGCCGGAACTGGGCCGTTACCCGGACGGTTTCGAACTGACCCAGGCGTTGTCGCAGCGCCTCGGCGTGGGCATGCCGCAGATCGTGCTCGGCAACGGCTCGAACGACGTACTCGAACTGGCGGGGATGGCGTTTCTCGCACCGGGCTGCTCGGCCGTCTATTCGCAGCACGCGTTCGCCGTCTACCCGCTGGCGACGCAGGCGCGCGGCGCCGCGAGCATCGTCGTGCCGGCGAAGGATTTCGGCCACGACCTGGACGCCATGCTGGCCGCGATCCGGCCCGACACGCACGTGGTGTTCATCGCCAATCCGAACAATCCGACTGGCACCATGCTCACGGCAGCGGAACTCGAGTCCTTTCTGAGCCGGGCACCGAAGCAGGTGATCGTCGTGGTGGACGAGGCCTATAACGAGTACCTGGATCCGGCGCTGCGCTGCCCGAGCATAGAGTGGATCGCACGCTTTCCCAACCTGATCGTGACGCGCACCTTCTCCAAGGTCTACGGGCTGGCGGGATTGCGGGTCGGCTACGCCGTGTGCCGCCCGGAGGTTGCGGACTTGCTCAACCGTGTGCGCCAGCCGTTCAACGTAAACAACCTGGCCATCGCCGGCGCGGTGGCCGCGCTCTCCGACGATGCGTTCCTGCGCGAAAGCTACGCGCTCAACGTCGCCGGCATGGCGCAGCTGCAGGCCGGATGCAGGCGCCTGGGGCTCGCCTGGATTCCGTCGTACGGCAATTTTCTTACCGTCGAAATCCCGCGCGCGGGCAGCCAGAGCCAGGCCGGCGCGGTGTTCCAGAAGCTGCTGCGGTTGGGCGTGATCGTGCGGCCTCTGGCCGGCTACGCCATGCCCGACCATTTGCGCGTGACCATCGGGCTGGCGAGCGAAAATGCGCGCTTCCTCGAGGCGCTGGAAACAGTGCTCAAGGGCTAAGCGCGTGGCCACCTCGCGTCCGGAGCGTACAGTCGTCATTTTCGGCGTCGGCCTGATCGGCGGCTCGTTTGCGCTGGCGCTGAAAGCGGCCGGAGCGACGAAGCGCATCATCGGCCTGGGCCGCAGTCCGGCCAATCTGGCGCGCGCGCTCAAACTCGGGGTCATCGACCAAGCGAGTGTGGATCCGGCCATCGTGGCCGAGGCCGATCTGGTGCTGATCGCGACGCCGGTCGGCCAGATGGGCAGGATCATGGACGCGATCGCGCCGCACCTGGCGGCGCATACCGTGGTGACCGATGGCGGCAGCACCAAGCAGGACGTGGTGGCGCTCGCCTATGCCAAGCTGAAACACCGCGCGGCGCAG
>Ga0334722_10001717_pt1 | contig 26427 bp, 23 predicted proteins | sample C3_bottom_MG_FD_207210 | JGI IMG/M metagenome (GOLD analysis project Ga0334722, IMG submission 207210) | Sediment microbial communities from Yellowstone Lake, YNP, Wyoming, USA - C3_bottom | ecosystem: Environmental > Aquatic > Freshwater > Lake > Sediment | place: USA: Wyoming | collected... | reverse complement strand
AACCAGGGGCTATGATAGCTACGATCTGAGGGGTCAGGATTATGCCGAGGATACATATCAATCCTACAATGACGAAGAGAAAGGTGAAGGCGATCCTTGTCAACCTCTTTGCCTCTGAAAAGCCCTCCTTTGTATTATATTCTGTTAATACAGGGATGAAGGCAGATGACATGGAACCTTCAGCAAAGAGTTCCCTCAAGAGATTCGGGATCCTGAAGGCGACAAAGAATGTATCGGAAAGGCCTGTGGCTCCAAAATATCTTGCGAGGATCATATCCTTCAGATAGCCGAGGATGCGGCTCAGGAGCGTGGCAATAGACATAGTGCCTGCTGCCCTTGCTATCCTGTCCCTGCCATTCATGGGATAGTTTAACACAGAAGTGCGACAGAAAATAGTGCGACAGTGCGACGGTGCGATAGTGCGATAGTCAAATTAAGGAAAAATTTATTCCTTATAAAAAACTGTCGCTCTGCCGCTCTGTCGCACTGTCGCACTAAGGTATTTACTTCATTGACCTGATAAGGCTATACTATCACGCTGTTTTAAATTTATTGTAAGGGGGAAGATATGGGTAGAGTTGCTCTTATCATTTTGTTCGCCTTGAGCATCGCCTTTATCCCTTTATTGCCAGGCATCGGGTCTTATAGCTCCTATGCTCAGGAATTACCGGTCGTTGTAGTTATCGAGGTAAAGGGATTGAAGAGAATAGAAGAAGGAGCTATAAAGGCCAGGATAACCCAGAAGACAGGTGAACCCCTATCGAGTGAGAAGACTGCTGAGGATATAAAGAATATTTATAAGATGGGATATTTTGACGATGTAAAGGTCGAGATAGAGACCTTTGAAGGTGGTATCAAACTCATCTATGTTGTCAAGGAAAAACCGACTGTAATAAAGGTTGAATTTCAGGGTAATAAGGAGATGAGCGATGACAAGCTCAGGGAGAAGATCGCGCTCACACCTGGCTCGATTGCCGATATAACCCTCATTCAGGACAATGCGTCAAAGCTTCAGGCCTTTTATGAAGAGGAGGGATACTGGCTTGCCAGGATAACCCCTGTTGTCAATAAGGTCACAGAAGATGAGGTTACCCTTACATATCAGATTGACGAGGGCTCGAAGGTCAGGATCAGAAAGATTAATATAATCGGTAATAAGGCCATATCGACAGGGAAGATAAAAGGGGTTATGAAGACGTCTGAATGGGCCCTGTATTCCTTTATTTTCTCTTCAGGATATTATAAGAAGGAGACGATGAACAGGGACATAGAGGCTATTAAGGACCTCTATTTTAATCGAGGTTTTATTAAGGCGGTTGTAGCAGACCCTGAGATCAGGCTCACTGAAGATAAAAAGGGGATGATAATCGATATCCTGATATCCGAGGGTGATCAGTACAGGGTGTCAGGGGTTGAGATAATCGGTAATAAGGCCTTCTCAGAGGCTGATCTGAGAAAGAAGATAACCATCCAGCCAGGCAATATCTTCAGTAAGGAGACGATAAAGAAGGATATAACCTCGATAACAGACCTTTATACCCAGAATGGGTACGCCATGGCAAATGTCTATCCTGACCTCATTCCTGACGATCTGAAAAAAGAGGTAAAGGTTACCTATAAGATAGAGGAAGGAGATATCTTCAGGATTGGCAGGATAGAGATATCAGGAAATATAAAGACCAGGGATAAGGTTATCAGACGGGAGATGAGGCTTGATGAAGGAGACAAATTCAATAGTGCCCTTCTCAAGAGGAGTTATGAAAGGATCAATAACCTGAATTTCTTCGAATCAGTGGAGCTCGTCCCGAAGCCGAGATATGAAGAGAGGCTCCTTGATGTAGATATAAAGGTAAAGGAAAGACCCACAGGCTTTCTGAGCGTTGGTGGTGGATACAGTTCTATAGATAAGCTCATAGGTGTTGTTGATATAACCCAGGGGAATCTCTTTGGTAAGGGACAGTTCCTGAAATTAAAGGGAGAACTCGGCGGTAAGTCCTCATTCTATGAACTATCCTTCAGAGACCCCTGGTTTATGGACAAACCCATATCATTTAATACAGACATCTATAAGACAACGAGGGAGTATGTTGATTATAAGAGAAAGGCAACAGGCTTTGGTTTTGGATTTGGAAAGAGCCTTGATGAATACTGGGGAGCGAGTATCTCTTATAATCTTGAGAGGGTCACGATCTATGATGTGGCTGAGGGTGCATCTAATATAATCAAGGACCAGATAGGCACACGTATCACGAGCAGCATAACCCCTTCAATTGTGAGGGATTCGAGGGATAATTTTATAGACCCCTCAAGGGGGTCGAGGAATTCCCTCTATATTACCTTTGCTGGAATCGGCGGAACTAATGCCTTTATAAAGGGTGTGGCTGATTCGGCCTGGTTCTTTCCCCTGGGGAGTACTACCATCTCGCTCAGGGGCAGGATTGGCTATGCCACAGGCATATTCGGTAAGAAGTTGCCCTTATATGAGAGATTCTATGTGGGAGGAATATATACTGTCAGGGGACTCGGTTTTGGAGAGGCAGGGCCGAGGGATGAGAATGGAACGGTCATAGGTGGTACAAAGGAGTTGATCTTTAATACAGAGTATATATTCCCTATAGTCTCTGAACTTAAATTAAAGGGGGTTGTATTTGTAGATGCTGGTAATTCCTATGACCTTGGCGAATCCTTTGGAACCCTGCGGTACACATCTGGTTTAGGATTTAGATGGATATCTCCCATAGGTCCTATAAGGATTGAATGGGGTTATAACATTAATAAGAAGCCAGGAGAAGGTTCGAGCAAGGTAGAATTTACCTTTGGTACCTTCTTTTAGGCAATAAAACTCAGGAGGATCTATGAAGAAGGAAGTTTCTCTGATTGTAGGGGCGTATTGCGATACGCCTCTAATGAGGTATGGCATTGCCGTATCCCTTATCTTCGCCTTTGCCTTGATACTATCAAGCAGTGCCATTGCACAGGACTTAAAGATAGGTTATGTGGACCTTCGACTCGCATTGAACGAGTCAGAGGCAGGTAAGAAGGCAAAGGCGGACCTGGAATCGATGATAAAAATCAAACAGGCTGCAATCGATGAGAAGGGCAAGTCCATAGAGAAATTAAAGGGAGACCTCGAAAAGCAGGCCTCTGTCCTCTCTGAAGAGGCGAGGAAATCAAAGGAAGAAGAGATCGAGAGGCATATAAGGGATTATCAGAGGCTTGTTCAGGATGCCCAGACAGAGGTCAAGAAGAAGGAGTCAGAACTTACAGGCACAATCCTGAAGGAATTGAGAGAGATAATCGATAAGATCGGAAAGGAAGAAAACTACACCCTTATACTCGAGAATGTGGAGGGTCTGATCCTTTATTCAAAGAAGGATATCGATCTTACTGAAAAGGTTATAAAGGCCTATAATGAGACAAAGGCAAAGAAGGGGAAATAATGTTGAAGGATGAAGATTAGAGACATAGCAAGATTAGTCTCGGGTGAACTCAGGGGAGACCCTGATATAGAGATTAAGGGTGTTTCAGGCATATCTGAGGCCGAAGAAGGTGATATAACCTTTCTTAGTAACATCAGGTATCTGAAGGATTGTTATAAGAGCAGGGCCTCTTGCGTCATTGTTAAGGAGTTTGTCGATGACCTGAAGAGGCCCCAGATAAAGGTCAAGAATCCTTATTATGCCTTTGCCCTACTTCTCGAACATTTCTATCCAGGAGTGAAGGAGAAGGAAGGGATAAGCCCTATGGCCCATGTCTCAGAAGGGGCGAGGATAGGCAGGGGCGTAACGATTTATCCATTTGTATATATCTCAGAGGGTGCTGAGATCGGTGATGAAACGGTCCTTTTCCCCTTTGTCTTTGTAGGCAGGGGATCTGTTCTTGGCTCATCGTGCCGTGTCTATTCGAATGTCACTATAAGGGAGGGTGTGAGGATAGGAGACAGGGTTATAATACATGCGGGCAGTGTAATAGGTTCTGACGGCTTTGGCTATGTCTATGAAGAGGGCAGGCATCATAAGATACCACAGGTGGGTGGGGTAGTGATAGGAGATGATGTTGAGATAGGTGCATGCGTAACCATTGATAGGGCAACTACAGGAGATACCATAATAGGCAGGGGGACGAAGATAGACAACCTCGTCCAGATAGGGCATAATGTCAGGATTGGTGATGACTCTATAATAGTTGCACAGGTCGGGATTGGTGGAAGTACGAATATAGGAAGGAATGTTATCCTCGGAGGTCAGGCAGGGGTGAGTGATCACGCTACGATTGAGGATGGCACCATGATAGGTGCTCAGTCAGGGGTGATGGGCCATCTGAAACGCGGCGTCTATTCGGGTTATCCTGTGATCCCTCACAGGGAATGGCTGAAATCTGTTGCACTCTTTTCGAGACTGCCCGAACTCTTCAGGAGACTGAAGGATATAGAGGATATATTGAAGAAGGAGGGAAAAGATGATTGATATTAAGGAAATCCAGGGTATCCTTCCCCATCGTTATCCCTTTCTCCTCGTTGACAGGATTATAGAGATAGAGTCAGGGAAGAAGGCCGTAGGGATAAAGAATGTTACAGTGAATGAGCCCTTTTTTGTTGGACACTTTCCAGGGAATCCCATAATGCCAGGTGTCCTTATTGTAGAGGCTATGGCACAGGTTGCAGGGATAATGGCCTTCAAGTCAGGTGTTCAGGGAGACACGGTCTATTTTATGAGTATAGAGAAGGCAAAGTTCAGAAGGCCTGTCACTCCAGGAGACCAGTTGAGGCTCGAGATAACTACCCTTCATTGCAGGGGGAATGTCTGGAGGTTTTCGGGCAATGCCATTGTGGAAGGGAAGATCGTTGCTGAGGCCGAATTTACTGCAATGGTTGTTAAGAGGGAGGGATAATGGGGGTAGAGGTCCATCCTACAGCAATTATTGAGCGTGAGGTTGAGTTAGAGGAGGATGTCTTTATTGGCCCTTATTGCATTATTGGTAAAGGTGCAAGGATAAGGAGGGGTGTAAGGCTCATCTCGAATGTGATTATCGAGGGGAGGACAGAGATTGGAGAGGAGACGACGATATATCCCTTCTCAAGCATTGGTTTGCCGCCTCAGGACATGAAGTATCATGGAGAGGAGACAGGTGTCTTTATTGGTAAGAAGAATATAATTCGTGAATATACAACGATCCACAGGGCCTCTGTTGGCGGAGACGGAATGACGACCATAGGTGATAATAACTTCCTTATGGCCTATGTCCATATCGCCCATGATTGTAAGATAGGCAACCATATCGTTATGGCCAATGCCGCAACCCTGGCAGGACATGTGAAGGTTGAAGACTATGCAGTAATAGGAGGGCTTGTGGCTGTGCATCAGTTTACGAGGATTGGTGCTTATGCGATGGTGGGAGGATTCAGTGGCATCGGACAGGACATCCCTCCCTATATGATGGCCTCAGGCGCAAGGGCGAGACTCTATGGACTGAATACAGTGGGATTGAAGAGACATGGGTTTTCTGAGCAGACGATATCAGAATTGAAAAAGGCTTATAAGATCCTCTTCAGGGAGAAGAGGACATTAAAGGATGCGATTAAGAAGGTTCAGCAGGATTTACCCTATTCTGATGAGATAAGGCACCTGATTGGTTTCATTGAGGAGAATAGGAGGGGTATCTGCCGATAATATGAAGGTCCTCGGAATCATATCAGGCATGGGAGAACTCCCGAAGGCCATATCCTTTGAGGCTAAATCAAAGGGGTACAGGGTAATCGCTGTTGGTCTCGAACCACTGGCTGACAGGAACCTCTCAGATTATGCTGATGAGGTGAGATTCGTTAATGTAGGAAGGCTCGGGGAGATTATAGAGACCCTGAAGAGGGCAGGGGCAAGGGATGTAGTGATGGCAGGAAAGGTCCCAAAGTCCCTTCTGTACAGGAGTAAGATAACGCCTGATCTGAGGGCTATTAAGCTTCTCTTTACGCTCAAGGACAGGAGTGATGACACCATACTCCTTGCCATAGCTGATGAACTCGAAAAGGAAGGCCTCAGGCTGATTAATACAACGGAGTTTTGCTCATCCATCCTCACCCCTGAAGGCTTACTTACAGAGGAGGGTCTTTCAGATGATGAATGGAAGGATGTCAGATTTGGCTGGGATATGGCAAAAGAGATAGGGAGGCTTGATATAGGGCAGACCGTAGTGGTGAAGAATCAGGCAGTTATGGCAGTTGAGGCGATTGAGGGTACTGATGAGGCGATCAGGAGGGGTGGCCTTTATGCAGGAGGTGGCGCTGTAGTGGTCAAGGTCAGCAAACCTTCTCAGGATATGAGGTTTGATGTCCCTGTGGCAGGAATGAATACACTTAAGGCAATGATCGAGGCAGGGGCAAGGGTCCTTGCCCTCGAGGCCAGAAAGACGATTCTCCTTCAGAGGGATCGACTTATTAAAGAGGCTAATGAGGCAGGCATCTCTGTAATAGGGTTGATTTAGTATGAAGAAAGATATAAAATTATAGGCTAAAAGAAGAAGGAGGTGTTTGATGTTTCTTGATATCGCATATGCAATGGGTGCACCACCGGCAGGGCAGCAGGGAGGCGGGCCGATGGGCGTTCTTACGAGCCTTTTCCCTCTTATACTTATATTCGTAATATTCTATTTTCTCCTTATCAGGCCACAGCAGAAGAGGGCAAAGGAGCATAAACAGATGCTCGATAGCCTGAAAAAGGGTGATAAGGTTATCACATCAGGTGGCATCTATGGAGTAATCGAATCTGTAGGGACTAATACAGTTACCCTGAAGATAGCAGAGAATGTGAAGGTTAAATTCGGGAAGGGTTATATTGCAGCCCTCAGACCACCAACAGAAGAAGATTGAGGATATCCTCGGAAAGACTGATAACCTTTCGGGGAATCATGATCCTGACATAAACCTTCTCTTTAATAACGAGAGGGCAAGGCTCTATATAGAGGCTGCAGATAAGTATCTGGAGATTATAGGGTATACTGAGCACGGCTTCAGGCATTGTGAGATAGTTTCTAAGACTACCTATAATATCCTCAAAAGGCTCAATTATGGTGAGGGGACTGCCCTTGTCGGAGCTGCAGCAGGTTATCTCCATGATATCGGGAATATGCTTGGCAGGGGTAATCACCACAGGATGGGAGCCCTTCTGGCAAAGGAGGTTCTCGAAGAGACAGGTTATAAACTTAAAGACATAATAAGGATTATGAGGGCAATCATAATGCATGAGGAGGATGAAGGGGTAGTTCCTGATGAGATAGCCGGTGCCTTAGTAATAGCCGATAAGGCAGATGTTCATAGAAGCAGGGTGAGGAATCCGTCGATGGTCACAGAGGATATCCATGACAGGGTAAATTATGCTGTAACAGAATCAGAACTCTCTATAGATGGCAGTAGCAGGGTCATTACCCTGAGTCTTACAATCGATACAAGGATATCTCAGGTTATAGAATACTTCGAGATATTCCTGGGCAGGATGACAGCCTGCCGAAGGGCAGCGAGGCCTTTAAGCTCAGAATTCAGACTTTTTATTAATAACATCAGGATGGCTTAGGAGGATAAAGGGAATGAAGAAGAAGATATTATGGAGATTTGTTCTTATCGGTGCAACTGTATTGTTGTCTATCATATTTTTTCTTCCTAATACACCTCTATTCGGTTATATGCCCCGATGGTGGAAGGAAAATATGCCGAGTAAGGGGATAACCCTTGGCCTCGACCTTCAGGGAGGTGTTCATCTTGTCTTCGAGGTAGAAGGAGACAGGGCTGTAGAGACGACTACAGAGAGAATAGCCCAGTCAATAAAGGATACCCTGGCGAAGAAGAAACTTAATGCAGAGGTGACCAGGAATGGTCTCATGATAAATGTGACGCCAAATACAATGGATATTAGAAGGGCCATTGAGGGTGACTATCCTGTCCTCGTGGCGGTAGAGACAGGCACGAGGCTGGTATATAAGCTCTCTGATAAAGAGGCGAGAAGGATTAAAGACAATGCCACAGACCAGGCCCTTGAGACGATCCGAAACAGGATAGACCAGTTCGGTGTTGCAGAACCAACTATCCACAGACAGGCAGAAAACGAGATAGTTGTCCAGCTTCCTGGTATTAAAGACCCGAAGAGGGCGATAGAGATTATCGGTAAGACAGCACAACTTGAATTCAAGCTTGTTGATGATGTCTCTCCTGTTGCTGCAGAGATACCTTCTATTATTAAACCCGATGAGGAAGAGGCCCTTTTGAAGAGGTTTGTTGATAAGATACCACCTGATGATGAGATTCTCTTTGAAAGGGTTGTAAACAGGGAGACAGGAGAGATTACAAAGAGGCCTATCCTCCTTAAAAGACAGGCCCTTCTTACAGGAGACTACCTGACAGAGGCAAAGGTCAATATTGATCAGAGATTCAATGAGCCTTATGTATCACTCACCTTTAACGCCGCTGGGGCAAAGCTCTTTGAGGAGATTACAGCAGCTAATGTAAAGAAGAGGCTGGCAATAATACTCGATGGGAATGTATATTCAGCACCTGTAATTCAGGAAAGGATAGCAGGTGGAAATGCCCAGATAACAGGGAGATTTTCTATGGATGAGGCAAAGGACCTTGCCATCGTACTCAGGGCTGGCGCCCTTCCTGCCCCTCTTAAGATGCTCCAGAATGTTACTGTGGGGCCTTCCCTTGGAAGGGATTCGATCGAGGCAGGAAAGAGGGCTGGCATAATAGGCTCTCTCATAGTGATCCTGTTCATGGTCTTTTATTACAGGCTCTCGGGCCTGATAGCAGACTTCGCCCTTGTATTGAATATAATCCTTCTTCTTGGTGCCATGGCTTCATTGAATGCAACCCTCACCCTTCCTGGAATAGCCGGGATAATCCTTGCCGTTGGTATGGCTGTTGATTCTAATGTCCTGATGTTCGAGAGGATGAGAGAGGAGATAAGGGCAGGAAAGACGCCAAGGGCTGCTGTTGATTCAGGCTATGATAAGGCCTTCTGGACGATCTTCGATTCCCATGTAACGACGTTGATAACAGCCGCAGTGCTCTTTCAGTTCGGCACAGGACCGATTAAGGGATTTGCCGTCACCCTCAGCCTCGGCGTTGCCATAAATCTCTTTACAGCCCTGATCGGCACAAAGACGGTCTTCGACCTGATAAATAGCAGAAAGGAGGTTAAGAGACTGAGCATATGATCGAACTCTTAAGGAAAACTAATATAGATTTTATGGGCAAGAGGCCCTTTACCTTTTCCCTTTCGGGTATTCTCATTCTCCTGGGGATTATAGCTATTGCCCAGATATGGAGGGGTGCAGCAAATCTCGGTATCGACTTCGCAGGAGGTACGGCTGTTCAGGTCAAGTTCGAGAAGTCCGTGCAACTTCAGGATATAAGGGTCACACTCGAGCAGGGAGGGATCAGAGACTTTGATCTACAGGACCTGCCTGCCGAGAATAAGGTCCTGATAAGGATAAAGAAGGGAGGAACGGCTGTTGGAGAACTGGCAGATAAGGTCATATCGATACTATCTCAAAGATTCTCGGCCAACAAACCTCTGATCGATTCCACTACCGAGATAGGACCCAAGGTGGGAAGCAGACTGAGGAACGACGCCCTGATAGCGATAGGTGTTGCTACTATTGGTATCCTCATATATATAGCCTTCAGGTTTCAGTTCAGATTTGCTGTGGGAGCCACGATAGCGACCTTTCATGATGTCCTTGCAGTGCTCGGTATATTCTATATCCTTGGTAAGGAGATCAATCTGATACTCGTAAGTGCCCTGCTCACTATTGCAGGTTACTCCCTTACTGATACAGTTGTGGTATTTGACAGGATAAGGGAGAACATGAGAAAGGGTTTCAAGGAAAATACAGAGACAACCGTAAACAGGAGCATAAATGAGGTACTCTCAAGGACGATTATCGTCTCCCTGACGACCCTTATCACTGCCGCTGCCCTGTTCTTCTTTGGAGGTGAGGTGATACATGACTTTTCCCTTGCCATGATCCTCGGCATCATCGTCGGGACATATTCCTCTGTCTTCGTAGCCTCTCCTGTGGTCCTTATGTGGAAGAGTAAAAAGCCCCTTGCCAAGAAACCGTAGTGAACAGGCGGTGGTTGATAAAAAGGACGAACAGGGAGTACCTTGAGTATCTCTCGAGGACTGCCTCTATCTCTCCGATCCTTGCCCAGATCCTTATAAACAGAGGTATAAAGACCCCTCAGGAAGTTTACGACTTCCTGAGACCTGGCATTACAGGCCTGTCTGACCCTTATGATATACCTGGAATGAGAAAGGCTGTAGAGAGGATTAAACAGGCGATCCATAATAGAGAAGGTATTCTTATCCATGGTGACTATGATGTCGATGGCCTGACTGCGACAGCGATATTGATAGAGGCCCTTGGAAAGGCAGGTCTCGAGTTACATTATTTCATACCTGACAGGTTTACCCATGGCTATGGCTTCAATACAGACTCAATTAAGCTGGCAAAGGGTCTTGGTCTGAGCTTGATAATAACTGCGGACTGTGGCATAAGCTCCTTCGAGACTGCGGAGTCTGCAAGAATGGAGGGGCTTGATGTTATCATAACAGACCACCATGAACCGACCCTTGACCTGCAGAAGGGTTTTCTGCTGCCAGAGGCGGTCGCAGTAGTGAATCCAAAACTTTCGGCTGATATTCATAATCATGGATTGTCAGGCGCAGGGGTCGCCCTTAAGCTCATCCATGCCCTTGTTATGGATAAGGAAGTCCCCTTATCAGAAGAAGACCTCCTCCCCCTTTTTGACCTGGCAGCCCTTGGCACAGTGGCAGATGTAGTCCCCCTGATAAGGGAGAACAGGATAATTCTCAAACAGGGGCTTTCTATGATATCTGAGGACAGAAGACCCGGTCTAAAGGCACTGAGGGAACTATCAGGGCTGAAAGACAGGGATATAAAGGCAGGGTTACTTTCCTTTACCATCATTCCGAGGATAAATGCGGCTGGAAGGCTTTATAATTCCACAGATGTGGTTAAGTTATTCATCTCCTCATCAGAAGAAGAGGTATTCAAGATAGCAGGCGCCCTTAATTCAATGAACTCTGAAAGACAGGCCATCGAGGCCGAGATATATGAGGATGTCCTGAGGGAGATTAATGAAAAGGGATATGGCTTTTCGATAGTGTTATCGAGCAGAAGATGGCATCCTGGTGTCCTCGGCATAGTCGCCTCAAAGATAGCCGAGGAGTTTTATAGACCCACCTTTCTCTTTGCAATAGATGGCGATGTGGCAAAGGGTTCGGCGAGGAGTATCCCCCCTTTTGACATATACAGGGGGCTTTCTTGCTGTAAAGATATCCTCCTTTCATTTGGTGGACATAAACAGGCTGCAGGGCTCAGACTTGCTGCCTCAATGCTGCCCCAATTCGAGGAGGTGATAGAGAGGATTGTTAGAGAGAGTATTGCCGAGGAAGACCTTGTCAGGGTTCTCAAGATAGATTCTGAGGTCTCTCTCACAGAGATTAATCATAATCTCATCAGAGAATTATCGATGCTCGAGCCTCTTGGTTACGGAAATCCTGAACCACTCCTTGGCGCCAGGAGCCTGAATGTGGCAAATCCGAGGATAGTAGGAAACAACCATCTTAAGGTAATGATGCGACAGGAGGAGATTACAATGGATGCTGTTGGTTTCAATATGGGTGGTTTTATTGACCATATCTCATCATCTGAGCTAATCGATGTAGCATTCGTACCTGTTGTCAATGAGTGGAACGGTGGTCGCTACCTCCAGATGAACCTGAAGGCCATAAGACCGAGCATTGACCCACCTGTAAATCTATGATATTCTTAACTAATGCCTGAGAAGATAATAGAGACCTTCACAGTTAAATCTGTTTCGATATTAGACCTGGAGGGTAATATAGATGATTCCCTCATGCCTTCCCTTAGCAACGATGATATAAAGAGACTCTATGAATTGATGGTTATATCAAGGGTCTTTGATCATCGAGCCCTTAACTTACAGAGAGAAGGGAGGCTCGGTACCTATGCCCCGATCCTGGGACAGGATGCATCGCAGGTGGGTAGCGCCTATGCCCTTGAAGATAGAGACTGGATATTCCCATCCTTCAGGGAGATGGGTGTTTTTATAACAAGGGGCTATCCCCTTTATATGCTCCTTCAGTACTGGGCAGGTGATGAAAGGGGAGCAAGGACCCCTGAAGAGATTAATATCTTTCCTGTATGTGTGCCTGTGGGAACCCAGATTCCCCATGCTGTCGGTGCTGCCATGGCTGCAAGATACAGGGGCGATGATACTGTTGTTGCCTGTTATTTTGGTGACGGAGGTACATCAAAGGGTGATTTCCATGAAGGGATGAATATTGCAGGGGTATTTAAGCTTCCTGTGGTATTCATCTGTCAGAATAATCACTGGGCAATCTCTGTGCCAAGGGAGAGACAGACCGCATCACGGACCCTTGCACAGAAGGCCTTTTCATATGGATTTGAGGGCATACAGGTGGATGGAAACGATGTCTTTGCCGTATATAAGGTGACCAGGGAGGCAATCGATAAGGCAAGAAGGGGTGAAGGTCCTACCATGATAGAATGTCTCACCTACAGGATGGGAGATCATACAACCGCTGATGATGCATCAAGGTACAGGCCAGAGGAAGAGGTCGAAAGATGGAAGAAGAGAGATCCTGTTCTGAGGTTAAGGTTATTCATGGAGAAAAGGGGACTCTGGACCGAGGAGTATCAGAAGGAGGTAGAGGATAGGGCAAAGGATATGGTCGATGAGGCGGTCAGAAAAGAGGAGGCCCTTGAGCCCCCATCTCCTGAGGATATGTTCAGGTATACATAGGGTATTGAATAGCGTCTTCAGGAGAGAAACATATGACCGAGATAAATGTAAATACTAAGGAAGCTTTTAGTCTTGCTCTGACGGTCAAATCAAACCATGAGATTAACTCAATATCAAATCTGCCGAAGATAGCTTCCCTTTTATTACCAGAAGGATTTGAATTACTGCCTAACACTTCAGAGCTCTTTGAATTAGAATTTGCCTTCTATGAATATAAATTTCTCAGCAAAAACGAGATTATTAGCAGAGGTGCATTCTTTAAGAGTATTGATGGTATCCCAACGCACCATTATATGATTTGCTCAGATAATAGTCCTCTTATATGGGAGGGAAGGTCAGAAATAACTAAGTCATATTTCAAAGAAGGTAACTTTTCTACTGGTTATGCCACCCATGGACTTTTTCCATACAGGGGAAAATTTCATCCACAATTGATAAAGGGTATCTTGAACATCCTGAAGATTCTGCCCGGAGAGGTTGTCCTTGACCCTATGTGTGGAAGTGGCACACTAAATGTGGAAGCAAGTTTAATTGGAATTGACTCAATTGGTATTGAGAAAAGCCCCTTCTGTGTTTTGATGAGTAAGGTAAAATATGAGGCATTAAAGGTCAGTGAATCTTTATTATCATCAATCAATAAGAGTTCAGATAAGCATTATAGAGTTCTTATGAAAAGTAATAAATTGCCCATAGATTATGCATTCAACACTGGATTTGATGCAGGTAAGGCAATAACGCTACTTGCCTTCTTAGATGCTATGGGATATGCAAGGAGATGTTCAAAAAGTATAGATGTTCTCTTCCCGTCGGTACTCAAAAGATATGTAGGTCAGATAAATTCTTTTATCAAGGTGAGAGATAGGCTGAATATTAAACTCGGAAATGCAAGATTTGAAATCGGCGATGCAAGAAGTCTTCCCATAGAAGACAATTCCATAGATGCTATTATCACTTCACCCCCATATTCCTTTGCTATTGATTATGCTGAGAATGATAGACCACAATTAGAATATTTGGGTTATAATGTAAACGAATTAAAAAATGAAATGATAGGTCTGAAGGGTAAAACCAGAAAAGAAAAACTTGCGAACTACTTTGAAGACATGGATAAGGTTTTAGCGGAAATGCACAGGGTATTGAAGAAAGATAAATATGCAGTAATCATAATTGGCTCAAATGATATTCAGACAGGCGGGATTAGGCTGGAAACTAAAGTTGAAGAAATGGCAATAAAACTTGGTTTTGTCCTTGACCAGAAGATTGTAAAACCAATAAAGGGGATACAGAATACAATGAAGGATGAGTATATATTGTTTTTGAGGAAGGTGTAATATGCCAAAAAGGAAAACTTCTACACCACCATTAAAAGACACCGAACTCATAGAGCAAATCAGAAAAGACGTTGAAAATATAACCAAGAGTGAGAATTTGCGTGATACTGGAAAAGGTTTTGTTCTTTGGATTCTTAGAAATTACTTTGATTTAGACCGTGAAACTGCTAATCTTTGTTTAATTGATAGTCCAAATGACAAACGAGTAGATGCATTTGTCGAAGAAGATGAAGCAATAAAAATTATTCAGTGCAAATTTTTTAACGACCCAAAAAAGGAAGTTGGGGACAAGGAGATTGTGTTATTTAAGGGGTGTCTCGATTGGTTGAAAAAACCTGATGAAGTCAAAAAGTTAAACCTTCCACTTTTTCACGATGTGGCTCTAGTATTTTGTGAAAGATGGGAAGAAGGTGTAGATGTTCAACTACATTTTTTTGCCTTTGGTAAGTTTTCAAACGAAGCGCATCATGAGCGAATAGTCTTTAATAACTCGGATTTAAGAGAAAGAGTCCAAATGTATTTTCATGATATAGGAGATATACTGGCAGTTTTCAGATCAAAATTGCAAATAGAGAATCCTCTCGCTAATGAGAAAATTGCACTTGAACTGATTCCTGGTGAATATTTTATAAAAAAAAGAGAGATGCCATCAATTGTAGCCACTATTAAAGGTAAATACCTTCTCGAGATGTATAAAAAGTATGGTGACACTCTGTTTGAGAGAAATATTAGGTTCTACAAAAAAGCGAGGAAAGGGAGCATCAATGCAAAAATTATTGATACTGTATTAGACAATAATGAACGACAAAAATTTTGGTATTACAATAACGGAATAAGTTTTGTGTGTCGAGATTTCTCTGTAAAAGAGAATGTTAATCCACCTATTTTAGAAGTGCAGGGTTTTCAAATTATCAATGGATGCCAAACAACGGTTTGCCTATACGAGGCCAAACAAAGAATGAAAGAATGGACGGACATGCCCAATGATGTTCAAGTAGTAGTTCGTTTTATCAAGGCGCCAGTGAAGGAAGTGGATTTAATAACCTTATATACAAATTCTCAAAATCCTGTATCGGAAATACAATTAAAATCGAATGACTCTCTTCAGAAAAGATTAAAAGAAGAACTTGCTAAATATTCTCCACCCTATTTTTATTCCATTAAGGAAGGTGATTGGCAAAGACTTCCATCAAAGGATAAAAGAAATTTCGGTGATAGAATCATAGAAATGTCTGAAGCGGCTCAGGTTATCTATTCATTTACAACAGATCCTGCCTTTGCTCGTAGATGGAAGAACAAACTATTTACAGAGAAGTACTATGAAATTTTTAGAAAGGATATATCAATTGAAGAGATCATATTTTCTTGGAGAATTTTGAAAGTTATCAATGATAAAATATCAAAATATAGAAGAGAAGAATTCAATAAATTAAAAAAGCAGCCCACTTCTTTTACTGAAGAGGAAAAAAAAGATATACTGAAAAAAGAATTTTTAATCTACTCTAACCTTATTATTTTGCATTTTATTGGGAAATTAATACAAAAAAGATATAGGCAATACTCTCCAGCAATTGTCAAAAAACTATTGAACAACAAATTAGAAGGAAGAATTACAAGAATTTTTGATTACATTGTCGGTATCCTTAAATTTAGCGATATGTTGGCACGAGAAACAAACATACCTCGCTTTTTGAAAAATTTTGATAACATTAGTACCCTTTATGATGAAATACAAAAAGCTATTGAAATGGAGCAAGCAAGAACTGGAAAAGACCCATTAAAAGATATGTTACCAAAATAAGGCAGATATAAGTGGATATGAATAAATTATATATCCAATCATTAAATGACAAATTCAACACCGTTCTCTCCAAGAACACCTTTTATTTCTACAACGAAGAGTTTGAGGAATACTATGAGGGGCATATTTCATCAATTGCACAAAATATTTTTCTTTTGAAAAATAAGATAGAAAGAGAAGGGTTAAAAGAATCAACATTAGTTGGACATATCACAGAGGTTGAAGATGGCATAGATGCTATTCTTACCATCACTGGGTTTTCAAAAGAAAGTCTGCAAAGATTGGTAACATTCATCAGGGTGGTAGAGGATAAGACGCTCTACTCATTAGTCAATAAAGACTACTGGCCACAAGAAGATTCTCAAGAAAAAGAAGATTTTCAGGAATGGGGATTGGATAAGATAAAATCACTCATAAAAAGTAATAGAAAATTTGCCGAAGGGATTGTAAATTTATTCTTTAAGGGATCCACCGTTCCAGCAATTAAAAAGGTGTTGCCATTATTTGAGTTTAAGAAACTGGATATAAATAAATATAGTTTTTCAATAGAATCACTTATTGATACCATAATTAGATACAAAACAAAAGGTGCTTACAAGGCATCAAAGGGAAGTAATCCAGAGGTTGTAATCGAGAAAATTTTGGAAAACCACAAACTGACATTTGAAAAAGGAAAGTTTAAGATTCCTGAGGCAGGGAATATTCCAAGGACAATAGATTTTATTATTCCTAACAAAAAATCCCCGAGAATAATCATTGAGTGTTCATATTCAGTAACTACTGCCTCTGGAATGGGAGACAAAGCAAAGACAGAAAAGACCGTTGCAGATTTCTTAAAGAAGAATTATCCAAATGTTGTTTTTATTGGATTTGTGGACGGGATTGGATGGTATGTACGAAGAGGGGATTTAAAACGGATGGTTGATGCTTATGACTTTGTTTTTACATTTCATAAAGAGGAACTAAAAAAATTTGAAAACCTTCTAATGGAGGTTTTCCATGAAAAGTAAAGAATTTTTTGAGTCTTTAATAAATAAAATCATCCAGGGGGATTGTCTGGAGATTATGAGAAAAATTCCTGATAATAGTGTGGATGTTACATTTGCTGACCCTCCCTTTAATCTAAAAAAGAAATATAACAGCTATTACGACAAGCATGAGGTAGAAAAATATCTCTCCTGGTGCAAAGAGTGGCTTTTTGAGATGGTTCGTATTACAAAACCTACAGGTTCTATTTTTGTTCATAATATTCCAAAATGGCTAATCTACTTTGGTTCTTATCTAAATGAAATTGCTATATTCCGTCACTGGATTGCCTGGGATGCTATGGGGACACCACTCGGAAAAACACTACTGCCAAATCACTATGGAATTTTATACTATGTAAAATCTGATAAATTTAAATTTTATGATATTAGAATGCTGCATAAGCGTTGCAGGCACTGTAGATATATCTTGCAAGACTATGGAGGCAAAAAGGCACAGATGCATCCTTTTGGACCGCTTGTTTCAGATGTTTGGACCGATATTCATCGGATCAGGCACAAAATAAGGAGAGATGAGCATCCATGCCAATTGCCAGTTCATCTACTCGAAAGATTATTACTTATGAGTAGTGATGAGGAGGATATTGTTCTTGATCCTTTTGTTGGTACCGGGACAACTGCAATTGCAGCAAAGAAATTGGGAAGAAGATTTATTGGTATTGATATTGACTACAAATATGTTGAAATCACGAATAGAAAATTAGACATCACAGAACCGACAGTAATTAATGGGTGCTATGTTAGCATTTTCCTCGATAATGTAATCACTATTAGAGACAAGGATTGGAACAGAATCAGAGAGGCATTCTTTATTCCACAAGACCCATTAGAATTGGAAAAAGAAGAAATCTATCTCCTTCATAAAAATGGGAAGAAAGTAAAGTCCCGACTAATAGAGAATAGCCAGCGTGCTTTATTTTCATTATGTAAAGAGAAAGAATGACCACAGAAATATCGAGAAACAATTAATTTTTATTTATTCTGAATCATACATGGATAGATTGTTTGGGATACAGAGAAGAGGAGGTTTTGATGATACTCGGTGTTAATTTAGACCATATCGCAACACTACGAGAGGCGAGAAGGGGGATCGACCCTGACCCCTTACTGGGAGTGAGCCTTGCTATCCTTGGCGGTGCTGATGGTATAACCGTCCATCTCAGGGAGGACAGAAGGCATATAAAGGACAGGGACCTGAGACTGCTGAGGGAGATTGTGCCTGTGGAATTGAATCTCGAGATGGCTGCCACAGAGGAGATGATCCGTATAGCCTCTGAGGTCAGGCCAGATTTAGTAACCCTTGTGCCTGAGAAGAGGCAGGAGTTGACCACAGAAGGTGGCCTTGACCTGATGGCTCAGAGGCATCATCTGCAGGAGGTGATCAAGGAGATTCATGACTCGGGAATACCTGTGAGTCTATTTATAAATCCACATATTATTGATGTGGATATCTCGAAGGAGATCGGTGCCGATATGGTAGAGATTCATACAGGACTTTATTCGAATTCAAGGGGGAAGAGGCAGGAGGAGGAGTTGCACAGGGTCATAGAGGCGGTAAAGGTGGGAGAAAAACTCGGTCTCCTTGTGAATGCCGGTCATGGTCTTAACTACTTCAATGTGAGGGCCATAGCATCTGTCGAAGGTATCAGGGGGCTTTATATAGGTCACAGTATCATATCGAGGGCACTATTCACTGGGCTTGAGAGGGCTGTAAGGGAGATGAAGGAGTTGATAATCTCATCCCGAAGGCCTCTCGATTCTTCAGGTAGCAGGAGGTAGGTACTATGCCCAAAAAGATTGACCTGCCTATAACAGGTATGACCTGCGCTGCCTGTGTTTCTGCCGTTGAGAAGGCCTTGAAGAGGCAGGAGGGTATTTCGAAGGTGAATGTGAACCTTGCCTCTGAGAAGGCAACTATTGAATCAGATATACCCATAGATATTAAGGGCATCGCAGAGGCAATCAGGTCAGAGGGTTACGGTGTCCTCATCAACAGGATAGACTTTTCTGTAAGGGGTATGACCTGTGCTGCCTGTGTTTCTGCTGTTGAGAAGGCATTGAAGGCCCTTGACGGAGTTATGAATGTAACGGTAAACCTTGCCTCTGAGAGGGCAACAGTCGAATATATACCCACGCTTGTGAGTTTCACTGATTTTAAGAAGGTCGTAGCAGAGGCAGGTTACAGGGCAGAGGAGATAACAACCGAGTCTGCAGATAGAGAAAAGGAGACGAGGGAGAGGGAATTCTATGACCTGAAAAAGAGGCTTATTATAAGTGCCATAATAACAGGTCTCGTCATATCAGGAAGTATATTTCCTTTACCACTCCTGTCGGAATGGCCTGTCCTGTTTGCCCTTGCCACCCCTGTGCAGTTCTGGGCAGGCATGAGGTTTCATAAGGCTGCATGGGCTGCTCTCAAACACAGGACATCTAATATGAATACCCTGATCAGCCTTGGAACCTTTGCTGCCTATATATACAGCAGCCTTGCTACATTTTCTCCGTCCCTATTTGAGAGGGGTGGTATCACTCCTGATGTATATTATGATACCTCAGCAACGATCATAACCCTGATTCTCCTCGGTCGCCTCCTGGAGGCAAGGGCAAGGGGAAGGACATCAGAGGCTATTAAGAGGCTAATGAGGTTACAACCAAAGACTGCGAGGGTATTAAGGGACGGGATCGAGAAGGAGATCCTTATCGATGAGGTGACACCAGGTGATATAGTGATAGTCAGGCCTGGTGAGAGGATACCTGTTGATGGTGAGATAGTGGAGGGATTTTCGACTGTTGATGAATCTATGTTGACAGGCGAGAGTCTCCCACTCGATAAGGCAGCAGGTGATCCTGTATTCGGTGGTACAGTAAACAGGGCAGGGAGTTTCAAACTCAGGGCTACAAGGGTTGGTAAAGAGACTGCCCTGGGCCAGATCATCAGACTTGTTGAAGAGGCACAGGGCAGTAAGGCGCCTATTCAGAGACTTGCTGATAAGGTAGCATCTGTCTTTGTCCCTTCTGTTTTATCCATAGCAGTAATTACATTTATTATCTGGTTCATCTTCGGGCCAAAACCATCCTTTACCATCAGCCTGATGAACTTTATAGCCGTTCTCATAATCGCCTGTCCCTGTGCCCTCGGTCTTGCCACACCAACGGCCATAATGGTAGGGACGGGAAGGGGTGCTGAGAGAGGAATCCTTATAAGGGATGCAGAGGCACTTGAGCTCGCCCACAGGATTCAGGCCGTTGTCCTGGACAAGACAGGCACTATAACGAAGGGACAGCCAGAGGTTACAGATATCGTATGCCCTGAAGGTGACATGGAGGAGATCCTCCTCTTTGCAGCCTCTGCAGAGAGGTTTTCAGAGCATCCCCTTGGAGAGGCGATATTGAAGGAGGCTCAGAAAAGGGGTACAGGATTAAGGGGTACAGGATTAGAAGAGGCCTCGAATTTTTATGCTATGCCAGGTGGAGGGGTAAAGGCGGTCGTGAAGGGGAAAGAGGTATTTATAGGTAATCAGAGACTCATCGAGAGTGTTGGTATCAGCACAAAGGGATTTGTTGAGAAGGCTGAAGAACTCTCTTCAGAGGCAAAGACCCCTGTCTTTGTAGCGATCGACCGAGAGGTCAGGGCAGTCATAGGGATCGCAGACACGATTAAGGAGGGTGCGACAGTAGCTATCAAGGAGCTCAAAGAGATGGGGATTGAGGTAGTGATGCTTACAGGCGATCACCAGAAGACCGCCGAGGCGATAGCGAGAAAGGTGGGGATCGACAGGGTATTTTCAGAGGTCCTTCCTCATCAGAAGACCGAGGTTATAAAGTCTCTGAAAGGAGAGGGTAAGGTTACAGCCATGGTGGGTGATGGGATAAATGATGCACCATCCCTTGCAGAGGCAGATATAGGGATCGCTATCGGCACTGGAACAGATATTGCGATGGAGGCCTCAGATATAACACTCATCAGGGGTGACCTGAGGGGTGTGGTTGATGCAATAAGACTGAGCAGACAGACCATGAGGACTATCAAGCAAAATCTCTTCTGGGCCTTCTTTTATAATGTGGTTGGTATCCCTGTAGCAGCAGGTCTCCTTTATCCCTTTGGAGGCCCCCTTCTGAACCCTATGATAGCCTCGGCAGCAATGGCCTTCAGTTCTGTCTCGGTCGTCACGAATTCCCTGAGGTTGAGGAATAAAAAGCTATGAAGGTAGTCACAGCAGATGAGATGAGAAAGATCGACAGGATGACCATCGAGGATGTCGGGATACCTGGTCATGTCCTGATGGAGAGGGCAGGTGTGGCAGTTGCAAGGAGGATTCAGGAGATATTCGAGAAAAGGAAGACGATAGTCCTTGCCGGTGGGGGGAACAATGGTGGAGATGGCATAGTTACTGCGAGGGAACTATTTAATCATGGCTGGAATGTCAGGGTTCTCATGCTCATAAAGGAAGACAGGCTCAGCCCTGATTGTCTGACACAGTTCAGGATAGCGAAGAAGGCAGGGGTTCCTGTAGAGTTCAGGTCAGAGATAACAGCATCTGATCTTCACGGCAGTATCGTTGTTGATGCCCTCCTCGGCACAGGACTGAATAAGTCTATTGAGGGTTCAATGGCAAAGGTCATTGAGGTACTGAATAACTCAGGCGTCCCTGTTGTGAGCATTGATGTCCCTTCGGGTATATCCTCTGATACAGGTCAGATTATGAGTATAGCTGTAAGGGCTGATTATACCGTTACCTTTGGACTTCCAAAGAGGGGACACCTTCTCTATCCAGGGGCAGAATATGCAGGAAGGCTTTTTATAGAGGATATAGGTTTCTTAGAGGAGAGCCTCAACTCCAGAGAATTGAAGGTTGAGTTATTAGAGATTAACAGGATAAGGTCACTTATCCCAAAAAGGAGAAGATACTCTCATAAGGGCGATTATGGGCATGTCTTCATCGTTGCTGGTTCGAGGGGAAAGACAGGGGCTGCTATCATGGCTGCAAGGGCCTGTTTGAGGACAGGTGCAGGTCTTGTGACGATTGGTGTTCCTGAATCTTTAGTAACTGTCTTTGAGTCGAGGGTGACAGAGGAGATGACCCTTCCCCTTCCTGACACAGGTAATGGTAGCCTTTCGGCAAGGGCAGGCAAGGTGATCCTTGACTTTCTCTCAACAAAGGGAGATGTCCTTTGCATCGGTCCTGGTATAGGGGTCTCAGATGATATCGAGAGAATGGTTTCTGATATGATAGGGTCTATAAATGTCCCTGTTGTCATTGATGCTGATGCGATAAATTCTATCCATGACCTCAGGGTGTTAAGGGGTTGCAGGTCTCAGGTAGTCATGACCCCTCATCCAGGCGAGATGGCAAGGCTTATATCAAAAACAGAGTCTCCTGGCAAAGGTCTTAAAGAGATAATAAAGGCTATCGAGGAAGACAGAATAAATACAGCCCTTAACTTTGCCTCTGATAATGGCCTTTTTCTCGTTTTAAAGGGGGTCCCCACGATAATTGCTAACCCGGAAGGAGATGTCTTCATAAATCCCACAGGTAATCCAGGCATGGCCACTGCGGGGACAGGAGATGTCCTGACAGGCATGATAGGTTCCCTGATAGGTCAGGGCCTTAACGCTCTAAATGCCTCTATCCTTGCAGTCTATATTCACGGTCTTGCTGGTGATATTGCAAAGGAAAGGAAGGGAGAGCAATCCCTTATAGCCTCTGATATTATCGAGGCCATTCCAGAGGCAATAAAGAGGTTAGAAGACTTCAATGGGTGAGGTTCTGATCTTTCCAGAGATATTTGAAGGAGACCCTGTAAAGGCCTTTTTTACAGGTAAGGAACCAGGTGCTGACCTGGCACGGGTTGCGGATATCGGCAGGATAAAAAAGGAGTTGATATATACACCAATCCAGAGGCATACTTCTGAGGTGATAATCATCGGCTCTGAGCCATTACCTCCTCCTCTTATCGGCGATGCGGTCATAACAGGAAGGAAAGGGATAATGCTCGGCATACAGGTAGCAGATTGTGTCCCTGTCCTGCTCTTTGATAGGGTGAAAAGGGTTATCAGTGCAGTACATGCAGGATGGAGGGGAACGGCATCAGGTATATTGATAAAGACGATTATGACAATGAAAGAGAGGTTTTCCTGTAATCCCCTTGATCTTGTTATCGCTATGGGCCCATCCATAAGATGGTGCTGTTATAAGGTGGGGTCAGAGGTTATCGAGGCAGTGACCCGAATTACCGGTGAAGGGGAATATATCCTCCAGAGGGATGGGCAGTACTGCCTTGATCTTCCATCTGCTAACAGGCAACAGGCCCTTAAGATGGGAGTTCCAGGCGAGAATATCTGGATCTCTGAGTTCTGCACATTCTGCGAGCATGAGAGATTTTATTCTTATAGATTCTCGAAGGCTGAGAGAGGTAGACAGGGTGGATTTATCCATAATATGTTATCATAACCTATGTCAGAGGCAAGACTTAAGGTAATACTCCTTCGTTATACGCCGAATCCTGAAGAGACCATTGCAATGGCAGCAAAGCTATGCTACAGTCCTTCTGATATCGAGTCTCTCAAGGAAAAGATAGAGACAAAGGATCAGAAGGCCTTTGTGGAAAGACTTATGAAGATGGGGCATTTAAGCCCCATTGAACATCCATCTTTTACCTTTGCGATTGAGGGTATCTCCAGGGCCTGCTCACACCAGCTTGTAAGGCATAGACTTGCCTCATATTCGCAACAGTCCCAGAGATATGTTAGTGAGGAGGCAGGATTTGATTATGTGATCCCGCCTTTGATTAAAGAAGACGAGGAATTGAGGGGATATTTCGAGAGATTTATGGCTGAGGCCCAGAAGGCATATAATCATATAGTAAAAAGGCTTAATGAAAAGGGTATTAAGGGCGAGTCAGCCAATCAGGATGCCAGGTTTGTGCTTCCAAATGCAGCAGAGACAAAGATAATAGTTACGATGAATGCGAGGGAGCTTCTCCACTTCTTCAGACAGAGGTGCTGCTACAGGGCACAGTGGGAGATAAGGCAGATGGCAGAACAGATGCTTACCCTGGTGAAGGAGGTCGCACCTGTGATATTCGAAAAGGCAGGCCCAGCATGTATAAAAGGCCCGTGCCCTGAAGGAGAATATACCTGTGGAAAGATTAAGGAGGTCAGGAGCAGGTACAGGTCTTCAGGAAGTCAACAATAGGTCAAAAGCAACATTAACTTCTGACTCATGACTTATGATTGACAGAGGCATTGAACTGAATGAGGCCTTTAAGAAGGCCCTTTATTATATGGAGGAGACCGAAAGGCCTGTATTTATTACTGGAAGGGCAGGTACAGGAAAATCGACACTCCTTGGCTATTTCAGGGAAAGGACAAGGAAAGATTTAGCTGTGCTTGCTCCGACAGGGGTTGCTGCTGTCAATATCAGGGGTCAGACTATTCACTCATTCTTTAATTTCAGACCTGATATAACGCCTCATTCTGTCAGGGAGGTGAGGCCGAGGAACACGGATATATATAAGAGACTCGATGCCATTGTGATCGATGAGATCTCGATGGTGAGGGCAGACCTTCTCGACTGTATCGATGAATTCCTGAGGCTTCACCGTAAGAAGAGGTCTGTCCCATTTGGTGGTGTACAGATGATCTTTATAGGAGACCTGTACCAACTCCCACCTGTTGTTACATCAAAGGAGAAGAGCCTTTTTAAAGAATATTACAGTAGTCCCTATTTCTTCAGCTCAAAGGCATTTGAAGGTCTTGATATGGAATTTATAGAACTCGAAAAGGTCTATCGACAGAGTGACGAAGGCTTTATCAGGCTCTTGAATCTTATAAGAAATAATACCATCTCTGATGATGAGATTGCGGTTCTGAATGAAAGATATCTGGAGGATTTTACACCAGGGGAGGAATTCTATATATATCTGACAACGACGAATGAGTCTGCTGACAGGATAAACAGGGAAAGACTTGATGGCATAAGGGCAAAGGAGTTTGCATATAAAGGAATCCTTGACGGTGATTTTGGAGAAAAGGACCTGCCCACATCAATGATCCTGAAGGTGAAGGCAGGGGCGCAGGTGATGCTCCTCAATAATGACACCCTTGGAAGATGGGTAAATGGTAGTCTGGGAAAGATTGTCGAGATAGAAAGGCAGAAGGATGAGCCTGATATTATCTGGGTTGAACTTGACGGAGGGATTACTGTAGATGTGAAACCCTACAGGTGGGAAATGTTCGAGTTCAGCTATGATAAGGCATCGAGGAGGATAGTCTCTGATGTGGTGGGGACCTTTGTCCAGTATCCCTTGAGACTTGCCTGGGCAATAACGATCCATAAAAGTCAGGGTCTGACCTTTGACAGGGTCATTATCGATATTGGAAAGGGTACTTTTTCACACGGTCAGCTATACGTTGCCCTCTCGAGGGCCCGATCCCTTGGTGGTATCTTCTTAAAGAGGCCTATCATGAGAAAACATATTCTTATGGACAGGAGGGTTGTGAGGTTTGTTACGAGGTATCAGTACAGTATATCAGAGAGAAGGCTGCCTCTCGAAGAAAAGAAGGCCATCCTTAGTGAGGCAATCTCAGGGAGGAGGGCTGTGGAGATCGTTTATCTCAAGGCAAAAGACGAAAAGTCAAAAAGGGTGATAATACCCATTGAGATGGGAGAGATGAACTGGAATGGCAAGGCCTTTAATGGCCTCAGGGCCTACTGCACAGAGAGGGGAGATGAAAGGGTATTCAATATCGAGAAGATACTCGACCTGAGATTAATCAGAGATTAATGAACAGGACCGAGAGAAAGGAGCTTCTCGACCTCTTCTTTTATAATGGCCCTCGGTATCCCTCCATGAATCCTCGGTACACCATTTATAAGCACTACAGGAGGGGTTATAGCACCCTGTCTCATTAATTCCGTTATTTCAGGAAATTCCCTGTCATCAGTAAAGATGTCGATATATTCTACAGATACAACAGTAGGATAGTAATAATTCATCTCCTTCTTGAGTTCATCAGCAAGTATCCTGTTTCTAACAGGCTCTTCAAACTCCTCTGCATTCAGGAAGACCTCTTCTATAGGGTTGTCGAGTATCTGTATCCTTATTCGCTGTAACATTTAACCTCCTAACCTGAGGCTGTGCTTATATTATCTATCAGTCTCGTATTGCCTATCTTGATGGCACCTGCGATTATAGCCTCTTTATCAACTCTGTCAAGCTCTTCAAGGCTCTCAGGGTCGTATATCGAAAGATATTGAACCCCTGAGACGAGAGGTTCTGACTCAATGACCTGAAGCATGAGTCTTTTTATCTTTTCTGTCTCTATTATACCAGATTTTATCGCCTTATATCCTTCTCGAAGTGCCCTGTAAAGAACAGGTGCTGCAG
>Ga0334722_10001716_pt1 | contig 26443 bp, 24 predicted proteins | sample C3_bottom_MG_FD_207210 | JGI IMG/M metagenome (GOLD analysis project Ga0334722, IMG submission 207210) | Sediment microbial communities from Yellowstone Lake, YNP, Wyoming, USA - C3_bottom | ecosystem: Environmental > Aquatic > Freshwater > Lake > Sediment | place: USA: Wyoming | collected... | reverse complement strand
GGCGACGTTCGTCGCGAATCAGGTGAACGCTGAGCAAACTCTCGCAATCGATGCGCGAAGCGCGCCGCGCAGGCGCCTCGCCTGCGCGTCCGCCACCGGCGGACCCACGCACAACCCCGCCTCGAGCCGACATCGGACCATTGCGTGCGCCGCGAGCCGCCGCACGAGCGACGCCGCAGCGTAGGCGGACACCCGCATCGGGCGTAACATCGCCATAGCATGGCTGCGCGGGCGGACGGCGGACGCGGTCGCCCTCCGCCGACGCGGCGACCCAAAAGCACGAAAAGTGCAGAAACGAACTCGATGGCAGCTTCGATCCGCGCGAAACCTGTCAGGGGAATGGCAATATCTCACCGTGCCGCGAAGAGCAAACGGTGGACGCCGACATCCCCCGTCAGCTCCTCCTGGGTGGGGTCACCCCGGCGGCGGCGTCCGTATTCCCGCCTGATGAAGCTCGGCGCGAAACGGAGGTACTGGCGTTGGACGTCGTCGGCCAGCGCGAAGAAGCTGCCCACGACCGTCCCGGAACAACCGGCGCTGCCGCAATCGCACGGCCACGAATCGCCATCGAAGGCGTTCAGCCGATAGTCGATCGTGATCTCCTCGCCCGCCGGCAGGTCCTTCCAGGCGAACACCTTCACACCGCTTCGCATCGCGTTCGGATCGCAGGAGTGATTCAGGTAACAACCGGGCGGCAACAGCACGGCGAATCGGTCCCAGTCGAGTTCGCACAGGTGGATGCGATCCTCTGGAGACAATGCGGCGATGCCGCGCGCATCGACAACACGTCCGTGCCGGCGGCGAAAGATGAACTCACCGCGGACGAAATCACGACGCGCGAAGACACCCTTCCCCTTCCCGCCAGCGCCCCGTACCTCAACGTCGGCGATCATCGCCCTCAGGCTGCCCGCGCCCTACGCCCCCGCGATCCCGCCGATCATCTCGTCCAGCAGCACGATGAACTCGCACGTCACTTCGGTGCGCACCGCGTCGTTGACGTAGCCGCCCGTGTTGTCCCAGCCGCCCGTATCCGTCTGCTGGTCCACCAGCGCGCGCCCAACACGCTCCGCCAGCTCCAGGTACTTCCGCTCGCCCGTCACCTGGTATGTCAGCGCCGCGCCCCAGCCCACCTTGCCCGCCTGCGCCGTCTCGTACATCTCGTCGAGCACCTTGAAGCCAATCCCCAGGTAGTCCTTCGCCAGCCCCGCCCACTCGCGGTCGCCCGTCGCCATCGTCAGCCGCGACAGGAACGCCGCCGCGATCCCCATGTTGAAGTACATCTGCCGCCGCGTGTCGATGCGGATCGAGTACAGCCGCTGCCGCTCCTCCGGGAACGTTGTCCGCAGCCCCTCTCCCGGCTTGTACACGAAGAACAGCTCCTTCTCCGGGTACGGCTGCGCCTGCCACACCGTGCGCAGGAAGCGCCCGACATTCTTCGCCTCCTCGATATGGCCCGTGAAGAGGCAGGCGTTGCCCGCCTGCGAGCTGCACAGCAGGTCCTGCGGCGCATCTTCCTTGTCGCGCTGCATGCGGAAGCCGCCGTCCTCCGCGTGCTGCAGCAAGAGCAGGAACCCCATCCCCCGCTGACTGATGTCGAAGCGCCCGAGCTTCTGCGCACCGCAGAGGATCCAGGCGTTCGGATACGGATAGCTGTAGTTGTGGCCGTCGCCCCGCAGCGGCCCGGCGAAATCGCCGTCCTCCGTCTGCACGTTGCGCGCGATCCAGCTCGCCAGCCGGTTCCCCTCCTCCACGCGCCCCGCCGCCGCCAGCGCCCACAGCGCCTTGTAGTACGGCCCCAGCCCTTCCGCCTCCGGGTTGCCGATCGCGCCGTCCGCGCGCTGCTGCCCGAGCAGATACTCGATGCCGCGGCGCCGAGAATCCTGCAGAAGGTTCAAAACGGAAGATTCGACCACCATGGCCCAGCTCCTCGTGCAGAGGCGGGTCTTCGCCGCCGAGATCGCCAGTCTATGACGCCCGCGCCATGCTGTCGACCGCCGAAGCGGCCGCACCGCCATGCGCCTGCCTGCTGAGTGACACCGCGCCGTAGCGCCGCCGGCCCGCGCCCGCTACCTTCTCCCTGCCATGCCCGAAGCCAAACGCGTCTGCATCACCGGCATCGGCGCCGTCTCCCCCTTCGGGCGCGACGCCGCGTCGCTCTGGGCGGGCCTGCAGGCCGGCCGCAGCGCAGTCGCCCCTGTCGCCTCGTTCGACGCGTCCGGCCTGGACTGCCGCATCGCTGCCGAACTCAAGGACTACGCCCCGCGCGATGACATGGACCCCGAAGCGGCGTCCCTCATGGACCGCCGCGCCCTCCTCGCCGCCGACGCCGCGATCCAGGCGCTCACCGAGGCCGCCGTCCCGATCACCGCCGAGACCGTCGCGCAGATCGGCGTCGCCATCGCCAGCGAGATGCCCGAGCAGAGCGTCGCCACCGCCGCCACCGTCGCCCGCACCGTCAGCGCCGCCGGCCCCGTCATGCACCTCTCGAACGGCGCCGCCGGCGGCCTCATGGCGATCGGCGAAGCGGCCGAGTGGGTCCGCCGCGAGGAGTGCGCCATCGCGCTCGCCGGTGGCGCCGACGCCCCTGTCACGCTCGAAGGCATGCGCCACTTCGGCGCGCTCGGCATGCTCACCCGCAACAACGCCGATCCACAGCACGCCGTCCGCCCCTACGACACCGCACGCGACGGCTTTGCCCTCGCCGACGGCGCCGCCATGGTCGTCCTCGAAGATGAAGAGGTCGCCGTCCGCCGCGGCGCCCACATCCTCGCGTACGTCGACGGCTACGGCGCCACCTTCAACCGCGCCCCCGTCGCCCGCGCCGCGGCCAACGTCGTCGACGTCGGCCGCGCCATGCAGGCGGCGCTGATCAAGTGGGACCTCACGCTGCAGGGCGAGATCGACGTCATCTTCGGCAGCGCCGGCGGCGGCGCCATCGACGCCATCGAGGGCCAGGCGGTCCGCCGCGTCTGGGGGCCGAACACCGACAAGCTCTGGGTGACGGCGATCAAGGGCTCGCTCGGGCACACGCTCGGCGCGTCCGGCGCCTTCGCGCTCATCGCCGCGATCTACTGCCTCCAGTCCGGGCTGATCCCGCCGACCGCCAACCTCGAACAGCAGGACCCGCAGTGCGGCCAGCTCGAAGTCGTCACCGGCGACGTCCGCCGCCTCCACGGCACGAAAGCGCTGGTCAACGCCTTCGGCCTCGGCCACAACGCCAGCGTCATCATCTCCCGGCCATGAGCGACGCGCCGGAGATCGAGATCCACGAAGCCGCGCTCGACGAGAAGCCAATCATCGGCAACCTCATGGAGCTGTACATCTACGACTTCACGCAGTTCCCCGGCGGCGAGCACCTCGATGACGCCGGCCGCTTCGGCTTCGACCGCCTCGACAGCTACTGGCAGGAACCCCACCGCCACCCCTTCATCCTCCGCGTCGATCGACATCCCGCGGGACTGGCGCTGATCCGCGAGCACGTCACGCCCCTCACCGGCGATGGCGAAGTCAACGACGTCGCAGAGTTCTTCGTGATGCGCGCCTATCGCCGCTCCCGTGCCGGCGAGACCCTGGCCCGCCTCGTCTGGGACCGCTTCCCGGGCCGCTGGCAGGTGCGCGAGATCGAGGCCAACGCGCCCGCCCACGCCTTCTGGCTCGCCGTCATCGGCCGCTACACCCACGGCCACTACCAGGAGGTCCACTGGGACGACGACCAGTGGCGCGGCCCCGTCCAGTACTTCGACAACACAAGGCGTCGCACCACACCGTGAACACCCACCGTCTTCCTGAGCGGACGCATCGTCACCCTGAACACGCTCTGTCATCCTGAGCGCCAGCGAAGGATCTTCCCCGTGCTATGCCCACCCATTGTCACCTAGCGCAGCACCCGTCACCCCGAGCGCCCCTGTGACCCTGAGCGAAGCGAAGGAACCCCCGAGTGCGTCCGTCGCCATCACCACGCCGCGCGCTATCATCCCCCCGATGCGCACGCCGCTCCCCTCCCCGCGCCCTCGCGTCCAGGCGCTGCTCGACGACGCCATCGCCGTCCGACGCGAGCTCCACCACCACGCCGAGCTCTCCACCGAGGAGTGGCACACGCAGGGTGTCATCCTCAACTGGCTCAACGGCATCGGCGCCGGCGACGTCCGCCCCGCGGCCGACACCGGCGCGACCTGCCTGATCCGCGGCGCCAGGCCCGGACCCAACATCCTCTGGCGCGCCGATATCGATGCCCTCCCCCTCGCCGAAGAGACGGGCCTCCCCTTCGCCTGCGACAGCGGCGAAGCCATGCACGCCTGCGGCCACGACGGCCACGCCGCCATCGCGCTCGCGCTCGCGTCGGCGCTCCAGGCCTCGCGCGATACACTCGCCGGCACCGTCCGCATCGCCTTCCAGCCCGCCGAGGAGCACGTCGGCGGCGCCGCGCGCATGGTCCGCGAAGGGATCATGGACGACCCCGCGGTCGACCGCGTCTTCGGGCTGCACATCTGGGCCCCCGCTCGCGTCGGCACCGTCCTCGCGACGCCCGGCCCCGTCTTCGCCGCCGCCACGCACTTCCGTATCATCGTCCGCGGCCGCGGCGGACACGCCGCCTCGCCGCACGAGACCATCGACCCGATCGTCGTCGCCGCGCACGTCATCGTCGCCCTGCAGACCGTGGTCAGCCGCGCGGTCAGCTCGGAGGACCAGGCCGTGTTCAGCATCGGCCGCCTCCAGGGCGGCGTGCGCGGCAACATCATCCCGAACGAGGTGATGATGTCCGGCACGATCCGCACCTTCGAGCCGCACGTCCTGCGCCGCGTCCTCACCCGCGTCGAAGAGATCGTCCGCGGCGTCACATCCGCCTGGGGCGCCGAGTACCAGCTCGATACGTCCACGCTCGACGCCGTCGTCAATGACGCCGAGAGCGCAGCGCTCGTCGCCGGCGTCGCGGCGGCCTACCTCGGCGCCGAACACGTCGGCCAGGGCCGCACCACCGGCGGCGAGGACATGTGCCACTTCCTCAGGCGCGCGCCAGGCTGCTACTTCATGCTCGGCGGCGGCAACCCCGACCGCGGTATCACCTGGCCGCACCACCACCCGAAGTTCGACTTCGACGAGGACTGCATCGGCATCGGCATCGAGCTCGCCCTCCGAATCGTCGAAGCAGCGACCGGCTCGAAGCTGAACTGAGGCCGCGCCGCGAAGCGGAGGACAGGCGCCCCGCCTCTCCACACAGGACATCCAGCGACGACCGCCCGATAAGATTCGCCGGACACGAGGACGCAGCCATGACCACCCGCACCGGCAAGACGATCGTCATCGCCGACTACGACCCGGCGTGGCCACGGCGCTTCGAGGCGGAGCGCGCGCTGATCTACCGAACCTGCGGCGAAGCCTCGTTCCCCGCCTTCGAGCACGTCGGCAGCACGTCCATCCCCGGCCTCGCCGCCAAGCCCATCATCGACATGATGCCCGGCCTGCGCTCGCTCGACGACGCGCCGCCGCTCGTCCCGCTGCTCGAGAGCATCGGCTACGAGTACGTGCCCGAGTTCGAGGGTCCCAACGACATCGATGAGGGCATGCCGTCGCGCCGCTACTTTCGGAAAGACGTCGACGGCGAGCGCGCCTTCAACGTGCACATGTGCGAGGTCGGATCGGAGCTATGGAACGAAACGCTGCTGTTCCGCGACTGGCTCCGCGCCCACCCCGAGGATGCCCGGGCGTACGAGCGCATCAAGCGCGAGATCGCCGCGCGCTACAACGAGAACCTCAGCGCGGAGTCAGAGATCAACCGCGACTACACCGACCACAAGTCGCCGTTCATCGAAGCGATCAAGGCGAAGGCCCGAGCCGCTATGGCATCCTGAGCGCAGCGAAGGATCTCGCCGCGAGGACCGATCCGAGCCCCGCACCCTAACACCGAACACCGACAACCGACAACCGACAACCGACAACCGACTACGCCGCCTGCTCGTGCGACTCGATCTCCGCCAGTTCGTGGCCCTGCGTCTCGGCGTAACGGTCGAGCAGCGCGTCGACGAAGTCGTCGGAACGGAACAGGTCCAGCGTGATGTGCATGTGCTTGTCCGGAATGTCCGGGTCGAAGCACATCCGCACCCGGTACTTGCCGATCTGCTTGACCTTCAACAGCTTCCGGTACGGCCACGTCTCGCGCGCCGGGCCGATCCACACCCTCAGGCCCTTCCCGTCCAGCGTCACGTCGGACTGCCGCCACGTGTTCCACGCGTACAGGAGGACGCCGGCGCCCGCGACGCCGCCCACCACCGCCCACACCGTCATCGACCAGGCGCGCGCCGCCGGCGACAGCACGAAGAACAGCCCGAACACCGCAAGCGCCAGCACCGGCACAGCCTTCTGCCAGAAGAAGATGCGGAAACGCTCGGGAGCCGTGGCATCCATCACCGTTGTTATCGGCACCGGCGCGCACCCAGTGAGAGGGTTCCAGGGTTCTCGACTCGCGGTACGAGGTTCCCCGTACGGGAACGCACACCCACCGACCGCCGACCACCGACCACCGACCACCGACCACCGACCACCGACCACCGACCACCGATACCCGATAACCTCCATCGCCATGATCCGCGCCATCTTCTACGACGCCGGCCACACCCTGGTGAAGCCCCGCGCCGGGATCGATGAGGTCTGGGACTTCCTCGCCCACCAGCTCGGCATCCGCATCGAGCCGGGCCAGCGCACGGACTTCCCCGACGTCGCCGCATTCTTCTACTCCCGCCTCGGCGAGGACGGCCTCGGCTCCTACGCCTCCGACCGCGCCGCCCGCACGTTCTGGACGGAGTACTACGCGTACGCCCTGCGCGACATCGCCGCCGATCTCCCCGCCGGACAGATCCGCTCCGCCGGCGAAGCGCTCTACGACTGGTACGCCGAGCCGGCGCAGTGGCAGCCGTTCCCGGACGTCGTCGACGCCCTGCGCGCCGCCCGCAAGCGCGGCCTCGTCCAGGGCGTCGTCTCCGACTGGGGCAGCGACTTGCTGCCGATCCTGCACGCGCACGAGATCACCCGTCTCATGGACTTCGTCGTCGCATCCGCGGTCGTGGGATCGTCCAAGCCGCATCGCGACATTTTCCTCTACGCACTCGCGCGCGCCGGCGTGCGCGCCGAAGAGACGGTGTACGTGGGCGACTCCTATCTCGCCGACGTGCTCGGCTCGCGCGCCGCCGGCCTGCACCCCGTCCTGATCGACCGCGACGCGAAGGCGCCGCCGATCGACGCGCCCGTCGTGCGATCGCTCGCCGGACTCCTGGCCGTTGTCGACGAGATCAACCTCTCTCATCCCTGACGGACCGCCGCCCGCGCGGCACAATCCCGCGATGCGCCGTGGATCACCGCCGGCGCGGCGTGCATCCGCGGAGCCGCCCGCCGCGTATTATGCTTCGAACGCGTGCGCGCTCACCGGGAGGCAGACGTCATGAAGCACACTCATCGTCACCGGCACGCTGGCCCTCGCGCTCGCCGCGATGGCCTGCGGCAGCAGCACGAGCAGCAGCGACAGGACGTCGACCGCGGCCGCGAAGGCGCCGGCAGCCGCCCAGACGCCGTCAAGTACGGCGCCGCACGCCACCACGCCGGGCGCCTCATCCGCTGCGGTGCCCACAGCAGCCTCGGGCGCGGCCACCGTGACCGCGAAGGACTTTTCGTTCTCTCCCGACAAGCTCGCAGCGCGCGAGGGCCGTACGCTGAACGTCACGTTCCAGAACAACGGCTCCGTGTCGCACACCTTTAAGACGCCTCTCTCCGGCGCCGATAGCGGCAGCGTCGTAGCAGGCACGAACCGGACGGTCGCGGTGGCCATCCCTGCCGACAGCGGCGACCTCTACTTCCGCTGCGAGATCCACCCCTCTGCGATGAAGGGAGAGATCTCGGTCGACTGATCCGTCGCCATGATACCATCGACACGAGATCAGTGAGCACCGCCGCGCCCGGTCGCCGAATCGGGGCCGGCGCTACTTGCCGCGGTACTGCGGCTTGCGCTTCTGCGCGAACGCCAGCGGCCCTTCGCGCGCGTCCTCCGACGCCATCACCTTGCGGGACTGCTCGTTCTCCAGCCGCATGCCCTCCTCGAGCGTCATGCTGCGGCCGCGGTACACGGCTTCCTTGGCGAGGCGCACGGCCAGCGGCCCGTTCTCGCAGATCGCTTCCGCCAGCGCCAGCGCGCGCGGCATCACCTCCGACGCCGCCACCACGTGATTGACCAGCCCGTACTTTTTCGCCCACGCCGCGTCAAACTTCCCGCCCGTCAGGATCAGCTCGAGCGCCGGACCGAAGGGCACCAGCCGCGGCAGCCGCTGGGTGCCACCGGCCCCCGCGATGATCGCCCGCGTCACCTCCGGCAGCCCGAACACCGCGTGCTCGGCGGCGATCCGGATGTCGCACGCGAGCGCCATCTCCAGCCCGCCCGCCAGGCAGTAGCCGTTGATCGCCGCGATCATCGGCTTCCAGCACTCAAAGTTGCGTGTGATGCCGCCGAATGGCGCGCGCGAGAACGCAGCGCTCACCGCGTTCGAACCCTGCTGCTGGGCCTGCGACATCGCCACCAGGTCGTTCCCCGCCGAGAACGCCTTCTCGCCCGCGCCGGTGAAGATGCCGACCCACAGCTCGTCATCGTCGCGGAAGTCGCACCACGCCTCGTGCAGCTCCGCCGACGTCTGCGGGTCGATCGCGTTCATGCGCTCCGGCCGGTTGATCGTGACGATCCCGACACGCCCGCGCTTCTCGTAGATCACCTTCTCGAAATTGAAGTCCGCCATCACGACCTCGCACTGAACCCGAAGCAGAGCGTCAGGCTAGCATCGCCGGCCCGGTCGTTCCAGCCGAATGTACCGCGAGGATCCCGCCCGGCCGCGGTGGCCCGACGACTGGACTGATCTCCCTTGCGGCTCACACCGAGTCAAGCACCGCGCGTGCGACCTGCTCGACCTGCTCGGCGGACAGCGCCGGATGCACCGGCACCGACACCACCTCGTCCGCAAGCCGCTCCGCCACCGGCAGCGACACCTCACGGTAGCCAAGCCGCCGGTACAAGGGCTGGCGGTGGATCGGCGTCGGGTAGAATACGCCCGTTTCGATGACCCGCGCGCGCAGCGCCACCTGCAGCGCGTCGCGCGCCTCGCGCCCCGCCGGCACCCGGAGCGTGTACTGGTGCCAGACGTGGCGGCGCCCCGCCAGCTCACGCGGCGTGATGATCCGCGCGCACCCGGACAGCAGCTCCGTCAGCCGTGCCGCGTTGACGCGCCGGCGTTCGTTGCGCTCCTCGAGCTTCGGCAGCTGTGCCAGCCCGAGCGCGGCGGCCACCTCCGTCATCCTGTAGTTGTACCCAGCCTCCTCCGTGACGTAGCGCGTGCGCTCACCTTGCGAGCGCAACATCCGCATCGCCGCGGCGACCGCGTCATCGCCGGTGGTGATCATCCCGCCCTCGCCCGTCTGCAGGTTCTTCGTCGCGTAGAACGAGAAGGCGGCCGTGCCGAACGAGCCGGCCGGCCTTCCCGCCGAAGACGCGCCGATCGCCTGCGCCGCGTCCTCGATCAACACCAGCCCGCGCCGAGCGCAGATCGCGGCGACCGCATCGATATCGCACATCTGGCCGTAGAGATGCACGGCGACGATCGCGCGCGTCCGCTCGCCGATCGCCGCCTCGACCTGCGCCGCGTCGACGCCGAAGTCGTCCTCGCGCACGTCGACGAACACCGGCCGCGCGCCCGCCAGCAGCACGGTATTCGCCGTGGCCGCGAAGCTGAACGCCGGGACGATGACCTCGTCCGCGCCCGCTCCCGCTGCCTCGTAGCGCGGGCTTTCAGCCCGCGTCCCTGGTGGCGCGTCCCCGATTCTGTGTGCCAGCAGCGAAAGATGGAGCGCCGCTGTGCCGCTGTTCACCGCGACGGCGTGCTTCGCTCCCGTGTACGCCGCGAACGCCGCCTCGAACGCCGCGACGCGCGGCCCCTGCGCGAGCTGCCCCGACTCCAGCGCCTCGAGCACCGCCCGTCGCTCCTCGTCTTCGATGATCGGGTGTGCGAGCTTGATCATCGGCGATGCGGCGGCTTTGGCGTGTCCGGGCGAAGGAATCCCGCCGCCGCCGTTCCTCCGGCGAGCCAGCTCATGCCTCGACGGTCTCGTTGATCTCCGCCAGGTGGTACGGCCGGTCGCAGGCGTCGCAGTGGTACATGCACGCGCCCGCCGGCCGCAGCCGCCGTCCGCACACGCACGCCCAGCCCGCGATCCGCGCCGGGTTGCCCCGCACCACCGCGTGCGCCGGCACGTCCGACGTCACGACGGCCCCCGCCCCGATCATCGCCCACGGCCCGATGCTCAGCCCCGGCAGCACGACCGCGCCCGCGCCCACCGACGCGCCGTGCCGCACGAGCGTCGGCGCGACCGTCCAGTCCGCGTCCGACTTCAACGACCCGTCGTGGTTCACCGCGCGCGGCAGGCGGTCGTTGGCGAAGATCGCGTGCGGCCCGACGAACACGCCGTCCTCGAGCGTCACGCCGCGAAACAGCGACGCGCGGTTCTCGATCTTGCACCGGTCGCCGACGACCACGCCGGCGTCGACGTACACCCCCTTCGCGATCACGCACTCCCTCCCGATGCGCGCGCCCTCCCGCACCTGCGCCTCGTTCCAGACGCGCGTGCCGTCGCCGACGCTCGCGTCCGGGGAGACCTCTGCCGTGTCATGGATGAAGGTCTGCATATCACCCGCAACGGGACCTGTCGGAGCCCCGAAGCCGTCGGTCCTAAGTCCGTGATCCCGCATCCTGCGGCGCTTCCATCGCCGCCACCATCTTCTCCGCGGCGTGCCCGTCGCCAAAGACGGGCGGCGGATCACCCGCAGGGCGCGGCCGGCGCGCCGCCGCCAGTATACGCTCGGCATCGCAGCCGGCGAGCACGTTCCAGCCGCCCTCCAGCGTCTCCAGCCACTCTGTCTCGTCGCGCAGCGTCACGCACGGCACGCCCAGCAGGTACGCCTCCTTCTGCACGCCTCCCGAATCCGTCAGCACCACGCGCGCGTTCTGCTCCAGCGCCAGCATGTCCAGGTACCCGACCGGCTCGATGATCTGCACCGGTAGCTCCACCTCGATGTCGGTGCCCATCAACGCCGCCCGCGTCCGCGGGTGCATCGGCAGGATCACGCGCTCGTGCAACAGCGTCAGCGCGTCGATGATGTCCGCGAGCCGCGCCGGGTCGTCCGTATTCGCCGCGCGGTGCACCGTCGCCAGCACATACCCGCTGCGTTCCAGCTGCAGATCGCTCACCACGCTGGACTTCTCCGCGGCCAGCGGCACGTGCCGGAGCAACGCGTCGTACATGATGTCGCCGGTATGGTAGATGCGCCCCCGGCTCGCCGGCTCCCGCGCGGATGCGGCGGAGCCTTCAGCCTGGACGCCGGCGCCCCGTTCCTCCGTCCTCCTTCCGCCATCCTCCCTCGCCCCTTGCCCGCCCGCCCGGCTCGCGCGGACCGCCCCCTCCCGCAGCAGGTTCTCGACCGCGACGAGCGTCGGCGCGAACAGCCACGTCGCGATGCGGTCGGCGACCAGGCGGTTGATCTCCTCGGGCATGTCGCGCACGAAGCTGCGCAGCCCGGCCTCGACGTGCGCCACCGGGATGCCGAGCTTCGCCGCCGCCAGCGCGCCGGCCAGCGTGCTGTTCGTGTCGCCGTAGATCACGACGGCGTCCGGCCGCTCGTCCCGCATCACCGGCTCGAGCCGCTCGAGCATCTGCGCCGTCTGCGTCGCCTGCGTCCCCGAGCCCACACCAAGATGATGGTCGGGCTTCGGCAGCGCCAGCTCCTCGAAGAACACGTCCGACATCGTCGCGTCGTAATGCTGGCCCGTGTGCACGAGAATCTCCTCGTGGCGCTCGCGCGCGACGCGGGAAAATGCCGCCGCCTTGATGAACTGTGGCCGCGCGCCGACGACCGTCAGCAGCCGCATTGCATCGCGGTGGAGGCGGAGGGATCGCGCGCGCGGCCGTCGCCGCCGCTCATGCTCCCGCCTCTCCGCTTCTCCCGAACTCGAGGGCGCCGACCCCGCCGTCGTCTCGCGTCCCCGTGTCCCGCAGGTCGATGCGCGCGAGCGCATGCAGCCGCGCCGCGATCTCTTCGCGCGAAGGCGGCAGGTGGTGCGCCAGCTCGTCGATCTTGGCGACCAGCTCGTCGCGCGACACGACCGGCCGTCCCTGTGTCAGGAAGATCTTCGGATGGTGCGTGTTCAGCAGTCGCTCCGACGCGCCGACCAGCTCTTCGTGGAGCTTCTCGCCGGCTCTGAGCCCCGTGTATACGATCTGGATGTCCCGCCCCGGCTCGTGGCCCTTCAGCCGGATCATCTTCTCGGCAAGGTCGGCGATACGCACCTTCTCCCCCATGTCGAGGATGAAGATCTGCCCCTGGTCGGCGAACGACGCCGCCTGGATCACCAGGCTCGCCGCCTCCTCCGCCGACATGAAGTAGCGCGTCGTCTCCGGATCCGTCAGCAGCACCGGCCCGCCGCGCTCGATCTGCCGCAAGAACAGCGGCACTACGCTGCCGCGGCTCCCCATGACGTTGCCGAACCGCACCGCCGTGAACGTCGTGCGGCTCCCCTGCCCGAACGCCGCCACGAGCAGCTCGCCGATCCGCTTCGTGGCGCCGTACACGTTGTCCGGGTTGACCGCCTTATCGGTGGAAACGAACACCATCTTCCCTACGCCGGCATCGCTCGCCGCCAGGCAGACGCTCAGCGTGCCGCACACGTTCGCGCGGAGCGCCGCGTCCGGGTGGTCCTCCAGCACCGGAATGTGCTTGTACGCCGCCGCGTGAAACACGATGTCCGGGCGCGCGCGGCGGAAGATCTCGGCGACGCGCTCCCCATCCGCCACGTCGCAGAGCCAGATCCGCGAAGGCGACGCGCCCGGCCGCTCCGGGTCGGCCTCGTCCGCCTCCAGGTCGCGCTGCAGGTCGTACAACCCCGTCTCGTTCACGTCCAGCAGGTGCAGCTCCGATGGCCCGAACGCGAATACCTGGCGCGCCAGCTCCGACGCGATGAACCCCGCCGCGCCCGTGATCAGCACCGACTTGCCCCGGATCGTCGCCGCGCACAACTCCGCATCGATGTCGACCTGCTCGCGACCCAGCAGGTCATCGACCGTCACTTCCCGCAGCTGCACCACTTCCGCTTCGTTCCGCACGAGGTCGCGCAGCCCGGGCACCGTCCGCACCGGCACCCCCGTCGTCTGCACGATGCCCACGACGTCACGCACGATGGCACCGCCGGCGGACGGTATCGCCAGCGCCACCAGGTCCACGCGCTTGTCGGCGCAGATCGCCGGGATGTCGAAGCGGTCGCCGAGCACCGTCACCGAGTGGATGCGCACGCCGCGCAGCCGCTTGTCATCGTCGATGAAGCCGATCGGTCGGTACTGCCACCGCGGGTTCTGCAGGAACTCGCGGGCGATGAGCTGGCCCGTGTGGCCCGCCCCGACGATCAGCACGTTCCTGACGCCCGCGTCGTAACCCCCGAACGGGTTGCGGGCCGCCCACAGCCGCGGCCAGAACTTCATCCCGCCCATCGCGATGAGCATCAGCGCCGGCGCCACGAAGTTCACCGTCAGCGGGATATGTCGCGGCCGCAGGAACACGTTGATCGCGAACAGCAGGATAGATACCAGCGCGATCGACAGCGCCAGGTTCAGCGCGTCGACGATCCCGGCGTACTTCCACGACGTGCGGTAGATGCGGAACACGAAGTTGCCGGCAAGGTATGCCAGCGCGATGAATCCGCACGCCACCGCGAAGAACCGCAGCGACTCCGACGGCACGTCGCCATCGAACCGGAGCGCCAGCGCCGCCGCCCAGGCGCCGATCACGACCGCTGCGTCCAGCAGCAGCACGGGCACGATCCGGACGAACTCGCGGACGCGGGGCGCGATCTCGCTCACGCCGGACAGCTTATCAGGCGAACATTGATCGCCGCGCGCGCCGGCTCGGTCGTCCGCACCGCCGCCCACGCTGTATGCTGTCCGCCACGACCACAGCGCGGGAGGACCAAACCATGACCCTCGAGGCCAAAGCAGACCAGACCCCCCCGGCGCCCGCGTTCCGCCCGGCTGACCCCGCCTATGTCGACGACCCCTACCCGGCGCTTGCCGCGGCTCGTGCCGCCGCGCCCGTCCACGAGGCGACGGCCCCCTACAACGCCTGGTTTGCCGTCCGCCACGACGACGTCGACCGGTTGCTGCGCGACCCGAAGCTCTACTCGCACGATCCGCGCAAGGCGGCGCCCGGCACGTTCATGCACGCATTCCTGGAGGCGAACGAGGGGGCCACGGGCGGCGAGCAGCTGAGCATGCTGTTTCTCGACGCTCCCGACCACACGCGACTCCGCGGCCTCGTGAACCGCGCGTTCACACCGCGCGCCGTCGAGGCACTGCGGCCGCGCATGGAACAGATCGCCGCTAACCTGCTCGACGCTGTCGCCGGCGAGACCACCTTCGACCTCATGCCCGCGCTCGCGGCGCCCTTCCCGACCATCGTCATCGCCGAGATGCTCGGCGTCGACCCCACCGACCGCGACGACTTCAAGCGCTGGTCAGACAGCGGCGTCCGCCTCTTCGACCCGACGTTGACCCCGGCCGAACGCCAGGAGTCGTTCGCGTCGGGCGACGCGCTGCGGGACTACTTCGCGCGCGTCATCGCCGATCGCCGCACGTTCCCGCGCGGCGATCTCGTCAGCGCCCTGATCGCCGCCCAGGACGAAAGCGACCGCCTCGACGACGCGGAGATGATCGGCACCTGCAGCCTCCTCCTCTCCGCTGGCAACGTCACCACGACCGACCTCATCGGCAACGGCGTGTTCGCGCTCTTGCAGCACCCCGACCAGTTGCGGCTGCTACAGCAGGATCCGTCGCTGATCGCCAACGCGGTCGAGGAGATGCTCCGTTACGACAGCCCCGTCACCGAGGCGGGCCGCATCCCGCTCGAAGACGTCGCCATCGCCGGTTGCCCCATCTCCCGTGGCGCGACCATCGTCCCATCGCTCGCGGCTGCGAACCACGATCCGGCCGTCTATCCGAACGCGGACCGCTTCGACATCACCCGCGCCGACACGCACCACCACTCGTTCGGCGGCGGCCCGCACTACTGCCTGGGCGCCCCGCTCGCCCGCCTCGAAGCGCAGGTGGCCGTGAGCGCGCTCATCCGCCGTTTCCCGGGCATCCGCCTCGCTGCCGGAGCCACACCGGTGCGGCGGTTCCTGCCCGGCTTCCACGGCTTCCTGTCGCTCTCCGTCACGGTCGGCTGATCCGCCCGCAGCACGCGGGCCGTCCGCTACGCTACGGCTGATGCCCCACGAAGCCTACGCCGACGACGAGCTCGCCTCGCTCTACGACCTCGTGTACCAGGATGAAGACGCGGATCTCGCGCTCTACGAGCAGTTCGCAAGGCGCGGTCAACGGCCGTCGCTGGAGCTCGGCGTCGGGAGCGGACGCGTCGCGCTGCACCTTGCGCGGTGCGGGCTCCCCGTCGTCGGCATCGACTCTTCCCTGCGCATGCTCGCCCGCCTCGAAGCGCGCCTCGATCCGCAACTCGCCCCGAATGTCCGTCTCGTCGAAGCCGACATGCGCGACTTCGACCTGGGCGGCGAGACCTTCGACCTCGTCTACTGCGCCTTCGACACCTTCGAGCATCTGCTCACCATCGATGACCGTATCGCCGCCCTGCGCTGCGTCGCCCGCCACCTCACGCCGGCCGGCGTGTTCGTCGCCCAGATGCGCTCGCTCACGGCCATCGACTGGAGCCCGGCACCATCGGCCCTCACGCACGACTGGACCCGCCGCGACCCCGCGACCGGCCATCTCGTCACCAAGCTCCGCTCGTCCTCGGCGTGCCCCGCGGCGCAGACCACCACCGACACGCTGATCTTCGACCGCATCGGCGACGACGGCTCCGTGCGCCGCCGAACCATCGAGGTCACCCTCCGCGTCGCGGGCCGCTTCGAAATGGAGCTGCTTCTGCAGGGCGCGAGCCTTCGTCTGCGTTCGATCTACGGCGGCCCCGATCTCTCGCCCTTCGACGACGCCAGCGATACGATGGTGATCGTTGCCGAACTGGAGGGGAGCTGACGTGCTCATTGCGCTCGACGCCATGGGCGGCGATCACGCACCGGCCGAGGTCGTGGCCGGTGCTCTTCTTGCCCGCCGCGAACTCGGCGTCGACGCCGCGCTCGTCGGCGACTCGAAGATCATCGAGGCCGAACTGGCGCGCCACGGCGAGACCGCGCCCCGCATGAAGATCGTCCACGCCTCCGAGGCCATCGGCATGGACGAGCACCCGGCAATGTCCGTCCGGACCAAGAAAGACGCCTCGATCAACGTCGCCATGGACATGGTCAAGACCGGCGCCGCGGACGCCTTCGTCTCCGCCGGCAACACCGGCGCCATCATGGCCTCGGCGCTCATGACGCTGGGCCGCATCCGCGGCATCGAGCGCCCCGCCCTCGGCACGCTCGCCCCCTTCACCGAACGCGGCATCCTCGTCCTCGATGTCGGCGCCAACGCCGACGTCAAGCCCGGCTACCTGGTGCAGTTCGCCCAGATGGGCACCGTCTACGCCGAGCGCGTCCTCGGCATCGCCAACCCGCGCGTCGCCCTCCTCAACATCGGCGGCGAGGAGACGAAGGGCAGCGAGCTGATGCAGGATGTCCACGCGCGCCTCCAGAAGACCGACGGCGTCAACTTCATCGGCAACATCGAGGGCGGCGAGGTCCACCGCGGCAAGGCCGATGTCATTGTCACCGACGGCTTCACCGGAAACGTCGCCGTCAAGGTGACCGAGGGCGTCGCCGACTTCATCTTCCACGAACTGCGCACCGCCCTCACCGCCAGGCTGCGCTACAAGCTCGCCGCCCTGGTGCTCCGCCCCGCCCTGCTCGAGATGCGCGACCGCATGGACCCCGGCACCTACGGCGGCGTGCCGCTCCTCGGCGTCAACGGCGTCGTCACCATCGCCCACGGCATCTCCGATGCGCGCGCCATCAAGAACGCCCTGCGCGCCGCCCGCGAGGGCGTCTCGTCCGGTATGGTCGAAGCGATCCGCGCGGCGTCCGCCCACAAGTAGCAGGGAAATGCAAACTCCCAGCTTCGGACTCCGGCGAACCGCCCCGTCAGATCGATCGCGTCTATGATCATTAGCGACACGATCCGATGTTCTGATGGCTCAAGGGGTCGACTTCGCGCGGCGCTCGTGGGATCATTACTCGGCAGAGCGATTGGATCATCAGGTGAAGATGTCTTATTCTGACTCCCCTTGTCCACGAAGCCGTACTCCTTGCATTATTGCAGCGGACGAGCCACTAAACAGCCGACTCTCGGGGTTCGAGCGCCCAGAGAAGGAGCTCCGCCATGACGCCGCCGGTATCCGCCATCGAGGTCGAAGACGCAGCCCTGGATGTCGAGCCGATGCCTGACCCCTCCCCGGCACCGAGAGGTCAGAGAGCCTTACAGGTCTTGATTGACGCGAAAGACGCAATTCTGCTAAGAATACGCTCGCGCAAACTGACAGAGCGTGAGCGGCGCGACCTTCACGAGGGCATGGCGAACGACCCTGAAGTTCGGCGCGCTCTGGACCGGACTCTAGCGGCGAACCCGCAGTTCCGAAGGAAGGCGCACGACCGGAGTGGCATATCGGATAAACACGTCTGACGTAGACCAAGACGTGGCCCGATTTAATTCCGCCGTCCGGTACTACTGGGATACCTGCCTCCGCCACATCAGCCATCGTCCGCACGCACACAGGGGAACCTTCATCGAACGAGCCATCGCGATACCGGGCTCGCCGACGATGACGTTCGGTTACCTCATCACGCGCACCGTGTATGTTTCTGGCGAAGAGATATACCTGTTCTCTGCGGATTGCTTCCCGGCTGGGTTTGGGCTCGCCTACGTGCTCGACGATTGGCTCCCTTCCCGCGATCGATACGACGGGGAAGTGAGAGTCGTGTTCGTCAAAGAAAGATAGAGCCGTACTGATCTTCGCCCAGGCGACACGTCGGTTAGGGGCTCGCAAGTTCCTCCACATCCCCCAAAAGCCAAGCGGTGCAGCGCGACGGCTTGAGTCACCAGCAGGGCCGAAGGACACTGAAGCATGACGTTGGGCAGCCTGCGGCGAGTAGCCGGGCCGGGGGGACTCGCCCCGCGGCTCAGCGGGGCTTCAACGAGCGTGCCACCGCCTCGATCGCCGAACGGGACCCGTACGCGCTCCCCGGCCGCGCCTCCACGATCACAACGGTGCCGCCGATGCGCACGCGCGCTGCGTAGCGATCGGGCGCTGTCGCCGGGCACCTGTCCTCGACGCTGCGCGGCTCCGACCAGCGGACGATCGCCGGTCCGTATCCGGCGATCAACTCCGCTTCGTCTCCCGCGCTTGCGAGGTCAATGCTCCCGATGCACCCCCCGTCCCACCACTCGCCCGTCTCTCGCGGTCGCGCCTCCCACGCTTCGGCGCCCCACTCCCGCAACAGCAGCTCCGGCGCCGCGAACTCGTCGTCCGCCCGCCCGTACGCAAGCGTTGCGCTGTATCCCATCAGCGCGCTGAGCGCGCCGTCATGCACGGCCGCCTGGCGCAGTTCCAGCGCCGCATTGTCCGCGCCGGCTTCCACCTTCACTCCCGGCCACACCACCGCGAGCCCGCCGACCCCGCCATCGAGGCCGCCCGCGATGTCCGCCGCCGCATACCCTATCGACGCCGGGTCGAAGAACGCCGCCGGCAACGACGCCATCACGACGAAGTCGTTGTCGTATCGCACGCTCGTGCGCACCTCGATCGTCCCGCCATGTTCGATCGTCCCGGTCCCGTCGAGCGCCACCGGCAGGTACGTGCTCGCGTCGATGTACAGCGTGTCGACGAACTCCGCCGTCTCCCCGGGCCCCCGGTCCGTGCCCGTCGTCACCAGCGCGATCGCGGCCTTCTCCTCGAACATTACCTCTCCGTCGCTCCGCGTCTCCGCGCTCTCCACGAGGCTGTGGCAGCCGAGCAGGACCGCCAGCACCGCACCCGGGTCACCGTGGCACCGGGGCGCCTCGCGCTTCTCCGTCGCGACCCCCGCCTGCGCCGTGTACATTGCGGCGCCCGATACGATCCGCGTGCTCGCGTACGTCCTTCCCGTCGCCGCGCCGACGAACGTATTGTGCGTCTCGACGCGCGCGACACCCCGCGAGATGTCGAGCCACGCCTCCGTCCGCATGCGATATCCACCGTCGCCCTGCGCGGTCTCGTTCGTCATCACCGTGTGGAACACGGTCCCCGGCCGGGCGAGCGCCGCGGCGATCCGTGTGTACGCGTCCTCGACCGGAAGCGCCCCCGGCGTCCCGCGCGGCGAGCCGCCGCACCCGATCGATGCCAGCACGACCATCACGGTCAGGAGTCTCATACGCACGGTGCGCAACTATAGCCGCGATCGATCGTGACGCAGAACCGCGAGCTTCACGTATGCGCCTCAAGGGCGCCGCCGGCTGGCCGTCGATCGCCCTCCGCGCTACCATGACCCCGCTCGAAACATATGTTCACACACCTCCACCTGCATACCGAGTACTCCCTGCTCGACGGCCTCAGCCGCATCCCCGACGTGATGGACCGCGTCGCCGCCATCGGCCAGCGCGCCGTCGCCATGACCGACCACGGCGCCCTCTACGGCGCCATCGACTTCTACCGCGAGGCGAAGCAACGCGGCATCAAGCCCATCATCGGGCTCGAGGCCTACATCGCTCCCGGCTCGCGCCTCAAGAAGTCCGATACGCGCGCGAACAACTACTTCCACCTCACCCTCCTCGCTCGCAACATGGAGGGCTATCGCAACCTCATCAAGCTCAGCACCAAGTCGCACCTCGAAGGCTTCTACTACAAACCCCGGATGGACAAGGAACTGCTCGCCGAGCACGGCAAGGGCATCATCGCCCTCAGCGGCTGCCCGTCGGGCGAGATGCACCGCCTGCTCGCCGAGGAGCGCCACGATGACGCCCGCAAACTCGCCGGCTTCTTCTCGGACGTCTTCGACGGCTTCTACCTCGAGGTCATGCGCCACGACGAGCCGGAGATCAACGCCGAGTGCCAGCGCGTCATGCGCGGCCTCGTCGAGCTCTCGTCGCTCACGGGCATCCCGCTCGTCGCCACCAATGACTCGCACTACACCGTCCAGGCCGACGCCGCCATCCACGACGTCCTCCTCTGCATCGGCACGAACTCCACCGTCGATGACGCCAACCGCCAGCTGAAGATGCACGACACCTCTTACTACGTGAAGTCCGAGGAAGAGATGCTCGCGCTGCTCCCGGACCTCCCGCAGGCCGTCGCGAATACGCAGCTCGTCGCCGAACGCTGCGACCTCGACCTCGAATTCGGCCGCATGCACCTGCCCGAACCCGAGGTGCCGCCCGGCATCACCGCGCACGAACACCTCACCCGCATGGCGCGCGAGGGGCTGAACGACAAGTACCCGTTCGCCGACGACGCCGTCCGCGCCCGCCTCCAGTACGAGCTGGACGTCGTCGAAGAGACCGGCTTCACCAGCTACTTTCTCGTCGTCCACGACATCGCGCAGTTCTGCCGGCGCGCCGGCATCATGCTCGGCGTCCGCGGCTCCGCCGCCGCCAGCATCATCCTCTACGCGCTCGACGTCACGTTCATCGACCCGCTCGCCTCGCACCTCGTCTTCGAGCGCTTCCTCCATGTCGACCGCAAGGAGCCGCCCGACGTCGACTTCGACATCCCCGACGACCGCCGCGACGAGGTCATCCGCTACGTCGCAGAGAAGTACGGCTACGACCGCGTCGCCCAGATCATCACTTTCGGCACGATGGGCGCGAAGGCGGCGATCCGCGACACCGGCCGCGCCCTGGGCATGTCCTACGCCGAGGTTGACCGCGTCGCCCGCCTCGTCCCCAACGCCCTCCACATCACGCTCGAAAAAGCGCTCGAAGAGGCGCCCGAGCTGGCGAGCGCCTACGAGACCGAGCCACGCGTCAGCCGCCTCGTCGATACCGCCCGCCGCCTCGAAGGCGTCGCGCGCCACGCCAGCACGCACGCCGCCGGCGTCGTCATCTCGCGCGAACCCCTCGCCGATTACGTGCCACTCCAGCGCCCCACGCGCGGCGACGAGTCATCCATCCCCACGACCCAGTTCGCTATGCAGCAGGTGGCCGAGATCGGCCTCCTCAAGATGGACTTCCTCGGCCTCGCGAACCTCACGATCCTCGGCCGCGCCGTCGACATTATCGAACGCACGCGCGGCCTCCGCGTCGACCTGCTCGCCCTCCCCGACGGCGACGCCACGACGTTCGAGATGCTCAGCCGCGGCGACACCTTCGGCGTCTTCCAGCTCGAGTCGCCGGGCATGCGGCGTCTCGTCCAGGACCTGCGCCCCGACCACACCGCCGAGCTGATGGCCCTCGTCGCGCTCTACCGCCCCGGTCCCATGCAGCACATCGGCACCTACTGCCGCGCAAAGCACGACCGCTCCTTGGTCAAGTACCCGCACCCCGACCTCGCCGGCATCCTCGACGAGACCTACGGCGTCATCGCCTACCAGGACCAGGTCCTCTTCGTGCTCCAGAAGTTCGCCGGCTACGAGCTGAAGGACGCCGACGCCATCCGCAAGGCGATGTCGAAGAAGATCGCCTCGCTCATGCAGGCCGAAGGCGAGAAGTTCGTCTCCGCTTCCATGCGCAACGGCTACAGCGAGGACGAAGCGCGCGCCATCTTCTCGCTCATCGAACCCTTCGCCGGCTACGCCTTCAACCGCGCCCACTCCGCCGTCTACGGTACCATCGCCTACCAGACCGCCTACCTGAAGGCCAACCATCCGCACGAGTACATGACCGCCGTGCTCACCAGCGCCGGTGGCCACGACCGCATCGCCGAGGCCGTCGCCGAGTGCGTGCGTCTCGGCATCGCCGTCGCCCCGCCGGATATCAACGCGAGCGGCGTCGGCTTCGAGCTCGTGGCCGCCCTGGGCGAGTCCGCCGACCCCGTGATCCGCTTTGGTCTCGGCACCGTCAAGAACGTCGGCGTCGCCGCCGCCGAAAGCATCGTCGAAGTCCGCGCCGCCGGCGGATCGTTCTCCAGCGTCGAAGACTTCACGAAGCGCGTCGACCTGCGCGCCGTCAGCAAGCGCGCGCTCGAGTCGCTCGTCAAGGCGGGCGCGCTCGATGTCCTCGGCGCGCGCGGCACGCTCCTCGCCAACCTCGACCGCATCGTCTCGCTCGCCCAGCGCGAGGCGAAGCTCAAGGAAACCGGCCAGTCCACGATGTTCGACATGTTCGGGGACAACGTCGCCACCCCGCTCCCCTCCCTCGAACTCACCGAATCGCCCGTGTCCAAGGGCGAGATGCTGTCGTGGGAGAAGGATCTGCTTGGCGTGTACGTCTCCGAGCATCCCTTCTCCAGCGCCGCCGTCACCGTCGCCCGCCACACCTCCGCGCTCCTGAGCGAGATCACCCCGGAGATGGACGGCCGCGAGGTGGTGATCGCCGGCATGGTCAACTCGGTCCGCACCCTGGCGACGAAGGCCGGCAAGACGTTCGTCGCCGCCGTCGTCGAAGACCTCTCCGGCACCGCCGAAGTCACGGTCTGGAACGATGTCTACGAACCCACGCGCCCCCTCTGGTCGCCGGGCAACATCCTCCTCATGCACGTGCGCGTCCGTGAGCGCAACGACCGCCTGCAGGTCAGCGTCCAGCAGGTATCGCTCGTCCAGGCCGCCGACGGCAGCGTCTCCCACGAGCGCTTCGAGATCCCGCCGTGGCTTTCACAGGCCCTCGGCGACAACGCCGGCGTGCGGATCGCCGCCGTCCAGCATGGACAACCCGCGAGCGGCAGCGAAGTGAACGTGAGCACCGGGAATGGAAGCACGGCCTCGTCGGTCATTTCCGGCAGCCCCCCTTCGGCGGCCGAGCACGCCTCTCCACCCATCACAACCCGTCCGGCCGAAGCGGACGCGACCGAAGCGACGCTGCGCTTCATCCTCCATGAGTCAGACGACGACGCTGCCGACCACACCCGCCTCGACACTCTGATCGCGCTCTTGCGGGAGCACCCGGGAACCGACCCGGTGCGCCTCTTCATCCACGCGCGAGACGGCGACCGCATCGAGCTCACGCTCCCCGCCGCCTCCGCGTGCGAAGACCTCCGCACCGCGGGCATCGCCGCTCTCGGCCCGCACGGCGGCGCCGAACCGCTCACCGTTGCGCCGCAACGCACCCGCGGCGTCGAGCCACTCGAGGTCTAAGCCGGTCCCCGGAGCTGACTGCTCGCGCGCAGCGCCGCTCAGGCGAACACCCGCCGCAGGATGCCTCGCAGGTCCACATCGCCACCGCCGGCGCTCACGTCCCGGCGCTCGAACGAGCGCAGCGCCAGCACCACCAGGAGCGCCGACGCGCCGAACAGGAGCCCCACATGCGTCCAGGCGATGCCGTTCACCAGCGGCAGGCCGGCGCCGTAGTAGTAGAACGGCGTCGCGTACTGCAGGTTGCGGATGGCCGCGACGCCGGTGGCCAGCGAGTTCACGAAGTACCCCGCCGTGACGGCGGCCGTCGCCACGCCCGCGGCCATCCCCCGGTTCGCCGCCACCGCCCCCAGCCAGAGCGATAGCGCGAAGAAGAACAGCGTGATCGGCACCATATTCAACGACGCCACCGCCGTGTCCACCAGCGACACATCGATCCCCACGAAGGGGGTGGACGTAGCGAACCCCAACCAGCCTCCCGTCAGCATGATCACTACCCCCGCGCACGCCGCCGCCGTCCGCTGCAGCACGACGCTCCGCCGCGTCACCGGCTGCGCCAGCAGCAGGTCCATCGTCCCGGAGCCCTCGTCTCCTGCGATCGCCCCCGTTCCCTGCACGACCGCGTACACGATCGGCAGCGCGATGATCCAGCTGAAGTAACGCGCGCTCAGGTAACCCGCCGGCGTGGCGATGCTCAGCTGCGTCCCCAGGAACGCCTTCACCGCCGCCGGCAGCGTGAAGTTCTGGAGCGTGTCCCGCACGCTCGGCCACAACCACACCGACGTCGCCGACATCGCCCCCAGTGCCAGCGCGAAGCCCGCGATCTGCCACCGCTGGTCGCGCAACGACTTGACCAGGATCGTCATGCTCCAACCTCCACCGCCCGGTATCCCGCTTCCTCCAGGGCCCGAACCTGCTCCTGCCCCTGTACGGACAGGTCTTCAGACCTGTCCTCCTCTGTCTTCAGACCTGTCCCCCACTGATCACCCTCCCGCTGCGGGCGCCGTGTAGTACGCGAGGAACACGTCCTCAAGGCTCGGCTGCTCCGTACGCAGGTCGACCACCCGGTAGCGCGCGATCGCCTTGATCGCCGCGTCGATGCCGTCCCGCGCCTGCAGGTGCACTACCCGCCCGTCGCGCCGCAGCTCCACTACGCCCGGCAGAGCGAAGAGCCCCGGCGGCGGCTCCTCCGCGAACGTCACCTCGATCACATGGACCGATCGTGACTTCAACCGCGCCACGTCCTCGACCGCAACCACTTCGCCCTCGCGGATGATCGCCACCGCCTCGCTCAGCCGCTCAACCTCCGGCAGCACGTGCGACGAGAAGAAGACCGTGCGTCCGTCATGCACCGCTTCCTCGAGCAGGCGCGCGACCTCCTCCTGAACCAGCGGGTCGAGTCCGCTCGTCGGTTCGTCCAGCACCAGCAGCTCGGGCCGGTGCATCAGCGCCTGCACGATCCCCAGCTTCTGCTTGTTCCCCTTCGACAGCGCGCGCACGCGCTTCGTCAGGTCCAGCCCCAGCCGCTCGCAGAGAGCCGAGCGATACCGCCGGTCGCGCCGCTCCGGACGGAACGAATCGAAGAGGTCAAGCAACTCGAAGCCACGCATCGAGTCGTAGAGGTGCAGCTCCCCGGGCATGTAGCCCACGCGCCGCCGCACCTCCATCGACTCCCGCTGCGCGTCGAGCCCGAGCACGCTCGCCGTGCCCGTTGTCGGCCGGATCAGGTCGAGCAGAATGCGGATCGTCGTCGTCTTCCCCGCCCCATTCGGCCCGAGGAAGCCGAAGACCCGTCCCTGCTCGACACGTAGATCGACGCCCCGAAGCGCCCGCACCCGCCCGTAGTCCTTCACCAGTCCCCGCAGCTCGATGGCAGGCACGCCCACGGACCGTCTCCTCATTCAAGCGAATCATATGCCACCGCTCCTTCGCGCACCGGCGCCGCCCCCAGCGCTCCTGCCAGCATCTCCCTCTGATCACTCTGCCCGCCGCGTAGTACGCGAGGAACCCCACCCGTACGGACAGGTCTTCAGAGGTAACAATATACTTGACTCAGTAGCGATTCTGGCTCATAATGTGAGGGTAGGAGAGAGCCATGAAGCAACCGACCACCCTCATCGAAGCCGTCCGCTATTTCGCAGACCCCGATGTGTCGCTCGACTTTCTGGCGATGCTGCGCTGGCCCGACAGCGTTGTGATCTGCCCGAACTGTGACAGCACCGAAGTGCGGTATCTCTCCACCCGCCGACTGTGGGAGTGCAAGAGCAAGCACGCCAAGCGCCAGTTCTCGATCAAGGTCGGAACCATCTTCGAGGACTCGCCGCTCGGTCTCGATATGTGGCTCCCTGCGGTCTGGATGATCGCCAACGACAAGAACGGGATCAGTTCGGCGGAACTGGCGCGAGCCATTGGCGTCACTCAGAAGTCCGCATGGTTCATGCTCCACCGCATCCGGCTCGCCATGAGTACGGGCAGCTTCCGCCGCATGTCCGGCGAGGTCGAAGCCGATGAGACTTTCATCGGTGGCAAGGCGCAGTTCATGCACAAGGACAAGCGCGTTCGGTCGATGAAGGGTCGCAAGGGCGGCACCACTGGTAAGACCGTTGTGATGGGTCTGCTTGAGCGGCACGGGCCAGACGGCCACAGCGCCGTGCAAGCAAAGATCATCTCCGATACCAAGCGCCGGACTCTCGCGCCCGTCGTGCGTGAGAACGTCGAGCACGGGTCCGCTGTGTTCACTGACGCCGCGTACGGTTACTGGGGACTGAACGATGCGTTCGCGCACGAGATGGTTGACCACGCCGAGGAATACGTGCGCGGGAAGGTCCACACCAACGGCATCGAAAACTTCTGGAGCCTCTTGAAGCGGTCGATCAAGGGCACCTATGTCAGCGTCGAACCGTTCCACCTGTCGCGCTACATTGACGAGCAAGCGTTTCGTTACAACGAGCGCAAGACCAACGACGGCATGCGGTTCCTGAGTGTGCTGGCAGCGATCCTCGGCAAGCGGCTCACCTACGCCGAATTGACTGGCAAGGTGGCTACGACGCTTAGCTAGTGTAGTGATTCTAACGCTTCGTTAGCTCTGCTGACCTTCGTGAGGATCTGTTTGACGGAGGCAGTCCAGACGAACGGCCGGGGGTCCTGGTTTCGGTGCGCGATATACGCGCGGATGGCGG
>Ga0334722_10001715_pt1 | contig 26449 bp, 39 predicted proteins | sample C3_bottom_MG_FD_207210 | JGI IMG/M metagenome (GOLD analysis project Ga0334722, IMG submission 207210) | Sediment microbial communities from Yellowstone Lake, YNP, Wyoming, USA - C3_bottom | ecosystem: Environmental > Aquatic > Freshwater > Lake > Sediment | place: USA: Wyoming | collected... | reverse complement strand
TTAAGAGAGCATATAAGTAGACAGCTTAAAGTAAAGCAGGAGCAAGATAATGGCAAAAAAGAAGGACATCGAAGAGCTAAAGCAGGAAGTATTAGCGGAAGCAGAGGTTCTATTAAACCCCGCAGGAAAAACATTAGAGCTGGCGAGACTAGCTCTAGAAAAGCAGTTCGGAAAAGGCATCGTTCATCAGGGTCAAGATAAGATCATTGGCGTCTCAGCTATCTCGTCAGGCTGTATGTCTATTGACACAGCACTAGGTGTAGGTGGCTATCCTCGTGGCAGAATCATTGAGATCGGTGGCCCAGAGAGCTCTGGGAAGACAACGCTCTGTCTCCATGCTGTAGCAGAGGCACAAAAACTAGGGCTTGGTGCAGCATACGTAGATATGGAGCACGCCTTAGACCTTAAGTATGCCAAGGATCTTGGTGTAGACACAGATCTACTTCTGATCTCTCAGCCAGACTCGGCAGAAGAAGGCCTAGAAGTAGTAGAAAAGATCATCGCTACAGGCGCTGTAGGAATCTGTGTAGTAGACTCAGTAGCAGCTCTTACCCCAAAAGCAGAACTAGAGGGCGTGATGGGTCAGCAGTTCATGGGTCTACAGGCCAGACTAATGAGCCAGGCTATGCGAAAGTTAACTGGTATCGTATACAAGACCAACACGGTGTTGATATTCGTGAATCAGATTCGTATGAAGATTGGCGTAGTCTATGGAAATCCAGAGACAAGCTGCGGTGGCAATGCCTTGAAGTTCTATGCTAGCCAGAGACTGGATGTAAGGCGTAAGGAAGTTATCAAGGAAGGTGAGACCTCAGTAGCTAACCTAACCAAGGTAAAAGTATCCAAAAACAAGGTAGCTCCTCCGTTCAGAGAGGCAGAGTTCCTAATCAGATATGGTTCTGGTATTGATGCTATGGCAGACCTAGTTAAGGTAGCTGTAGACAAGAACATTATCGACAAGGCTGGTGCTTGGTATGCTTATGATAACAATAAGTTAGGCCAAGGTGAGGCTAATGTCTGTGCATTCCTGAAGGGTAATCCAAAGCTAGTGGAAGAAATTACAAATAAAGTAAGAGCGTAATGGCAAACACTAGAGAGTGAATGAAGACCAATAGTATAATAACAGGAGAATGTTTGTCTTGTGCAAAGATTTTCCAAAGCTATCCAAGCCAAAATAAAAAATATTGTAGTACTTGGTGTGCAAGACACAGTAGATGGAAAGAACGTCCAAAGTGTCTACAGTGTGGACATTTAACGAAAAGACATAGATCCAAGTTCTGTAGTATCTTTTGTAGAGACACCTACAGGACAATACATAACTTAAGAAAGGGTCTTCGCAAGAAAGTAAAGACTCTTCCAAGGGAATGTTGGTACTGTGGTAAAGTTTATAACCCTATTCACAGTAAGCAAAGATATTGCAGTAGACATTGCGGAGGGATGACACATCGAGAGAGTATAGCTGCTATTGCTAAACGTCCTAGAAAACCTATCACAGAACAGACGCGACTTAAAATGTCTATCGCAGCTACCAAACGGAGTGCTTCTAGACATTATACAAAGGGTATAGGTGGCGTCAGAGAGGATATAGGACATTATGTCCGAAGTTCTTGGGAAGCTAATTTTTGTAGATATTTGAAATTTCAAGACATAAACTATACATATGAACCAGATAACTTCTATCTACATCTATCAGATAAGACAATTATTTATACACCAGACTTTAAGATAGCAGAGGGAAAATATTATGAAGTCAAAGGATGGTGGGATGAGAGATCTAAGTTAATAAGAGAATTAATGAAAAACCAACATCCTGCCATTGAGATTACATATATAGATGTTGGAGTTTATAGGGAAATAGAAAAGAACTTTAAGGATAAAATTTATGGTTGGGAAACAAAACAAGGATCAAGGAGGATCAATGCACATGCGTGACAATGTTAGAAATTTTTGTCATCTGCATGTGCATTAAGGTCCCACAGAGTATTCACCACTAGATGGCTTGAATAAAGTAGAGCCACTAGTGGAACGTATTAAGAATCTAGGTATGTCGGCGTGTGCCATTACAGATCATGGGAATCTGTCTGGTGCAATTGATTTCTATAAGGCATGTAAGAAGGCAGGGATCAAACCTATCCTAGGGTGCGAAGTGTATTGCACCATGGATAAAGATGGTCTACCTAATGAAGAGAAGACAAGGGATAACCGCCATCTAGTTCTGTTAGCTATGAATAGCGTTGGCTGGCGGAACCTTATTTGGCTTAACAATCGGGCTCATCTGCATAACTTCTATTATAATCCAAGGGTTGCACTCGAAAATTTATTAGAAAGAAACGACGGGTTAATAGCGACAACAGCATGCCTTGGTGGTGTAATAGCAAAGAAGCAGTTGGTCGAAGGAGATACGGTAGTTCAGAATGGTGGCATCTATAATGAGATGGATAAGACGTTTACTGATGGAGGGAATGTTGGAATAAGATGGTTAGCAAAACTCCACAGTCACTTCAAAGACAGACTGTATATCGAAGTGCAGGACCAACCCAATTGGGAACAGGAAGCATTCAATAAGTGGGCAATGAGGATAGCAGAGGAACTAAACATCCAGACTACGCTAGCTTGTGATGCTCACTATCCAAAGGAAGAAGACGTAGAGTCTCACGACCTTCTAATGGCTCAGCAATATAAGATGTTACTCTCCGACTATAAGAGTAAGAACAAGTTCTCGGTGAAGAACTGGGTGCGTGAGCCCGATGAGTTGTATAAGGCTGCAATGGACCACAATCTAGGAGAAGCCTTCTGGAACACTAGGGACATAGCAGCTCGATGTGAAGTAGAGATTCAGTTAGGTAAGTATCAGACTCCGCAGTTTGATATTACCAAGTGCGAGGACTACCAGGAGTTTCTGGCTTGTCAGACCTAGATAAGTATTTCAGATTCAAATGTCATAAAGGGATGAAGCTCCGTGGTCTTGACACGGCATCCGACTATGAATCACGACTACAATATGAGATGGGAGTCATCGTCAAGATGGGCTTCCCAGGCTACTTCCTAATCGTAGCTGACCTAATCAATTGGGCTAAGAACAACGACATCTATATTGGCCCAGGTAGAGGCAGCGCCGCAGGCAGTTTAGTCTCCTATGTTCTGGGCATTACAGACATAGATCCAATCAGATGGGGATTACTATTTGAGAGGTTCCTCAACCCTGATCGTATATCTATGCCAGATATCGACATAGATGTTGAAAAGAAGCTGCGCGATAAGGTATTAGATTACATTACGAATAAGTATGGTGCCGAGCATGTAGCGCATATTGGTACATTCAATATGCACAGAGCTAAGGCAGCAGTCCGTAGCGTAGCCAAGACTCTAGGTCACCCATATTCTCTGGGAGATGGCCTGGCAAAACTCCTATTACCTCCGATTCATGGTAAGCCTCAGTCACTGAAGCTAAGCGTGGAGTCTGTCAGAGAGCTCAGAGATTTCTATGAAGATAGTGGACCAGAGGGTGAGATTCTAAGGTGGGCTGAGAAGGTAGAGGACCATATTAGTAGCGTGGGCGTTCACGCTAGTGGAATGGTAATCAGTAACAACTCCCTAATAGATTCAGTACCACTGTTCAGAGGTCGTAGTGAAGAGGTTACTACCCAATGGGAGATGGGTAATATCGAGGAAGTCGGCCTCATCAAGTTCGATATCCTGGGTCTAGATGCCCTTACTAAGATACATAACTGTATCGACATCATTAAGGCTCGTACCGGTAAGGTAATAGATATTACCAAGATAGATCTCTGTGATGAGAAGGTATTCGCTGGGTTGAGAGCCGGTGATAACGTTGGCCTTTTCCAGTTAGAGACCAGTAGTGGCATGAGAGATCTGATGATTCAGATCAGGCCTACTAATATAGAAGACATTACCGCACTTGTAGCTATCTATCGTCCAGGTCCTCTAGCATCAGACTATAAGAATGTCTATCTCAGGGTCCGTGCTGGACGACAGGACCCAGAGTATCTAGTACCGGAGCTCGAGCCAATCCTAAAGCCAACTGGTGGCTGGCTAATCTATCAAGAGCAGGCAATGAATATTGCCAAGACTCTATGTGGATACACGGGTGGACAAGCTGATGATCTTCGCAAGGCCATCGGTAAGAAGATTCCAGAGAAGATGGCTAAGCACGAGAAGGGCTTCAAGGCAGGCTGGGTAGATAATGGTCTACCAGAAGCAGCAGGTACAGAGCTCTGGGATCAGATGGTATCGTTCTCAGACTATGCCTTCAACAAGAGTCATGCGGCAGCATATGCATTCATCACTTATCAGACAGCATGGTTAAAAACTTATTACCCATCTGAATTCATGTGTGCTATTATGATTTCCGACGCTGGTAATACAGATCAGATGATCAAGTATCTATCAGAATGTCGAAGGCTGGGTATACAAGTTTTACCACCAGACATAAATGAAAGTAAGCATTCATTCCATGTAGATGGTCAGGACAATATTCGCTTCGGCTTAGGACCAATCAAGAATCTAGGCGAAAGTTCCAGTACGATCATTGCTGAAAGGCAGTCTAACGGGTCGTTCACATCACTAAGAGATTTTTGTGAGCGTGTGGATCTAGGTGTAGTCAATCGAGGTAAGATTGAAAGCCTAATCCGGGCCGGTGCTTTCGACCCATTTGGTATGAACAGAGCTACCATGCTGGCAGCTGTCGAAGACATCTGGAACTATCGTACAGAATGTAAACGCTATACCAGCAAAATGGAAACGTTCCAGAAGAAGTCTGAAGCCTATCACCTTAGAATGGCTGACATAGAGGAAGCAGGCAAGCTTGGTAAGAAGACCAAGTTGAAGCCGCTCTCTGTTCCAGAGCAGCCAGTGCAACCACAGTGGCCAGAACTCAAAGAGTTAGATGAGATGCCAAAGAGTCAGCTCCAATCAAATGAGCATGAGCTCCTAGGTTTCTATGTCTCGTCGCATCCCCTTGAATGGACGATATCTAGACAGTTTGGCCTGAACCTCAACAAGATTGAGGACATAAAGGAAATGCCCGCAGAGACTAAGGTGTCTCTGGCAGTAGTGATTACATCAAAGACAGAGATCACTACCAAAAAGTCTGACAAGATGGCCTTCCTAGTAATGGAAGATCTTACAGGTACTATCGAAGGAGCAATTTTCCCAAAGATATATGCCAAGTTCGCTCATCTAATGAATGAGATTCAGCCATTGAGAGTAGATGCATCAGTAGATGTAGTAGAAGCAGATGATAGACGAGCGGTGAAGCTGGTTATATGGGGAGTGAGTCCGCTGATTCTACAGCAGACAGGAAGTACTGAAAGAATAGAAGCTAATGTACCAGCTACGAGAGCACAAGAGTTCCTTGAGATACTAAAGAAGTATGAGGGCGACGTTCACGATGTAGTAGTGACCTTCAGGGGACATGATGGGACAAGCTTCAGGTGCCCAGATGCATACAAGATCTGTAATCAAAAAGCAGCATTTATCAAAGAGATAGCTAAACTGCAAGAAGGATGACAATGAAAAACCCTATCGTAGGTATTGTTACTGTATACGTAGTAATAAAATTTGCAGCGGCAGCAGCGGTACTGCTTGGCAGTAGCATGTTAGCTAAGAAATTTATGTCAGGCATATCAAAGGAGACTTCAGAATGCAAATCTGGTCAGAAGCAGAACTAGAATTCCTTAGAAAGAATATATCAAAGGCAACAACTAAAGAAATTTATGATGTCTTTGTATTAGAGTTCGGAGAAGAGAGATCGTACAACTCTGTGCAGAAGAAGGTACAGGCATTACGTGTTGCTTATTCAACAGGTGATTCCGAACCAGCACAGGATCTAGATGTAGAAGAGACGATCCTCATTCCGTATGGCGATGACGTAGTTTCTATTCCTCTGGCTACAAGATCTAACTTGCGTTCAGATCGTAAGCAATGGCTAAAAGACTTTGTAGAGTACTCCAAGCAACATAAGCCTGGTGATGTCTCTATCAAGCCAGTTGCTACCAAGGACTCATCTCTAGTAGTAGCTCTATCAGACCTACACTTTGGTCAACAGAACAAGGGTTATGATATCCAAATCGCTGAGAAGCGTATTGGAGAGATGCCTGATAGACTAATGCAGGCCGTTGGCATGGTAGACATCGATGAAGTGGTCTACCTAATGATCGGAGATATGGTAGAGGGCGAGGATATCTATCCATCGCAGCCTCACCACATCGTCTGCTCAACCATGGAACAAGTAGAGCATGCTACTATTGCCCTCTGGAATATGATCCGTAGGACACAGAAGCTATTCAAAGTACCTGTAAGAGTAGTCTGTGTATTTGGTAACCATGGTAAAGCTAATGCATTCAATAGCGAGAAGACCAATTGGGATAACGTTCTGTACCATTCTCTAAAGATTGTGGCCCATGAATGTGCTGATCCTAATATTGGTATTGAATGTGATTACTCAGAGTTCAAGACTTTCATGGTCAAAGATCAGAAGGGTATGATCTATCACCAAGGAGTAAAGCATAACGGTACACCAGCTATGAGAGAGAAGATTGCTGGTTGGGTATATGCAAAGCAGTTTAACTTCATGGTCAGTGGACACTGGCATGAATGGAAGGTTGGGTGTTGGGCAGAGGCTATGTGGATGGCCAATGGTTCACTGTGTGGACCAAACGATCTGTCAGAACGTATCGCCCAAGAAGGTCCAGCACGACAAGGTTACTTCCTAGTAACAGCTGGAAAACCTCTATGGGGCTTTGGCTACATAGAGTTTAGAAACGAAGTAGATAATGCTGTTCCATTTAACACCAAAGAGCTCAAATAAGAAAACAGGACCTATACCAGTAAGTACTAGCCCCGAATCTACCTGCCCGAATTCATGTCCACTCAAAGGCAAAGGATGTTATGCCGATGGTGGACCTCTGCGTATTCATTGGGACAAAGTAAGTAATGGAGAGCGGGGCTTCAACTGGCAACAATTTCTAAATGCTATTAGATCTCTCCCAGAAGGGCAACTCTGGAGACATAACCAGTGTGGAGATCTAGTAGGAATAGGTCAGAAGGTCATTAGCGATAGACAACTTCAAGAGTTGGTGGCAGCTAATAAGGGTAAGAAGGGTTTTACTTATACCCACTACCCAATAGATGAGCACAACTCTGACTGTATTGCCTTTGCAAATGGTAATGGCTTCACAATCAACTGGTCATCTGATTCACTTGAGGAAGCAGATAAAAAGTATGACGAAGAGTGTGGCCCTGTAACAACTCTTCTACCAAGTGATTGTAATCATAAGGTTTATACCCCAAAGCACCGTCTAGTTATCCCTTGCCCTGTAGCATTAGATAAGTTAGAGTCGTGCGCTGTTTGTGGGCTTTGCCAGAAGGCAAACCGTCAGGCCATAATAGGCTTCCCTGCCCATGGTTCAAAGAAGAAACATGTAGACAGATTACTCTCGGTAATAGAGGAGCACTATGAGACTAGTTGAAGCAGATGTAGCATACACATTCGATGACTTTGTTCTCGAGCCAGGTAGATCGCTAATCGAGTCTAGAAAACACCCAGATATTACAGCACCTGTAATAGACTTCCCTTTAAAGTCTCCAATCTTCTCTGCACCAATGGATACGGTGACTGAGTTAGAGATGGCGCTTGCAATGGACGAGGTAGAAGCTGGCTCTGTCATTCATAGGTATATGACAGTAGCCAAACAAGTAGAGATTGCCGAGAAGGTCCTTCATGGACACATGATCAGCAATGTATTCTTTGCTGTTGGTTCAGTTAACGATGCTGATGAAAGGGTACCTGCACTATATGCCAGTGGTGTGCGCCTATTCTGTGTTGATGTAGCTAATGGCCATAATATTCACTGTTGGCGTACAGTTGAGATGATAAGAGCCAATTATCCGGACGTTAAGATTATGGCAGGTAACGTCTGTACCTATGAGGGTGCCAAGCAACTTGTAAAGTCAGGCGCTACACTACTAAGGGTAGGCGTAGGATCAGGTGCGGTCTGTACAACTAGACTAGTAACTGGTCATGGGTGTCCACAGCTATCAGCTATTGAATCCTGTGCTCTAGCTAAGAGCGATGGTAAGGATATCGCGATAGTAGCAGATGGTGGTATCCGCCATTCAGGTGACATCGTTAAGGCTCTGGCTGCTGGTGCTGATATGGTAATGGTCGGCTCCCTATTAGCTGGCACTACACAGACACCAGGTCAGATCATTGAAGAGGATGGTAGGTTATTCAAGTACTACCAGGGTATGGCCAGTGAAAAGTCTCGAGCTAACTTCTTTGAGAAGTCTAAGGCTGGGTTACCAGTAGAGGGTATCTCTACTAAGGTACCCTACATGGGCAAGTCAGCTGTTAAGATCATTGAAGGTCTATGCAAATCAATCAGGGTTGGTCTAGCCTATACAGGTGCTAGTAATATCCAAGAGCTACGTAGATTAGCTAGGTGGAGAAGAGTAACCAATGCTGGTTACATTGAGGGTACACCTCACGGTAAAAGATAATGATCGAAAGATATTCAGTCCCAGCAATAGAGAACATCTGGAGCAGAGAGAATAGGTATAGAATCTATCTCCTAATAGAGGAGAAGGTTAACGACGCGCTCCAAGAACACTTTATCATCGAGCATAATCGTATGCATCCTACTGGACTACCAGTGGGTATGGTTATGGAGCTAGCAGATAAGATTGAAGTAGAGACTAGACACGATATCCTAGCGTTCGTATTTGCAGTAGAGAAGTTGTGTGAGAAAGAATGTGGAACAGATTGTAAGTGGATCCACTATGGCCTCACTAGCTCTGACCTATTAGACTCAGCTACTGCAATTCAAGTTAGAGACTCTCTATTGTTCCTGCACCTAGAGGTAATGAAGCTAATAGCTGTCATTGAGGACAGAGCTAATTGGGAGAAAGACCAACAGATCATGGCAAGAACTCATGGTAAACACGCCATGAAAGTATCGCTCTCTGAAATCTTCGCCTCCTGGGGTAGACAGATCAATAACCATCTGGGTGATCTAGTTAGAATCTGTGTACCAGGTAAACTGTCAGGTGCAGTAGGTGACAACCGGGTAATCCCCTATCCTATCCAGAAGAAGATAGCTGATAGACTAGGTATGCAACTAGACTACCATGCAACTCAAGTAGTTCAACGTGAGTTCTATGCTGAGCTCATCTGGCGTTTGGCCATCTACACCAAGACCCTTGAGAAGTTTGCTCTCCAGATTAGACTCTGGCAGCAGAGTGGTATCGAGGAGATTGAAGAGCCATTCTATGAAGGTCAGGGCGGCTCATCAGCCATGCCACACAAGCACAATCCTATTATGTGCGAGAACATTACTGGCCTATCTAGAGTGATTAGTAGCTATGTCCCAATGGCCCTCGACAATGTTCCACTATGGGGACACCGTGACCTAACCCATTCATCCACTGAGAGAATAATGTTACCAGATGTATTCAATCTGGTAGCGTTTGTTACCGATAGGATGAATAAGGTTATCCACGGCCTCAAGGTTAATCATTCTCTAATAGATAGTCATCTAATAGAGTCGGACTCTCAAGAAGAAATGCTACATATGATCAAGGATAAGGGGTTCTCTAGGTATGATGCCTACAGAGCTACCCAGGAGCAACACAATGAAGACAGTAGTTTTCGGGCTACAGTACGGTGATGAGGGTAAGGGTAAGGTAGCTAGTTGGCTAGCACCCAATTACCAATGGTCAGTTAGATTCAATGGTGGACCAAATGCTGGACATACAGTTTATCGTGACAACCAAAAGTATGCGCTACATCAGTTACCTGGTGGCGTCCTATCAGGACATTCTATTGCCCTTGATGCGGGTATGGTTATAGACACAGGTCTCCTAATGGAAGAGCTCAATGGACTACCAGCCTGTCCAGAGATTTTTATCTCATCTAGAGCTCATGTCATTCTATCTCAGCATGCCAAAGAAGATGCTGAAGGTAGTGGGATAGGTACGACTAAGAAAGGCATTGCATATGCCTATAGAGATAAGGCTCTACGGCTTGGCAAAAGGATGGCTGACTATAGAGCATGGGCTGAGCTCAGAGGCCTCAAGATCTATGAAGGCCTGGCTCCATTCAAGGATAACGACAACGTCCTGTTTGAGAGTGCACAAGGAGTAATGTTAGATATTGATTATGGCTGCTACCCATATGTAACATCTAGTTCTGTGATGCCTAATGGATACTACAATATTGATAATCGTATTGGAGTAATGAAGGCATACGTATCTAGGGTAGGAGACGGGCCACCTAATAGAGAGAAGATTGATTGGCTAACCGAGAAAGGCCAGGAGTACGGCACTACTACGGGTAGGCCCCGTAAGTGCTATTGGAACGATGCAGAAGAGCTAGATTATGCTATTGGTATTAGCAAGCCACAGACTATAGTACTAACAAAGCTAGATATTCTGAAGGATGCATGTGACTGGGGCAAGATCTGGTTCTCGGATTATGGTAAGAATCATTGCTTCCATAGCACAGAAAACTATCTAGACTTTCTAACCGAGCGGTATCCTCAGATTAAGTACTATTCAGATACACCGCTACCAGAGATGAAGGAGATCTAATGGCAAAGAACATTAAAGGACCAGGATGGGTAATACGCGAAGAATACGTGGAGCCTAAGTTCTGGGAAGAAACAGATACTCATATGTATTGCTATGGGTACAATGAGGCAGGAGAGAAGGTCCTTGTCTCTATAGTAAATAAGAAAGCAGCCGAGAAGCTACTCGGCTTCAGTAAGAAGATTGACTAATGAATATCATCAACGCATCATTTAGTATTGAAGATCCAGTAGATGGCGACGACGGGATGGAAATCCTCCGTCACATTGAGCTATCAGGGCGTACCTGCTATAAGAGCAACGGCTTCTGTGCAGAGGTATGGGACAAAGAACGTACTGCCAAGTTCGTTAAGAATCTAATCGAGCGTGGTCATGAGTCAGTACTCGAGCACGAGAAGATTACTGTACGCTTTATCTGTGACCGTGGCGTATCACATGAACTAGTACGTCATCGCATTGCGAGCTTCTCGCAAGAAAGTACTCGCTACTGTAACTACACCAAAGACAAGTTTGGTAATCAAATTACAGTTATTGATCCAGGTAGATGGATGACAGATGAACAGATGGGTATGTGGACTAGGGCTATGGATGCAGCAGAATCACAATACTTCGAACTAATTCGGGTAGAGACTAAACCAGAAATTGCGAGATCCGTCCTACCTAATAGCTTAAAGACAGAGATCGTAGTCACTGCTAATGTACGCGAATGGAGACATATCCTTAAGCTTCGTACAGCTCCACCAGCTCATCCACAGATGAGGGAGCTAATGATCCCGCTATTGAAGGAACTCAAGTCTAGGATCCCAGTAGTATTTGATGATATCATTGTGGAATGAAAGCAGCTATTGGGATGCTTGAGGCTCCTATTAGAGAGACAGACGATAAGAATGTCTCTTGTATAGTCTGTGGCCATGACAACTGTGAACTAGAAGTAATGTTTCACGGTCCAGGTCATACTACATGGAGAGGCCTTCACCTTAGGTGTTGGGAAGCCCACCAAGAGTATATGAGATGGTGGAAAGTAATGGATGAGGAAAAGAATGGGACCTAGAGAAGATAGACTCGAGTGGCACGATTATAATATGCTAGAAGCTTGTGTAGCAGCACTACGTAGCCCTGATCCGAATACACAGGTAGGTGCCTATATAGTTGACCCATTCAATAAGCCTATTAGTAAGGGCTATAATGGCCTACCGCGTGGTATAAATCCAGAACAGATCTCATGGCTTAGAACAGCCGATAGTCCTCTCGATACTAAGTATCCCTATATCGTGCACGCCGAACGTAATGCAGTTCTCAATGCTAATAGTGATCTATTCGGTAGCCTACTATACGTTACCATGCATCCTTGTGAAGAGTGTGCCAAAGAGATTATTCAATCTGGTATAAAGGTTGTATACTATTTGAGTGATCCATATGCGGATCTCTGGCAGACACAAGCTTCAAAGTGGATGCTAGACCATGCTGGTATCAAGAGGGTCAAACACGAATGGCATCAACCGGCCTTACAAACAAATATAAAAATACTGACCGACAGAATCTTTTCCCAAACAAGTACCTAGTAGGCACACTAAAGATACATAGGACTACCTTCAGTATCTCTAGAGATAACAACTGTAAGATATTCCTGTTACCTAATATAGGTGGTCTCTTAGGAGAGATTGATAAGGAAGAGAACATTAGTACAATAATGCTCTCTGCATTCAGTACTGATATCTATAAGAAGATCTTTCAGTCAGAAATATCTGGCATCGCATGGGATGAACTTGATATCAAGGCACAGATATGGGATGCTATAGTCCATCCAGACAAGCTAGTCGCAGCACTAGATGATGGATGGCTTGCAGACTTAGGGCCTCAGGGAATAGAGATAATGTTTACCAAACCAAGAGATATGAAGATCTCGAGCATCTCAATAGGATCTTACGATCGTTTCTCATCGATTCTAGAGGAGTAATAAAAACAAAATGGCAACCAGTAGCCTATATACAGGGGTACGTGTAGTCGAAGTAAAGACAGAGATACTTGATAGGTTATATGCTAATAGACGGTTAGAAGTTACATTCAACAAGACATACAAGTTCGCTCAGAATGAGTATGTTGTAGTCAAAGATAATGCAGGTGGCAACCAATCAGCTATTACCAGAGTAATAGGTGATCAGCTAATGCTACTGAAGCTCCCAAAAGATCTTTCAGTTAGTGGAGTAAAGCCACGCAATAAAGAACAGTGGATGGCATTTGATGCACTCCTAGACGATACACTTCAGGTAGTAACCTTAACAGGTAGAGCTGGTACAGGTAAGACTTTACTAACTCTAGCGGCGGCATTACACAAGTTTGAGGAGAGGGGTTCGCCATATCAGAAGATTATCCTCACTAGACCAATGTCCTGGGTAGGGCAGCATGGTCTGGGTTATCTACCCGGTGAAGTAGAAGATAAGTTCTACCCATATCTAGAGAACTACATGTGTAACATGGAGCATTTCTTCAAGGGTAAGAAGAAGGACTTTGATATTGCCTCAGTAATAGAACAGTACAACATGGAGTTCGTACCACTACAGTTAATCAGAGGAGCTAGTTGGTCTAATGCTTTCATCATTGCAGACGAAGTTCAAGTCCTTGGGTATCAAGAGTTTGTTGCTTTGGGCACACGAGTGGCTGAAGGTAGCAAGATCGTTATCATGGGAGATCTGGGACAACGTGATGAGGACATTGCCAAGGAGAAGACTGGAATCTATAAGTGGGTTAATGATAAGCGAGTACAGGAGAGTCCACTTACTGCCTCTATTGAACTCATCAAGTCAGAAAGAGGAGCAGTGAGCAGTCTATTTGCCGACGTCTTTGACGTATAGGTAATTCATGGCAGCAACACCCCCACCTTTGCCTCCTTATGGAGCAATAACTATTGATAAGTTTCAAACAGAGCAACTTGGTGCAGTCCATCAGATAGGTGAGGTCTATTTTGATCCGACTACACAATGTATGAGAGCATGGACTGGTAATGAATGGACTGTTATACAGGGTCCTCCTGGAATCAGCATTGATTCAAAGGCTAAAGCGCTCAAGAATATCGCCCAACTAGCTTACGGCATGGGTGAGAAGGCTGCTAAACAACAAGAGCAAATACTGAAGTATATCCTCGAGCATCCAGAGAAGTTTAAGGACACGCAAGATATAGCTAGAAAAAAAGCACGCCTATCTCGTTTTGATTTCGAGGAATAATATGCAGGTAGATATTCAGATAACTATCACGAGTGATGATGGTACCAAGAGAACTATGTATGGCATAGCTGACTCATTTACCATGAATCAATCAAGAGATAGTCAGGCTATCTGGTCTACAGGTGCTAATGGTCAGATGACTATCCCAGGAAAGATAACAACTACATTCTCGGCCAATGGAATTCTTCTTAATGAACCACCATCCCTACCTATTAAGATAGTAAATGGTAAGGCGTGTAGATGGGACTTTGGATAATGCCACCCAATAAGAACAATGATATCTTTGATGCCGGCGCTATGATGAAGGCAATCCAAGATGCATTCAATGGCATTCTTCAACAAGGACTAAAGCCAGATACCATACTAATGCACCCTGATACCTGGAAAGATATCCAAGATGTCTGTAGTGGTGTATCTATGGGTGCTACCGTAGCTCAGCCTGCTAATCCAATGCATCATCCATTCTATGATGGTCCAACAGCAGAAGAAATAGTAATGGCCCAACCTATGACAGGACCAAGCGCTGCTATGTTGTGGAACATTAAATATCCAATCGAGAAGATCGATATGGAGTTCAAAGTATTAGAGCCAGTACCAGTTGTTCTAAAGAACCGGTGGGAAGATATTTTAGATGAGTGAGTTTGATCTAAAACTACAAAGCAGTATATCTAAATCCCCTTCATTCAAGATGAATGTAAAATGGGGCCCTGTAAGTATACCGACACCAGTCTATGACGTAATAGGTATGCATCAGATGTTTGGTGAATGGGTACGGCCAGCAATGTTAGACGAGCCAGCAGATAAGAGATGGCTTGAGATACCGCCATTCAATAGGTGGACAGCAATCTTAGAGGAATAGATGACACAACCAGTTGAAAAGATTGAAGATATCCCAGAGTATTCCTCTGTAGGTTCTCTACGTAGACATCTAACTATCAACGGATGCAAGCTTTGTAGTCTTGGCTTCCAGCCAGAGATCAATGGCGTATGCGTTGCTAGAGGCTCTGAGAGCTCCAATAGGATGATTATAGGGGAGGCCCCTGGTAAGGAAGAGGATAGCACAGCTACGCCGTTCTCAGGGCCTGCTGGACGCCTTATGGATGAAATATGGCAGTCGGTTGGAATGAATACGAACGACTGGTACATTACCAATACAGTGTTGTGCAGACCCTACAGTCCCCGTGGATCCGGCAAGGAGAACTTCACACCCAAGCAAGACCAACGTAAAAAGTGTAGTGTTTACCTGAGTAAACAGATCACCCTGATCAAACCTAAACTAATAGTTACCATTGGTGCAGTAGCACTAGAGGCTATTACAGGATTGAAAGGACTAAAGATGGGAGAGTGGCGCGGTAAGCTCTGTAATGTATCAGGGGTATATGGTGCTAAGGTATTCCCAATGATTCACCCGGCTGCAATCCTGCATGCTAAGGGTAACCAGCCAGTCTATGATATGTATAGACAACAAACATGGACGGACATCAAGCAGCTAAAGAAAATCCTTGACGAAATAGGAGTTTAGCCGTATTGTCTTTGAATGACTATAGACGAACGCAGAAAATATCACCGAGATTATTATCACAAACATTCAGTAAAACTTAATGCCCAAGCTAAAGAACATAGACAACGACAGGTTAAAGATGATCCTGATTACTACAAAAAATATTATGCTAAAAATAAAGAAAGGCTTTTAGGTTACCAGAGAAAATGGAACGAAAAGCATAGAGAGGCCATTAACAAACAAAAACGAGATTATCATAAAAATAATCTAGAGAAAGACAGGCTTTACAGGTACGAACATCATTTAAAAAAATCTTATGGCATGAGCCTAGAAGACAAAAAACTGCTTTTAGAACAACAAAATAATGTGTGTAAGACTTGTGCCTCACCATTAATCCATACAGAAAAGAAATGTTGTGTTGATCATGATCATAAGACTGGAAGGGTTAGAGGCATTTTGTGTAGTAATTGCAACATAGTGCTTGGAATGATAAAAGAAAATACGATTACTCTATCTAATATGATAGAGTACATCAGATCCTAATAGAGGAAGGAATAATCTAATGTCAGAAGAACGAGACAACGTAGTACAGTTTCCAAAGAGTTCAGCTCAGCATCTAGCGGCAGTACCTGCAGTCGGTGAGGATGTAGCTGAGGATGTAGCTGAGAAGGCAGCTAGGAGTCAGGAGTATGTCCTGAGCCTAATCGAAAAGAATCGCAAGAAGGGTATCCAGGCCCTGGGCGAGAAGGTAGAGATCCTATCTAATCGAGAGCTCCATCCAGAGCCAAAGACTGAAGCCGCTCTCCGTGATGTGCAAGGTGGACTTGCTGCCACTCTAACTAACATGGAAGCTAGCTCAAGCCTACTTGATTATATCAAGCATGACCTCATGTCTGTCATTCAGAACATGGAAGGCTTTGGACAACAGGGATTCCAGACTGCAGCTCATCTACAGTGTTTGATTGCGCTCTTAGTTAATAAGGGACTAATCACTCACGAAGAGATGAAGTCTACCTGGGATGCTTTGATCAAACCAAAGGCTGAGGCACTAGCTGCTGGACAGCAACCAGAAGAGAATAAACCAGCTTAACGATTCAGTGGAATAGTTACTAGCTCGATAAATTCTCCCACCTTATAGTTCATCTCTACAATCCCCATACGAGACTTTAGGATAATAGCCAGAGACTCTGCGATCTCTGTGGTGGACTTCTCGTGTAATGTCTTAATACCTGGGAGTGAAACCTTCTCTCTGTCATACTGAGACTGGATTCCCAGCTCCTCCGTTACATGATCCGCCTGTGACTTCTTTTGCATTATAGTAGCTCCTTATCTTGCTTATAGCATTCACCAAGTCTTTACTTACCATATTTCTATGTCTAAATACAATCTCTGATATCTCGCATATCGTCTTTCCCTGTAGGAAGTGTAAGTATAGCAGATAACGTTCATAGCGTGTTATGTCTTTAAAGGCCTCGAGCTCAGTTCCACCATAGAACAACCAATGAAGGTCCATATCTACTGGCTTAGTTTCTGAACACATTAGGCTCACCTCTATGAGAGCTTGATCTACTACCCTTCCTTCCCTAGCTATCCATTCACCGATGTCAAAGATTGTACGCCGGATTAGATAGCCACGTAAGCTGAGACGTTTATTATTCCGCTTCTTCCATGCCCTATACCACTTCAACCAATACAGGGCTAGCTGCTGCTCTACATCTTCTTTATCTAGGACAAACTTATTATGCTTAGGTATCTGTTCTATGAGCTCAGATAATTTCCTTGCCCACTTCTGTTGGAACACTAATGACTTACCGTTATAGGTACGCCAGATAGTATCTGTTAGTATGCCAAACTCTTTAGCACACGTTATAAAGGGCTCACTCCCAATTGGGAAGTGTCGCTTTGTGTTTCTTATCGAGTTCATTCATATATGCATAAATGGGAACTCCAATTGATTTGAAGAAGACCTCTGCCTTCGTTCCGGGACGTCCCACAATGGCCTTGAGCTTTTTAAATTCGTCAGGGTAATGCTTTTTGAATCTTCTAATGGCAGTACGCCCTCGTCCATCCAGAAGGCCTTTAATCTCCACCCATTCGTCCCCGGCAAGTCTAAAGTCTGGACAGTAGGACACAGTCCCTCGTTTGACTCCAGGGAAGACAAAGACTCTTGGTTCATATTCCCACTTCTTTCCTTCTGCATTCCACACTCTAGCACAGTTTGCTTCCCAAGCTGACCTAAAGAATTGACCAAGGTCCTTACGCTTTCCAATGATAGAGCGCTTAGACATTTTCTGAGGAAGGGGCTTACCGTCAAATTCCATAAGCTTTCTTTTGATTGCATTGCGTGACTTTCCTAATGCTAGAGATAGTTGGTTCTCTGACATATCCTCACGATGTAACTTTAGATAGTCTTCCTCTACCGGACTCCATTTAACTTGATGAAAGAACATCGGACTCCTTATTGAAAGAACGAGTACTTACCATTACGCATTACTAGTGCTTCTAGCCTTGGTATAGTCTCAAACCCTGGCCTACAGATACCTATGTGACACCAACTAGATGTACTGCTAGCTTCATCGATCACCTGATCATACTGAAGTCCACTCTCATTTACAATCCAATCTACGATGTCAGTAACAGAAGTGTTCTTATCATATGCTACAAAGTCAGCAGCACAACCAAAGGTATGTGCAGAGTTTCTAACTCCCCCAATGAGGTTGTTAAGAGCATCACATCTGAACCCTGAGGTAATGTACAGGGCACCAAAGCGCTGCCTAATAGGCTCAAGAAAATCTCGAGCAACAATGATCAGGTTATCTAGATAAGGCTGGGGCGGCATGTTATCAATAGTCCTATGGGACGTACGACACATCTCTTCCAGAATAAAGTGTGGTGCTAAATGGTCTTTAAGATTCATTTGCTTTCCTCTCCTTAGCCTTCTTGTACTGCATCTTACGCCACTCTCTGGCTTTCTCCAACTCTTCTTTATGCTTATCCGACTTCAGATACTCTTGTCTCTTCTCTTTAGCTTTCTCTTTTTGCTTTTCTTTTCGCGGATCTTCCTCTGCCTCTACAGAGGCATTAGCCAATACCTCTGCTGTCTCTATTAGATTAAGCAGAGAAGCTTGATCTAGATCCATACATTCACTATAAGGAAGAGCGATGTATCTATATCCTGCACTAAGAGCAGCCAGCCTCTTGAGCTCATCACGTTCTTTGAGGGAACGGAAGTTTTCTTGAGCCTGATCTGCATCTCCTACCCACGAGGTAGGCTTATAATGTTGCTGGCCATGAACTTCAATTACTACTTGAAGGGATGGCAACACCCAGTCAAAGTGATGACTGCTCTCTGTATAAGAGACATTCACTCTATTAACTGGATACTCCTGGTAGACCTGTAGATAAGGGAAGGTCGTTCTAAGCAAGTCCCCTACTGCTTTGTGATACTTACTGGCGCTCTTCCTATACTCGTACTGGAATCTAGTTTGCTTCATCCTGAAACCGTAAACCCTTCTTCCATGTTATACCCAAAGAATTCTGCTGGCCCTGGCTCTGCTGTATTACACCAAGTTACAGAGAATGGTGGTGGTATAGGCCATGAACTATTCCCTGTGTTGGGATTACCCATTGGATAGATAAGAGGTTCAGCAGCAATAGCCACGCCAGAAAGGGTTGGGTATTGATATGTCATCAGTGGAGCAGCCTGCTTCTCAAGTAACATCTTAAGCCTATCCTTGATCCACTCAATATCCTGCTCTATCTTAAGGAGACGGAGCTCCTTCTCTTTCTCTAAAGAGGGTGATGGCTTACCATCCGCTTCAGCTACTACTTCCTCAAACCTGTTGTAGGCATCAGCCATGATTGTCTCCCTTGGTCCAATAGACAATTGGAAATACGTTTCATGTCTGTTAGTTTCTTCATCTCGGCAAACCTTGCTAGGTCTTCTGCTAGCGCATCATCACTGATGAACTTACAGTAGGCAAAGACATCTTTAGTCAGATCGACAGCGTTAAGAACTGCTTCTTCAATGTAGACCTTACCTCGTTCAGGGCCCTTAGTGCACAGCATTACGATGAACTCTTGGAGACCCTTGTTAATGGTCCCAAGATGTAACATGTGAGGGTTCCCTGGTAAGGGAAAGATGTTACTGTTTTTGACCTTGAACTGCATCTGGAGTCACCGCTGGTGTAGCTGCTGGAACAGCAGTCTTGCGCTTATCCATCTTACCTTCTACTGTATCCAGGAAGTGGTTATAGTCTCCACCAGCTATGTCCCTAGTTTGATGAACCACTCTCGGCTCAATCATGTTATTGCAATAGAGGCAACGTAGGATGATATAGGGAATCGAGCCTGGCTTGCTAGGTACCGGCTGTCCAATAACTACGTTATGGTCGTCCTTAAAGCGCTGTGCCTTTACCTCTTCCATCCATTCCCCACCACACTTTGGACATGCAATGCATTCCTGATCGTGTAGCTCTCGAGCTGTGATAGCTCCCATCGTAATCTTTTCCCACTCTGTAAAACTAGTCATTTGTCTTCCTTCCCTTCTGGTTTAGTATTTTCTGCTGGCTTTTCCTCAGCAGGCTTATCTGACAACACGTCATCTAAAGGGTTGATCTTCTTAACCAATCCCTTAGTCTTTAATATTCCTATTGGTGGCCCAACCATTATAATCTACACCTTCCTATGTATGGACACATAATGCAGTGATCCGATACTGATGGATAGTCTACCCTATTAGACATAGCTTCTACAATACATTCTAAGGTAACCCCTGTGCGGGCATGATCCTCTTTGCCAAGAGCTAGTGGAGTTATACGCAGGCCACCTTTGGTTCCTGTTCCTAGATAAACTACAGTAATATCAGAGTCGTCTAACTCATTAGCTACAGCCCATGCCAGTCCTCTGACCTTATAATCATTGTACATTCGCAGGACATTCCACTCTTTGTTACCAACTAGCGTTATGGATGGATGCTCTGCTAACTGGATTATAGGAACCTCACAGATAACTACATGCCCTTTAACGTGTTGTTCAAGTCTGATATCTGTGAATGTTTCATAGTTCAGCTGAGGGTAGACCTTGTGATACCACTGCTGCAGTGACTTGAGAACATTCTCTGCTAAGATCTTTCCAGCCTCAGAACTCTCTTTGTTAGTAATGTCTATGTCTGTAAAAACGGCGGCGTCAACATAACCTACTATATCTCTCCAAACAGTTTTCTCTTCTGTTCTCATTAGGTCTATGTGACATCGCTTAACAACTGATTCTATGATTGATTGTCTCAGCCCCATAACAGTAAGCAACGGCTCTTCCTTATAGTACTTATGAGAACGTGGACACTGGGCAAACCGTTCAATCTGATCAAGATTAACAATCATCTGGGTTGTGAGTCTGGATAGAAAGCTTAATGAAATTAACTTTCTTCTCCTGTATTAACTTACGCATCTCCCTTTGTTCAGTAGATAATCTGGCCTTACCAGTCTTGATATCAATGAAATCCATACAACCGTCTTCCTCTGTAGTAGAAAATCTAATGCAAAGGAAGTCGGCTATATCGCTAAGAGGGATTACCCTGTCATAGGTAGCATGCAGCTTTGTATATCCAATTAGTTCTCCAAGTGCACCCTTATGGGTGTTGGCTGAGCTGGTAATAGACTGCAGTACCTTGTTGGGTAATCCATCGATAGCATCCTGAAGTGGCTTTAGATTGACATTCACCTGTGCTGGAGCCTGATTGTTGATTATGTTTGGCTTTTGCTTACGCATGTAATATAAAAGTATTACCCACGTTACTACGTTAAATAGAAGTACACAACCAACGAATAGATCCATTAAAGCACGCCGCCCAAGAATAGTCCTATCATTCCACCTTGACTCATATCCCACATGATATGCGGGCCTGTCCAGACATTACTTATCAATGGGATTGGATCACCAATGTTATACAACACTGGAGTTAGACCTATCCCTGGCTTACCCGATAGATCCATAGAGACTCTAGCGAATCTCCACGTTAGATCATTGATAGTACGACCATAGCCCATACCACTAAAGCCAATACTGCCACCGGCAGCAAAGCCATTGCTATTACCGTACCCACCGAGAAAACCAACATCGAGATGGGGAGCCCACCACATAAAGTGCGGAAGCGTTTCATCATTGACGATCACCTCAAACTTCGTAAGCTCCATCTTACCTAAGATATTGCCTTTGTCATCTGCTTCGTATAGTTCGAGGAAGTGATTGATGGCACCCGTAGAGTTACGTGTTTCAATCAGCTTACCCCTTATCTTGAAGTGTAATGAGTATCCTACTCTAAATGGTATGTCTCTATTTGTATTAGGATATGGTTCGATCATACAGACAACATCTAGACGCTCATCTGCAAGCCTAGCTGCTAGAGACCTAATAGGTGCCATTGAGTGTTCTGTAACAGCTTCATATAGAAGACCGCGAATGAACGTGACATCAGGACATGGAACTTCGATTGGATCTCCAGGCAGATACTCTACGACCACCTTGCCCTTCTGTTTCTTTAGGACAGTGTACTTAGCCTCTAGCTCAGAATACATTGTCACTTGAGCCTTAAGCTCCTTCACTTCTTTCTGTAACTGATCTGATAGAGAACCGACCTTCTTATTAGCTTCACCTATTTGAGTATGGGCCCTACCAATAGTTAGATCAGCTTCCATGAGCTTCTTGTTTAGCGAACTATTAGCTGAGTCTAATGCCTGATTAGTTACAGCTATTTTGATTAGAAGACCAAGAGCTACACAAAGCGCTAGGATCAGACCTATTAGATACTTGTTCATACGTGCCACCTACCCCAACTCCCATGTTTAGCAATAGGAGATAGAAGCTTCTTTAGCTCCTCAGGAGGAGCACCACAGTTCTTACATGGCTCGGTATTCTTATCAGCCATTTTGTGGGTCTTCTCTTGAACGCACTTACACTTCTGACATTCGTAATCGTATAGTGGCATAGCTAATCCTTTCTATCCTTTATGCTCTCCGAGCTGCATATCTTGCATCCACTGAGGTGGAGTACGCCTAGTATACTGTAATAGCCCCGTCTTTGCACCCATATAATAATGCCTGTATGCAGTGATAGGATCAGGATCCTGGAATTCACTAGGCATTAACTGAGGTCTTGTGGTCATAGGCACTAAAGGAAAACGGTTGTGCCATACTCGTACATCCTTAATGATATGTTCTGATGCATGAGAGTTATCGTATCGATACGAGTACTCATTCAAGAGTGCATCACCCAGGTTGCATAGCCAAAGAAAGTTCTCCTGAGATTCCTTTACCCATTTGATACATGGATTTTTTAGCTCTGACTTAGGCACGTGATAGCCATATTCTATCTTACATACATCACGAACAGCCTGAGATAGAATCTGGGCCGTCTCTAGGATCATCTTTACTACATGTTTATTACAGTGAGCTTGTGCACACTTTGTTGGGTCATGGTCTAGATAGAAGATGTTCATGTTACTTTCCTAGTATCGACTCGTCCTCTTTCACTTCTTTCTCTTCAGCCTTGCGTAGAAGCCCAGCTATCTTTCCTTCTGGCACCATTTCAAAATCAGCACTGGCTGGATAGAAGTTATAGTACAACTTGTTCTTGAAGCTCGTTACCTTGTTCTTTCCTATGTCGAGCTCAATAATTGGCATCCTAGTCGGGACTCCATCCACATCAGCAACGAATGCCAAAGCAGCTTGATCACCTCGCTCATGAACCTCATTCCTAACGTGAGCAATAACGTTTGCATCATATTCGATTTGTCCTGTCTCTCCAATGTCTCCATTGGAAGCTCTTTTGCCTGCCTCTATCTTCTTATACTCTACTGTGGTGATTACAGTGCAATGTAATCTAGTGGCTAGGCTCTTACACATAGTAGAGATAGTCTTGAACCGTACGCGTTCATCTCCTTTAGCATTTTGAAAGTCCTTACTCTTATGGAAGTTATCTAGAATGTATACGATGTTCCTGTCTGGGAACTTAGCCTTGTAGTATCTAATTAACTTGTCAGCATATGCCATACTGTCCCCATCGTTGGCATCCTTGATGACAATGCGACCCTTCTTCATGAGCTCACGAACCAGACTGTAGCCAGTATCTCTACGGTCCATGAGGTCTTCCTTCTTCTTCTCATCTACTAGTACCTTACAGTAGTAGTTAGGATCTCTGATCTGATTCAGAGTAATCTTCCTTGAACCTTCAGCTACTGAAATGAACTTAGGCTGAATCTCAAACTTGGTATCATCAATAGAGTGATAGATAACTACTGCATTGTTGTCTGCTTCATTACGAGCAATCTCGTATGCCAGCTTACACATAAAACTTGTCTTACCACTATTAGCTTTACCACCGATAGCCATCCAGACATCTTTGCGCCACTCACCACACAGAGCGTCCTGGAAGTTCTTTAGCTGTGGTCCAAGAATGAAGCCAGAGAATGATCCATCCTTTGCTTCTTCTAGTGACTTAGATTGATCCAAGATAGCAATACAAGACTCTTCTGAGAAGCTATCTTCGTTGTATTGCCTAGCTAGATCATATAGCTTTGCTTCTGCTTCTTGTAGAGCGAACTCAGCTGCATCTGGATCCTTTGAGAGAGCAACTTGTAGAGACTCGAGAATGGTATCTCTGTTCCTGGCCTTTTCTGCTTCCTTGCAACTAGATAGTCTGTCTACTTCAGAGTTGATTACTCTGAGTACAATACCCGTAGCCTTAGCTAGGGCCTTACACTGCTTGTCCTGTTCAATGAATGAAGTCTCATTCACGATAAGAGGAATCATGGCCTTGGAGATAGTGTCGCCATCCTCATCTACGCCAAACTGAGATAGTCTCCATTCAAAGGCTGACCACTTCTTAATCTTCTTGAACTCTTTAATTCCCTTGGCTCTAATGAAGTCATCAGGATCCATCTCCATTGGGAGACGCATGATCTGGATGTTTAGATCCTTGTGACCTGCTAGGACCTTATCTAATAGTTCTGCAGTACGTGTCTGACCCTTATCATCGCCGTCTAGGCAGATGACAAAGTCATAGTAATTGTGCTGCTTGAGAAGTAGAACTTGTTCTACTGTCAGGGCAAGACCACCAATGGCTACGCAGTTGTAGACGCCATTCTGAGCAGCAGTCATTACATCAGAGTAACCCTCAAAAATGAATATCTCTTTGTCCTTCTTCTTGCGATGAGCTAGAGCGTGAGATAGACCAAAGAGGCGCTCACTCTTCTTGTAGATGTTTACCTTAATACCAGTATGCTTCTGATTACAATACTTAGCGCCATTAGACTTGTCTTCCTTATAGGCTAGATTACGAGAAGCAAATCCAACAGGCCGACCGTGCTCATCTCTTATGGTGAATACTAGCTTGTCTCCACCAAAGAGGTCGTCTCTTACTAGGTCTACTTCTTCTAAATACTTCTTGGTAAAACCAAGAGTCTTCATATGCTCAATGTACTTCTGATGATCAGCTATACAGCCAATACCATAATCAGTACAGAGCTCTGTTGTCCACTCGCGCTCCTTAACAGCCTTCTCATATAGAGCTGTCTTAGCGCTATGAGTTACATAGTCAGAGACCGTCTTATAAGCCCTGTAGGTATCCAGTTCGTAGATCTCTTCCTCTGTAAGAGGAGCACTCTCTACGTGGATAGCATACTTATCAGCCAGATACATTAGATTCTCTTGAATGAATCCAGGACCTGAAGCTGGCTTGCCTTCTAGGATCTTGCATGCATCAAAGATGTCTCCAATACATCCACACGAGAAACAGTGGAACCGATCCTTTGATGGCACGATACCACAGGACGGGTTCTTGTCTGTGTGATTAGGAGACAGACACTTGAAGTTGTGTCCCTCCTGATACCCAGCCTTCTCGGCTAGATATTCTGGTAGCTTCGCCCTAAGTTGTGAAACAACTTCATCGTAGTTAGAAATTTTCATTGCTTATCCTCAGTAATTGTCTATGAGACCCTGATTTGCTAGGGTTGAAAACTGTGAACAGTAAGGTGCTGCTGCACAGTACTTACATCTCTTGACCTTGCCAGGTCGCATCTCGATACCGGCTGACTTAATTCCATGATCCTTGATATAAACCTCAGCCTCTAGTTTAGTGGCACAAACTTTTGTTGCCCTCTTGAGTCCAGGCTTATATATAGCAAAAGAATCTTCAGTTGACCAGAGTTCTTGTTTGGAGCACTGAGGTAAATCCTCATCAATTACATCCCTGTACTTATCGAACTCAGAGACCCTGTCAAAAACATATTGGTTAGTTGCATCTATCGATAGTAGATTGATCTTGTATCCTGCCGCTACGCGATATGGAGGATACCCTTCTTCCTGCTTGGCTTTCGAAGACTGCCAATCAGTAAAAAAGAAGTCAATATAAGCCACGTCATTAATTACCTGCTTGTCATTCAGAAGCCACCTATAGATCGATAACTGCTTCTGATAGTCATCGTCCTTGCCACCATAGATGTATGCCCATACAGACGTTGTCTTGATATCTCTCAGAGTCCAGATGCCGTTCTCAAATACAAGAACGTCATACTTGCCGCTGATAGAATACTCTTGTCCATTAGGATTTATCTTCTTGGTGGTACGCTGTTCTTTTAATACATTCGGAGAGTTAACCTTCTCTATTGAATCATGGATAGCTGTACCATACCTAGCAGACAGAAGCTCGGAGACATCAGTCTCGAGATCTTTGCCATGACGTACAGAAAGCCAATGGGCCCTTACAGGCTTCATCAGAGTAGTAGCTGAGAGGGTAAACGCCTCAGCACTGTAGTCGTAATTGTCTCTGACCAGCCAGTCGTATAAGTATTGGGGAAGATTAAGTTTGTTGGTGTACTTCATTATGCTGTTTCTTTGTTACTGGCACTATCCCTAGCCCACCTAAAGTATCATCCCTTCATGCACGTTACAAGTTTTTTCTACTCACACGGTTGATAACCAGAGACGATCATTGTCAATGATTCTACGTCTGTAGAGAGGCTGTCTAACTGAGGTTGAATTATTGCAATCAAACTGTTGAGCTGTCTCTGAGTAGCGAGACTACTAAGAGCAGATGAGAGTTCGTTGATACGATGTTCAATCTCAAT
>Ga0334722_10001714_pt1 | contig 26480 bp, 17 predicted proteins | sample C3_bottom_MG_FD_207210 | JGI IMG/M metagenome (GOLD analysis project Ga0334722, IMG submission 207210) | Sediment microbial communities from Yellowstone Lake, YNP, Wyoming, USA - C3_bottom | ecosystem: Environmental > Aquatic > Freshwater > Lake > Sediment | place: USA: Wyoming | collected... | reverse complement strand
CTACCTGGACGAACCGCCGACCCGGCGGGAATGAGGAGTGGCGAGCGAGTCCTCGCCATCCCCCGCGCCTCCGTCATGGGCGATCCCGGCTGGACCGGCATTCGAACCGAGGGCCTGAGCACATTCGCCGACGTGGTCCGGCGCGAGGGTCACTTCGTGGAACGTGCCACGGCCGAGCTGGACCGATCCCTCAAGCAGGTGATCCCGTACCTCGTGCTCCGCGACCAAGCCCGCTACTTCCTGATGCGTCGCACCCGATCCGGCGCCGACGCGCGGCTCCACGAGCGCTACTCGATCGGCGTTGGCGGCCACCTCAACCCGGGGGATCGCGACCTTGCCGGCGCCCTGCAGCGGGAGTGGACCGAGGAGCTCGAAGCTGCCTTCGTCCCGGCATTCCGCCTGGTCGGCCTGTTGAACGACGACACGACCGACGTCGGCTCGGTGCACGTCGGAGCGCTGTACGTGGCCGACGCCGCGGGCCGCCCGGTGGCGATCCGCGAACGGGACAAGCTCGAGGGAGCCTTCGCCGATCCCGACGAGGTCGCGGCGGTGGCAGACCGCATGGAGAGCTGGAGCGTGCTCGCGCTGGCCTTCTTCGAGGGCACCGGCGGGCTCCCCTCGGCCTGATCGCGGACCGGTGCGATACTCGGCGCGTACCGATGGGACCCACCCGCCGCCGCCCGCTCTGGTTCGCTCGCTCGTTCGTCGCGATCGCCTGGCTGGGCCTCGCCGCGGGGGCCAGCGCCAAGGGCGGCGAGGTCGCAGTCCTTCGGGCGACCGGCGTCGTTGACAACGTCCTCGCGGGATACATCGCCGAGGGGATCACCGCAGCTGAGCAGGATCTCGCGACGGCCGTGGTCATCGAGCTCGACACGCCTGGCGGGAGTCTCGAGGCTACCCAGCACATCGTCAGCTCGATCCTCGAGGCGCGTGTCCCGACGATCGTATGGGTCGCGCCTGCAGGTGCCCGGGCCGCGAGCGCGGGGACGTTCATCACGCTGGCCGCGAACCTTGCCTACATGGCACCAGGGACGAACATCGGTGCGGCCTCGCCGATCGACTCGTCCGGCAACGATATCGGTGGAACTCTCGGTGAGAAGGTCAGGAACGACGCGATTGCGAAGATCCGCGCGATCGCCCAGCTCCGCGGTCGGAACGAGGCCTGGGCTGTCGCGACCGTGACCGAGGCCCGCTCGTCTCCGGCGACGGAGGCGGTCGAGATCGGTGCGGTCGACGGGATCGCCGCTTCGCTGGACGAGGTGCTCTCGCTGGCCACCGGCCGCGAGGTCACGATCGACGGGACCGCCCGGAGGCTCGACTTCGCTGGCAGCACAACGCGGGACGCGACGATGAACCCGTTCCAGTCGTTCCTGCATCTCCTGTCCGACCCGAATATCGCGTTCATCCTGTTCACGGTCGGGTTCTATGGCCTGATCTTCGAGCTCCAGAACCCGAACTTCGTGACCGGAATCCTGGGCGCGCTGGCGATCATCCTCGCCCTCGTCGGGTTCGGCAGCCTGCCGCTCAATGTGGCCGGCCTCCTGCTCCTGGGCCTCGGGGTCATCCTGCTGGCTCTCGAGACAACCGTCACCAGCCACGGCCTTCTCACGGTCGGCGGCGTCGTCTGCTTCGTGCTCGGCGCGTCGGCACTGTACACGGCACCCGGCGACCCGCTTGAACCGGTCGTTTCGGTGGCCGGACCCCTGCTCTTCGTAATGTCGGCGACCACGGCGGCGTTCGGCGGGTTGATCGCCTGGGGTGCCCTCCGGTCCCGCCGAATCGGCACGGGGAGCGGGACCTTTGCCGTGGCGACGGGGGCATCCGGGACGGTCGCCCGGGACCTTACGCCGACGGGCACGGTCCAGGTCGGGAACGAGCCATGGTCCGCTCGGGCGGTCGGCAACGCCTTCCTGCAACGAGGGACTGCCATTCGCGTCGTTGCAATCGACGGATTGACCCTTATCGTGGAGCCGGACCCGTCATCATCATCCATGCGCGATCCGGCCGTGTGACCAGGACCGAGTCCAGAAGGAGGATCCCGTGGAGCTGCCGATCACTCTCGCCATCGGGGCGTTTCTCGTCGTGGTGGCCCTGGTCTTCCTCTACCTCTCGGTCCGGATCGTCAACCAGTACGAGAAGTTGGTCGTCTTCCGCCTCGGACGGACAGACGCCGGGATGGTCCGCCCACCCGGGATCAACTTCCTCATCCCGCTCGTCGACCGTCCGGTCAAGGTCGACCTGCGCGAGACGCTGACCGAGGTCCCGAGCCAGCGGACGATCACCCGCGACAACGCGCCGATCGAGGTCGACTTCCTCGTGTACTGGCGGATCGCGGATCCGCTCCTGAGTGTGCTCGCACCGCAGCGCCTCGATGACATGCTCCTCGGCATCGCCGCGACGACCCTTCGCGCGGTCATCGGCGACATCCCGCTCGACGAGGTCCTGTCCAAGCGCGAGCAGATCAACGAGGTCCTGCGCACGAAGCTTGACGAGGTGACCGAACGCTGGGGAGGCAAGGTCACGACCGTCGAGATCCGCGAGATCACCCCGCCCCGTGACGTCCAGGACGCCATGAACCGGCAGCTCTCCGCCGAGCGGACGCGGCGTGCCGTGATCACCGAGTCCGAGGGCACCCGCCAGGCTGCGATCAACGTGGCCGAGGGTACCAAGCAGGCCGAGATCCTCAAGGCCGAGGGTGACCGGCAGGCGGCCATTCTCCGAGCCCAGGGCTTCTCCGAGGCGCTCGGGCAGATCTTCTCGGCCGCAAAGGGCATCGATCAGAAGACGATGGCGCTGCAATACCTCGAGGCTTTGAAGGCATTAGGGGCCAGCCCGGCCACCAAGTTCGTCATCCCGACCGAGTTCACCCGTCTGATCGAGCCCTTCGCCGGTTACCTGGCCAAGGGGATGGGCGATCGGGAGGGTGCGGCCCGGCCGTAGCGATCCGGCAACGCCCAGCAGGGCTGCGCCGAGGCTCCGGAGGCTTCCTCCGGGCTGGGTATACTCGCGCAGACGGACAGGGGAATCGCGGATCGCCGCGCGCGACCGACGGATTTCGAGGAGGCACCGCCCGCACGCATGACGAAGATTCTCGTCGTCGACGACGACCCGAACGTTCAACGGCTCCTACGGGTCACCCTCAAGCAGGAGGGGTTCGAGGTCATCGTCGCCGGCGACGGCGCCGAGGGCCTCCAGTTGTGGGCGCAGGAGAGCCCCGAGCTGATCCTCCTGGACGTGACGCTGCCGAAGCAGGACGGCTACGCGGTCGCGACCCATATCCGCGAGGCGGAGGGCTCCGGTTCGCACGTGCCGATCATCATGCTCACCGCCGAAAAGGAGGTGGAGCAGAAGGTCCGGGGGCTGCGGGCAGGGGCGGACGACTACCTCGTCAAGCCGTTCCATCAGGCCGAGCTCCTGGCCCGGATGAAGAGCCTCCTGGCGCGCTTCGCGGCCCGGGAAGGCGCCGGCGGGCAGCGTCCGCCCCTCGGAAAGCTGCTCGCCTTCTACGGGGCAAAGGGGGGCGTCGGCACGACCACGATTGCGATCAACACGGCGATCGCCCTCCACGCGGAGCAGCACCGCCGGGTGGCGCTCGTGGACGGCGTCCTCCAGTTCGGGGATCACCGCGTATTCCTCGACCTCGGCAACGATCGCAAGAGCATCTCGGATGTCGCCTCTGCCCCCTCGATCGACGCAGACCTCCTGAAGTCGGTCCTCGTCCACCACGATTCCGGGGTCGACCTCCTGCTTGCGCCGCCGAACCCGGAGGAGGGCGACCTCGTCCACGAGCAGCAGATGAGCCGGACGATCGATGTCCTGCGCACGATGTACGACTACGTGGTCGTCGACGTCGAGAAGCGGCTCGGCGACATGACCCTGTCCGTCCTGGATCACGCCGACACGATCTTCGTGGTCATGACCGCGGACTTGTCGTGCCTGAAGAATGTCCGCCTGGTTCTCGAGGCACTCGGCCGCATCGGCTACGAGGCGAGCAAGGTCAAGCTCGTGCTGAACCGCTCGAACGCTTTCACCGGGATCAGTGTCCAGGCCGCCGAGGGCGTGCTGAAGCGGCCCTTCGAGCACAAGATCGGGAACGAGTACCGGGTCGCGATCAGCGCCCAGAACTCGGGCGCCCCGTTCGCCTTCAAGAAGCCGGATTCGCCGCTCGGCCGGGAGATCGCGGACCTGGCGGGCGTGATCGACCGCGGCGCGGCACCGGCCGCCAAGGCCGCGACGCGCTGATCGCTCCGGCTCCGGGGCGGGCTCCCGCAATTCGTAACCGGGGGGTGACCGGGCGATAAGCGGCGGCCGGTACGGTGCCGGCATGCTGGCTACGCTGCTCTCGGCGACCCTCCTCGGACTGGACGGCCGGCCAATTCGCGTCGAAGTCGATGTAGCGCCGGGCCTCCCCGGGTTCACCATCGTGGGCCTGGCGGATGCGGCGTTGCGCGAGGCACGCGAACGGGTCCGCGGCGCCATCCGGAACGCGGGCTTCGTCTATCCGCCGCGTCGGATCACGGTGAACCTGGCCCCGGCGGATCTGCCCAAGGCCGGCGCTTCAGTGGATCTGGCGATCGCCGTCGGCATCCTCCTGGGTTCGGAGCAGTTCCGGCCCGCAGCCGGCCGCGTTGCGTTGATCGGCGAGCTCAGCCTCGGCGGCGAGATCCGGTCCGTGCCGGGTCTCCTGCCGATGCTCGTGTCGCTCGGCCGGCGGGGCGTGCGTCGGGTGATCGTCCCTGCCGGGTCGGCGGCCGAGGCCCGACTCGTCGAGGCGGTCGACGCCTGGCCCTGTGCCACCCTTGCTGAGGCCGTCGACAGGCTGCGGCGGCGCCGCTCTGCCGGACCGGCCGCCGCGGCCAGGGTGGCACTTGCCGACGATCCCGGGCCGGACGATCCGGCCGGTGTCAGAGCCGGCCACGGTGATCGCCGCGGGAGCCACCCAGTTGAGACCCCCGGACCGGATCTGGCGGATGTTCGCGGGCAGGCGGAAGCTCGGCGGGCCCTCGAGATTGCCCTGGCGGGCGGGCATGGCCTCCTGCTCATCGGCCCGCCGGGCGGTGGCAAGACGCTGCTCGCCCGGACGATTCCCGGGCTGCTGCCCGAGCTGGATGACGATGCGGCACTGGCCGCCACGATCGTCGCCTCGGCGTCCGGAGAGGGTCCTGTCCTTGGTCTCGTCCGAACGGCGCCGTTCCGATCTCCGCACCACACCAGCTCGTACGCGGCGATCGTAGGTGGAGGACCCGCTCTCACGCCCGGCGAGATCACCCGCTCCGATCACGGTGTGCTCTTCCTCGATGAGCTGGCCGAGTTCTCCCGGGACGTGCTCGAAGCGCTCCGCCAGCCGCTCGAGGACGGCCGGGTGACGATTGCCCGCGTAGCCAGGGCAGTCACCTTTCCAGCCCGGTTCCAGCTCGTGGCCGCCATGAACCCGTGCCGGTGCGGATATGCGGGGAGCCCGAGTTGCACCTGTCCGCCCGGCGCCGCGGATCGATATGTCGGGCGGATCTCGGGACCGCTGCGCGACCGGATCGACCTGTGGGTGTGGATGCCCGGGATCCCGGCCGCCGCGCTCATCGGCGGCTCGGACCCGGAGGGCTCGGCGGAGGTCGCGGTGCGGATCGCGCGCGCGAGGGCCGTGCAGCTGGGACGGTCGCCGGGTCTGCTTAATGCGCGAGTCGGCGGCAGGGCGCTGCGCGAGTCGTGCGGGCTGACGACGGAGGTGCGTGCGCGGGCGGTCCGGCTGGCGGAGACGGAACGCCTGTCCGGAAGAGGGACCGATCGCCTCCTCCGGGTCGCCCGGACCATCGCCGACCTCGAAGGGGCCACGAATGTCGAGGGCGGGCACGTGGAAGAGGCGGCCCGCTGGCGCGCTCCTGCCTCCCGATCACCGCTGGCCCTGGCGAGCTGACGATGCTGGGCATCGGTCGTCACGGACCAACTGGGCCGCGCCGCCTGGTGGACGTCGAGTCCGAGGGCGGGGCCACGGCCGTCCCGGGAACGGCGGGGCCCGATGCACCGAGACTTCCCGTTCGGGAGGCCATGGCCGTGCTCGCTGCGATCGACGGGATCGGGCCGGTGACGATGGAGCGGCTGCTCGCGACGTTCGGGGGCCCTCGTGAGGTACTGGCGGCGGCAAACGGGCGAACCGGAGTTGCCGATCTGCGCGCGGCGAGCCGCGACCCAGACGATCGGTGGCCGAGGATGACGGAGGCTGCGGCGCAGGCCCTGCGGGCTGCCGCCGGCGCACCCGAAACGGTCCTCGAATCGATCCACGCCGCCGGTGTGCATCTCCTGGCACTGGACGACCCGGCCTACCCGTCGCGGTTGAGGCTGATCGAAATGCCGCCGCGGTTCCTCTTCGTTCGCGGTTCAGACGCGGCACTCGACGGTCGGCGGGCCGTGGCCGTCGTCGGAACCCGGCGGCCCACCGACGATGGCCGGCGCACTGCGCGCCGGATCAGCGCGGCGCTGGCGCGCTCCGGCGCGCTCGTGGTCAGCGGGCTCGCGATCGGCATCGACGGCGCGGCACACGCCGCCGTCGTGGGCGAAGCGGGCATCACCGTCGCCGTCATCGGCGGCGGCCACGCCCGTCTCTCCCCGGCGGCCCACGACCGCCTGGCCGATGCGATTGCCGATGGCGGCGGCGCCGTGATCTCCGAGCACGCGCCAGGCGTGCCGCCATCGCGAGGCACGTTTCCCAGGCGAAACCGCGTGATCAGCGGACTGGCCGACGCAGTCGTCGTGGTCGAGGCCGGTGCGAGGAGCGGCGCGCTGCTCACGGCGGCGTGGGCGCTCGAACAGGGGCGGGAGCTCTTTCTCGTGCCGGGATCGATCGATTCTCCCCAGTCGGCGGGCTGCCTGGCCTGGCTGCGCGACTATCCCGGCGTGGCGCACGTCGTGGCCGGTGTCCCGCAGCTCCTCGAAGACCTGGGTCTCGAGGCCGCGGCAGCGTTCGTCGAAGCGCGCTCCGCTCGACGGGGCGGCGGATCGATGGTGCCGCCGGCCCACCCGACACGAGTGCCGAGCGTCGAGGCCGTGATGCGCGACCTCCCCGAGCGAGAGGGCCGGCTGCTGCAGGCGATCGTTCGCGGGGCGGCGACGGCGGACGAGCTCGCGGCCGTGACGGGCCTGTCGATCGGGGCGGTCCTCGGTGGCCTGACGGGTCTCGAAGGCCTCGGTCTCGCGGTCGGGGCGTACGGTCGCTACCGCCTGCCCGATGACGCCGGTCACCGGGTCCGTACGGTCGACGGATCGGCGGCCTGAACCACCGCCCGGTGTCTGGTCGCGCGGTCCGAGCACGGTTGAGCTGACGATCGGGGCCGTCCATCGAGGGCGGCGTCCGGCACCATCGCCCGAGGGGTGTGGCCGACGGTCCGTGCTATCCTGCCGCCGGCCGTACGCTGCGGCCGACAGCCCCACGATGCCGACGTCCCATCGAACGAGCCAGGAGACTGTCGTATTGCGGAACTTCATCGCGACCATCCTCGCGATCCCGATCCTCGTCCTCGTGTACGTCGGATCGTTCCTGCGGCGCCCCGGCGCGCGGCGCCTCCCGGTCGCCATTGTCGTCGTTGGAATGGGCGCGATCCTCGCTGCCGGGGCGGTCGGGCCGACGCCGGCATCCGGGACGATCCCGTCCCGGAGCAGCGCCATCTCGCCGGCGGAGTTCGCGACCGAGATCCAGACGGGGGAATCGCCCGCGGCCGCGATCGTCGTGAGCTTCCCGAACCCGATGAACCCTGCCAGCGTTCGCGAGATGCTCCGCATCGAGCCCGAAACCGAGGTGGATCTCGGTTGGGATTCCGGCGACACCCTCCTGACGATCAGCCCACGGACGGGCTGGGCCACCGGCACGCTGCACACCATCACCGTCGACGCGGGAACGCTTGACGCGAGCGGCCGGCCGCTCGACCGCCGGATCCGGGCGGCGTTCCTCACCCGGCCGGCCGTGAACGCGACGATCTCGGCCACCGTTCTTGCTGGCGCGGAGGCGACGATCGCGACGGCCTTCCGGATCGCATTCTCGGGCCCGATCGACGAATCGAGCCTCGACGTCCTCGTCGATCCGGCGGTCGAGGGCGCGCTGCAACCCGGGCCGGACGCCACCGAGGCGGCTCCTGTCTTTGATTTCGTGCCGGACGATCCGCTTGCGCCGGATACCGAGTACACCGTGCGGCTCGGACCCGGCACCCGCGACGTCGACGGCGCGCCGGTGCAGGCCTCGGCGTTGACAGTCCGGACCGCGGCCACCCCGGCGGTCGTGCGGTTCCGTCCACGCAATGGCTGGGTCGCGGTCGCCCGGGATCAGAAGCTCTCGGTCCGGTTCACCGAACCGATGGATCACGCCACGACCGAGATGGCGTGGAGCGCCGTGCTGGACTCCGCGACCCTCGAGGGAAGCTTCACCTGGGCGGAGCACGACACGGTGCTCATATTCGATCCGAAGGCCGCTCTCGACTTCGGATCGAAGGTCGCGATGACGGTCGGCACAGGGGCCCTCTCGCAGGCAGGCCTGGCCCTCCAGGCCAAGGCAGCGGCAACGTTCACGACCGTTCCCAAGTCCAGCCCGCCCCGCGCGTCGGGCGGTTCCGCCGGGAGTGGTGGCTCGGGCGGCAGCATCGGCGGCAGCACCTGGGCGGCGGTCGAGGCGTACTACCTCAAGCTCATGAACTGCACACGGACCGGCGGCACGGTGACCTCGAGTGGCGAGTGTTCCAGTCCGGGCGGACGCGACGTGGCGCCGCTCTGGCAGGACGCCGGGATCTCCTCCAGCGTCTCGCGGCCCTACGCCCGGAAGCTCGCCGTGTACGACATCTGCAGCCACTTCTCGGGCGGCAATCCGGGCTCAAGGCTCCAGGCCGCCGGCTATACGAGCTATATCTGGGCGGAGAACCTGGGCTGCCGGAGCGGCGACCCGTTTGCGGCCGTCCTTGCCTCGCACCTGTTCTTTCAGAGCGAGAAGTCCTACGGCGGCGGCCACTACGTGAACCTGATGAACCCCCGCTACGACCGCGTCGGGCTGGCCGTCTGGGTGTCCGGGGGCCGGGTCCGCCTCGTCGTCGACTTCTACCGGCCGGAGTGAGGTCACGCCCGTGATCCGCGACGCGGTGATCCACCTCATGAACGAGCAGCCGATCGTCGTGGACCTGACGGCGATGCCGGTCGAGTCGAACACGGCACTCGTGTGCACGAACGTCAGGACGCTTGATGGGCGTCGTCCGGTCTTCGTCGACCGAATGGACTCCGTGTTCGTATTCCCGTACCACGACATCCGTTTCATCGAGATCCCGCGGGAACCCGGGGACGAAAGGGAGGGGACCCTCGCCGCAGGGGAATCGCCGGCTCCGGCCGCCGACGATGACAACCTCGAGATCGACGAGGCCTTCCTCGAGAGGGTCCGAAAGGCCTGAGCCGGCGTCGCGCCCGGCGATTCCGGGGTAAGGGTCCGTGCATCCCCGGTGGCTATACTCCCGGCGATGCCGAAGCACCTGGTGATCGTGGAGTCGCCGGCCAAGGCGCGGACGATCGAGCGCTACCTTGGCGATGACTACCGCGTCCTGGCGTCCTATGGGCACGTCCGCGACCTCCCCGAGAATCCCGGCAAGGGTAAGTTCGGGGTGGACGTCGAGAACGGCTTCCGGCCCGAGTACGTGATCAGCGAGGACCGGCGCAAGCAGGTCGACGCGATCGAACGCGCCGCGCGGAATTCCGATCTGGTCTACCTCGCGACCGACCTCGACCGCGAGGGGGAGGCGATCGCCTGGCACGTCGCCGAGGCGGCCGGCGTCCCGGCGGCGAAGACCCGGCGGGTGACCTTCTCGGAGATCACGGAACGGGCGATCCGAGAGGCCTTCCTTCATCCCCGGGCGATCGACACGGATCTGGTCGACGCACAGCAGGCTCGCCGGATCGTCGACCGGCTGGTGGGTTACACACTGAGCCCCCTCATTTCCCGCAAGGTTCGGGGCGGGCTGTCCGCGGGCCGGGTTCAGTCGGTCGCCGTTCGCCTCGTCGTCGAACGGGAACGGGAAGTCGTCGCCTTCGTGGCGCGCGAGTACTGGAGCCTGCGGGCGATCCTCGCGACGGAGGCCGGCGAAGCCTTTGCGGCGGATGTCGTGCGTGTCGACGGAGAGCCGATGGAAGTCGGCGACGCGGCGACCGCGACGAGACACGCGGCGGCCTTGACGGGTCGCCGGCCGCGCATCACGAACGTTGGAACGCGGACCCAGCAGCGCAGCCCGGCCCCGCCCTTCACGACCTCGACGCTCCAGCAGGAGGCAAGCCGAAAGCTCGGCTTCAGCCCCAAGCGGACGATGTCGATCGCGCAGCGGCTGTACGAGGGAGCCGACACCCCGGACGGGCACGTAGGGCTGATCACGTACATGCGGACGGACTCGACCGCCATCGCCGGAATCGCGATGGCTGAGGCGCGCGAGGTGATCACCCGGCGCTACGGGGCTTCGTATTCGATGCCGAAGGGCCGCGTCTACCGGACCAAGACGAAGGGTGCCCAGGAAGCCCACGAGTCGATCCGACCCACCAGTTTCGCCCGAGATCCCGACTCCCTCGCCGGATCGCTCAAGCCCGAGGAGCTCCGGCTGTATCGGTTGGTGTGGCAGCGCGCGCTCGCCTCGCAGATGGCCGCAAAGTCGCTCGAGACGACGACGGCCGATCTCGTCGACGGGCCATATGAGCTGCGCGCCAGCGCAACCCGCACGCTCTTCGATGGCTTTGCCCGCGTCTACACGGAGGGCCGCGACGACGGGGCGGACGAGGACACCGAGGGCCGGCTTCCCGCGCTCGCAGAGGGCGACGTCGCCGTCGTCACCGATGTCGAGCCCACGCAGCACTTCACCGAGCCGCCGCCGCGCTTTACCGAGGCGTCCCTGGTGAAAGCCCTCGAGGAGCACGGGATCGGCCGCCCATCCACCTACGCGGCCACGCTGTCCACGATCGTTGATCGCGGGTACGTGCGGGTCGAGGAGCGGCGGCTCCGTCCCGAACTGATCGGGGAGATCGTCACCGACCTTCTCGTCGAGCACTTCGGGGACTACGTGGATGTCGCGTTCACGGCGAGGATGGAGGACGAGCTGGACGAGGTCGCCCGCGGTGAGCGCGCCTGGGTGCCCCTGCTGGAGGCCTTCTACGGCCCGCTCCGCGACCGAATCGACGAGAAGCGGAGGGAGCTACGGCGGCGGGACTTCACGACCGAGGCCTCGGACGAGGTCTGCTCGCTGGGCCATCCGATGGTGATCCGCCTCGGGCGGAACGGCCGTTTCCTGGCCTGCTCCCTCTTTCCCGAGCACAAGGAGTCGCGACCCCTCCCCGGCGATGAGGAGCCGGCGCTCCCGGGCACGGGCGGCCCCTGCCCGAAGTGCGGCGAAGGCGTCCTGGCGTCGAAGCGAGGCCGGTTCGGACCCTTCGTGGGCTGCTCGCGATACCCCGACTGCGATTACATCCAGCGGGAAGGTCCGCCTCCGCCGGAACAGCTCCCCTTCGAGACGGTCTGCCCCAGGAACGCGGACGGCCGGCTCGTGGCGCGTCGCGCGCGGCGCACGGGCAGCGTCTTCTGGGGGTGCTCTGCCTACCCGAAGTGCGACTTCACGACCAATCACGAGCCGTTGGGCGCCCTGCATGATCTCGACGATGGCGTGGTGGCGCGTCGCGACGAAGGCGCTCTGTGCCTCCGCTGCGGCGCCGTGATCGAGTTGCCCGTCGACGACGCGCCGATCACGGGCCGGCGACTGGCCGGTGGCCCGCCGGATCCTGCTGCCATCGCTCCGAAGCGTCCGCGGGGCGGGGGCGCCCGAGGTGGGTCGCGGCCCGGCCTACGTGGCGGGCGCGCGACCCGCCACGCGACCGGCAAGCCGCGGGCTACGACGCCGCGCCGCGGCCCGAGCCGCGGCGCACGGTCCGGCGGCACGTCCGCCGCGTGAGCGCCACGACCGGCTCGCCGGCGGCGCTCGATCGCTTCCTGCAAAGCCTGGCCGCCCGGGACGCTTCACCACACACGCAGCGTGCCTACCGGACCGCAGTCGGCGGCTACCTGGTCTGGCTTGCGGAACGCGGAGTCGACTGGCGTTCGCCGGCGCGGAGCGACTTGCGAGCCTACCTCGCCCGGCTGACCACGACGAACGCCCGGAGCACCGTTGCCCAGCGACTGGCGGCGATCCGAGCCTTTCACCGCTTCGCCGCCCGGGACGGCCTCTCGAGCGGGGAACCCTGGGGTGCGATCGCGACACCGCGGCTCCCCCGACGGCTCCCGCGGGTGCTCGAGCTCGAGCAGGTTGAGCACTTGCTGGCGGCGGTCGATGCGGACCTCGCGGATGCCGACGCGCAGCGGGCCAGGCTCGCGGCCGCCCTCGCCCTGCGCGACCGTGCTCTCGTCGAGGTCGCTTACGCGGCCGGGCTGCGGATCAGCGAGCTCGCCGCGGCCGACTTCGGCTCGCTGGAACTGCGTCGCGGCGAGATCCGCGTGCTCGGCAAAGGTCGCAAGGAACGCATCGGCCTCCTCGGGCGGCCAGCTCGAGTCGCCCTGGCCGCCTACCTCGATGAGGGACGGCCGGTGCTGCTGGCCCAGCGGGTGAGTCCCGGACCCGACCCCGTCGAGCTCTTCCTGAACCATCGGGGCGAGGCGCTCGGTGTTCGGGGGCTCCGCTTCCGGATCGACCGCCTGTGCCGGCTGGCCGGCCTCCCACTGGGGGTCTCGCCGCACACGCTGCGCCACACGTTTGCGACCCACCTGCTCGACGGAGGGGCCGACCTGCGCGTGGTGCAGGAGCTGCTGGGCCACGAAAGCCTTGCCACCACGCAGGTTTACACGCACGTTTCGCCGGCCCGCCTTCGGTCTGCCTATCGGGCCGCTCATCCGCGGGCGACAAACGCCTGTCATGACTCGGACCCGCGGTCGGAGCCGCCGGCGTGACCGAGCCCGAGGCGCCGGCCCCGACGGCCGGCCTGGTGCGCGCCGGCCTCCTCCTGTCGGCCGCGTTTCTCCTGTCTCGAGGGCTCGGCTACGTCCGGACGGTGGTGGTCGGCACCACGTTCGGCGCCGGCCCCGAGCTCGATGCCTTCTTCGCGGCCTTCCGACTGCCCGATCTCATCTTCCAGATCGTCGCCGCGGGGGCCATGGGTTCCGCCCTCGTTCCGGTCGTCTCGGGTCTCCTCGCCGGCGACGAGCGCGCCCGCGCCCGTCGGGTCGTCGCTACCGTCGCCGACCTGTTGCTCCTCGCTCTGGCGATCCTGGCGATCGGCGCGTTCGTCGCGGCGCCGGCCCTCGTCCGGATCCTTGCGCCCGGCTTCGACGAAGCAGGCCTCGGCCGCACGATTGAGCTCACCCGGATCATGCTCGCTGCCCCGGTCCTGCTGGCCCTCGGCGCGGTTGCGACAAGCACGCTGAATGCGGAGGGCCGGTTCACGGCCGCGGCCCTGGCCCCGATCGTCTACAACGTCGCGATCATCGGCGGAGCGGTGGTGCTCGGCCCGTCGATGGGCGTGACGGGCCTCGCCGTCGGGGTCGTCATAGGGGCGCTCGGGCACGTCGGGATCCAGCTCGCGCCGCTCGCTCGCCTCGGGTACCGCCCGATCGCGAAGCCCAATCTCGATGATCCGGCAGCACGCCGGGTCATCACCCTCCTTGGTCCGCGCGCGCTCGGCCTCGGTGCATCACAGCTGACGTTCATCGTGATGACGGCACTCGCCTCCTCGCTCGGGGAGGGGGCCGTCTCTGCCTACGCGATTGCGTTTGCCGTTCTCCAGATCCCGATCGGCGTCCTCGGGATTCCGCTCGGCACGGTGCTGCTTCCATCGATCTCCCGGGTCCACGCCCTCGGCGACGTGAAGGGCTACGTGGCGCTGGTCACCCGCTCCGTTCGCGTGCTCACGTTCGTGATGGTCCCGATCGCGGCGCTAGGAATCGCCCTCGCCGGACCGATCGTGGAGCTCCTGTTCGGCTACGGCAGATTCGACACGGCCGACATCGCGCGGACCGCCGGGACCCTGGCCGCCTTCCTGTTCGGCCTGCCGGCGCACGCGGCGATCGCCGTCCTCGCCCGGGCCTTCTACGCCCGGCAGGACACCCGGACGCCGGTGACGGCGGCCGTGCTCGCCGTCGTCCTGAACACGACGCTCGGTGTGGTCCTGGTCGGACCGCTGGGCCTGCCGGGCCTGGCCGCAGCGATCGCCATTGCCGCCTGGGTCGAGGCGGCGTTCCTGCTCGTCGCGCTCGGAAGCCACGTCCCCTCGTTCGAGCGGCTGGAGATCGTCCGTCTGCTCGCGGAATCGATCGGGGCCGGGGTCGCGGCCGCCGGCGCCGCGATTGCGACCGCAGCGGTCCTGTCCGGCCTGCTCGCGGCCGGCTCATCGAAGGCATCGCTCCTGGCCGGCGCGGGAGTCGCTACCGCAGCCGGGTGGGCCGTCTACCTGGCGATCGCCCTCGCCTTGCGGATCCCGGAGCTGCCATCTATCGTCGGGCTCGTGACCGACCAGATCCGGCGCCGGCGCCGGTCGTGAGCGCCGCGCCGGCGCGCCCGGATCACGCCGCCTGGGACGCGTTCGTGGCATCCGCGGACCCGGGGTCCTACCTCCAGCTGAGGGCGTGGGCGGAGGTCAAGCGCTCGAACGGGTGGAGTGCCCGGGACGTCCGCGCGGATGCTCCAGCCGGGCCGGTCGGCGCACAGGTCCTGATCCGCCCGCTTCGGCCGATGCCGTGGTCGATCGCGTATGCGCCGCGAGGACCGGTGACCGCGTCGTGGGATGCCGATGCGATTGCGTCCTTCACCGAAGCCGCCAGGCGGATGCTCGTCGCGGCGGGGCGGGTGTCGCACCTCCGGATCGATCCCGAGATCGAGGCTGATGGACGCCTCGACCGCGACGGCACGATCCGGGCTGCGCTCCGGGCCCAGGGTTGGCAGCCGGCCGCCCCCGTGCAACCGAACATGACCCGCCTGATCGACCTGCGGACCGATGAGGCGGGGCTGTGGGCCGGCCTTCGAAAGAAGTGGCGGCAGTACGTCAATCGGGCCCGCGCGCTGGGCGTCCGCGTCGTGGAGGCGGATGGGGACCGCCTCCCCGAGTTCCACCGGATCTACCGGGAGACGGCGAGGCGGGCTGGATTCATCATCCGCGCGGAGTCCGCCTACCGGGACATCTGGGATGCATATGCCCGCGACGGTCTGGCACGACTGCTGTTCGCCGAAGGGTCCGATGGCAGCCCGGTCGCAACGCTGCTGCTCCTGCGCTGCGGCCCTCGAGTGACCGAGCCCTACGGCGGCATGACCCGGGCCGGCGGGGAGACCCGCGCAAACTACCTGCTGAAGTGGGAAGCCATCAGGCGTTCCCGCGAGGCCGGCGCGGCCACCTATGACATGTGGGGCCTGTCCCACCCGGGGATCGCCCAGTTCAAGGCGGGCTTCGGCGGGCGTGACGTCGAGTACATCGGCGCGTGGGACCTCGTGCTGGATCCGACCGGCCGCCGCTTCGTCGACGCGGCGCGGCGCGCGTCGACCTGGGTTGCCCGGTTGCGGCACGGCCTCGGTCCCCGCGCCGGGCTGTCGACGAACACCTGGCGCGGAACGGGCGGCGACCCCGATGGCGGTGCAGTTTGACAGGGTTCCGCGAGGCGACGCCGCGGGAACTCGAGGGCTGGGACGACCTGACGGTCCACCCGGGGGGCGGCAACATCTTCCAGTCCCGGGCCTGGGCCGAGCACCGCAGAGGGACGGGCTGGCGGCCATGGTTCCTCATGGGCGACGACGGCTCCGCCGTCCTTGCGCTCGAGCGATCGTGGCCCATCCTTGGTGGAGGGAGCGCATATCTCCCCCGCGGGCCAATCCCAACCGGCTCGGTTGCGGCCATGACGGCCCGGCTCGAAGGGTCGAGCACGTTCCTGGCGGAGCGCGGCCTGGACGTGATCGCGTCGGACGCCGAGGTGCCGTCCGGGCGCGGGTACGAGGACGCGATCGCCACCCTCGGCTTCCGATCGATCGAGGAGATCCAGCCGTCGCGCCACCGCCTCGCCCTCGAGCTCGGACATGGCGCCGACGAGGCGGGCGTGCTCGCCAACGTGACGAAGGCGACGAGGCAGCGCATCACCCGGGCGGAGCGGGATGGCATCGCAGTCGGCCGGCACGATGCATCGGTGGCGCAAGGTGCTGCTCAAGGGGCAGGATTCACGGAGCCTTCGGAACCCCTCGAGACGGCGCTGGAGCGGTTCTACGACCTCCTCGTCGAGACAGGGGAACGGCGTTCATTCGCCCTCGGGCCGCGGGCGAACTTCCTGCGCTGGTGGACGGCGGCCCACGCGGCCGGACTGCTCGTCCTGCTCGAGGCGCGCGACGTCCAGGGCGAACCAGTGGCGGGGCTGCTGCTCTATCGCCACGGCGGGCGCCTGTCGACCGCCTACTCGGCCGACCGCGCCGCGCGCCGGCGAGAGCACCCCGGCGTCCTCCACCTCCTGCGCTGGCGGGCGATCCAGCTGGCTATCCGGGAGGGTTGCGCCGAGATGGATCTCGGCGGGGTCGACGTCCCTGGTGCGCGACGGGAGCCGCTCCCGGGCGAGCCCATGGCCGGCCTCTACGAACACAAGCGCTCATTCGGGGCGGTCTGGGTCGATCTGGTCGGCGCGCACGAGCTCATCGTGCGGGCGTGGCGCTACGCGGCGGGGCGCGCGCTGGCCCGTCTCGCGCGGGCACGATGACGGTCAATGTTCGTCCCGCCGTGGCCGGGGATCGTCCCGCCTGGGACACGTTCCTGGCAGCCCGCCCCGAAGCCGATGTCCTCCAGTCGTGGGCGTGGGGTGAGGCCATGCGACTCACCGGTCAGTCGCCCGTGCGGGTGCTGGCGCTCGACGACCGGGGTTCCGTGGTGGGCATCGCCCAGGTCCTGGTGCGTCGGACGAGCCTCGGTCGTTCGGTCCTGTATGCGCCCCATGGTCCGGTCTGGATCCGCGACGCGCCCGACGCGGACCGGACGCTTGGCACGTTGCTGGGATCCCTTCGGGACGCCGGGCGGGCTGCTCGCGGCGTCGTGGTCAAGGTCGATCCGGCGGCGACGCGTGTCGGCGCCGACGACGCTGCGGAGGTCGCCGGCGTTCTCGCCATGGCCGGCCTTCGAACGGCCCGGCACGATCTCCAGGCACGCACCACGCTGCTCGTGGACCTTGGCGGGGGAACGGACGCGCTGGTCGAGCGCTGGACGCCGGACGCCCGGAACCTCGCACGGCGCAGCGCTCGAGAGGGGGTCGCAGTAGAGATCCACCGTTCGCCCGACCCGGCCTCGATCCGTTCCGCTCACGAGATCTTCCGCGCAACGGGGCGCCGGAGCGGCTTCCGAACGCACGAAGCAGCGGTCCTCGAGCGCCTTGCCGAGGGGCTCTCCGCGGCCGCGGGCTGGTACCTTGCCATCGCGCGGCTGGAGGGCCGCCCCCTGGGCGCGATGGTCGTGGCTCGGACCGGCGATCGGGCGGCGTACCTGTACGGAGGCTCGTTGCGCGACGACGCCCATCGTCACGCCAACGCAGGCTACGGCGTCATGGCGGCGATGATGACCGCGCTCAGCGCCGACGGGGTCCGATGGCTGGACATGTGGGGAGTGCACGACCCGCGCGACCCGGAGGCCGACGCCTCATGGCTCGGCTTCTCGGCATTCAAGCGCCGGTTCGGCGGTCGGGAGGTGCGCCACCCCGGGACGTTCGATCTCGTCGTCTCGCCGACGTGGTACGCGCTTCGGGAACTCCGCGAGCGGATCCGAGTCCGGCGTTGACCCAGTCACCCGGGCTCGAGGCGCTGCTTGCCGCGGCGGCACCCGCGGTCCCACGCGACCTCGGCACGCTCGTGGATCGGCTGCGGGTGGCCGGACAGGCAGCCCGGCTGATCGGGCCGGGGACAGCCGTCGATCGCGAGCCGGGTGGCGGCTCGGTCGCCCGAACCGCCGTCCTCGTCCGCGACGTCACCTCCGATTCGCGGGCGGCGCGACCCGGCTCCCTCTTCGTGGCCGTGCCGGGCGCGCGCGCCGATGGGCATGACTTTGTGCACGAGGCCGTCAGCGCAGGCGCATCGGCAGTGCTCGTCGAACGGGAGGTTCCGGACGTCCCGGTCCCCCAGGTCGTCGTCCCGAGCACGCGGCCGGCTCTCGCCGACGCGGCCGCCTGGTTGTACGGCGACCCCTCGCGCGAGCTGGGCGTCGTGGGGATCACCGGAACGGACGGGAAGACCACCACGAGCCTCCTCGCCGCGGGGGTCTTCGCCGCGGGCGGGCTGCGCCCGGGTCTCATCGGCACGGTGGCCACCCAGATCGGCGGGATTCGCGAGCCCAACGCCGAACACTCCACCACGCCGGAAGCGCCCGTGATCCAGCGCGCGTTGCGGGCCATGGTCGCGGCGGGGGATCGGGCGGCGATTATCGAGACGACGTCGCACGGGCTGGCGCTGGACCGCGTGGCGGCGGTCGCCTATGACGTCGCGATCTTTACGAACCTCAGCCACGAGCATCTCGAGCTGCACGGCACGTTCGATGCGTACCGCGCCGCCAAGCTCTCGCTGTTCGATTGTCTCGCCGTCGACCGTGCCCACCCCGTCAAGCCGGCGGTCGCCTGGCCGCGAACCGGGATCGTGAACGCCGACGATCCGTCCGCCCCGGTGTTCGCGGCCGCCACCCGATCCGCCGGGGCGCGACTCATCACCTTCGGCCGGGCCGAAGGCGCGGATGTCCGGCTCGTCGACGTCCGCGACGAGGCCGGCGGTCTCGAGATCGCCTACCGGACATCTGACGGCGCGGCGCGGCTCCGGCTCCAGCTGGCCGGACGGTACAACGCCCACAACGCCCTCGCCGTGATCGCCCTCGGCCGGGCCATCGGCCTGGACGAGCAGGCAGTTGTGGCCGGCCTCGCAGCGGTCGACCGGGTGCCGGGGCGCATGGAAAGCGTCGTCCGCGGACAGCCGTTCGACGTCGTCATCGACTATGCCCACAGCCCGGCATCGCTCGCCCTCGTGCTCGATGAGCTCGGACCGGTCGCCGCGGCGCAGGGCGGGACGCTGCTCGCCGTCTTCGGCTCGGCCGGCGAGCGCGACCGCGAGAAGCGCCCGATGCTCGGCCGGATCGCCGCAGAGCGCTGCCGGGTGCTCGTCCTCACCGACGAGGACCCCCGCGGCGAGGACCGGGCCGCGATCCTGGCCGAGATCGCCGCCGGGGCACGTGCCGTCGCCCGCCGGCCCGAGGCGATCCTCGAGATTCCGGACCGGCGCGCGGCGATCGGACAGGCACTGGGCCTGGCGCGCCCCGGCGACGTGGTGCTCCTCGCCGGCAAGGGCCACGAAGCGACGATTCTCCAGGCGTCTCACGCCGAGCCGTGGAGCGAGCGTGCCGAGGCTGAGGCCGCGCTCGCCGCGCTGGGTTGGGCCAGCTGACCCCGAGGTAGACTTCGCGGACGATGGTCCTGCCTCGCACGCCAACCGATGCTCCCGGCGGCCCGGAGCGCGCCGGGACGCGCCGTCCGGGCGGGCGCGCCCTGACTCGCGGCAGCACGACGGCGGCGACACCCTCGATCGAGACGCTGACGGCGCGCCTGGTGGCCGCCGTTCGCGTGCACTACCCCCAGGCGGACCTGTCCGGCATCGAGCGCGCCGTGGCCATGGCGGTCGAGGCGCATGGGAGCCAGCTCCGCGCCTCCGGGGAGGCGTTCGTCACGCACCCGATCGCCGCCGCCGAGATCCTCGCCGAACTTGGCATCGACCCGGTGGCGATCGAGGCAGCGGTCCTCCACGACGTCCCGGAGGACACTGGCTTCGAGCTCGCCGACATCGAGGAGCGGTTCGGCCAGGAGGTCGGTCAGCTCGTCGACGGCGTGACCAAGCTCGGCCGTTTCAGCACGATGACCCATGAGCAGCAGCAGGCGGAGAACATCCGGAAGATGTTCCTGGCCATGGCCCAGGACATCCGGGTCGTGCTCATCAAGCTCGCCGACCGGCTCCACAACATGCGCACCCTGGCCGCCCTGCCGATGGACAAGCAGCTGCGGATCGCCCGCCAGACGCTCGAGATCTACGCCCCGTTGGCCGAGCGCCTCGGCATCTGGCAGGTCAAGTGGGAGCTCGAGGACCTTGCCTTCAAGGTACTCGAGCCGGAGCGGTTCCGCGAGCTGGCGAAGCTCCTCGACACCCGTCGGAAGGGCCGCGAGGGATACATCGAGCGGGCGATCGCGGAGCTCGAGCCGAGGCTCCAGGAAGCAGGCGTGACGGCCGATCTCCAGGGTCGGCCCAAGCACATCTTCAGCATCTGGAAAAAGATGCAGCGCAAGAGCGCCGAGTTCGGCGAGATCTACGACGTCTACGCGATCCGGATCCTGGTGGACGAGGTCAAGGATTGCTACGCGGCGCTGGGGATCGTGCATGCCCTGTGGCGTCCGATCCCCGGCCAGTTCGACGACTACATCGCCGTCCCGAAGAACAACCTCTACCAGTCGCTCCACACGGCGGTCATTGCCCTCGACGGCAAGCCCCTAGAGATCCAGATCCGGACCCACGCGATGCACCAGGTCTCCGAGGTCGGGATCGCCGCCCACTGGCGCTACAAGGAAGGGTCGAAGTCGGATCGCGACTACGACGCCAAGCTCGCCTGGCTGCGCCAACTGATGGACTGGCAGCGCGATGTCAGCGATGCGACAGAGTTCGTTGAGGGGATCAAGCTCGACATCTTCCAGGATCAGGTCTTCGTCTTCACCCCCAAGGGCGAGATCAAGGATCTGCCGGCAGGCGCCACGCCGCTCGACTTCGCCTACCGCATCCATACCGACGTCGGCCACCGGACGATCGGGGCCAAGGTCAACAACCGACTCGTGCCGCTCGACTATCGGCTCAAGAACGGCGACATCGTCGAGATCGTGACGACCCGGGCCGAGCACGGACCGTCGCGGGACTGGATGAACCTCGTCCGCACGAGCCACGCGCGGGAAAAGATCCGCCAGTGGTTCAAGCGCCAGGAGCGGGACGAGAACATCGTCCACGGGCGGGAGTCCCTCGATCGCGAATTGCGCCGGCTGGCGCGGACTTCGGTCGCGGCGCTCGGCCACGAGCGCCTGATGGAGGTGGCCCGCCAGTTCAACCACGATTCGCTCGACGACTTCATGGCGGCGGTCGGCTACGGAGCGGTGAGCGCCCAGTCGGTCGTGATGCGGCTCGGGGTCGTGGACGATGCCCAGCTCGCCCTCCCGACCGTCGCCCCGACCCTTCAGCCCACCAAGGCCGGTGGTGTCCGGGTCAAGGGGGTGGGAGACCTGCTGGTGCGCTTCGCCCGGTGCTGCCACCCCATCCCCGGCGATCCGATCCAGGGGTTCATCACCCGGGGCAAGGGCGTGACCGTCCACCTGCGGTCCTGCCCGACGGTCATCAACGAGCGCGAGGTGAGCCGGCTCATCGAGGTTGAGTGGGAGGCCGCGCCGGCCCAGACCTACCCGATCGCCGTTCGGGTCGAGGCGTACGACCGAACCGGACTGCTGTCGGACATCACCCAGGTCGTGGCCGAGGCCAAGGTCAATATCCTTGCCGCCAATGTGTCGGTCGGACCGGATCACGTGGCGATCGTCCGCGCGACGCTCCAGGTCGCGTCGGTGAGCCAGCTCGCCCGCGTCCTCGGACGGATCGAGCAGCTCAAGGACGTGATCAGCGTCTCGCGCGACCTCGGGTAGTGGGGAGCCGTCCGAGGCTGCCCGGGCCCGTCGTGCGCCGGTAGACTGGGCCCGATGCCGACCTTCCGTGCCCCCCGCGGTACCCGCGATCTGCTTCCGGACGACGCGGCGCGGTTCGTCGGCCTGGAGGAGATCGCTCGCGACCTGACTGACCGCTACGGCTATCGGCCGATCGAGACGCCGCTGTTCGAGCAGGCCGCCGTGTTCGAGCGCGGGATCGGTGAGGCGACCGACGTCATCGAGAAGGAGCTTTTCCGGATCACCCCGCGGTCCGACGAGGCGGAGGCATGGGCCCTTCGACCTGAACCGACCGCCGGGATCGTCCGGGCCTACATCCAGCACGGGATGCAGACCTGGCCGCAGCCGGTGCGCCTGATGACGATCGGTCCGATGTTCCGCTACGACCGGCCGCAGGCCGGGCGCTACCGGCAGTTCTGGCAGTTCGACGTCGAGGCGATCGGCGACCCGGGCCCGGCGATCGATGCCGAAATCATCGAGCTCGGCCAGCGGTTCCTCGGCGCAGTGGGGATCTCCGGCGTCGAGGTCTTGATCAATTCCATCGGAGATGGCGAGTGCCGCCCCGGCTACCTTGCGCTGTTGACGGCGCACTATCGGACCCACGCGGCCAGCCTGCCGCCGACCGAGCGCGACCGGCTGGAGCGCAACGTCCTCCGGCTGCTCGATTCGAAGGACCCGGCGATGGCCGCGCTCAATGCGGCAGCTCCGCGATCCACGGACCACCTGTGCGCGCCGTGCGCGGCCCACTTTGACGCCCTCCGGGCGCACCTCGAGCCGCTCGGGGTGCCGTTCCGGGTCCAGCCGGCTCTCGTCCGCGGCCTCGACTACTACACCCGGACCGCGTTCGAGTACTACGTCGCCGGTCGGGAGGGCCAGCAGCAGGCGCTCGGTGGCGGCGGCCGCTACGACGGGCTGGTCCAGCTCCTCGGCGGGCGGCCGACGCCGGGGATCGGCTTCGGCCTGGGGCTCGACCGGGTCGCCCTCGTCCTTGACGAGCAACGATCGACGGCCGGCGGGACCGCCCAGGAGAGACCCGACGCCGTCGTCGTGTCCGCCGATCCGGCCGATACGGTGGGGCGCCTCCGGGTCGCGACCGAGCTCCGGGCCACCGGCCTCGCGGCGCGGGCCGACCTCGGCCACAGGAAGCTCGGCCGGCAACTCGAGTCCGCCGCCCGCGACGGGGCGCATTTCGCCGTGATCCTCGGCGACGAGCTGGCCGAGGGGCAGGTGAGCCTTCGGGACCTCGAGGCGGGGACGCAGCGGATGGTGCCCGTCGCCGACCTCGCCCGGGAGCTCAAACGAGCGACGAGCCGGCACCGGCACGGCTGATTGCACTGCCCTCCGTGATCGCGCGAGCTCCTGAACGATTGCGCGGGCTCCGGACCGGTCACGCGGGCTCTCCGTGCGCAGGAGTCAAGATCTTGCGGCCCAGCGCGGTCGTTGAGGACGCTCGGGATCGGTACGAGGGGACTCGGTGACTCTCGGACACGGTTCACGGTGGTGGCGCCCGCGTCGCGCATCGAATCTCGGGTCCGATTGATCCTCGGGTCGGCTTTCGTGCGTGGGAGACACGCCCGCCGCGAGGCAGGTCGGCTTTCGTGCGCGGGAGTCACGCCCGCCCCGAGGGGGGTCAGCTTTCGTGCGTGAGGTCAGTAGGTCAGGACGCGATCGGCCTCGAAGGTGAGCCGGACGAGGACGTCGGGCGGCGAGAACTGGACCGTGGTTTCCCCGACCCCGTCCGGGCCGAGGCCGCGAGCCTTGCTCGACTGGCCCGATGCGTAGAGGGTGGCGCCCCCCGCGATGAGCGCGTCGAGGTGCTCGCGAAAGGAGCCGGTGCCGATGCCGACGCCCGCGTCCGCGGTCGCCGGACGGAGGATGCCGACGGCGTCGCCGGCGAAGAAGAGGTCGACAGCGTGACCGGCAGCGAGGGCCGTTCGGGCCACGAGCAGGCCCAGTGCGGCGCGCGTCGGGTTCTCCGGGCCGGTTGCGATGTGGACCAGCAAACGCGACATGCAGCTCCTCCCGTCCGACGACAGCCGTTCAGCCACGGCGACCGATACCATACCCCCGCCATGTCCGACAGCCCGGGTCTCCTCGCAACGCCGTATCGCACACACACCTGCGGCGCCCTGCGCGCCGAGGCCGCGGGCATGCCGGCCAGGCTTGCCGGCTGGGTCCATCGCCGCCGTGATCACGGGCACCTGATCTTCCTGGACCTCCGCGACCGCCACGGGATCACCCAGGTTGTCGTCGACGCGACGGAGGCCCCGGCGGCCCACGAGGTCGCGGCCAGGGCGCGACCGGAGTTTGTCCTGACGGTGGACGGCGAGGTCGCCCGACGCCTTCCCGGCACCGAGAACGCTCGCCTCCCCACGGGAGAGATCGAGCTCCGTGCCACGAGCGTCACGATCCTCAACGAGGCGAAGACGCCGCCCTTCTACATCAATGAGCCGGATGCCCCGATCGATGAGTCCCTGCGCCTCAGGTACCGCTATCTCGACATCCGGCGGGAGCCGATGCAGCAGCGCCTCCTCCTGCGCAGCCGGCTCGTCCAGGCGATCCGCGAGGTCCACCACGCGAGCGGATTCGTCGAGGTCGAGACGCCCAACCTGATCAAGTCGACGCCGGAAGGGGCGCGCGACTTCATCGTCCCGTCCCGACTCCAGCCCGGCACGGTGTACGCCCTGCCACAGAGTCCGCAGCAGCTCAAGCAGCTGCTCATGGTCGCGGGCGTCGACCGCTACTTCCAGATCGCCCGGTGTTTCCGCGACGAGGACCTTCGCGGCGATCGCCAGCCGGAATTCACCCAGCTGGATCTCGAGATGAGCTTCGTCGACGAGGCGACGGTGATGGGGTTCGTCGAACGGATGGCCCTCGAGGTCAGCCGGGCCGTCGTCCCTGATCGCCCGATCCAGGCCGACCCGTTCCCCCGGTTCACCTACGCCGAGGCAATGGAGCGCTACGGCTCCGACAAGCCTGACCTGCGGTTCGGGATGGAACTCGTGGACCTGGGCCCCGATCTGGGAGGACGCGGAGGTACCCCGAACTCCGGGTTCCGGGTCTTCGACGAGGCGCTCGCCGCCGGCGGGCGAGTCAAGGCAATCAGTGTCCCCAGCCTCGCGGATGCGCCCAGAAGCAGGATCGACGAACTTACCGAGACCACGAGGCGGTTCGGCGCGAAGGGCCTGGCGCATCTCTCCGTGGAGGCGACCGGCTCCGTCAAGGGGCCGATCGTCAAGTTCCTCGGCGACGATCTCGCTGAGCGGCTGTGCGCCCAGGCCGGCGCGAACCCCGGCGACCTCGTGCTCATCGTGGCCGACACGACGGCGATCGCGAACGACGTCCTTGGACGCCTTCGCGCCGACCTCGGCGTGCGCCTGGGCCTGGCCGACCCCAAGGTGCTCGCGTACTGCTGGGTCCACCGCTTTCCGATGTACCAGTGGGATGCCGAGGGCGGGCGGTGGGATGCGACCCACAACCCGTTCTCCGGGGTCGTGCCCGAGGACGAGGGCCTGCTCACGACGACCTCCGGCGATCCAGCGCGACCCGCGCCCGACGATCCGGCCGGGCGTGCCCGCGCGATGCAGTACGACATCGTGCTCAACGGCTGGGAACTCGGGGGAGGATCCGTCCGGATCTGGCGGCGCGACCTGCTGGAGCGGAGCTTCGCCCTCCAGGGCTACAGCCTGGAGCGAATGCGCACGATGTTCGGCGCGGTCCTCGACGCCTTCGAGTACGGCGCGCCGCCGCATGGCGGGATCGCGCTCGGGATCGACCGCTGGGCCGCGCTCCTCACGAACCAGGCGACGATCCGCGAGGTGATGGCCTTCCCCAAGACACAGTCGGGCGGCGACCCGATGCTCGAGGCGCCTTCCGAGCCGGATCCCGGTCAATACGCGGAGCTTGGACTGCGGTTCGTGGGCGTCCCGAAATAGCGGCCAGATGAACGTCCTCGACGCGGTCGCCGGCCGGCCGCGGGCCGCCGCCCTGTTCGGGGCCCTGTGCATCGCGTTCTCGGGGATCTTCTATCGCTTCGCCGAGGTCTCGCCGTCGACCGTGACGGTGTTCCGCTGCCTGTACGGCCTGCCCGTGCTGATCCTGGTGGCCTGGCTGGAACGGCGTCGCTACGGGCCGATGCCGCTCCGGACCGTTCGGCTGGCGCTCATCGCGGGGGTCTTCTTCGCGGGCGACCTGCTGTCATGGCATCACGCGGTCAATGCTGTCGGCGCGGGCCTTGCGACGGTGCTCGGGAACATGCAGGTGCTCGTGGTCGGGTTCGTGGCGTGGGTTGTCCTGCGCGAGCGGCCGCCCCGGCCCGTGATCCTGGCCACACCGGTCGTGCTGATCGGGGCCGTGCTCATCTCCGGCGTGATCGGCAGGGGCGCATACGGGGCGGATCCGCCGCTCGGCGTGGCCCTCGGGACCGCGACCGCCCTGTTCTATGCCGGGTATCTGCTCGTGATCCGGCACGGTTCGCACGACACCCGGCGTCCCGCCGGACCACTGGCGATCTCGACGGCCGCGACGATGGTCGTGGCGCTCATGTTCGGGAGCGCCGCGGGTGACCTCGACCTGGTGCCGGCCTGGCCGAGCCACGGCTGGCTCGCGCTGCTGGGCCTGACCTCGCAGTCGATCGGCTACCTGGCGATCTCAATGTCGTTGCCCCGACTCCCCGCCGCCCTCGTGTCCATCATCCTGCTCGTACAGCCCGTCGCGACCGTCGTGCTCGCCCGGGTGCTCTTGGTGGAAGTGCCCTCCCCGTTCCAGCTCGGCGGTGTCG
>Ga0334722_10001713_pt1 | contig 26494 bp, 27 predicted proteins | sample C3_bottom_MG_FD_207210 | JGI IMG/M metagenome (GOLD analysis project Ga0334722, IMG submission 207210) | Sediment microbial communities from Yellowstone Lake, YNP, Wyoming, USA - C3_bottom | ecosystem: Environmental > Aquatic > Freshwater > Lake > Sediment | place: USA: Wyoming | collected... | reverse complement strand
CCGCCGGTTCCGCCTCCGGTCAAGGCGGCGGGCGCCGGTGTGGCGGGGCAGGATCGCCCGCACTAAAGGGAGGCCGTCGGCTCGCGATGTTCGATCGTCGTTTCTATCTGCACCTGGACTGGCCGCTTGTGGCGGCCCTGTACGCGCTGTGCGCCATCGGCGTGCTGATGATCTACAGCACGACGGGCGACGCGAGCCGCGCAGCCACCGCACGCCTGTTCATCGTGCAGATCGAAGCGATTGCCATCGGAACCCTCGCCTTCATCGTCTGCCTGTCGGTCGACTATCGTTCACTGACCGATCGCGCGCATGTGTTCTACATCCTGCTGCTCGGACTGCTCGTCTATGTGCTCCTGTTCGGTGTGAAACGGGGCGGCGGCCAACGCTGGATTCAGTTGCCCCTGTTCAATTTCCAGCCATCCGAATTCGTGAAGGTTGCGCTGGCGCTCCTGCTGGCCAGGCTGTTTGCGGCCAACGTGAAACGGATTCCCTCCACCGGCAATCTCGTGGTGGGCGGACTGCTGACGGCGATCCCGCTGCTGCTCATCAAGGCTCAGCCCGATCTCGGCACGGCCGTCGCGCTCGTGCCCGTGCTGGTGGGCATCGCATTCATCTCAGGCATGCGGCTTCGCGTGGCTGGAATGCTGCTTGCGCTCGCCATCGTCACGGCGCCAGTCGTCTGGACGTACGGGCTCCATGATTATCAGAAAGCCCGACTCGAGACCTTTTTGAACCCGTGGAAAGATCCCCGCGGGAAGGGGTACCAGCAGATCCAGGCGCAGATTACGGTCGGTGCGGGCGGGCTTTGGGGCCAGGGCTTCCGTAAGGGCACTCAGGGCCAGAACAGCTTCCTGCCGGAGCGTCACAACGACTTCATCTTCTCGGTCCTGGCGGAGGAGTTCGGCTTTGTCGGCGTGCTGGGCGTCCTCAGCCTGTACCTGTTCATTGTCATGCGATCGCTCGAGACGGCTCGTCTCGCGAAAGATCGCATCGGCACCTACCTCGTCGTGGGGGTGCTGTCGTGTTTCACATTTCAGGTGCTCTATAACATTTCGATGTCGGCGGGATTGGCGGTCGTCAAGGGTATTACCCTGCCGCTGATGAGCTATGGCGGCTCATCCATGATCGCCACGCTGGCCGGCTTCGGGCTCATCCTCAACGTGAGGATGCGGAGGTTTACCAACTAGCCCGCTTCGATGCGGCGCTGGAGCGCCTTACTCAGGGCTAGTCCTGAGCGAAGGCCTGATATTGAGGCCGAAGTCGAAGCCCGAAGGGCGTCCGATTCCAGGCCCCGCGAAGAGGACGGACTAGTGAACAAGGAAATGATCATCACCTCGAACGGCCACCAGACGCTGGTGGCCATTCTCGAGGACGACCAGGTAATGGAAGTGTCGGTCGAGCGCGAACGCCAGCGCGGGATTGTCGGCAACATCTACAAGGGACGCGTCTCGAAGGTGCTGCCGGGCATGCAGTCGGCGTTCGTCGACATCGGTCTCGAGCGTGATGGCTTCCTCTACGTGTCCGACGTGGTCGACACCATGGAGGCGTTCGAGCGCCTCGGCGGCGACGATGACGAAGCGGAGGACGTCGCACGCGAGGAGGGCGGCGCCGATCAGGGCAAGGGGCGCGAGCGCGGCGAAACGCCGAAGATCGAGACCCTGCTCAAGCAGGGGCAGGAGATCCTGGTGCAGATCGTCAAGGAACCGCTTGGCACCAAGGGCGCGCGCCTCACATCGCACGCCACGATGGCAGGACGCTTTCTGGTCTTCATGCCGACGGTCGACCATATCGGCGTCTCGCGCAAGATTGAATCGCGCGACGAGCGCGCTCGTGTGCGGGGCATCGTCAGGCAGTTCCGGGAGAAGGAAGGGTTCACCGGGGGCGTCATCATTCGCACGGCGGCCGCCGGTCGCCCGCAGGAAGATCTGACCAACGACCTCGTCTACTTCCAGCGCATCTGGGGCGAAATCCGCCAGCGCGTCGACTCGTCGCGATGCCCGGCCGTGGTCTACCGGGAGGAGGGGCTCGTCTCGAAGCTCGTCCGCGACATGCTGACCGACGAGTACTCAGCGATCCGCGTCGACGATGGCGTCGAGTACCAGAACATCAAGGAACAGGTGCAGCGCTTCATGCCGGCCCTGGCTGGCCGCGTCAAGCACTATACGAAGGACTTCCCGATCTTCGAGGAGTACGGCGTCCAGTCTGAAATAGACAAGGCGCTGCGCAGCAAGGTCTGGCTCAAGTCGGGCGGCTACATCGTCATCAATCAGACCGAAGCGCTCGTGGCGATTGACGTCAACACCGGCCGTTTCGTCGGCAAGCGCAACGATCGGCTCGAGGACACGATCGTCAAGACCAACCTGGAGGCCGTCAAGGAAATCGTCCGGCAGGTGCGCCTTCGCGATCTGGGCGGCATCATCGTGCTCGACTTCATCGACATGGAGGAGCGCAAGAACCGGACGAAAGTCGCGCAGGCGCTCGACCAGGAACTGCGCCGCGACCGGTCGCCGTCAAAGGCCGTCCAGGTGTCGGATTTCGGATTGATCATCATCACCCGCAAGCGGGTCAAACAGAGCCTCGAGCGTGTGATGACCGACCCGTGTCCGTATTGCTCGGGGACCGGGGTGATCAAGTCGGTCGCCACCATCTGCTACGAGATTCTCGACGAGGTGCGGAAAGTGGGCGCCGAGCTGGACGGTCCCGGGCTGGTATTGCGGGTCAATCCTGAGATCGCCAAGGCGCTGCGCGAGGAGGAGGCGGCGGTGCTGCGCGAGCTGCAGGAGACGCTCCACAAGACCGTGTCGATCAAGTCCGATCTGCACCTGCATCACGAGCAGTTCGACGTGATGGCGATCTAGAAATACTTCTTGAGTCCCGCCGTGACCGCGAAGCCGTGCGGACCGTCGCCGATTTCCGACACGATTGGCGCCCGGTGGTAGTTGAACTCGAACTTCACGGCGATCTTCGGGCTCCAGAAGTACTCGACGCCAGTGGCGACATTGAATCCGACGCGATAGAAGCGCTGGCCGACAGGCGTATCGTCGACCAGGTAGCCCTGGACGGCGTAGAGTCCGATTCCGGCCGAGACAAACGGGTGCCAGTATTCGTGTTCCCAGTTGTAGGCCACGTTGGCCGTGACCCTCACGTGGTCCATGCTCCTGGTGCGGTCGAGGAACTTCGGCCGGGCCCAGCCGCCTAACAGCCGGATGCTCCACCGGCCGGTTACGTAGAACTCCACGAATGCCTCGGGAGTGACTCCGACCTGGAACTCCTCGTCGGGTCGGTACAGGCCGAAATCAGCGCCAATAGCCAGGCTGCCCGCGTGCGGCTGGTTTTCGGCCAGCAGGGCTGCGGGGAACACTGGCTGGGGCGGGGGTGGAGGCGGAGGCTGGAGCACGACAGTCTGAGCTGCCGCCAGGCTCGGCAGCGCCGCGACGGACGCGGCAAGCAGGACCAACGCGAGACGCAGGCGCAAACGCAGCGAGTTCCCTCTCATGCGATCCATATCGGTCGTTGGCCAGCGCCGGCTTAGTCTTCTGACCTAGCGGAGTTTCTCGAGTTCGAGCAGGGGAAGCGGGTGGGACGGAAGCAGGTCGATCGTGCTGTCGCGGGGGTTCCACCCAAGCCTGATAATCGTCACTTCCACCGAGCGACGGCCGAAGCGCTGTGCTTCGGTGCAGCTCCACATGTAGATATCGATGTGGCGGCCCTGGATCATCGGGCCCGTGTCCATGATGGTGTAGACGCCGGAGTACGGCGGATCGGCCAGCACCTGGATGACCGAGCCGACCGGCAACAGCGTCGTGTCGGCTGCGGCGACGCCGGTGCGAGGCCAGACGCCGGAGGCGGTCATGGCGCCCTGGCAGTACGCCGTGGCGCTGAATCGCAGTCTGGCACCTGCCGACGGTAACGCCGTCGACTCACGCAGAACCGCCTGCCTCGCGGCATAGCGGGAATCGAAGATCGTCACCTGGTACAGCAGGACGAAGCTCAGCGCGGCGAGCGTCGTCGCGACGATCTTCTGCCAGCCAAATCGCGCCATCATTGAGACGACTCCGGCGCCTCCAGCGGTGCCTCCAGCGGCACCGACGTGGACGACCTCAGATGGACGTGCCTTCGGCCCGCCACGACGGCGGGAAGCGCCAGCAGATAGGCCAGTGCCGCCAGCAGCGTGGCGCCGGCGAGCGATCCGAGGTGGTACGGCCACAAGAGGGGATGCATCAGTTCCAGCAGCCCCGTCCAGAACGTCTGGCTGAACATCGATCCGGCCAGCAATTGCTCCAGCCGCGACGCAAAATCGGCCGGCAGGCGCGCCCCAAGCACCGTGGCTCCAGCCAGGGTGGCCAGCGTGTAGTACGGCGCGATGATCCAGGGCAGATCGACGTAGACGCCCACCACGACAGCGACGCGATTCAGCCTGAACAGGAAGGCACAGAGCAGGCCCAGAACCGTATGCATGCCGACGAACGGCGAGAAACCCCAGAACACGCCGACGGCAAATGCCGCCGCCGTCCGCTGCGGCGAGTCGTGGATGTGGAGCAGCGCTTCGATCCACCTCCGGAGCAGGGCGCGCGTCACGTGGATCATCTGAAGTGCTCGTACCCGGCAGGCACCGGACATTCGCCTGCCTCTGTCTTCAGACGGACGCCACCCGAGGCGGTGATTGAACCTATCCGGGTGAGAGGCAGGTCCCCGATTGACTGCCGCACGGTGCGGAGCCTGGCCCGCTGCCTGGCACCGACGGTGAACAGGAGTTCGTAGTCGTCGCCGCCCTGAAGAGCCGCCATCACCGGATCAGCCTTATGGGACGCGAACCACTCGCGCGCCTGCGCGTCGACCGGCAGGGCCTGACCCTCGACAATCAGACCCGCCTTCGATGCGTGCGCGAGCTGCTGGAGACCATCGGCCAACCCATCACTCAGATCGACGCAGGCCGAGGCGGCGCCGTTGCTGGCGAGCAGTCGTCCCAGGCGGATTCGCGGCTCCGGCCTGAGCCAGGCTTCTTCGCACCGGCTCATACCGAGGGCCTTTGGCCCAGGCGAGGCAAGCGACGCCAGCCCCGCGGCCGCCGATCCCACCTGTCCGCTTACCCACACCTCGTCTTCTGCCCGCGCACCCGATCGCGTCAGGAATTTCCGTCGATGCACCGATCCGATCGCCGTGATGTCGATGCAGAGCGGACCAGGCGTGCGAGTGAGGTTGCCTCCGACCAGAGCCACGTGGTGGCGGGCGGCCAGCCCGAGCAAGCCGTCGACCATGGCCATCAGGTCTGACAGCAGGAGGTCGGCAGGCAGCAGCAGCGAGAGGAGCGCCACGCGCGGGCGAGCGCCCATGGCGGCCAGATCACTCAAATTGGCGGCCAAGGCGCGATGACCGATCGCGTCGGGTGGCGTAAACCTGCGGTCGAAATGGACGCCGTCAACCAGCGCGTCCGTGGTGAACACGTCGAGCGTGCGCGGCTCGGGTTCTACCAGTGCCGCATCGTCGCCGATCCCGAGTGCGACCCATGACGGCGCCTGAGGCACGCGCGTGCGGATCAGCTCGAGCAGGGCGCGCTCGCCGGCCTGCGCGACGCTACTTGGCGTACTCAATGGCCCGGGTCTCCCGGATAACGGTGACCTTGATCTGGCCCGGGTACTCGAGTTCATTTTCGATGCGTCTTGCGATGTCCTTCGAGAGCCAGACCGCTTCCTCGTCGGTGATCTTCTCGCTTTCGACCATGATTCGGATTTCGCGGCCGGCTTGCAGGGCAAAGGCTTTCGAGACGCCCTTGAATGAGTCGGCGATCCCCTCGAGTTTTTCGAGACGCTTGACGTAGGACTCGAGAATATCGCGCCGGGCGCCGGGCCGGGCAGCCGAGATGGCGTCTGCCGCCTGGACGAGCATCGCTTCGAGCGACGGCCAGTCGACGTCCATGTGGTGCGAGGCGACCGCGTCGAGCACCGCAGGCTGTTCGCCATGCTTGCGGAGGAATTCGAGCCCGATCTCCAGATGCGTGCCTTGCATCTCGCGATCGATCGCCTTGCCGATGTCGTGGAGGAAGGCCGCCCGCACCGTGAGCGGCGTGCGCAGCCCGACTTCGCGGGCCATGATGCCCGCCAGAAACGCCACTTCCTTCGAGTGGTCCAGGACGTTCTGGCCGTAGCTGGTCCGGTACTTCAGGCGGCCCATCAGCTTCAGCACCTCGGGGTGCAGGTCGTGAAGGCCCAATTCGAATGCCGCCGCTTCGCCCTCCCGCCGGACCTCTTCGTCGAGCTCAGCCTTGACCTTTTCCACCACCTCTTCAATCCGGGCCGGATGGATGCGGCCGTCCGCGATCAATCGTTCGATGGCCTGTTTGGCGATCTGACGCCGGTACGGGTCAAAGCCCGAGAGAATGATGGCGCCTGGCGTGTCGTCCACAATCAGGTCGACGCCGGTCGCGATCTCCAGCGCCCTGATGTTGCGGCCCTCGCGGCCGATGATGCGTCCCTTGAGGTCGTCGCTCGGCAGATCGACCACCGAGACCGTGGTTTCAACGGCGTGCTCGGCAGCGCTGCGCTGGATGGCCTCGGTGATGATCTGGCGGGCCTTCGACGCCGCCGTCTCGCGGGCCTCGGCTTCGAGACGTTTGACCAGGTTGGCGCAATCGCGCTTGGCGTCGCCTTCGATCTGCTTGAGCAGCAAGTCGCGCGCCTCGTCTGCGGTGAGCCCGGCCACGCGCTGCAATTCCCGCTGCTGTTCTGTGACCAGCGATTGGTACTTCGCGGTGGCCTCGGCCGTGGCCTTGTCCCGTTTCTGCAGGGTCTGCTCCTGCGCCCGGATCTCCTTCTCCCGGTGCTCCAGCCCCGCCGCCCGTTCGGTGAGTTTCTCGTCGCGGCGGGAGAGCGTCTGCTCAACGCCGGCCTGCTGTTGCCGTCGCTCGCGCGCCTGGCGTTCGGCCTCGACCACCAGTTCGTGCGTGCGCTCCTTGGCTTCGAGCAGCGCTTCCTTCTTCTTGTTCTCGGCCTCGCGGTCGGCGTCGCGGACCACAGTTGCGGCCTTCTCCTCAGCGCGCCCCACGATTTCGATGGCCGCCCGCTGGCGGTTCCTGAACCAGACGAACAGGAGTACCCCGCACACAGCCGTCACCAAAGCGTCGGCGACTAACACTTCGACATTCATGCGGCGTCCTTTCGAGATTCCCGGGGGCGGGGAATCTCGCGGGGGCCACGCGCTCTTGCGGGTGTGGCAACCCCACGGCGATGACAGCCGTGGTCGGTCAGATAGACGAAAGGCCCCGCTTTGCCGTGTGGAGAGGTCGATGAACCTGCCATAAGCAGGTGGAACCGCTATGAGAGCCGGGCTTCAGGCTTCCTCCGACGGAGGCATGCACACCGCTCGGCATCGCAGCTCCTCGTGTAAAACGTTGGCTCAAACGAGCCTCCGACCATCACGCACAAAGCAGGGTACCCAGGTTCAAGTCTCGAGGGATCTTAGAACGGTGAGAGGTAGGGGTCAAGCGACGCGTTGGGCGTCAGCCGGCGAGGGCCTTGTCGATCAGCTGTTCCAGGCTGGCCAGCCGGGCTGCCAGTTCGGCCTCGCGGCGTTCGGCTGGAGCCCTGAGCCGGAAGACTTCGTCCGCGATGTTGAGGGCGGCCACGACCGCCACGCGAGCCGAGTCGGTCTCCGACGTCTGACCGGCCGCAGCCCGCATCCTCTCGTCCACGAAACTGGCGAGCTGGCGAATGTACGCAGCATCCAGCGTGCCGCGGATCGGGTACCGCTGCCCGAGGATCTCGACGGGTACCACGACGTCAGCCATGGTGGGTTACAGGCTGAGGTCCTCGATCTGCGCCAGCAACGAGCTGACGCGTGTACGAACCGTCTCCCGTTCGTCCTTGAGTGCCGCGTTCTCGGCCGCGGTTGCCTCGGTCTGCTCGAGGCGCGCCCGGGCGTCGTCGAGTTCACGGGTGGCCCGCTGGAGGGCGTCGGCCGTCTGCGCCTGTTCGTTGCGCATCCGGCCGACCAGGGCCACGAGCAATTTCACCTTGTCTTCAAGTCGATCGAGCGCTTCGTCGTCGACCGACCGTCCGGTTGTTGCCATAGTTGCTTTGCCGTCCGTGGGCCTGGCGCTACGCTTTCGCCTTGGCCTTCGCCTTTGCTTTGGTCGTCGTCTTGGTCGGCACCGCAGACGTGGTCGCCACAGGCTTCGGCGCCGCATCGGCCGCGCGTCGTGCCTGCTCGAGGACGGCTGTGAAGCCCGGCTTGTCGTTGACGGCAAGCTCCGCGAGGTGCTTTCGGTCGATGGTGATGCCGGCCAGCGTCAGGCCATGCACCAGCTCCCGGTACGTCCAGTTGTTTTCTCGAGCCGCCGCGTTGATGCGGACGATCCACAGTCGGCGATAGTCCCGCTTCTTGTTGCGGCGTCCGACGAACCCGTATCCCAGGGCCTTGTCGACGGCCTCTTTGGCGGCGCGGTACAGTTTGCTCTTGTTGAGGAAGAACCCTTTGGCACGTCCCAGAAGCCGCTTGCGCTTGGCTTTCCTGACAGTGCCACGCTTGACTCTCGGCATTTTCGCCTCGTCTCAGCCACTACATGTTCAGTGGACCATGGGCGGGGCATCGGTGGCCCCAGCCCGCTACAGGACCGACATCGATCGCGGGGGGTGGCAACCCCGTCTCCCAGATGCGGACCTCGTTGCCGGGTCTCAAGACCCGGCCTACAGCTCGAAAGACCCGACCTGCGGTGAGAATCCTGTCCCCACCAGATCGCGAATTCCGATTCCCGAATCCCTACCGTCTACTGTCTACTGACTACCGTCTACAAACAGGCGGGTCTGGTTGTCGCCCGCACTTTATTTGTACGGCAGCATCTTCTGCAGCGTGCCCTGGTCCGCCGCCGACACGACGGTGGCCTTCGTCAGTTGCCGCTTGCGCTTGGTGGTCTTGCTCCCCAGCAAATGACGCTTGAACGCGGAGTGGCGCACGAACTTGCCGGTTGCGGTCTTCTTGAACCGTTTGGCGGCGCCACGATGTGTCTTGATCTTCGGCATAACGTCTCTACTCTCCTGTCGTCTGACGGGTGCTGTGCGATCCGTCGCAGTGCTGAGCGTCGATATCCTTACGCGCGAGTCGAAGCGCTACGCGTCCGGAACGACATCCTCGGGTTCGAGTTTTTCAATCGCATCGGCCGGCACGTCTTCGACCACCGGAACCGCCTCGGCCTCTTCCGCCGCGTGACGGGCCGCCGGTCGCGGGGCGGTGGCCTGCTTGGCGCCACTGCCCGGCTTCTTGGCCAGGATCACGTGCATCGTATTCGCCTCGCGCCGAGGCATGTTCTCGGCGATGGCCTCATTGCTCAACTCGTCGAGCAGCCGCTCGAGGATACGCAGTCCAATCTCGGGATGCGCCATTTCGCGGCCGCGGAAAAAGATCGTGGCCTTGACCTTGTCGCCATCCGCCAGGAAGCGCTCGATGTGCTTCTTCTTGAACTGGTAGTCGTGCTCGTCGACCTTCGGACGGAACTTGATCTCTTTGACCTCGATCACCTTCTGGTGCTTCCGGGCTTCGCGCGCACGCTTCTGCTCCTGGTATTGGTACTTGCCGAAATCCATGATTCGGCAGACCGGCGGAGTGGCCGCCGCGGCCACCTCGACCAGGTCGAGACCCTTGGAGCGCGCCAGCGCCAACGCCTGTGGCGGCGGCATGATGCCCAACTGAGCGCCGGTGTCGTCGATCACCCGGATTTCGCGGACGCGAATGCGTTCGTTGATGCGAGTGCGCTCTTCACGGCGCGGACCAGAACGTTCGAAAGCGATATGCGCCTCCCCCTACAATGCCCGGGGCTCGTGCCCCTTCAGGCGAATTTCTTCCCGGGCCGCCTCGACAAACGCGTCGACGGTGCGCGGACCCAGGTCTCCGGCGGCACGGCTTCGTACCGCCACGGTGCCTTCCGTCAGTTCGCGGTCGCCGACCACGAGCATGTACGGCACCTTCTGCAATTGCGCCTCTCGGATCTTGTACCCGATCTTTTCCTGTCGGTCGTCCAGTTCCGCCCGCAGTCCGGCCGCTACCAGTGTATCCCGCGCACCGGCGGCGTACGCCATGTGGCGATCGGCAATCGGCAGCACGATCGCCTGTACCGGCGCCAACCAGAGCGGGAATGCGCCGGCGTAGTTCTCGATCAGTAGTGCGATGAACCGTTCGAAGCTGCCAAAGATCGCCCGATGGATGACCACCGGCCTGTGTTCGGCGTTGTCGGCTCCGATGTACTTCAAGTCGAAGCGTTCCGGTAACTGATAGTCGAGCTGGATCGTGGCGCACTGCCACTTGCGGCCGATCGCATCCATCACGTCGAAGTCGATCTTCGGTCCGTAGAAGGCGCCGTCGCCCACGTTCAGATCATAAGCAAGGCCGACCGCATCCAGTGCCCGTTTGAGTTCGGATTCGGCATGGTCCCAGGTGGCGATCTCGCCCATGAATTCAGGGGGCCTGGTCGACAGCTTCATCTGTACGGTCAAGCCGAAATCGCCATACACCCGCTCCACCAGCCGCAGCAGCCGCTCCACTTCGTCGCCGATCTGCGACTCCATCACGAAGATGTGCGCATCGTCCTGCGCGAACTGCCGGACGCGCGTCAGGCCGGAGAGCACACCGGACGCTTCGTTGCGATGCAGCGGTGTCTGTTCGTGCAGACGCAGTGGCAGGTCCTTGTAGCTGCGTGTGCCGGTGCCAAACACCAGCATGTGCCCCGGGCAGTTCATCGCCTTGACGCCCATGGCCTGGCCTTCGGATTCGACCAGGAACATGTTCTGGCGGTAGTGCTGCCAGTGGCCGGACGTCTCCCACAGCGCCTTGTTGTAGATGAGCGGCGTCTTGACCTCAGCGTAGCCCGCCGGGAACAGCACGTCGCGCATGTAGTTGCCGAGCTGGTGGTAGAGCGTGGTGCCCTTCGCCAACCAGAACGCCGCACCAGGCGCCCATGGATGGAAGGTGAACAGTCCCAGCTCTCGGCCGAGCTTGCGATGGTCGCGCTTCTTCGCTTCCTCGATCCGCTGCAGATAGGCCTTCAGGTCGGTTTCACTGAAGAACGCCGTCCCGTAGACGCGCTGCATCGGCTGGTTGGCCGCGTCGCCCTTCCAGTACGCATTCGATGTGCTGAGCAGCTTGAAGGCCTTCAGCCTGCTCGAGGACGGGACGTGAGGACCGGTGCAGAAATCGATGAACACATCGGCGATCGTGTAGCACGACACCGTCGCGCCGCCCTTTTCGTCGATCAGCTGGACCTTGAGCGGTTCGCCCCGCTCGGCGAAATACGCCTTCGCCTCTTCCTTGGGCAGCATCCGACGTTCGTAACGCAGGTCGCGGGAGGCGAACTCCCGCATCTTCGCTTCGATGGCTGCGAGGTCTTCGGGCACGAACGGACGCTCGACGACGAAGTCGTAGAAGAACCCGTCGTCGGTGGCGGGCCCGATTCCGCATTGGGTGCCCGGAAACAGGTTGGTGACCGCAGCGGCCATCAGGTGCGCCGTCGAATGGCGGTACAGGTTGAGGGCCTCGGGACTCTCCGCCGTCACGATCTGGATCGACGCATCTGCATCAATGGTTGCCGACAGATCGACGAGCCGGCCGTCGACGAGGGCCGCCAGGGCAGACTTCGCCAACCGCGGCGAAATCGATGCCGCGAACTCGCTGATGCGAGTGCCTCGTATGACGTCCCGGTGCGAACCGTCCGGGAGGGTAATCGTGATTTGATCCATCAAATGCTTGGCAGGTTCTGCCCCCTGCGAGGGCTCCGGCTCCTCACCCCAGTCGAGCTGCCTGGCAGAACGACGATGGGAAGTGGTAGGCACGAGCGGACTCGAACCGCTGACCTCCTGCGTGTCAAGCAGGCGCTCTAACCAGCTGAGCTACGCGCCTATGCATCGGAAAGACAAGGCTTACCGGACCAGCCAGTATAGCAACCGGCTCGCAGATCCGTCAACGCAGAGGAGTGGCTTCGCAGTGGGTTCCCGGCCCTGCCAACTGGCCGCCGATGGCCCTTTTGGAAGGCCCAAACCGGCAGGACCGGGTGTCCCGGATGACGCGTGACGTGGCAGTTACTTGACAGCGTCTTTCAGGGCCTTGCCAGCCGTGAAGCGCGGAACGCGGCGCTTGGCGATCTTGATGGGCGCGCCGGTGCGCGGGTTGCGGGCGGTGCGCGCTTTGCGCTGCGACGTCTTGAACGTGCCGAAGCCCACGAACGACACGGTGTCGCCCTTCTTCAGCGCGGTCTTGATGGTGCCGAGCACGACTTCCAGCATCTTGCCGGCAGCCGCCTTGGTCGCGCCCGTCTCTTTTACGAGCTTGGCAATAAACTCCTGCTTGTTCATGTGTCCTCCTGGACCGTACCCTGGGTGTGGGATTACCGCTCCCACGGCGCCGTCGCGTTTATACGCAACGTATTCCGGCGTGTCAAGCGATTACGACGAGAGCCGGCCGCGAAGCCGCTCGATCGCCTTGTCGAGCGTCGTATCGGCGGTCGGAAGTTCTGCACCAAACTCGACGTCCGGCTGTTCAATGGCCACGTCCGGCTGCAATCCCCGTTCGTGAATGGGCGCGCCGGCGGGCGTGAGATACCAGGCGTACGACATCCACAAGGCGCTGCCGTCGGGAAGTTTGAACAGCCGCTGCTGGGCGGCCCGGCCGCCCGTCCGCTCGCCAAGCAACTCGGCTCGTTTCTGGCCGGCCAGTGCCGAGGCAAACAACTCCGCTGCTCCAGTGGTCCCGTTGTCGACCAGGACTGCCATCGGCATCGTCACGCTGCCATCGCCGGTCGCGGCCGAGATGGTCTGGCGGCTGGCGCCGCGCGTATCCTGCATCGCCAGCGTGCCCGATGCGACGAACAGCCGCGCGGCGGCGATGCCGGACATCAGCGATCCTCGCGCCGTGTTCCGCAGGTCGAGCACCAGCGCCTTGGCTCCGCCCTTTTGCAGCTGCGCGATGGACGTCCGCAGCGCCGCCGGCGTCTGGTCGGTGAATTCGGCGACTCGAACGACGCCCACGCTGCCGCCTATCATCCTCGCCACAGGCTGTACGGGCGTCAGGTCTTCGCGCGTCAGACTGACCACGTGAGGATCTGCCGCATTCCCGCGGATGATCGTGAGCGAGACCGGCGTGCCGGCCTTACCGCGCAATTTGCGGATCCCTTCCCAGACCGACATCTCCCGTGTGGGTTGTCGATCAATGAGTCGCACGAAGTCGCCCGATCGCAGGCCAGCCTTCGCGGCCGGGGATCCGTCCCGTACGGCGATGATCCGGAGATAGTACTGTCGCGCCAGATCCACACCGATGTCGCCCGACGGCAGCGGCGCCCCGGATTCGACACCCTTCGTCTGCTCCGCTGTGAGGAATGCGCTGTCGGCATCGAGTGAGTCGGCCAGGCCCTGCATGGCCCCGTGCATCAGCTTGTCGACATCGACCGGTTCGACATAGTTGCTCGTCGTCAGACTGAACACGTCGTCGAACACCGCGAGGTGCGGGTACGTTTCCTGACGAGCCGACGTCCGGCCCAGCAGCCCACCCACCACGGCAAAAGCCAGGACGGGCGCTGAGACCAGCACAACAGCGATACGGGTCCGCATGGTCATGATGAAGGCGAAAGAATCATTTCTTCTTGAGCCATTGTAGTGGATCGACAGGCTTGCCGTCGACGCGCAGTTCGAAATAGATCGAGGCCACTCCGTCGGGCGAGGCGCCGGACGTGCCCACGTCCTGTCCGGATACCACGACGGTCCCGGGCGCCACCGTCAACGTCGAGAGGGTGCCGTACATCGTGAACGCCTGTCCGCCGTGGTCGACGATGACCAGATTGCCAAACCCGGTGAACGGTTCCGCGAACACCACCGTGCCTTCGTGGATGGCCCGGACGGGCGTGCCGGGAGCGGCCGCGATCCGGATGCCGTTGGAGACGATGGCCGTGTTGAATCGCTCGTATCGCTGGCGGCCGAATGTGGCCAGCACACGCCCGTCGAGCGGCCAGTCGAGGTCGCCGCGGAAGGGCCGCAGTGGCAGCGCGGCAAGGGCGGTCGCCGATCCCGGGTGGACGCCCTGCGCCAATGTCGTCAGCCGCTGCTGCAGCTTCTGCTGGGCTGTCTGCAGTTCGCCCATCAGTTGGGCTGCCAGGTCGCGTCGTTGATCGATCTGTTGAATCAACGCCGCCTGTGACGCCGCGGCTTTTGCCGCAGCGAGCTTGGCGACACCGACCTGGTCTTGCACGACGAGCCGTTGCCGCCGCCGTTGCTCGAGGGTGGCCTCGGCACTGCGCAGGTCCGCCAGCGTCCGGCCATGCTCGGCGACACGCTGCCCATCCAGTTGTTGCAGCGCTGAGACAAAGCGGTAGGCGCGGCCGGCCTCGCGCAGGTCGTCCACGCTGAGCAGCAGCCGGGCGTAGCCCGCCTTGCCCAGCTTGTACAGTTCGACCATGCGGGAGGCCAGGGCGGGCGCCTGCGCGCGAGACCGCGCCTCGAGCTGATCGATGAGCGTCGAGATGGTGCCGAGGTCTTGCTGGATGCGAGCGAGGTCCCGCTCGCCCTGCTCGTACTTCTCGGTGCGCAGGTCGCGTTCGACTTCGAGCCGCCGCAGGTCGTCGAGCAGCGTTCGCTCACGCGAGGCGAGGGCATCGGCTTCGTGTTGCAGGGCGGTGATGCGGGCGGCGGCCCGCCTGGCCAGTTCCCGGGTCTGACTGGTGTCGGCCGGCGACTGCGCCGAGACTCCCACGCCCGCCAGTGCGAAGACCGCAAGCGCGCATGCCGCCAGCACGATCCGAATCCGGCGCCACGGTCGTGGTGCGTTGGCGGGCAGCTCCGGTCGCGATCGCGCGGTCGGGTCAGTCATGGCGTCAGAATATCGGGCGGCCGTCGATCGCTTTCGGGATCGCGATGCCGAAGTACTTCAGGACTGATGGGGCGATATCCATCACCGTCGGATCAGCGGCGGCGAGCTTGCGGTTCGAGATCAACAGGCCGGGGATCGTCTTGTAGTCGAAGCCGCAGTGATCGCCGCTCCACTTCCTCATGTTCGGATACACGATGCCGCCGGGCGGCGATCCGCCGAGCGTGGTCTGCCACGACACGCGGTAGCCGTCGACCATGCCGGTCTGCAGATCCGGCGCGTCTTTGAGGAACTCGCCGGAGTAGATCGCGTCGCGCTTGTAGACACCGCTCATGATCCGCGCGCCGGTCGTTGGATCCGTGACGGTGAGCAGTCGGGCCGCCAGTTCGTCCACCACCGATTTGTAATCGGCGGGATCGACGGCTCCCTGACCTTCCCGGCCCTTCAAGTTGATGAACACCTGGCCGAGGCCCAACGCGTACGCCTTGGTCCGTGACCAGTCGACGTTCTCCCAGAATTGACCGCTGCCCATGAACAGATTGCTCAGGTTCTTCTGCTCGGTGCGCTGTCCCTTGATGGCGAGGTACCCCTCGTTTACCAGCCACGTATTGAGATTGACCGCCTGCCGGAACGAATGGAATCCATGATCCGACATGACGATGACCTGCGTGTCGGGGCCGACACGTTTGACGACTTCGCCGACCATCTGATCCACTCGCTGGTACACGCGCAGAATCGAGTCGCCGTACTTGGCGGCCAACTCGGCGTTGTACATCGGGTGCGTCTTGTCTTCGAACCGCCACATCATGTGGCTCACGCGGTCGGTGGATTCGATGACGCCAATCAGAAGATCCCATCCGCGCGCGTCGAGGCGGTGCATGATGACCTGCGCGCGATCGTCGAAGGCGCGGAACAGATCATCCATGAAGGTCTTTTCGTCGATGCGGTCCTCATTGAGCGGCCACGTGGCTTCCGCCCAACCCAGCGTTCGGAAGTGCCCCAGCCGGTCGTCGAGGTCCTTCGAGAACGACGCGGGCGACGAGATTGGATACGGGGGATTGTCGGGCCTCCAGCTGACCGGCGAGACGTAGAGGCGGAGGTCCTTGTCGGCGCCCACCAGGAACATCTGTGCCATGCCGTGGAGGCGGATGAGGTAGTTCACGCGAAAGTCGATCGTGACCCACTTGCTCCACTCGCCCTCGGCCAGGCTGATCGTCGTGCCCTGGATGTCGATCGTGGCTTTGCGTTCAGGGCGATTCCAATGGATCGTGATGGGGACCCGGATGTCTTCGCGGGCGGTCAGTTCAGCCAGTTCCGCTTTGTCGCCGTCGGAGAGTGTTGGTCCCTTCTCGTGAATCTTGCGCTGTTGGGCCTTGACGATCGGATTGGGCGGGCCGATCAGTTCCGTGCGGGCCACGTTCTGGTCGAAGACGAGCCGCTTCAGGATGCCGCCCATCTCGGTGTTACCTTCTTCGTACCGAGAGAGATCCGATGCGAAGTAGTAGAACGTGCCGATCGTGCCGCGGATATCAGGCAGCGGCAGTCCCGAGAGCAGTTCGCCGTTTTCCACCTGCTCGGCGGGAAACGTGATTGGCACGGTGAGGATGCTGGACCGCACGCCGGCCTGACCTGCAGTGACCCAGAACGAGGTGCCGCCTCGGATCGACTGAATCACCGGCTTCTTGATGGGGAAATAGTTGAAGAGAAACTCTGGCGGTACCTTTCTGACGATGCCCAGATCGGGCATGTAGGTCTTCGGGTCGCGCACCAGAAAGTCAAAGATGTTGTGCTTGCCCGCGTTGCTGCCCGTGGCAAACGACGACCAGGACGTCGGCGATTCCGGCGAGTGGCTCGTGCCGAGGCGGGAGAATCCGCCCCGGGCGGCCAGCGCCGCGAGATTCGGCAGACGGCCTTCGGCCATCCAGCGTTCAGTCAGTTCGGGATCCATGCCGTCGTAGCCGAGGATCACCATCTTCTGCTTGAATTTTTCAACTGGGACGGATCGACCGCAGTAGACCATTCCCAGTGCGAGTGCGCCGACCAGCACAACAACGATGGCTGACTTCACGGTGCTTTCCCCGAGTTCGTGTGGTGTCTTCGCAGTATAGCGTACGGGTTGTAGTACCCTTCGGCTCGACATGCGGGTGCTGGGCATCGACTACGGCGAACGTCGGATCGGCATCGCCGTGAGCGATCCGACCGGGACGCTGGCGCGTCCTGTCGGAACGATTGCGGGAGATGGCAACCAGACGTCCGCGGTGGCGCGAGTCCTCGATCAACTGGCCGCACTCGAACAGGACGACGAGCCGGTGTCGTTGGTTGTCGTTGGTCTTCCGAGCCGGCTTGATGGGTCGGCCAACGAGCAGACGCCACGAGTACAGGCTTTTGCCGAGTTGCTGCGCGTGAGGTCGGGACGTCCCGTCGTGCTCCAGGACGAACGCCTGACCAGCCACGAGGCAGACGGATTGCTGGCCATGCGCGAGCGCGACTGGCGCAAGCGGAAGAAACGACTGGATGCCGCTGCGGCCGCCGTGATTCTGCAGGAGTACTTGGACGCGAATAGGGATTAGGGATTGGGGAGTAGGGATTAGCGAGTCGGGATTTCCGCCTTCGCCCTTCACGACTCAGCGGGCTACGCCGGACCAGCGGGGTTCGGGAGTCGGGATTCGGAAGAGACAATCCGGCTGGAGTGCGGCTTCCGAAGCGGCCCCTCGAACCGAGCCGACAGCGTCAGTTCGCAAAACGTGCCGAGAGGGCCAGGACAGACTGCGCGAATAGCGCGATCGTGAGGTCGGCGACCCGTCCCGGTAGGCACGTTTTGCCGGCGAGTGTGAGCGGGGACGCGGAGGAACCGCTCTCCAGCCGGTGCAGAGATCATCATGCGACGATTCATCATCATCCTGTTTTTACTGGCCATCGTCGGCGCCGGCGTCTGGTACGCCATGGTGCGTTACGCCAGTCTGAGCGAACCCTATAAAGGCTACGAGGGCGCGGAGCAGTTCGTCGACGTGCCGTCGGGAACCGGCACGCAGGCGATCGGCCGGCTGCTGGTCGCGAATGGTGTCGTGCGCGACTCGTTGACATGGCGCGTGGCACTGTGGCGGAGCGAGGACGCGCTGCGGCTCAAAGCCGGCGAGTACCGCTTCGATCGCGCGATGACGGTGGACGAGGTGATGCGCAAGCTGGCGCGCGGCGACGTGTACCTGCGTTCGGTGACGTTTCCCGAAGGGTTGACCATTCGTCAGATGGCGCGGATCTACGAGAGCGCAGGACTTGGTTCAGCGTCCGCGTTTACGGCGGCCGCGTCCGACGCGTCGCTTGCGTCCGGCATCGATTCGGAAGCGCGCGATCTCGAGGGCTATTTGTTTCCCGACACGTACGCGCTGCCGCGTCGCGCGACGGCTGCCGACCTGGTGGGCAAGATGGTCGCGCGTTTCCAGAAGGTGTTCTCGCCAGCATTGCGCGGCGAGGCAGAGGTGCTGGGCCTGACGGTCCGCGACGCCGTCATCCTGGCGTCTCTCGTGGAGAAGGAGACCGCCCGCGTTGACGAGCGCTCGAAAGTGGCAGCGGTGTATCAGAACAGGCTTCGCATACACATGGGCCTGCAATGCGATCCCACCGTCATCTACGCCCTCGATCGTGCCGGGCGATACACGGGCAATCTGACGCATGCCGATCTCAGCTTCAACTCGCCCTACAACACCTATCGATTCCCAGGCCTGCCGCCCGGACCGATCGCATCGCCCGGACGCGCGTCACTCGAGGCGGCGGTGCGGCCAGCCCCCGTTGACTACCTGTACTTCGTGAGCCGCAACGATGGCTCGCACGCCTTCGCCTCCACGCTCGACGAGCACAACCGGAACGTGCGGATGTATCAGGTCGATTTCTTCAAGGACCAGCGCGCCAAAGAGGGTGCAGCCAGAGGCGCGGCGCCCGCGAAGAAGAACCCGCCGCCCGCGCTTAGGTCCCGCAGCCGCCGGTAGCCGCCGTCGGCGTCGGGCAGTTCTTCACGCAATCCTGACAAGGCCATGGCATAGTGTCGGCCGTGCGGCGACTGATCCGGCTGCGGGGCGTTCCGCCCCGATTGATTGTGGTTGTAGCGGTGACGGGAGCGGTCGTCGTGTCGGCGGCTCTGGGGTGGCTGACGTGGCGGCTGGTGCAACAGGATCGGGAGACGGCCCTACAGCGCGTCCAGGAGCAGCTCGGCGCCGCGGCCGATGCCATCGTCAGTTCTTACGCAAGAAGCCTGTCCGCGCTCGACGCCGACCTGGACGCCGTGCTTGCTCAACCGGATCGAGATCTCACTCGTTCGGCGCTTGCCTCGTCCATTTCAATAGACGCCGCCAGCGTGCTGGTGCGCATGCAGTCCGGCCAGGTCTCGATTCATCCTCGGGAACATCTGCTCTTCGATTCGGCAGACGACAGCCCTGCTCCGTCAGCCCCTAACGTCTCCGGTTTCACACGGGGTGAGCAACTCGAGTTCCAAGACAGAAACTACCCGGCCGCGATCGACGCGTATCGATCGATCGCCTCGCGGGCGTCGGGTGATGCCCGCGCGACAGGCCGTGGCCGGGAGGCGAGTGGTCTGGGAGGACAATCGCGCGGCGTTGGTTGTGTGGCGTTCGCTGGGTGCCGACGTCGCGAAGGTCGTGACCCGTCCCGAATGGCTGGAGGCGCACGGATCGGCCGACATCGCCGGAGCGTTGGGCCGGGCGATTGCGTCCCTCGTGCTCATTGACGCGACAGGCCGAGCGATCGCAGGCACCGTTGCGTCGGAGCGACGACCCTCTGCCGCGCGCCAGTACCGCCTGGAACGGTGCGAAGTCGGGGCGCTGCTCCAATCGGTCGCTGCGCGGTTCGGCGCCGAGGTGGCGCGGCGCGGCTACGAGGTAGTGACCACTCTCCCGTCTGACCTTCCTGATGTCCGCGCGGACGCTGACGCACTGACGCTCGCGATTTGGAATCTGCTGGATAACGCCGTCAAGTACTCGCCTGTGTGCAAGACGGTGTGGCTGGAGGCGAGCGATGATGGTGCCAGCGTCCTCATCAGCGTGAAGGATCGCGGTCTGGGGATCTCGAAGGAAGAAGCCTCTCGCGTGTTCGACACGTTCACGCGCGGATCGAATGCGACAGCATCCGGCGCAGGAGGCACTGGGCTCGGCCTTTCCATTGTGCGGCACATCGTCGAGGCGCGCCACGGGTCAATCACACTCGAGAGCAAACCGGGAGAAGGCAGCACGTTCACGCTGCGGTTGCCGGTCGAGGCTTGATTGGAATGAGCAGAATCCTGGTGGTCGAAGACGACGAAGTCCTGGCGTTCACGTTGCGTGACGACCTTGAACTGGAGGGATACACGGTCGAAGTCGTGGGCGACGGCGTGTCGGCGTGTTCCCGCGCCAAGGTCGGCCGGTTCGACCTGATCCTGCTCGACGTCATGCTCCCAGGACGAGACGGATTTGAGGTATGCCGCGACGTGCGCCGCGCGGGACTGCGGATGCCAATCATCCTGCTCACCGCTCGCGCGCAGGAGTCAGACAAGGTGCTCGGCCTGGAGACCGGCGCCGACGACTACGTCACGAAGCCATTCAGTGCGAGGGAACTTCGGGCGCGTGTCAGGGCGGCGCTGCGCCGGGCTGCCGGGGAAAGCGCGGAAGTGGAGTGCTTCGGTGATGTTGAGATGGACCTCACGCGAGGCGAGGTACGTCGCGCGGGCGTGGTCATTGATCTCACGCCGTCGGAGTTCAAGCTTCTCGCGACACTGGTCAAGCGCCGGGGGCAGGTGCTGTCGCGCCAGCGACTGCTGGACGACGGCTGGGGGCCAGGTACGTTCATCACCGACCGGGTGATCGACACGCACATCGCCAACCTTCGGAAGAAGATCGAGCCGACGCCGGCTGCCCCGGCCTACATCGTCAGCGTGCGCGGCCAGGGATATCGGTTCGATGGGTAAGAGCACTCCGCGAGCCTTCACACAGTCTTCACCTGGCTTGGGTACCGGTTTAACGTCCGGTCGCTACTGTTGGGGCCGGAGGATGATTGCGATGTTCCGAAATCGACTCACGCGCCGATTGATCCTGTTGACCGTGCTCCTGGCGCTGGCGGTGGCCGGCCCGATTGCACAACGCACGACGCAGCCGGCTCAGCAGGCTCCCGCGACGTCGGCGGCGCAGCTGCTCCAGACCGCAATCAACAGGCAAACCGTGGATGGGAAACTCGACGAGGCCATCGCGATCTACCAGCGCATCGTCACGACCTATCCCCACGAGCGGACCGTCGTCGCGACGGCCCTGGTTCGGATGGCGCAATGTCACGAGCAACTGGGCAATCGGAACGCGCAGGCGCTGTACGAACGTGTCGTGCGCGAATTCGGCGACCAACTTGATGCGGCTGCGCAGGCGAAGGCGAGGTTGGCGCAGATCGGCCACGACGGAGGCAAGGCGAACGCCATGGGCCCAGTCATCAGGCAGATTTGGTCCGAGACTCCAGCGTTCGATCTCAATGACATCTCCCCTGACGGGAGGTTCCTCTCAGGAACGGATTACGAAACCGGTGACGTCGTGGTCCTCGATCTTGCGACTCGCGCCATCCGGCGCCTGACGGATATCCCGAAAGACCGACGGGGCAGGGATCTCGCCGAATTCGGTGTCTGGTCACACGATGGCCGTTGGCTCGCCTACGTCTGGTACTCGGCGCCCAGCGAGAAGGTACTCCAAACCGACCTCCGACTTGTCGACACTCTGGCTGGCGCCGTACGGACGATCGCTATCAAGCGGGCTGAAAAGTTTGGGCGACCGTTCGATTGGTCTCCAGATGGGAAGGCTGTTCTGAGCTCCATCTGCACAAGAGGGACGAGGGACTGTGTTCTTGGCTGGATCTCGACTCTCGACGGCTCGTTCACCGATCTGGCCTCGAGCAAGGGGTCTGACTTCGCATCGGCCGCTGTCTCGAACGATGACCGATTGGTCGCCTACACCCGGGCCGAAGGTCTCAGGGGTTCCACCGAACTCTCGTTGATTTCTGCCCGCGGCGGTACACCTGCCGTGCTCCGAGTTGATGGCTCAGGGTGCAGAGTGCTCGGGTGGACTCAGGACAGCGCGGGAGTGGTCCTTCTCGAGCACAAGGACGGTGCCAGGCGCTTGTCGTTGGTTCGGGTGACGGACGGTCGAGCGGAAGGAGCCCCATTATTGCTGAAGGATCTCCCAGATGGGTTCTCCTCCAGCGTGTCGAGGAACGGGACGTTTCTGTATTCGGTCCGCCGACCACTAAGGACCGACGTCTTTGTGGCGCCATTGGCCGACGGTGCGGTTGAGGTTCGAGGCGAGGGACGCCGAGTCAGTGACATCCGGTCAACGATGCACACGTCACCCGCATGGTCATCGGACGGTCGGGAGCTAGCCTGGGTGACCACCTTGGCAGCACCTACCGGAAGCGGCATGCCAAAGTCAGTGTTGTCCGTCTCTTCTCTCCAGAGTGGCTCGCACAGAGATTACTCTCTTCAGGTTTCGCTAGGAGAATACAAGAACCTCACTTGGACGCCTGACGGCGGGTCAGTGATCGCGAAGAACTGGGATTCGCGGAGACGCCATGGACTGCAGCGAATCGACGTGGCGACGGGCGAGGTTGCAGAGATTCTCTCTCCCGAAGCATTCCAGGGCGTCCTGGCGACAGGGCGGGTTCCTGCGGCCCTTGGCGCGTGGACGCGCGACGGTAAAGCAGTGTTCAAGCTGCTGATCGTCTCTGACGCGAGCGGGCGACCACGCCTCACATCGATTGTTGAACGCTCGACGGTCGACGGCGGCGAGCGGGAGATTTGGACCGACGAGGCTGGTCTAGAGTCTTCCTCCCTCTACACACCGCTTTCCCCAGACGGAAAGTGGCTTGCGCTTCGACTGGATCGGCATGCGCCGAACGACGAGTTGGAACGCGTTTCAGCACTGGTCTTGATCCCCACTGCTGGAGGACCTCCGCGCGAGTTGCGAGATTCTGGCCCGGCCGCGATCAATTTCTGCGCATGGCGGCCTGACAATTTGGGGTTGGTCTGTACGGTGTTCGGTACCAAAGACGCACCATCGGCCGCGTTCTACTATCCCCTCGATGGCGGTTCTCCGAGGAACATCGGCTTGGTTGTCCCGGCAAACACACAGACCTTCAGGGCGACATTCCAGGAAATCGCTGTATCTCCCGACGGCAAGCAGATCGCCTACACGGTCGGCGCTCCCGGTCGGGACGAGGGCGTCTGGACGATGGAGAACTTCCTGCCATCGCCGAAGATTCCGCCCGTAGCCCCGGCAACGTCGAAGAAATAACCGAGGCCAACACGTCGGACGTCCGATGCGAGGTCGGGGCTATAATCAACCCATCGTGAGTGGCGAACGCCTTTCGCTGTCGGACGCGCAGGTCAAGGCATTCTGCGTCGAGCACCACATCCGGAGCCTTGCGCTCTTCGGATCGGTGTTGCGGGACGATTTCGGGCCGGCCAGCGACGTCGACGTCCTGGTCGAATTCGACGCCCAGCATGTCCCTGGATTACTGCGGCTCGCAGCGATGGAACGCGAATTGTCCGCCCTGATCGGAGGGCGCCGCGTGGACATCCGCACTTTGGGGGATCTGAGCCGGCACTTCAGGGACGACGTGAGAGCTCACGCGGTCGTGCAGTATGCAGAGGGATGACGCGATCCGTCTCCGCCACATGCTGGACGCCGTGCGCGAAGCGCAAAGCTTCGTCGCGTCGCGTTCGCGCCCAGACCTCGATAGCGACCGATTGCTGCTCCTTGCTCTGCTGAAGGACATCGAGATCATCGGCGAAGCCGCCGGCCGCGTCTCAATCGAGACTCGGACCGGGTTGTCCGACATACCTTGGCAAGACATTATGGCGGTGCGCAACCGCCTGATTCACGGCTACTTCGACATCAATCTGGATATCGTCTGGAACACACTGACCGAAGATCTGCCACCCTTGGCCGAGAAGCTCGAGCGGGCGCTCGCCTCGACTACCTCCTGACGTATTTGATAGCGGCCGCGACGAGATCAAGTCTGCTTCCGCGCAGGCGTGATGACCAGATCCGCCAGAGACTTGCGCGTCTTCGGTGCGGGTTGGTCGGCGGGGTAGCCAACCGGCGTGAACGCGAGCGGCTCGACCCCCGCGGGCAATTGCAGGATCGTTCGCGCGACCGCCGGATCAAACGCCGCCACCCAGCATGTGCCGAGGCCGAGAGCCGAGGCCGCGAGTATCAGGTGATCCATCGCGATGGTGGCATCGACATCAGCGTAGTTCTTGCCGTCGCGCCGCTGCCATCCTTCTGCGGGCACGGTGCAGATGGCAATCACCAGTGGCGCTTGCGAAAACCACTCGCGATGGTAGATGCGGCGCAATTCCGCCTCTCGTCCCTTCGTCTCGACAACCATCAATCGGAAGGGCTGGTAGTTCGCCGCTGTCGGCGCGAGCTGCGCCGCCCTCAGCAGCTTCTCCAGCTTGGCGGGTTCCACAGGTTGATCCGTGTACGCCCTGACGCTGTATCGCGATTCGATGAGTTCGAAAAAGTCCACCGGACTTACCGTTCCGCCCACCGCAGTTTCTTGCGCAGGACTTCGTAGTAACTGCGGGCCGCGCCGCGCACCAGCCGCATCGGTCGGCGCGCGCGGTGGATGTGGACGATGTCCCCGTTTTCGAGTTGCAGGCCGGACTGGCCGTCGAACGTCACGAAGGCCTCGTCGCCCGCTCGTTGCAGCACGGGCTGGATGGCCACCTCCGCGCTGGCGGGGATGACAATCGGCCTGTTGGTGAGCGTGTGCGGCGCGATGGGATTGAGCACAAATGCGTCGACCGCCGGGTGGACGATGGGGCCGCCTGCCGAGAGATTGTAGGCGGTCGATCCGGTGGGACTCGAGATGATCAAGCCATCGGCGTTGAATCGAGCGACGAAGTCGCCGCTCACCGAGACGGAGAACTCGACAATCCGGGACAGCGATCCGCCGGTAACGGCCACGTCGTTGAGGACGATGCGATCGACGCAGGTGCGTCCCATGCGGTCCACCCTCGACCGGAGCATCATGCGCGACTCGATGGCGGCGGAGCCGCTCAGTGCGGCTTCCAGCGTCGGCAGTAGTTCCGACGCCGAAATCTCCGTGAGAAATCCAAGCGTGCCGAAATTCACGCCCAGAATGGGAATCTCGCGATCGGCCTGCGCAATCCGATCGGCCATGCCGAGCAACGTTCCGTCTCCGCCAAACACGAGCATCAAATCGACCAGGGCGGGCAGGTCGTCACGCGACGCCTTCGGCCGCACTCGCAGGTCGGCCATTTTCGACGTCTCGTCCTCGACAATGGATTCGATGCCGCGCGCGTCGAGCCACGCCGTCACCGCGGTCAACTCGACCGCTGTTTCCGTGAGCCCGGGTTTGGCGACGATGCCGACCCTGGTGATGCGGGCATCGGGGTCCGGCTTCTGCGGGCCGGCGCCAGGTGCGGGCGATTTCGGTTCGTGTGGCATAGGCCTGAAGTCCGTGCAGGGAATTCTATACCTTCGAGGATGGCGCCCGTCTGAGGTGCAGGAAGTACTCCTGATTGCCGGTCGCCCCGGTGATCGCCGATGGCGTCATCCCGGCGCGATCGAGACCGCACGCTGCCGCGGCCTCGGTGACGCGCGCGAGGACGGCGTCGTGCACGGCCGTATCGAGCACCAGACCTCCGCGGCCGACTTCGTCGCGGCCCGCCTCGAACTGCGGCTTGACGAGCGCCACCACGTGTCCTTCACGGTTCATCACCGCCGGCACCGCCGGCAGAATCAGCCGAAGCGAGATGAAGGACACGTCAATCGTGACGATGTCGACCGGACCGGGCAGCCAGTCCGGCACCAGTTCCCTGGCATTGCGGTGCTCGAGCACCACCACGCGGGGGTCGGTCCGGATCTTCCAATCCAGCTGGTTGTGGCCGACGTCGAGCGCCACCACGCGGGCGGCCCCGCGGCTGAGTAACACGTCGGTGAAGCCGCCGGTGGAGGCGCCGATATCAAGCGCTTCGCATCCAGACGGATCGATGTGAAAGGTGTCGAGCGCGTGAACCAGCTTGAGGCCACCGCGTCCGACCCATGGCATGTCGGATCCTTCGAACTCGATGACGGCATCGAGGGGGACCGGCGCTCCCGCTTTGCTCACTGGCGTGCCATTCACCCGCACGCGTCCGGCGAGAATCAACGCTCGCGCGCGTTCTCGGGACGGCACCAGGCCGCGCTCGGTGAGCAGGACGTCGAGGCGTGATCGTGGTGCAGCCGCCATGGAACGCGTCTGATGCCTATGAGGTGCGCGAGACCACCCACTGCGCGATCTCGGCGAGGCGGCTGCCATGCAACTGCGAGCCCGACAGCGCGCCGACCGCAGTGTCTGCGGCCTGACGGGCAAGCCGCTTCGATTCGTCGAGCCCAAACATCGCCGGATACGTCGGCTTGTTGGCGGCGGCGTCCTTGCCGACGCTCTTGCCCAGCTCGCTGCCGTCCCCAATCACATCAAGGACATCGTCGACGATTTGAAACGCGAGGCCGAGCGCGGCGGCGTACCGATCCACGGCGTCGATGTGTTCGGGCGTGCCGCCGGCCATGATGGCGCCGGCGACGGCTGAGGCACGGATGAGCGCGCCGGTCTTGCGCGCGTGCATGTCCCGAAGGCC